>Ga0209701_10003379_pt1 | contig 10449 bp, 13 predicted proteins | sample CZO8metaG_4_FD_188356 | JGI IMG/M metagenome (GOLD analysis project Ga0209701, IMG submission 188356) | Vadose zone soil microbial communities from the Eel River Critical Zone Observatory, Northern California, USA - CZOApr15con2H3.8 metaG... | ecosystem: Environmental > Terrestrial > Soil >...
GTTCGCGTTTACCTGGATACGAGAACAGGCTGAATTAGTGAAGAAATTGCGACCAGTGGTTGATAGTGTCAACGCCACAACTGAGGCAGCAATGAAGGGAACATTACCTGCTGCGAGTGCCAATGATAATAAGATCGTGCGAACGGTAGCACAAATTCCTGCTCAGGCGATTGCTATTGAGGGCAAGATTGAGCAGGGAACGGATCGTGTTGCCAATGCGATGATTGAGGTTCGTGCTCGTACAGTGATGGTACAGGGGATAGTCAAGGCGTTCTTTTTACCAGGCTTGACGACCAGGCAACGACGTTTGCCTGCGGCGAAGAGTCCCGAAGTGAAGGGGTTGCTGGAAGAACCCTCGCCCGCGATAAAAACATCTGCAGAAGCTAGCGATGGTCGTAAAGACCTGGTAATATCTAGCTCGCAGCCTGCAAGGTCTACAGGCACAAAATCTAAGTGATACACTTCCTCATTGAGTATGTCCGGCAATTTGTGCGTTTTCAGCGCAATGCACGCCTGTACCTGATCAGTAATGCACTGGGTGGGATAACGACGGGTATTGTGCTGGTGCTCTATAACCTCTACCTGGTTTCCCTGGGCTATGGCGCTGACTTTGTTGGCGTATTATTGTTGGTGGGGACACTAGGAGCTGGCCTTGCCATTTTTCCCGCGGGAGTGTGTGTTGATCGCTTTAGTGGAAAAGCGATACTGATTTGGTCAAGTCTGCTGATAGGAGTAGCTGGTATAGGATTGTTCCTCTTTCGCCAGCCTATCCCGTTGTTGGTAAGCAGTTTCGTAGCTGGCATCGGCGGCGCGTTTCTTCTGGTGATAAATGCGCCTTTTTTAACGGTGAATAGTATACCCGCTGAACGCCCTTACCTCTTCAGCCTGAATATTGTCCTGTCATTGGTGACAACGGTACTGGGCAAGCTGGTTGGGGGAGTCTTGCCTGTGTGGTTTGGTGCGATCTCGTGGTTGATGGCTCCTCTGACATCATGGTCAGCGTGGTTGTTGGCCAATCAGCCTGATGCGCGCTCCTATCAACTTGCCCTTCTGTTTGCAGGCGTCATCGCTGGCCCCAGTCTGATCCCGCTGTTTCTCATGAGTGATGACCGTCACCGTAGGGTTGATGTACCACACCACCCCCGTTCTGTTCCTGACAGTTTTAGAACTGCCATACATAGAGCGTTGCGTCGTGAGGCCTGGCACAGGCCTATATTGCGTAGTCCGATTTTTCTGCTGTCACTGACGCAGGCGTTGATCGGCTTGGGCGCAGGGCTAATCATTCCTTATTTCAATATTTACTTTGTGCAACACCTGCATGCCTCTTCTGCACTGTTTGGCTTGATCGATGGCACTGCTACCGCTATGGTTGCTTTGTTCACCTTATGTGCTGCGTGGTTGGCTACTCGTGTGGGTAAGGTGAACACGATAGTCTTGACGGAACTGGCGAGCATCCCGCTCTTACTGACGATTGGGCTGACGGGGATACTGCCCCTGGCGGCAGTACTGTATCTTTTCCGTTACGGTTTGATGGATATGTCTATCGGCATATTTCAGTTTTTCTCGATGGAGGTGGTGCCGAAAGATCGTCGGGGGCTGGCAAATAGCAGTTACCAGGCGTCCTTTCAGGTGCCCTGGGCTTTGGCGGCACCGCTAGGAGGGCTGGTGATTGTGCATCTCGGTTATCCGCCGATTTTTATTGCAGCGGCGGTCTGCTACCTGTTGTCGATTGTCATCCTATGGGGGAGGTTTGGACGCGGGAAGAGGAGACAGTTCGAACAAAGAGATGAGATGAATACAGAAGAAATAACCGAGTACGCCCCCGACGTCAAAGATCAGTGCTCGACTCGACATCATAACTCGGTTACTTCTTCGTGATCTTGATGAATATGATCGACAGTTCATACAGGCTGGACATCGCTACTCCCAGGAAGATGGGACTATAGATGTCTGCTCCTGGGGTGAGAAAGGTCGATGCGATCCACAAACCGATATGAGAGGCTGCACGCCTCCTAATAAGTGTCCGTGAACTGATCAGATCAACCTGCGCGAGAAAGGTGAGGACAAGAGGCAATTCGAAGACGATGCCGAAAGCAAGCATGAAAAATGCCACAAAGGTAAAGTAGCTGCCAGCCGTCACTAGTTCGGTAAAACTGTCCGACGCAAACGTCACCAACCACTCGACCGGGTAGCGTAGGACAATGTAGCCTAGTGTAACGCCGGCTGCGAAAAGTGCAATCCCAACGAATATGAAAGGGACGGCATATTTCTTCTCTTTTTCAAGCAAACCAGGAGCGATAAATGCCCATGTCTGGTAGAGCACCACCGGCAGAGCGATAATAAAACCCACAGCAATAGCGAGCATGAGAAAGACAGTAAAGCCTTCTGTAATTCCTGTGACAATAGGTTTTTTACCAATGACATCTGCAGCCGCCGGCAATGGATATTCTAAGAAGTGGACAATCTGCTCACGGAAGATAAAGCCAATGATTGCACCAACTGCGATAGCGATCAACGATTTGAAGATACGCCATCGTAGTTCCTCCAGATGGTCCACCAACGACATGGCAGATGGATCATCTTCTTCCTCTTCCGGGTCGTAGTCATCGATAGAGCTCATACGACTCTGCTGATTTATATTTCCTGTTGCCATATTTTCCCTCCAATCAGGTACCAGCAACAGACATTACTCAGCATGAGTTTCTGTTTCCGCGTGGCTGACCTCGCTGGTTGCCTTTTTACTGGCGAGCTCGCGGTCGACTGCCTCAAGTTGAGCTCTTTTGCTGGCAATTTCGCTGTCAATTGCCTCAGGCCTGACAGCCGTTGGCTCTGACTCTTCTTCTTTCGCTTCTTTCGGCGAAGTCAGTTCGCTCATGCCCTTTCTAAACTCCTTAATACTCTTACCGATAGCAGAACCCATCTCTGGCAGCTTTTTGGGGCCAAAGATAAGCAGCGCAACAACGAGAATAATGATAAGCTCGGGGGCGTGAAATCCAAACATGGTCGGTATCCTTTCTGGTTTACTTCGTTGTGTTTATTGGCCAGTACTACGCTAATGCATTGATGAACTCTTTAATACTCTTTCCGATGGCTGAACTCACCTCCGGCAGTTTTTTAGGGCCAAAGAGGAGGAGTGCAACGACGAGAATGACAACCAAAGGTTTCATTAGAGGCACCTTTCTTCAAGTAGTATTACGGGTACGCGGGCTGGGTGATATCTTGCCCCATCAAGTCTGATCCGAGTGCTTGTAGGCTCTCTATGCCGATGCTCAAGGCACTCAGGCCGGTTGCTCCCATAGCTACCAGTTTGACAGCCTTGCGCCGGCTCACCCGTCCTTGCTGCCAATACGCAATACTCTTTTCCTGCTTGCGCAGTTCCTCTGCCTCAATACGTACCGAGGTGCATAATCGCCCCTCCAGATCGGCAGGGACCTGTGCTGTGCTCCCGTAATGACGCAATAGCAAAGTCTCGATAGAATCGGTTTGCATGCATGGCTCCTCGTACAATGACCATGAAATCGTGTTACATTAATGGAGATGCATGAGAATGAAGGAATGTGACATGATGTTGTTTGTCTTTGTCACTTGTATAGGTAGATTCGTGTGCAGCGTTCGTTTCGCTGGTATCATCGGTGATTGCTTCACTGCTTTCAACGGTATAGAGTTGCTGAAATTGTTTGCGTGCGCGTGCGAGACGTTGACGGACAGCAGCTTCCTGGATATCGAGCAGAGCAGCGATCTCGGCAGTTGATAAACTGGCGACAACCGAGAGTAACAGGCAAATGCGTAACGATTCGGGTAGGCGTGCCATGGTGCGCTGTACAGCGTCACGCTCGGCTACAACTAGAGCAGGGTCTTCACTGATCGTGACACCATATCCTGCTGGCTGAACTGGCGCAGCGAAGTCGTCCAGCACATCTGCCTCAGTCTCATATTGCTTCATCTGCTGTTTCCCTTTTTGCATATGAGAGAAAGGGATAAAGCGCAAGAGACTGCGCCGTCGTCGTTGCATGAGTACAGTGTTCAACGCAATGCGCAACAACCAGGCTTTTGGACGAAACTGTGAGCCACTGGCGGCACGAGCAGCATCAATGCCTTTCAGGGCATGCTGAAAGGTGTCTTGCGTCAGGTCCTGGCTTTCTTCCCAGTTGCCTGTTAAACCGTGGATGGTATGGAAGACTAGTTTGTAATATTCATGAACGAGGGCTTCTACCGCTTGAGCGGCAGGCATTGTATCCACACAAAATACTCTTTTCGCGTCTTGTCTACACGCTATGATGATGGAGATACACAAGACTGGAGAAATGTAATAGAGGCGGTTGGACTAGATTTGTGGGATGCTACTCATCTCCGCCTCCATGAACAACTTAGTTAATGCAGATGTTCTTCTATATAATCTTCGGCCTCTTGAACAGTCGTGATCTTCTCTGCATCCTCATCTGAGATCTGCAGTTTAAACTCTTCCTCAAGGGACATAATAAGTTCAACCAGGTCAAGAGAATCTGCATTGAGATCTTCAACAAATGATGCGCTGGGGACAACCTCACTTTCATCAACACCGAGCTGATCGACGATGATTTTCTTAAGTCGCTCAGAAACTGTGGCCATTATTTCACCTCGCTTTCCGCTTTAGGGATGGGCGCTTGTTGCGCCCTGTTAAATATCGTGCCGAGGACGCCATTGACAAAGCGGCTGGAGGTGTTACTGCCAAATTGTTTGGCTAGTTCCACCGCCTCGTTAATGGCAGCCTTTGCTGGTACCGTATTATTAAACAGAATTTCGAAGATTGCAAGTCTGAGGATATTTTTATCGATTCGGGCCATTTGTTGTAATGGCCATTCGCGTGCAGCACTCTGAATATGAGCATCGATATCGGCGAGGTGATTGCGCACCCCTATCACTAATTCGTCGGCATATTCCAGCACCTTCGGTGGCAGATGGCGATCTTCGGCATGGCGCTGCAGGACCTCTGCGGGCGAGTGTTGGACAAGGTCATATTCGTAGAGTGTTTGCAGTGCGATCATACGTGCTTGTCTGCGTATCCCTATAGGCATGGTATCCTCGACTGAGTTCTAGCTAGCTTTGCATCGCTTGACCTGGTAGGCACCGCTGCAGAGCAACGCATAACGATACAATTTTGCTCCCGACCTGTTGTCAGCGCATCAGGCGACATCCTGAATAACGACGTTAACCTCGCAGACCTGCATCCCAACCAGGTCTTCAATTGCCGAGACGACTTCGTCAGGTGACATCCTGCAAGGCAACATCATAAATAACGACGTTAACCTCGCGGACCTGCATCCCAACCAGGTCTTCAATTGCCGAGACGACTTCGTCCTGAACGGCCGAGCCGACATCAACAATGTTAGAGCCGGATGCGACAACAATATAGAGATCGGCAGAGACGGTCGTATCCTTGATTGTCAGTGCTACACCTTGCCTGGGAAGTTCATGACCAAGTAGGCGCGACCACTGATCACCGATGTGAGCCATACGAACGACGCCAGCGGTCTGTAGTGCTGCGTTAATTACGATAGTTGAAAGCACTTGACGAGCAACACGTACAACCCCTAGCGATTCGGTTGCCATCGGTTGGATTCCTCCTTCTCAAATGATAGGCCGTTATCAACATTATATCTCAAGCGAAAGACTCATTTCACCTACCAGGTCAACCGCTTTCTCCAATTCTGTCACGTTACTGATGTTAATGGTGGTGACGCTTTTAGCAATACGTGCAATACGTTTAACCATTCCCGTCAACGCTTGACCTGGCCCGATTTCGAAGAAGACAGTTACGCCTGCATTCGTCAGATGCTCGATGGTGCCAGTCCATTGTACAGAAGAGGCGATTTGTTGAGCCAGCTCTACTCGTATGGCGCCGGCTGCTGTCAGTGGGGTGGCGTCGATATTGCCAATAATGGGAATGGACGCATCACGCACATTGGTGGCATCGATGGCGCGTGACAGGCCAGCAGCGGCTGGTTGCATCACGGGTGAATGAAAAGCTCCACTCACAGCCAACGGGATGACTCGTTTGGCTCCGCGTGCCTTGGCTAATTCCATTGCCAGGGCCAGAGCCCGTTGCTCGCCGGAGATGACAATCTGATCGGGCGCATTGAAGTTGGCAATGGCTACGTGTCCTTCCCCAGGATGGGTGGTGTCAGTCGACAGGCTGCCGAGCGTTTGTGTTGTTGCCTCCTGGCAGACTGCTTGCAACGTATCTCCATCCATGCCGATGACGGCGGCCATCCCGCCTGGGCAAACGGTCCCCTCGTGGTGCATCAAACGACCTCGTTCGCGTACCAACAGCACCGCACTGTCAAGATCAAGTGCGCTGGCGGCTACCAGTGCGGCATACTCACCGACACTGTGACCAGCGATATAACTAGGAACAAGTGGTGACAACCAGGAAGAGGAATGCGCAGGCGATGTGAGGGCTTCTTGGAATGCTGCCAGCAGTGCAAGGCTGACGGTCACGATCGCGGGTTGGGCGTTGATGGTTTCGCGCAGGGTATCTTCAGGACCATGAAAGCATAGGTTGCTCAACGAGAAGCCCAGGGCTTGATCTACGACTTCAAAGATGTGGCGAGCAGCAGATGATCTTGCGAAAACATCGGCTCCCATGCCGATGGCTTGGCTCCCCTGTCCCGGGAAAAGAAAGGCGACTGGTCTCGTCATAATTCTCTGCTCTTGAGTAGGGAGATAGCGGGTAAACCACGACCGTCCGGCACTGGGTTACTTTTTCTTCTCTTTAGGAAAAAAGACCTGGCGACCCCGATATGTCCCACAGTTGGGGCAAGCATGGTGCGAAAGTCGTGGCTTTTTACACTGCGGACATGTAACCAGCTGAGGCAGACTCAGGTGGAGATGTGAACGCCGCTCGCCCTGGCGGGCGCGTGAAACTCGTTGTTTTGGTAGTGCTCCCATTTAAGATACTCCCCTCTTCTATTTGATGGAGTGCCCGATCTTCGGCTCTCCAGTTATGATTGCGAACCGTTCTGTAGTAATTTTCCAAGGACACTAAGTCGTACATCCACCTCTGGCTTGCACTCACAGGGGCCAAGACTCAGATCATGGCCACATTGGGAGCAAAGCCCCGGACAATCCTCCCGGCACAGTGGTACCATGGGGATCGCAAGCAGCACGTTCTGCCGTACCGCCTCAGTCAGATCGACTAGATGGCGCTCATCGATGGGGAAAATTTCTTCCTCATCGAATGGCGATAGATGGATGCCGGTGATCACATCGACGGTCGGGTAAAAGACTTCTTCAAAGGTCACATGCAGTGGCTGCTCAAACTCCTTCAAGCAGCGACTGCATGAAAGTTCTAGGGTCAGGTCCACCCAGCCATCGACGAGCAATCCCTGGTTTATGCGGCGCATGCGCACATGTCCATTGAGCGGGCCAATGGTCTTCAATTCAGTATCAAGCTGAACCTGCTCTTCGTGAATATCAGCCTCTAATGAGGTTCCCACACCCGCTTTCATCAATTGTGCTACGTTATACAGCATAGTTCTCCTTTGCCCGCTTATTATATGGGAGCGATTGAAGGGTGTCAAGGCGCTAGACTCACGATGTGTTTCATACTCACAGGCAAGTTTTGTATAAAAGCGCTAAAAGACTCACGGCCATCGACGCGAATGCGCAAGAGTGCAAAAGGTGTCAGGCTACTCTGGTAGATACCTGTCATGCCGGGGTCGGTTGTCGCGCCCACATAGCTATCCTCTGCCAGTAGGGCTACAATGCGCTGCCGCAGTGCCAAACTACCACTGCGAAATGGCTGCCCGGATGGATAGCAGAATTGTTGAATTACTATACCCAGGTTTCTGTGCAACACAGCTTGGGACTGTTGCAGTTCCTCTTGCGCTTGCTGCGGCGAGAATAAGAAGGTCGTGCCGATATTTACATGGTGTATGGTATGGGAGCCGATCTGCATGCCCGCTGCCTGCATGGCACGAATCTGGTCCCAATTCAAATAGTCCTTCCAACCCACGACACCGGTAATGATGTAGAACATGCCACTGAAGCCATGCGCCTGCAACAGAGGAAAGGCGAACTGGTAAGCATCCTCATAGCCATCGTCGAAGGTGAGAATGATCGGGTGCGAAGGCAAAGGCCCACCATAGTAGAGAGCCGCAAACAATTGGTTAAAGGTGATGGTGTGGTAACCTTGCTTTTTGAGGTAGTCTAACTGTTGCGCGAAGTGTGTCTGCGTGACGGTTAGACTCAGCTGAAGAAGATTATCCACGGGCACGACATTGGAAATGTGATGATACATTAGGATGGGCACCTTCACTAACGTATCGACGGGGCGCATCGGTGGCAAAATGGGGGCTTCCAGGTCTGCGGGGCCGCCATCGAGGACGAGCCAATGGCTCTGCTGGCTTGCCGGGTTGACAACTTGCTGTACGACGAAAGGGAGGTTTTGAAACACCCGGCTGGGGTACAAGTCTTCTGGTGGCAAGCCTGCTTGTTGCTCTAAGGTTGGATTTGGCTGGATCTCAAGAGAGATAGGTATCAGAATCACCTGGTGGTAGACGACCATTGTCTCCTGGTTGACCCACTGCAGTCGTCCATGTGGCCTGCCCAGGGTAAAAGCCTGGAGGGTATAGTCTTGAAAACGGACACGCCAGAAGTTGGCAAATGCTGCCTCATTTGGCCACATGGCCTGCACCTGTGGATACAGTAATGACCACATAGTCTTGTACTGATGCTTGAGCAACGCTGTCATATACTGCTGCGCCACTTCTTGTGAGGCTATTCGGTGCTCAACAGAGATAGGAATTTCAGGTACAGGAGTGGGGAACGCCTGCGTTAGAAGTCCCATGCCTGGCAACCAGGTGAGGTTTCCTGACCACCAGGCGAAACTTCCTAAGAGGATGGCTATTAATAGCAATAGCACACCAACGATGGATACCACCATCAGCAGCCGGCGACGCCGGGGACGTCGCAGAGGAAGAGTCGTGACGTTTTCTTCTTTCATTGCGAGCAATTCATGCTTCCTCATTATCTCGTTCGTACCGCCTGCTTCGGTGGAATATGTATCGGACGACCTTGTACCGCCAGAACCGCCTCGCGCAAACCTTCGCTAAGCGTTGGATGCGGGTGAATGGTCTCGCTGATCTCCTCGACGGTGAGTTCTCCCCGCATGGCCAACGAGAACTCGCTAATCAAATTTGTGGCGTCAGGACCGATGATGTGTGCGCCCAGAAGTTCGCCATATTTCCCGGTGATGACCTTGGTAAAGCCTTCTGTTTCAGCGATGGCAACAGCTTTGCCATTGGCTGACCAGGGGAAACGCTCGACCCGTGCTTCGGGAGAGTGCTCTTTTGCTTCAGCCTCAGTCAGGCCGACGAAGGCAATTTCAGGGAAAGTAAAGATGGGATTGGGCACAACGCTGTAATCCATTGTTGCTTCGTGGCCAAGCGCGTTGTCGGCCGCAACCTCACCCTCGGTGGAGGCGACATGGGCGAGCCCGGCCCCATGTACCAGGTCGCCGATGGCATAGATGCCGGGCAGATTCGTCTCCATCTTCTCATTGACACGAACACGCCCTCGGTCGTTGTCCAGTCCCTGCTCCATCAGGTGCTGCAGGCCGCTGGTATTGGCGCGACGACTCACTGCCATCAAGACATACTCGCCGCTGAAGCTCTGCTCACCCTTTGGGGTGCTGGCGAGAACCTTCTTCAAATCGCCCTCATCTGCGATAGACTCAACCTTCGCGCCTGTGACAATGTTGATGCCGCGTTTGCTGAGGATGCGCACCAGGAGTCGACGTACCTCTTCGTCGACGGGTGCCAGGATGGTGGGGAGCATCTCGACGACGGTTACCTGCGAGCCAAGGGCGTTGAACATGCAAGCCAACTCCATGCCGATCACACCGCCACCAACGCAGATGAGGCTCTTGGGTGTATCAGGCAGGTCCCAGCAGGTATCGCTGTTCATCACGTTGTGCCCGTCGACACCAGGGAATGGTGGCATGAAGGGTATTGAACCGGTAGCGAGGATGATCTTATCTGCGCTAAACTGCTGTGAGCTGCCGTTTTTGCTGACGGTGACTGTGCGTGAAGCATCAAGCGTTGCCAGACCGTCAAACACGTCGATGTTGTTGCCCTTCATGAGCGTACCAACGCCGCTTGTCATGCGTTTGACGACTTTGTCCTTGAAGGCGACGCCCTTGCGCATGTCGAAGGTGGGTGGCTGTGGCAGATTGATGCCGAGTTCGCTCAGCGACTCCATGTTATGCATTACCTCAGCGATATGTAGCATAGCCTTAGAAGGAATGCAGCCCACGTTGAGGCAGGTGCCGCCCAGATACTGCTTCTCGACGATGGCGGTCTTTGCGCCTAGTTGGGCAGCGCGGATGGCTGCGACATAGCCACCCGGACCCGAACCGATGACCGCTACATCATACTGTGTACTTGCCATGTTTAATACTCTCCTGCAATT
>Ga0209701_10003386_pt1 | contig 10443 bp, 9 predicted proteins | sample CZO8metaG_4_FD_188356 | JGI IMG/M metagenome (GOLD analysis project Ga0209701, IMG submission 188356) | Vadose zone soil microbial communities from the Eel River Critical Zone Observatory, Northern California, USA - CZOApr15con2H3.8 metaG... | ecosystem: Environmental > Terrestrial > Soil >...
CGAGGAATCGCGCGTCATGACATAGCCGACGCCAGCCGCCACCACCAACAGCAACAAGACTGCAGCGATTATCCAGTGACGCCAGGCCATGATGTGCATTCCGCTACGGTCCCTGACGGGACTCATTTTGCCTTACACCCCTACTCAGACCTTTTTACAGCCTCGTGCACGAGTGGGCGGCCCGCCCGGGCATAAATCCGATCGTGACTCTCATGCCGTACGAAAAGTTTAGCAGGCGCAATGCGCGTCCGAATACCCGGTCGTGGTCTCGCGCAACGCCTGATTGGCCATCGTGCGCATGGGGCGAAGCGGATGATCTTGTGGGATTCGCTGTTCGGGACTCACGTAGCTGAACATAGCCAACTGCTGCTCGTCATCTCCAAGCCTGCGTGTTTCTAGGAGCTCCGGTTGTGGAGATTGCAGTTGTTTTTCGCATTCTGCTACGTTCGGCCCAACGAACCAGTTACCATGAAGAATGCGATCCAAGGAAGCGCCGTTGCGTCGTTCAAGAAGTGAGCGACAAGTACAGGGAGCAAGCTGCGGCGTCCCAGGAGGTAGGCAATGCCCCACATCATACCGAGAAACGCGGTTGGAAGCATGATGCCGAGCCAAGGGAGAAGGCCCTGATTTAAATAGCCGGCATGTGCTAGTCCAAACGCAACGCCGGGCGCAAGGACTTGCATGACTTTGCCGTAGCCGGCAGTAGCGAATTCTGCCATTAGAAAAGCGCGAAAAAGCACCTCTTCACAGAATCCAGCAGTGATTCCCAAAAGAAGAGCGGCAACTAGGTGAAATCCAGTCGGCATGAACGCATATGAGATAGGAATGTGCATTCGGGGCAGGAATCGGAGATTGCTACCGATCGAAAGAGCTGCAAATAGGAGTGCCATGACCCAGGCGGGCCATGTTCCTAAGCGGCAGACGCCGATGTCTTTGAAAGACGATCCGCGGCTTCGCAACACGAACCAAAGCACAACTACAAAGACCCACTCGACGATCACGCCTCCAAGAATCCAAAGCAAGAAGCGTTGCTGAGGAGAGCCATGTACCGCCGCGGGAATGGACAACGAAATGAGCTTAGAAACAATCCAAATCGCAGCGGGGATGCCAAGACCTACAATCAAGGACTCCACCCAGCACAAAAGCCGGTTGGACAAGGCGCTATCCATCTGAACCCCTGAGGCACGTGTATGCGTCGATGACCTCCGTTAGGGAGCAGGCCTGTGCCGAAGCAGGACTCCACTTTCCGTGACTGTACGAAATTTGAAGAAGAAAGTTCCGGCTTGAACGGACTTTTTCAGTAGCCTGCTAGATGTCAGCCGCCGCTGCGGCATGGGAACCCCATCATGAAAAAACTCACCGTCGCTTTGCTGCCGCTACGCGACCAAGCTCAAGGCATGGCAGCGCGCGCTCGGCAGGGAGCAGGTGCTGGCCACCCTCTATGACGATCTCCGCGACAAGCCTCAAAAGTTTCTGGACACGCTGGTGGATTTCGTTGGTGTACCGCGATTCACGCTGACTCACTCGCAGATGATGTGCGTGCATGCTTCCGAGACCATGACGCACCCGCGCAGCTACCATCGGACCCGGCGCGCCACTGCCCTGGCCGACTGGTGCAAAGCTCGTCAGCTCGACAAGATCGTCGCAGCGGTCCGAAATTCGCCGCTCCGAAGTCTGTTTCTGGGCGGAGGTTCGCCGTTCGCGGAGTTTCCCATGGAAACCTTGCTCGGGCTCTACGAGCTCTTTCGGCCCGAAGTTGAGGAACTCGAAAGTATGCTCAATCGGGACCTGTCAGCGTGGAAATCGATCAGCGAAGAAGCCTTTTCCGCATCCCACAGCTCGTACTGACCGCCAGTCACTTGTGAGCGGGTGCCAGCTTCTGCCGGCGACCAGTTAATCTCGACTGAACTTTTTATTTAAGAGCCACGTATCTGGCAGCATGTCGGAACGATCCTGGACAGAAGTCCGTTTAGCCATCACTCAGGAGGAGTCCCTATGAAGACGCTCACTTGGACGAGCATCGTCGTCCTGCTTGGCATCGCGGCCGGATTCGCTGAAAATCTCTGTGCTCGCACTTCTCCACTTACAGACCAGCAACGCTTTGTGCGCCAGGAGATCCAGTCGAGGATTGATGAATCCATCGAAGCCGACGAGGCCAAAGACTTGGTTGCCAAAATGGAGCACTCCGCGCCCGATCTTACTTTGAAGCTTGTAGATGGAGCCGTTCTCGACCGGAACCAGATTGAGGAAGGGGTAAAACGGGACGCTGATTGGATTCTGGCGGTCAGCGACCAGACCACTGTCATGATCGAGTGTATCGAATTGAAAGGAAAGGAAGCCGTCCTGATCACGGACCAGCACTTTGTTCGGACGGTGCCCGACCGCAAAGATGGCAGCCCACACGAGTTGATCACACATGTGAAACATCGAGAGACCTGGATCTACACAAAGAAAGGATGGCTGACGAAGCGAATTGACGAACTGAAGGAGGGTCCCACCTACCTGGATGGGAAGCTTTACGAAAAGTAGTTGGCCAGGAGAACCGCCGAAGGCATGCGTAGGCGTAGATCCAACGGCACACGATGCTAACAGACTCCCGCAGCGAATGCTTCCGTTGATGAGACCGCCCGCGGCGGTGGATGGTTGGCGGCGTTAATCTCTAACTACCAACCACCCGCTTCTCCCCCACCAATTCCTCGATCTTTTGTAACACCTCGTCTTCGCTCAGGTGGGTGGAGTCGATCAGGAGCGCATCTGGAGCGGCTACAAGCGGTGAGACGGCACGGCTTCGATCGCGCAGATCGCGCTCGCGAAGTTCAGCCGCCATAGCTTTAGCTGGTGCTCCCTTAACCTTCTGCTGCTCGAGGCGGCGCTGCTCGCGGATCACTGGGTCGGCGTCGAGGAAGACTTTCACGTCGGCATCGGGGAAGACTTTTGTGCCGATATCGCGGCCTTCCATCACCACACCGCCGCCCAGTCCCATTTCGCGCTGATGCGCCACCATCCACTCCCGGACCTTGGGATGTACGGAGACCTGCGAGGCGCCCTCGGTCACATCGCGTTCCCGGATGCGCGCCGAAACATCGCGTCCGTCGAGCAGCACGCGATTCCCACCAATGCTCGGATCGAGTTCGATACGCGACTCATGCGCCAGTTTGAGCAGCGCTTCTTCGTCGTCGAAGGAGGTGTCCCATTCGATGGCTTTCAGAGCGAGCGCGCGGTACATGGCGCCGCTCTCCAGGTTGACATAACCGAGTTTGCGGGCGAGACGGGAAGCGATCGTGCTCTTGCCGGCTCCGGCGGGGCCGTCAATGGCGATGATGAGTTTGCGCGGGGCAGGATCGGTCATCGGGCGAAGGGAATTGTACACGGCGAAGCGACGAAGGGCTTAACCACAGGGGCCGCGAGGGTCACGGAATCGAGCTCTTCAAGCTTTCCCTGTGTTCCCCTGGTTCTCTGTGGTAATGGTGTTGTCCTTAGCTGACTTGCTGCGGGCGGGTCCGCGGGACGAAGGCCTGCTTCGGCGGCGTGACCTGCAGCAAAGAGTGCTTCCCCACGTGCACAAAGCTCAATTCGCGCGCCGAGAGCAACGCATTAATCGCATCCTTCACGCGGGAGCGCGGGACGAAATTCGCAAAGAAAGTTTCGACCTCTCCCTGGTCGGCGGCGACCACACAACCCAGGTATTTGGAGATTACGGCCGAGAGCGCTTCCACCATCGAGAGACTGACTCCCTCATGGACCGCGTCCGGCGCCCAACGTGAGAGTTCGTCCCACACCGAACCATCTTCGACGGTGTAGTCCACGCGTGTGATACGCAGCTTGGCCCAAAGCTCACCCAAGGCGCGGTCGAGACCGGAGACAGACAGCGATCCGCCTAGCATCTCGCCGAGTTTTGCTTTCGAGATCGGCCCCCGGCGGCGGATGAGTTCGAATGCGTCGCAGGCCAGCGGTGAATATCCTCCGCTCGTGTTCCCCTTAGGCGGCTGCTTGGGATTGCGCTCCCCGACGAGCGCATAGAAATAGGGAAACACCGACGCGGCCACCAGAAACGCATTGTTCTCGTCGAACAGCGGCGCCTCGTAAGCAGCCTTGTCACGCAGCAAACGCACCATGAGTTCCGTGGCTTCTTTTGCGCGTGGATCGGCGAAGACGTGCTGCCATGTGGGCAGATGATCGTCCGCTCCGACCCAGGCCCCGACGAAAGTCGGCACCGGCACCGGCGGCCGCAGGGGATACATCAGGCAGAATCCGACCGATTCCAGAAACCCCCGTGCCTCATCGAGCGTGCGCACGGGCTGACCATCAAGGTGCCACTTCTGCGCGCGAGCCTGCTGGAGTTCGGAGTCAATCATTCCTTCTGATTAAAGCACAGCTGCGTGGAGTTGTGGCTACGTTGATCGCCGCCGGCTTCGAGCTGCGAGCTACGGGCTCCGAGCAAGCTCTTTCGACATTCGGATGTTGGGTGGCTCGCAGCCCGGAGCTCGAAGCTCGCAGCTATATCCTCTTGAACGCCTTCTGAATGTCCTGCATCGAGTAACGCAATACCACGGGCCTACCATGCGGGCATGACATCGGATGCTGCGTCTTGGCGAGTTCGGCGAGAAGCCATTCCATCTTGTTCTGTTCGAGCGGCATGTTGACTTTGATCGCCGCATGACATGCGATCGACGCGGCGATCCGCGTGCGCACAGCCTCTAAATTGATGGCCTGATCTTCGCGCGCGATCTGCTCGAAGATTTCGCTCAGCATGTGCTCGACCTGGGAGGCGTCCACGCCGGCGGGAGCGATCTTCACCGCTACACTGCGGGTTCCGAACCGCTCGGCTTCGAATCCGTTATGAGCGAGCTCTTCGGCAATCTCCCCGAAGATCGCTTGTTGCGCCGGAGTCAGTTCCAGTAACAGGGGCATGAGCAGTCGCTGGCTTTCGACGCGCTGGGCGGCCCGCTGGCGCAAGATTTTCTCAAAGAGCACGCGCTCATGGGCAACGTGCTGGTCGATGATCCAAAGACCGTCTTCGTTGACGGCGAGAATGAACGAATTGCGAATCTGGCCCAGCGGCTTGAGCGTGCGTAGGGACTCCAGCGTCGGCGGAGTGTGCGGCTCCTGGTCGATGGGAGGAGCGCATCCGTGGTCGGGGATGGTGACCTCCGGCGCGCGGGCCAACGCTACGGCAGCGTTCGCCTCGACAGCAATTCCTCCTTCAAACTCCAGGTGCCCCGTCGTTGGCGGAACGACCTGAGCTTGAAGTGCAAAGCCGCCGGCCACCGGTTCAGCAAAGCCGCGCCAGGGGGCATTTGCGCCATCGCCGCGGCGAGCGCCAGGAGTGAGCGCCGCGCCGGCACTAGGCTGCGCGTTGATCTCCGCCAGGAACTGCGGCACGGGCCGCGCTTTCATCAGCGCTTCTCGCGCCGAGTCGCGGACAAAATCGTGAATGACACTCTGCTGCCGAAAGCGGACCTCGGTCTTTGAAGGATGCACGTTGACATCGACCTCGGCGGTCGGCATCTCCAGAAACAGAAGCACGACGGGAAAAACACCCGGCGGCAGGATGTTGCGGTAAGCGTCGGTGAGCGCGTGTTGAATGAGGCGATCGCGGATCAACCGGCCATTCACGAAAATGAAGATCGAGTTGCGGTTGAGCTTCTGGATCTCCGGCTTCGAAACAAAACCGTGCAAGCGGACTTCGCCTGGCTCCAGCTTTTCTGTTTCTTCTTCCGGATCGCGCCGCCAGGGCGGCGGTTGCGGCAGGCCCATGCGTTCCAAAGGTTGGACTGCGGCCAGCGGAATCAGTTGCTCCAGCGTTTCCTGTCCAAAAACCTGGTACACACGCTCGCGATGTCCGGCCACCGGAGGCGCAACCAGCAGCGCGTTGGTCGCCGAGTGCAGTTCAAAGTGCTTTTCTGGATGCGCCAGTGCATAGTGCGTCACCAGCGACGCGATGTGCGACAGTTCGGTTGACTCTGCTTTCAGAAATTTCTTGCGCGCCGGTGTGTTGAAGAAAAGATCGCGCACCGTAATCGAAGTCCCCAGCGGCAGCCCCGCTTCTTCCACACGGATCATCTTCCCGCCATTGATCTCAATCACCGTACCCGCGGACTCTTCTTGCGCGCGGGTTTCCAGATGCAGCCGAGCGACGGAAGCAATTGAAGGCAGCGCCTCGCCCCGGAATCCGAGGGTCGCTACGCTGAGCAGGTCTTCGCTCTCCTTGATTTTCGAAGTGGCGTGACGCTCGAATGCCAGCATGGCATCGTCGCGTACCATCCCGCAGCCGTTATCAGTGATCTGGATGACCTTCTTGCCGCCCGCTTCAACGTGAATGCGAATGCGCGTCGAACCGGCGTCAAGCGCGTTTTCGAGCAGCTCTTTCACCACCGATGCCGGACGCTCCACCACTTCGCCGGCAGCGATCTGGTTCGCAACGCGTTCGGAAAGGACGTGAATCTTGCCCATGGGATCAGTGGTTAGTGGTTGGTGATTAGTGTGACAGAGATCGGTGGGCAGTGGCTAGGGGTGGTGGGCACGGAGGCAGAGGTCCGTCTGAGCATTCTGCACAGTAGCGAATGGAACGCTTCGACCAATCCGAGATACTCTCCCCTCAAAGAACTAGTCCCCCGGCGCTACAGGTTCTTGCCAGGGACTGGTCGGGGGCTAAAAGAACCCCTTGATCGAGCTGAAACCGCGGATCGACCGATGGTATGCTCTCCACGACACGGACGAGGTAGGTCATGATTTTAAGACTTCACGTTCCATTCTACGAAGAGATCCTCAGAATACCCGACTTCGCCCAAGATCCGATTCTCACCTTCGGATACCAGGACATCGATGGAGGCGCTCCCCCCGGACCTAACCCACTCCTTCCGAGACTGCGCAGATTCCTTGTCTCCGAAGGAAAACTGCGCCGCGTTGCAAATAAGGTTAAGTCAACCCTCCTGCCGTCGCCGCCGATTCCCGCAGGCTTCCAGCACAGCTCTCTAACAGAGCTATTGCGTGCCCAAGGGAACTCGGTCGTCTCGCTTGATTTGTTCGACAGCCGCGCCGAACTCCGATACGACATGAACCAGCCCGTACCGGAGTCGGAACACAGAAAGTACGGAACCCTGATCGACATCGGATGTCTGGAGCACCTGTTCGATACCGCCCAGTGTCTGGAAAACTGTATTCGCATGGTCCGTCGCGGAGGCCACTATCTGCTGCACACCCCAGTCAACGGCTACTACGGACACGGGCTGCACGTTTTCAATCCCCAGGGGCTCATTGACTGCCTGGGCGCCAACGGCTTCAAGATTGTCTACCTCAAGTACTCAACGATGTTCGGGAAACCGATTTCTGATCCCTCGACTGCTTCCAACGTTCTCATCTGGATGGTCGGTCGCAAAGAACGGGATGTGCCTGTTTTCACCTGTCCGCAGCAAAAGATTTGGAGCAATTACTACGCGCCGGCAAGTTGAGCACATGGGTGAAAATGATGGGTCATCAGCATGCAACTCATCAAAGGTGGATTTTCTTTTCTGGCAAAAAGGGGAGGCTAGATTCGCAGGCGAGATCTGGGAGAAGAGCTTCCATGATCGGCGGGTGAGAGACTGGGAGGAGTATTGTGCATTGCGCACTACATTCATCTGAATCCTGTGCTGCTAGCGATCGCGCTCAACCACGTAGAGGACCATTTCCAGGATAAATCGCTTGTCCTCGGAGTCGGGAATCCCTCGAAATGCCGCCAATCCTTCCAGCAGCGCCGCGCCGGCAAGCTGACGAGCGGCACGACGCGCATAATTAATACTGCCGCGCCGTACCATCAGGCGGTAAAGCCAGGCGATCTCGGCTGGGACGTGCTCAGGGCGGGGCTGGGCCAGGAAATCCTTGATGCGTCGCCGCTCTTGGGGCGAACAACTCCGGAGCAAATGGATGAGCATCAACGTGCGCTTTCCTTCCCACAAATCTCCGCCAATCTCCTTGCCGTATTTTTGGTACTCGCCGGTCAGGTTCAGAATATCGTCCTGAATCTGAAAAGCTGCCCCCAGGTACCAGCCGAAACGGCAAAACTGGTTTTTCTCCAAGTGTCCCCGCGCAATCAGGGCCCCCACCCGCAAGGGGTAGATGAATGAGTACCATGAGGTCTTCTTCAGGCACATGTGCAGGTAGTCTTTGACATCGAGCCGGCAAACGTTATCACGAATCCATGCCAGCTCGACGGCCTGCCCTTCGAGGGAATGTCGCATCATGCGCTCCGTCTCCGCGACCACCTGCCAACTGACCCGGGGGCCGAGGATCCCGCGGTTCTCCATGAGCCTACGCAGGGCCAGAAGATTGGTCGCGTTGCCCACGTTGACCGCGATCGGGACCCCGTGCTCGGCGTGCAGAGTCGGTGCGCCGCGGCGGCGATCGCTGTCATCCTGCACGTCGTCGTGAACCAGAAACGCGTTATGAAACAGCTCTATGGCGACGGCGGAGTTGAGCGCTTGCCGAGGGTTGCCTCCCAGAGCGGAACACGCGGCGAAACACAGGGCGGCACGCAGACCCTTTCCCGCCCGGCACGGGTAGACCGAAACCAGGTCGTAGAGATAAGGCGGGCCTTTTTTCGGAATCAGATCGAGCAGCGCCTGGGTTGTGATTTCCCGGTACTCTCCCAGGGCATGCTCGAAGAACATTGAGGTTCGGGCCGTCCCCGGATACTGGCGCCCCCGGTCAACGGCTGCGTTTGCCACTATTTTTCACACGGCGTTGAAGATTGGATTGAACCAATTGGTTCGCGATCTCGGCGCCCATGTTGACCATTTCCACGGCTAGATCAACCACGTCATGGGTGTTGTTGACGAGACGCTTTACCAACTCCGCATTATCTTCCGAACCCAGCTCGCCAAGCTGATCGTTCAACCGGGTAACGACCTCGTGAGCATCGCCTTGAAATTTCTGCAAGGCCTGCTTGAAATCGTTGGCATCGATGCGCCGCTCTTTCTGGAAACGCTGCTGCATTTGCTTGGCGGCTACGATACCCGCCGCAACTTCCTCATCAAGCAACGCTGCAGCGTCCTTCACAATCTGCGAACTGCTCTTGCTAATCTGCTTCACGCGCGCGGAATTGGTTCCCGCGCCTAACTTCGACCCCGTTCTTGGGCGAGTTGTTCGTACCATATAGGCGTGCTCCTCTGTGGCCTTGGTCTGCCCCCTCCAGACCAACGCTGTAGTTGCAAGGGAATTGATCGAGGAAGAATACGTCCTGATGTAGGGTTTGGCAACATCAAGTTCGCGACATTCATCTCAGACCAGCGCACGGATCACTAATGCCCACACCTACTTCTTCACCTGAATCCCCAACTCCCGCAACTGCGCCTCCGCCACCGGCGTCGGCGCCTCCACCATCAGATCTTTTGCCGCTGCGGTTTTGGGGAAGGGAATTACTTCGCGCAAGCTGTCCGCGCCGGCGAGGATCATCACGATGCGATCCAAGCCGAGCGCGATCCCGCCGTGCGGAGGAGTGCCATACTCCAGCGCTTCCAGGAAGAAGCCGAAGCGCGAGCGGGCTTCTTCTTCGGTCATGCCGAGGGCGCTGAAAATTCTGCGCTGCACATCCTGGCGGTGAATTCGGATCGAGCCCGAGCCTAACTCCGTGCCGTTGAGCACGACGTCGTACGCGAGCGCGCGGACCATGGCTGGATCGGATTCGAGTTTGCCCATGTCTTCTTCATGCGGCGAGGTGAAGGGATGATGCGCGGCCATCCAGCGCTTTTCGCCTTCGTCGTACTCGAACATCGGGAAATTCGTTACCCAGAGGAAGCGATAGTCTTTTGCGGGGTCGCCGCTCTTTTTGAAAATGCTGTGCCGGTCGGCGTACTTCTGCGCTAGCGCCGTTCGCAGGATGCCCGCCGAGGCGTAAATCGCCAATTCCGCGGGTGTGACTTTGCGTTTGCCGGCGGGATGGTCGTCGCCTCCGGATTGCGCCGATCCGACTACCAACACGAGCAGATCATTCGGGGCGGCGCCGGACTTCTGGCGGACTTTCGCGCCTGCTTCGGGAAACTTGGTCTCGATCCGCTTGAAGTCTTCGAACACGCGCGCTCCGCCCTTGGAGACGAACATCGGCTTGATGTCGTCGCGTTCTTTTCTCGACAACTCGCCGACCCCTGGTGTGCGGATCGCAATCACCGGCAAGTCACTGTTGATTGCCAGCTGCTCGAGGTCGGCGGGCGTGAAGCAGTCGCGCACGTCGGTGAAGGCGGGCAGGCGCAGGTCGGGCTTGTCGACACCGTATTGGCGGATGGCGTCGTCGTAGTCTATACGTGGGAAGGGCGTTTTGATGTCGTGTCCCGCGGCTTTGAAGGCGGCGGTCAGGAAGCCTTCCACCACCTTCCAGACGCGCTCGGGCTGCGGGTACGACATCTCAAGGTCGATCTGCGTGAATTCGGGCTGGCGGTCGGCGCGCAGGTCTTCGTCGCGGAAGCAGCG
>Ga0209701_10003389_pt1 | contig 10440 bp, 9 predicted proteins | sample CZO8metaG_4_FD_188356 | JGI IMG/M metagenome (GOLD analysis project Ga0209701, IMG submission 188356) | Vadose zone soil microbial communities from the Eel River Critical Zone Observatory, Northern California, USA - CZOApr15con2H3.8 metaG... | ecosystem: Environmental > Terrestrial > Soil >...
GCTGCCGCTCCCAACAAAGTGATGGTTGCCGGTACCGGTATCGAGTCCGCATCAGAGACAATCAAACTCACCGAATACGCCGCCGAACTCGGCTACGACGCGGCCATGGTCCGCACTCCGCACTACTACAAGAAGCAGATGCTCCCGGCCAATATCCTAGCGTTCTATCGCACCGTGGCCGACCGTTCGCCGCTCCCGCTCGTGATCTACAACTTTCCGCAAGCCACTGGATACGACATCCCCGCCGACGTCGTCATCGAACTCGCGGACCACCCGAACATCGTCGCCATCAAGGAATCGAGTGGAAATCTGGAAAAAGTAAAGGTGATGGTTGACGGCACACGCCACATAAAGCGTTCCGCTACCGTCACCGAAACCTTCGACGCCGTCACCCCACGCATGCTGAAAGCCGCTGCGACCGACAGCTCGAATGGCGGGCAATTAGTTTCAGTGGAGACCCTGGGCGGAGCCGCCAAGCCCTCATCTTCCGCTGTAACTGTTGTCGGTAAACTGAAGACGCGCCAGAAAGAAGTCGGCTTCCAGGTAGTGGTCGGCGCCGCCCACCAGCTGGAGCCATCGCTGGCGATGGGAGCCGTCGGCGCGATCCTGGCTTTCGCCTGCCCCGCGCCCATGGCGTGCTACGAAATCTACGCCGCCATCAAAGATGGCGACGCCGCCCTCGCCCGTGAGAAACAGGATCGAGTCAAACTTGCCGCCCAACGTGTAGTAAGCGAGCTAGGCGTTCCGGGCGTGAAGTACGCCATGGACCTCAACGGATATTACGGAGGCCCATCCCGCCTCCCATTCCTGCCCCTTACCGCTGACCTGAAGTCGGAGATCGAAAAGCTGATGGCAGGAATCAAAAGCTGACGAAGGTAGGTTGAGTTGAGTGTAGGTCGGCGCCCCCGCCCGCCCGCCAACAACAACCGAAAGGACGAAGCCCGCTTCCCTTGGGACGAGAAGATTCCGCCTCCGTGTCATGGCGTTTCCCAGTCGAGGGTGTACACATCTTGCGTGCCGGAATTGCGCAGCATCAATGGCGAATCGTCCGGTGCAAGCGTCAAGGAAAACCCCCAATAACCAGTCGGTGAGACGTCCTTAAGATCAAACACACGTTGTATCGTGCGATCACTGAGGCGAATCTTCAGCACCGCTCCGGTCCCGGTGGAGTCGGCAACAAAAAGGTACTGTCCACTGTTCGACCAACACATCCAACCTAAGGTGCCCTTGGTTAGTTCACTCCATTTTTGAGTCTTGAAATCAAAGAGAACAAGTTTTGTCGAGTCAGCGGACATAGCTGCTACATAGCGTCCATTGGGAGACCACCGCGGCGAGTACAGGCCTGTCGAACCCGGAAGAGTCTGGATCTGGTGTGTCGTGAAATCAAATGTTCGCACCGTCGAGGCTGGATCACCAGAGCTGCCACCGAACATAATTTTGCGTCCATCGGATGACCAGGTCGGATCCTGCGAGCGTGGGTCATCGATCGTAAGTGGTCGAGGGCTTCCCCCGTCGGGCGAGACCTCACTAATAGTGGAACGCCCGTCGGGAAGAATCTCGAAAAAGACGATCTTCTTGCCGTCGGGAGACCATTGCGGCAGGAAAACAGGGTTTGCGTGCGATGTAAGTTGTAGCCTCTCGCTGCCATCCATTTTGCTGCGCCACAGATTGCCCTCGGGATAAGCGACGTAGGCGACCCACTGTTTGTCTTTCGAGAAAGCCGCGAACTCTGCTGAAATGCCCCCAAGGAAAGGTTCGAATTTCCGGGACCTCACATCGTACCGCGTCAACTGACCACGGAAAGTCTGACCGACTACGAACAGTTTCTTGCCGTCTTTGCTGGGAAGAAACGATTGTAGGAACAGAGGGCTCGAACTGAGCTGAACGGGCTTGGGTGTGGAACCGAGGAAATCGCGTTTCCGGGAGATGGACCAAATTTGCCCTTTAGACTGGTACAGGAAGTATTTGCCGTCGGCGCTCCAACCACTGCAACACTCCGAATCAGGCGGTTTGGTCCAACCGGGAAGCAAAGGATGCGCGTCCATATGATCGATGGACGTTTCCCAAAGCAAGGAGACCGTGAAGTTTGTGTTATCGAATCGCAAGAAAGTTTCGTCGGGCGAGAAAACCGGATTGATAATGGCATCTGTGACTTTCAAGGAAGCAACTCTACGGGACTCCGTACCATCGGTTTTCGCCACGAACAAGTCACTGCCAGTGGAGTAGGCGAGCATTTTGCCATCCGGCGACCACCTCGCATCCAGTACCTCCAGGTCGCCGATGCGATGGGGAGAACCGCCCAGAATAGGGAAGCTCCATAGCGGACCCTTTGGAGGCTGGCCATGTACCTCCGCCGCAAGAAGCTCTGATCCATCTGGCGACAACGCGAGCGGCCTCATGTTTGCGGAAGGAAGGATCGTTGACTTTCTGGGCTCGCCTCCCCCGACCGACAGCTCCTCCATGCCCTGGTAATCCGGTCCAAATCGGTAAAGGTAAAGCCGTGATCCATCCGTCCCTATTATCCCCTTGGGTAAACCGTCCTTCGTGAGCTGAACGTAGTTGGAAACCTTTGGAACTGCTGGCGCCTGGTTCCAGAGATAAGCCAGCACCGCCCCTCCGAACACGACCGCTGCTGCCACTACCGCCATCATCCACCGGCGACTAGGTCGCTCCCCCGGTGCCGCGTGAGGTGACGTTCCCTGCGTGATGCCCGAATCGGACAGGGCCTCCAATGCGAACGCCAGGTCGGATGCCGATTGAAAACGTTGATCCGGACTTTTCTCGAGACAGCGATTAATTACGCGCAGCAGGCCGGGAGGCGTAGTTGGCGCCAGTTGCGAAATGGAAACCGGTTCCTCGTTCAGGATCGCGGTCATGGTTTCCGCGGAAGTGGGCTTGTGAAAGGTCTGCTTTCCGGTGACGAGCTCATACAAGATGGTTCCGAACGTGAAGATGTCGGAGCGATGGTCAACATTTTTCGCGCGCACCTGCTCGGGAGACATATAACCGACGGTTCCCATCACCGTGCCAGCCTCGGTGCCTTGGGCAAGAGTCGGTTCCGAACCCGAAGTGTCTTTGGCCTCGCTAATCTTGGCAAGGCCGAAGTCCAAAATCTTCACCCGCCCCTGATTGGTGACAAACAAGTTCTCCGGTTTCAGATCGCGATGGACGATCCCTTTTTCATGCGGCGCCGCCAAGCCGTGCGCGATCTGAACGGCATAGTCGATCGCCTTGCGCAAAGGCACCGGACCGCGCCTTAGCCGCTCACGAAGGGTTTCGCCTTCGAGTAACTCTGAAACGAGATACGATACTCCCTCCTGAGTCGCCATCTGATAAACCGCAAGTATGTTGGGATGATTCAGCGCGGCTGCTGCGCGCGCTTCCTGCTCAAAGCGACGTAAACGGTCAGGGTCGGAGGTGAGTGACGCGGGCAGGACCTTTACAGCCACGTCGCGATCTAACCGGGTATCACGTGCGCGATACACTTCACCCATTCCGCCGGCACCGAGCGGTGCGCGAATTTCGTACTGACCTAGAATGGTTCCGGGAGCCAAAGGCATGGGTTAGCGGAGGATTATACCTTCAAATCCCGCGTGGGGAGTGCGGAGCTATTCTCGGTTCCGAAGTGACACCGCCCTGAGCGCCCCGGTTTGCTTGCATTCCCTCTGCAATAGCCCAAATAGAATGTTGCCCGCCTGACGCTCCTATGCCAGAATCCCCTGCATGTCGCGCCACGCTAGTAGCCTGCTACCTCTCCTGATTCTTGTCTCCGCCCTGTCCTTTGCGAAAAAGCCCGACTTAGTGATGATGTGGCCGCCCGAGAATCCGACCCTCAAGCTCACGTTCGGTACCTTCCACGACATGGGGTCTTATGCGGGGAAAATGACGCTTGTTTCCGACGTCACCGTGCAAAACCTGTCCGCCAAGGTAATGCCGCGCGCTTCGTTCAATGTTTCGCTACTCGACCGCAATAGTGTCCGCCTCGGGAATGGGCTTCTGATCATTGAGGATCTGAATCCGGGACAGTCGGCCAAGATTCAGTTCCAATGCACGTCGGTGGGCCAACCCGCCATGCTCAATCTTGCCGCCCGCAACAGTGGAGGTATGCCAACTTCCACCAAGGCGATCCCCATCACGATCGTTTCCGTTCCTCCGGGAGCGATGCTGAAAGTTGATGACCAGGCCATTGGCATGACTCCCGTGACCGTTCGCATGCCGGCCGGCACTCACAACCTGGAACTGCACAAGGAAGGCTACGCCGACGCGAAGACGCCGCTCGACGTGAGTCCTGATGAAGCTCCTGGTGGTTCGATCACCATCACACTCGGCGGCCTGGCCAGTGACACGATTGAACTCCGGGATGGCTCGATCCTGAACGGGGACGTTATTTCGATGTCATTGGAGGCGGTCGTCATCAACGTTCAGGGCAACGAGCAAACCTTCGATCGCAACCGGATCAAGAAGATTTTCCTGGTCGAACGCACAGTGACCCATGTTACGGTCCCGGAGACTCCCGTGAAAACGAATCCCCCAGCGACCGACTCTCAGATTCCGCATCGATAAATGGAAACTACATGTCAAAGATCTTTATCTGCACTCTCTTTCTCGCGCTCGCCGTTGCATCGCTAGTCGCCAAAGATGCGCCTCCGCAAGTGATCAACTGGCCGCCGACTGGCTCCGCAGTGGTCCGACTAACTCTCGGAAAGTTTAAAGAAATCAGTTCGGTTGCGGGCCAGCATAGCTATGTGGCGGAAACCACCGCGGAGAACCTTTGGGGCAAAAAGATTTCGCACATCGGCTTTAACCTCTACCTGTACGACAAAAACAGGGTTCGCATCGGCGATGGATGGATCAGCTTGGATAACGTCATTCCGGGGCAGACGATAAAATTCCAGACGATGGTCCACGCGCTCGGTAACCCCGTCTCGGTTGATCTCATGCCAAACTCTCTTCCCGCGGAACTGCAGCCCCTGGCGCCCGCCAAGAAAGTTTCGCTTACCGTCAATTCCGTTCCCCAGGGGGCAACGCTTTCCGTGGACGGCACTGAGGTTGGGACCACGCCCAAGATGGTGCAACTGGCAATGGGCAAGCACAGCCTGGAGTTTAGTAAGGCTGGATTCAGCGCGGGCAAATTTCCCGTCGAGATTGGCCCGGACGACGTTTCCGGAGGTAGCGTCAGCTATGAACTCGGGACCTCTGCCCACGACACCTTCGAACTTCGTGATGGAACGGTGCTGACCGGTGATCTCGTCTCGGTGAGCGGAATGGAGATTCAAGTGCGCATTGCCGGAGCTCTTCAGACACTCGACCGCAATAAAATTAAGAGAATTCTGCTGACCGAACGCGAGCCAGCCTCAAACTGAGACAACATCACACCCTCTTGTGATCTACCACACAGCCGCCGTATAATTAATTAGAACGAACGTTCGAACCGAATGGCCCGCTCCGCCACCAATCGCGCTCCCGGACGCCCACGCCGCGCCGCCTCCGACGCTCGTTTCCGTCGCCGGCTCAGCGAAGTTCTGGATCACGCCACCGAAGTGTTCTGCGAAAAAGGTTACGAGGGCGCTTCGATGCGGGACCTGTCCCGCGCCTCTGGCATGTCGCTGGCGGGCCTGTATCACTACTTCGGATCGAAAGAACGTCTGCTGTACCTAATTCAAAAACACACCTTCACAACCATCCTGGAAAAACTCAAGACGCGCCTCGAAGAGAGTGCCGAGCCTGAGCAGCGCATCCGCATCTTCATCTTGAACCATCTGGAATATTTCCTGGTCAACCAGCAGGGAATGAAAGTCCTGTCGCACGAGGACGAAGCCCTGAAGAACGGCCTCGGTTCGGAAATCGCGGCCATCAAGCGGGAATACTATCGCATCTGCCTCAGCCTGATGGACGCCCTCAAACGCGAGCGCAGCCTTGACTTCGATGCTCGCACTGCCGTCATGAGCCTGTTTGGCATGATGAACTGGATCTACACTTGGTACAACCCGCGCGTCGACGGCGCGGCCGAAGGACTAGCGCGACGCATGGGCAACATTTTTCTCTGTGGAGTGATCAGCGATCACTCGAAGCATAGGCTGCACGCCACGGAACGAGGCGCTCCAAAAACATTTGAAGGGACGCGCCTGAAGGCGCGCCCTAACGGTAAATCCAAGGCCGGCTTTAGCCGGCGACACTGACGGCATCACGAAGGAGCAAAGCATGGCCACTACCACGCAACCGGCTACCGCCGAAACCACCAAGCAGCTCGTCAACTACCGCACCGACGCCGGCGTCGCCGTGCTCGAGATGAACGATCCGCCCGCCAACACCTACACCTATGAGATGAATCGTCAGCTCGATGACGCCATCCTCAAAGCCCGCATGGACAACGACGTCTACGTGATCGTGCTCACGGGTGTGGGCGACAAGTTCTTCTCCGCGGGCGCGAATATCAAAATGCTGGCGAGCGTCGATCCGACCTTCAAGTATTACTTCTGCCTGCACGCCAACGAAATGTTGCTGCGCCTGGAGCACACACCGAAACTCGTGATCGCCGCGATCAATGGACACTGCGTGGGCGGCGGACTCGAAATCGCCATGGCCGCCGACCTCCGCATCGCCCGCAAAGACGCTGGAAAAATCGGACTGCCCGAAGTAAACCTCGGCGTGCTCCCCGGCACCGGCGGCACGCAGCGCCTGTCGCGCCTGGTAGGGAAGAGCAAAGCCATCGAACTGATGGTTACCGGCAACACTTTCTCGTTTGAAGAGGCCAAGGACTTCGGCATCATCAACGACATCTTCGAGCGTGACGGCTTCATGGAGAACATCATGGAGTACGCTCGCCAGTTCACGCCGCCCAACAAAGCCGCGAAGGCCGTCGGCCGCATCAAGCGCGCCGTGCAGACCGGATGGGAAATTCCGATGGAGTCGGCGCTGGCTGTCGAACGCGAGAACCAGCAGATCCTGTTCCAGAGCGAAGACGCCAAAGAAGGCCTGGCCGCCTACGTAGAAAAGCGCCCAGCAACCTTCACAGCGAAGTAGTACGTGTGGGGACGGGTCTCTGACCCGTCCGCCGAACGCAGTTCGGCATCCTTGACGGGGCTAAAAAGGGGTTTTGAATGCCAGGTAAAGTAGCGAAAATCGGAAGCTTCAGCGACTGGGTCGGTCTGTTCGACGACTGGCGCAAGGAGATCGGCGTCAATCAGAATGACGTCTCGTCGTTTCACTTCGACACCCTCTACGGCGCGGTCGAAACCGACGACATCCAGTTTGGATCCTTCAAAGGCCGCCGCAAGTGGGAGAACCTGCGCCAGGTCCCCACGCAACAGATGCGCGACGCGCTCATGAACATGATCGTCTATCAGGGCGACACCGAGTTCGCCTCGGTCGAGCAACAACGCAACCTGTTCGAAGTTGCGCCCACCGACTGGGACCGCCGCGCCCTTACCCGCGTCATGATCGAAGAAATGCGCCACGGCTGGCAGATGTGCGCACTGCTCATCGACTTCTTCGGCTCCTCGGGCAAAGTCGAGGCGCAGAAGATGCTGGAGCGTCGGGCGTTCGAGAACAAGCGGTTGCTCGGCACCTTCAATGTCGACATCGACAACTGGCTCGACTTCTTTACCTACACCGACTTCGTCGACCGCGACGGTAAATTCCAACTCCAGATGCTGAAGTTTTCCGCCTTCGCACCGCTCGGCCGCTCGACCTCTTACATGCTGCGCGAAGAAGCCTTCCACATGGGCACCGGCAACGACGGCCTTCGCCGAGTGGTCGAAGCCGGAGTCATCCCGCGGTGGCTGATGCAGAAATATCTCAACAAGTGGATTTCAAGTTCGTATGACCTGTTCGGTACCGATCATTCCTCGTCGGCGCACTGGGCGTACGTCTGGGGCATCAAGGGACGTTATGACGAACCGCAAAATGAACAGCAGGCCGACCTCGACGATCTCAACGACTACAATCGTCATCTCTACCAGAAGGAAGTTTCAGGTCTGATCGACCGCTTGAACACGTTCCTGAAGCCGGGGGAAAAGAAGTTCTATACGCCCGACATGCACTTCAATCGCAACATCGGACGCTGGGCAGGGAAGAAGTTCCACTGCGAAACCGGCGAACCGCTCGACGATCGCGCTTACGAGCAGCACTGTGAGGAGTACCTGCCGGGCGCGAAAGACAAAGAACTTTTGCTCGACATCCTGCGCAACGAGAAGAAGTGGATCAAAGAAAAAGAGGGCGCCCGCGACCCGCTGTCGACCATCGGCGAACCGCGGAAATCGGCGATCAATATTTAGTGCGCTATGTTCCACGTGGAACATTGTACTGATGTTAGTGTACTTACATATGTGTCGGTAATAGAGTTGTAGGTTAGCAAGCGGGAAGGACTTACATCCGTTTTGCGGGTCAGGCTAATTTGGCTACGCTTTCCACCGTTCGGGTTAAGCTTGCGGTCACGCCGCCCGTGGCGCGCGTAAGGCTGATCCACCCACCGCTGAACGTTATCGATATCCCGATGATGCTGGAACTTCGGGAGGCGCTCGCTGAGCTGGAAGCCCGCTTCGACGTCTCGACCATTCTTTTCGAAGGTGATGCTCGCGCTTTCTCTGCCGGCGTGGACGTCAAAGCCCACGTTCCTGACCAGGTCGGCGAAATGCTGACCAGCTTTCATGCCGTGATCCGGGCCATTGTCGCTTCGCGCAAGGTCACCATCGCTGTGGTCCAGGGCGCCTGCCTCGGTGGAGGCGCGGAACTCGCGGCCGTGTGCGACATGGTGTACACCGCCCGCGACGCCACCTGGGGATTTCCCGAGATCAAGCTGGGGTGTTATCCGCCAGTCGCGGCCGTTGCGCTTCCGGCGCTGGTCGGCCAGAAGCGGGCCAGCGAACTGATCCTTACGGGACGGCAAATATCAGGCGACGAGGCCGTCGCGATCGGCTTGGCGAATCGGTCGGCCAGCAGCGACGAACTCGCGGCCGTCGTGCAGGAAACGGTGAGCCAACTCCAGGCTTTGAGCCCCGCCGCCCTCGCTCATGCCAAGAAATCGATATATGCTTGGGACGCGATTCATTTTGACAAAGGACTGGCGCGGGCTGAGAGAATCTATCTGGAAGAACTTATCAGCACCGAGGACGCCCGCGAAGGCATCGCGGCCTTCCTCGAGAAGCGGCCACCGAAATGGACAGGCAAATAGAAGTGGCGAATACCACAACCGTGCCGAAGCGTCCCTACAGTTCGGGCCACCTCATGTGCCGCGCGACGGCGTGGGGAATCATGGGATTTCTGGCCTGCGCGTACTTTGCCTGGATCTCCTACCGTCACGTGTTGCGGAACGAATATGACTGGCCGCACGACGCCTGGACCGCCGCGACCTACATCGTTTGGATACTAGTGCTCGTCGGATTGACGCTCGACACCCGCTGCCTGCGCGAACGTATGTTCTTCGGCGTGCTGGTGCTGAACTTCATAGTCGGTTTGGGTCTGACGTTGTGGAGCACGATTCCATCCGCGCAGGTGCATAACGCGCGCATCGGCACCGGCGCGCTGTGGGCGCTGGCGGCGCTGGTCAGCTTAACCACGATGGGGCGAGCCGCGACAGTGGAAATACAGGAAAAGCGGTCGTGACCCTTGGGCAAGCAGCAAAATGAATGGTCCCGCAGGGACGGTACAAATATGTCCGCAGAACCAACTCTCGAGTTAGAAATCAGTTCCAGCCAGGTCAAAGCGCTGCAGAAGCGGGGCGAGACGTTTACCCTGCTCGATGTTCGCGAGCCCTGGGAGTGGGAAGCCTCTCGCCTCGAAGGCGCGAAACATATCCCGATGGGCGACATCCCGACGCGGGCATATCAGGAACTCGACCCGGACGACCACATCATCGTCATGTGTCATCAGGGAATGCGTTCGCTCAGCGTGGCCAACTGGCTCCGTCAGCAGGGATTCGAGAAAGCGCAATCCATGCGCGGTGGCATCGACGGATGGGCGCGCACGGTGGATCCGAAGGTGCCGTTGTACTGAAAGGCAGCCTTTAGCAGTTAGCTCTTTAAGAAGGGCTCTAAAGGCTAAGAGCTAACGGCTAACAGCTTCATGAAAAAAGAACTCATAGCGCTGACCATCAACGGCCTGACGCACGAGCTCGCCATCGAGCCCAATGCGCTGTTGCTCGACGTGCTGCGGCGCGATCTGAATCTCACGGGCTCGAAGCGCGGTTGCGACGACTCTTCGTGCGGCTCATGTACGGTGCTGGTCGACGGCACGCCGATGCTCTCCTGCACCATGCTCGCGGCCAGTTGCGAAGGTCAGGAGATTACCACGGTCGAAGGCGTCAGCGAACATGGCAGCTTGGCCGCCATCCAGAAAGCCTACGGCGACTGGGGTGGTGCTCAGTGCGGATTCTGCACTCCGGGATTCATCATGACGGTGAAACATCTGCTTTTGGTCAATGAGAATCCGAGCGAAGAGGAG
>Ga0209701_10003390_pt1 | contig 10439 bp, 9 predicted proteins | sample CZO8metaG_4_FD_188356 | JGI IMG/M metagenome (GOLD analysis project Ga0209701, IMG submission 188356) | Vadose zone soil microbial communities from the Eel River Critical Zone Observatory, Northern California, USA - CZOApr15con2H3.8 metaG... | ecosystem: Environmental > Terrestrial > Soil >...
CTGCTTACGCCCCTGGTACGGGTGTTCGTCGCGATGGTACTGTTTTTCCGAGAGAAGGACTGGCGTTATGGATGGATCTCGGCAGGCGTGTTGCTGATCTTGCTGCTGGGATCGGTATTGGGCATCGGAGAACGGTAGAAACAGTTCTCAGTTCCCGGTTCTCAGTTCCCAGAACCGCCAGAACCGGTCGCAGATTGAACGGACGTGTGACCGATCAGCGTCTTGATAGCGCGCAGTTCGCGGTTTATAGTCGCGAACTCCGTTCTGAGAATCCCCTCTACCAGACTCGGCAGGCGTTCTGGTTGACCATGGGCGCGTCGGCTTTGCAATGGTAGGCTTCGCGGAATTCGGGCATGTTCGAGACTGTGCCGTTCACGCGATTTTTCCCCGGTGAGTGCGGATCGATCGTTACCAGCATGCGCGCGATCGCGTCGGTGCGGTTCTGGCACCAGACGTTCGCCCATCCCAGAAAGAAGCGCTGCTGTGCCGTCAGGCCGTCGATTGCTGGCGCTGCCTTTCCGGCGAGAGCGCTCAGCAAAGCCATGTGCGCGATCCTCAGGCCCCCATTGTCGGCGGTGTTTTCGCCCAAGGTGAGTTTGCCATTGAGCTTCAGATCATCGACCGCAACGAAGCTGCCATATTGATCCTTGACACAGCCGGTACGCTCCTCGAATTGCTTCTTGTCATTGGCGGTCCACCAGTCGCGCAGGTTCCCTTCGGCGTCGAACTGGCTGCCTTCGTCGTCGAAGCCGTGGGTCAACTCGTGGCCGATCACGGCGCCGATGCCGCCGAAGTTCATGGCGTCGTCGGCCTGGTTGTCATAGAACGGAGGCTGCAGGATTCCCGCCGGGAACGTGATGTTGTTTTGAAGCGGGTTGTAACTGGCATTGACGGTCATCGGCGGATATGGCCAGTCGCGCTTATCGAGCGGCGTGCCAATCTTGTTGAGACGGCGCTGCAAGTCGTTCTGGTTCGCGCGCTGGGAATTACCCAAAGCGTCGCCGCGCACGATTTCAAGCTTCGAATAGTCCCGCCACTTGTCGGTATAGCCAATCCGATTGGTGATGGCAGCTAGTTTCACGAGCGCCTGCTTCTTGGTTTCCTCGCCCATCCAGGGGAGGGACTTGATGTCCTCGCCCAGCGCCTTTTCTAAAGCGTCGACCATGGCCAGCGTGCGTGTCTTACCCTCTGCGCCGAAGGTCTGATTTACATAGATCTCGCCGATGGCATCGCCAACGTCACCGTTAGCGAATGCGACGCAGCGCTTCCACCGCGGGCGCAATTCCTTCGTCCCTTGCATGGTCTTGGCGAAGAAATCAAAATTCTCGTTCACGAATGCCACCGGCAAAACTTGGGCGTTATCGTGGACGGCGTGCCAGCGGAAGTATGTCTTCCAGTCGTCGAGCGAGAAAGTGTCGACCACATTCTGCATCTGCTTGACGAAGTCCGGCTCGGCTACATTGAGAGAATCGAATTTGGGAGCTCCCACTCCTTCGAAGTACACGTTCCAGTTAAAGCTGGGGCTGAGAGCGGCGAGTTCGTGGTTCGAGAGCTTGTGGTAAATCTTCTGCGGATCGCGGCGGCTGGTCTGGTCGAGCGCGCCTTTGGCAAGGCCGGTCTCGATGTCCATCACGACCTTCGCCTCGGCGGCTGCCTTGGCCGGGGCGTCGCCTAACAGCTCAAACATTTTCTGAACGTGCTGTACGTACTTCTGACGAAGTTCAACGGACTTGGCATCATCCTTGAAATAGTAATCGCGGTCAGGCAGGCCGAGTCCTCCCTGATCCACTTCGGCGATGATCTGGCTGGCATTCTTGAAATCGGAGCCGGACCCAAAGCTGAACAGAACGTCGGTGCCTTCGCGGTGCAGACGCATCGCTTCCTTCGCGAGGTCGCTTTTCGATTTCAGCGCGGCAATGCTTTGCAGGTCGTGATCGAGCGGTTTGGTGCCCGCTTTTTCGATCGCGCCTTCATCCATGCAACTGGCGTAGTAGTCACCGATCTTCTGCTCGGATGGGCTACGGTCGGCGGTTTTCGCCGCGGCCTTTTCCAGGATGTCACGCACAATGTATTCGCCGCGCTCCTGCAATTCATTGAAACGTCCCCAAGCCGGACGGTCTGCTGGAACGGGATTCTGCGCTTGCCACTTGCTGCAGGCATAGGCGTAGAAATCGTTGCAGGGATCGATGCTTTTATCGAGCAGATCGGGTGAGAAGCGCACATCTTTCTTCGGTGCAGAAGCGCCGGTCTGGGCCCACAGCCAAGGCACAAGAACAACGCAGACAACTAAGAACTTTTGGAAAGAACGCATGGATATCCTCGAATTGAGATGTCAAAACCAGAAGTGCACGGTTAGATACGACGCCGCTGCGGGAACAGTTCCCGGACACACCAAGCCATTGTATTGGACGGGAAGGGGTGGGAATTGTCAACGCGGTAGAAGAGATGTCAGTTAAAACACTTTTACGTGGAATGTCAGATACTTTTTCGGATTCTCGCGGATAGATTTCACGAGTTCGCGGGTCTCCACCAGCATCTGGTTGCTGTTGTTGTAAAGAGCCGGATCTTTGAAGAGCAATCCTACCGAGCCCTCGCCTTTCTCCAGCCGCTCCGAGAGTGCCGCCAGGTTGTTCATGGTGGTTTGGAGCTTGTCGGCAAATTCCTTATCATGCGCGAACTTCCCGAGAGCGCCCTTGCCGGCGTTGATGTCATCTGTCAACTGCTTCACGTTGGCGATGGTCTTGTTCGCGTTGTTGTAGAGTTCCTCATCCTTCAGCAACTTGCCCGCCGTGCCCTTGCCCTGCTGGAGCTCATCGATCAGTACATTCACTTTGTCGATGGCGGCGATGGCTTTCTTATAGGCTTCGTCGCTAGTCAACAGGGGACCGATCGAGCCCTTCCCCTTCTGGATATCGTCCATCAAGCCCTTGAACTCGGCGACAGTCGTATTCAGGCGATCGTAAAGCCCGGGATCGTAAATCAACTTGCCAATCGAGCCCTGGCCGCTTTCGACGAACGCCACGATGCGGTCGAGGCGCTTCAGCAGTGCGTCCATGTTCTGCAACGTGCTCTGGCTGGCGCGCACCACATCCTGGATATCGGGATGGTCGCGGGTAGCGAGCGTGTCTCCATCCACAGCCTGCGGCCCTTTGGCAAAGGTGCTGCTGATATCGATGTAGGTTTCACCCAGCACTCCGGCGGTCGCCAACGATGTCACCGAGTCCTTGCGGAGGTTAAAGGCAAACTTCGTATTGACCTTCATGACCACTTCGACGGGAGTGCCTGGGTGGCCCGGCACAAGCCGGATGGTCTTGACATTGCCGATGTCTACGCCTTCCAGACGCACCGGCGCGCCAACGCGCAGACCGCCGGAATTATCGAAGTAGGATGTGAGGACGATTTTCTTTGTGAAAACTCCACCCGTGCCACTCATGAGGAAGATCAGGACAGCGAGCGTAATGCTGGCGAATAGGACAGTGAGTCCGACGCGAAGCTGCGACCACTTCAACTGTTTCTGACTAGGCACGGTGGTTGGCGAAACAACAGCATGACATCATAACAAACGCCTCAAAACTTCAGGATTTTCAGGCTTTAATTGACCGGCGAGGGCGCGAGCGTACGGGAGAGCCCCAGTGCCGCCAGGTAAGCCACTGCGCCACAGCCGAGAGTGAAATTCAATCCCCAATGGATGGCGATCACCATGGCTAGCACCGATCCGAGCACGCTGGAGGCTGCATTCATGGCCCAGGCCCACTCGACCGCGTTCCCGCTCGCACCGCCCTGAGCCAGGGGTTCAGCAACGGAAGCGCCCAGCGCCCGCAGTCCCGTGGGAAATGGCATCCCCATGGCAAGGCCGAGTGGAATGAGGAGCAGACTGCTGATCAGGAGCTTAAGAGCAAACGGCACTCCCACCAAGGCGTTAAGCAAACCAGGGAGAACCAGCACGTGAACGCAGATCGCGCCCACCAGCAGCAACAAAGGAAGCCATACGCGGGCGGGTTCCGGCAGCCATCGCCGTGAAACGAGGCTTCCCGCTCCGCTCGACAGCAAGAGCAGGAAAATGACCACTGTCAGCGCGTAAGTCGGGTGCCCGAGGAAAAGGACGAATCGCTGGATGAAGGCAATCTCGACCAGGATGTACCCCAGGCCGACGGCAACGAAATAGAGAAGCGGGATCCAGCGGCGCGTACTTCCATCACGACCGGAGCCCCCGGCGAAGATCATGGGAAGGATCAGGAAAATCAGCACCGCCGCCAGCGATATCAGCAGCACCATCCCGAGGACCACCACACCCAGATTCACCTTCCAGTCAATGCCCTCGCGTATGCTTTCATCGCCCAGAGCCTGCCGGGTCTTGAGAGTGAAAAAGAAAAAGGGCGCATTGTCCGTGACCGGAGCCACATTGTAGGCGTACTCTCGCGCGAACGCCCAGGGGTCGTTGCGCGCAATCAGCGCGGAAAACGGATTATCTCCTGGAGCCGAAGGCAAATAGAGCGGTGCGAGGTTGTCGTATTCTTCGAGATGGGCAATGACCGCGGCTTCTTCATCGGCAGAAAATGGGGACTTCTTCGCCAGCACCACGACCGGAATGCCATCCGCGTCGAGTTCTCCGTCCGAAACCACCATGAAATGGCGCGCCGGGTTCGCGACGCCCAGCTCGTGCAGAGCTTCCATCGCAACGGAAACTACGCGTAGAGCCTCGCGCGGCTGGTGAAACTCCCAGCGCGTAATGGCGATCATGCCATCCGGCTTGAGGTGCTGGAAATATTCGCGGAAGGCGTCGGCAGTGTAGAGGCTGTTCTCGCTCAGCGCGAAAGCGCCGGCGGCGGTCGAGGCCCAGGTATCCACCAGCGTCATCTGAACGACGTCATATTGTGCGTGCGAGTTCCGTATGAACGACCGGCCGTCGGTGACGTGGATGTGGACCTCGGGGCGCTCATAGAGGTGATAGGCGTATTCGGCGTAGCGCTCGCGCATCACCGTGTTGGCGATGATGGGATTGATTTCGATTCCGGTCACGTTCGGACTGCCGCTGGCCACCGCGCGCAGCACGTCCACGCCACCGCCCGGGCCGATAATGGCAAATTCTCCGCGCGGGCGGAGCACATTGGCGAGCGCCGGCGGTGCCGACATCAAGTTCTTCTCCCAGTCGCTGCCGTGCCACTGGCGCGGGTCGGCGTTCATAATGTAGGTGGAGGCGTCCGCGTCGATAACTACGGCTTTCGCGCCGCCCTGGTTATCCACCTCGACGCGAGAGATTGCATTCCACTGCGCGAACTCGACCCACGAACGGTCGCGGAGCACGCCCTTCGCATAGACGACGTCGATGAAGCGGCCAGAGTGGTTAAGCACGATCAATAGCAATAGCAGGACGGGCACAACGAACTGCAGATCGAAGCCGTAGAAGAACGGAAACGGCCCCCGTTTGGGGTACTTCCGTTTCCAGACCAGCGCGGCGACGCCGGAAGTGAAGGCCGCGAATAGAACTGCGTTCGGGCCGCCAATCCGATTGAGCAGGGGAACGACCGCTAGGCACGCTAGTGCGCCGCCCAGCAGGTCCGCGCCATAGAGCCGCGTCACGTGGTGTGTTTCTCTCGCGAATACCACCGAGAAAATCAGTCCCGTGAAAAGGAACGGGACCGTCGAGGTGAGATAAATCGCAGTGAGCCGCAGCAAGTTCCAGCGTGAGAGCTCGAGTGAAACCGGGACATGCAACACGATTTCGAGCGTCAGAAAGATGCTAATCGCGTTGATGGTGCAAAGAAGTCCTGCCAGCCGGCGAGTCTCGAAGCGGGCGAGCCAGTTTCTCCGCAGATACGCGAAAACGCCGCCCGCGCCCAGGCCCAGCAATGCCACCGAAATTGCCAGAAACGCGAAATGATAAAAGAGCACGACCGAGAACAGACGGGTCAGGGAAAGTTCGAGCAGTAGCGCAGAAAAACTGGTCAGGGCGATCGCGGCGAGCACTGCGGGGTCTGTTCCCTGTAGATCGTGTGAGATCGCTTTTGTTTTCATGAGTCGAGTGCGACAGCATAGCAGATGCTTGCCGCACGCGGGCGGGGGCGCCCGCGCCACACTCTTCAGCTTTCCAGGATCACATGCGCTAGCGCCTGCTCGCGGGTGTGAGTAATAGAGAGCGCGATGTTGCGCGCGCCCAGCTTCTCGGCAAAAACCGCAGCCTGCCCATGGAATTGAATCGTGGGCCTCTGCCCTTTCGGGCGCACCACTTCGATATCGCGCCACCGGACACCGTGGCTCCAGCCTGTGCCCAGCGCCTTCATCCCGGCTTCCTTGGCAGCAAAACGCGCGGCGTAGCTTTCGAAGCGGCTGGCTTTCCTCTCGCAGTACTTGATCTCGCCGTCAGTAAAGACGCGGTGCAGAAACCGCTCCCCAAAACGCTCGATCGATTCACGAATGCGAAGGACTTCGGCGATGTCCACACCAGTGCCGACAATCATGGAAACCATTGTCAATTGCTACGGTGCAATTGGCAATTTGGAATTATGCCGAGCCTCAAAGAAGCTGGTCGCCGCGGTAGATCACTCGATTCTCGATCAGCCGAGCTTCGGCAGTCATCTTATGCGGTCGCACCGGTCCCTCGGCGTCGATGTGGAGCACTTCGTGTCCATGTGCCGTGAGCCAATCCGAAACGATCATGCGGTGACAGTGGAAGTAGACGCGCTCGGCGCACATATAGGCGGTACGAGAGTGCGCGGCAATCTGCAACAACTCGTCCATCGCCTGGACGAATTCGGGCGTGAGCGTGTAGTCGGCGTAGTTGCGAAAGCTAGCGTTGCGGAGAGCGGTGTGAGGAGAATCCTTCCGCGTGGCCTTGCGATATCCGCCGAGAACTTTCATCCAGACGTAGCGGATACCGTGCTTCGGCAACTCACTCTCCAGCGACTCACGGTTGAAGTGCGGAAGGCGGCGCGACATAGGGAAGGCGCGGATGTCCACCAGCGTCTCGATGTCATGCGCCTTGAGCGCTGACACGAGTTCCTCGAACGAACGCGTGGAGTGGCCGATGGTGTAGAGGGTCGCCAAGCGCAGTTCTCAGTTCCCGGTTCTCAGTTCTCAGTCTAAGGACGCCAGTGCCGTCGCAAGGGTTATGTCTTGCGAGGGGAACACTGTGCGTAGGTCGAGCAGGACGCGGCCTTCTTCCACGCGAGCGATGATGGGCGGGGTCGTCGAGCGGAGGCGGGAACAAAGTTCGTCGGCGCTTAGTCCTTCATGCGTGAGCGCGATGAGGCGCGTTGGCAGAACCGCCGAAGGCGCCGCCCCGCCGCCAATGACTGACTCGCCGTCGAGAAGATCCAGCTTCAGTTTTGGCCCTTCGACCTTTGCGGCCAGAGCTTCAGCTCGACGCGCAATGTCGTCTTTCGAGAGGCGCATCATGCGCAGGACGGGCACGGCGTCGTGGTCGCGTTTGACGTAAGCCAGCAGCGTCGCTTCGAGCGCGGCGTACGTAAGCTTATCCACGCGTAGCGCACGAAAGAGCGAGTTCGATCGCATTCGGGCGACCAGGTCGGCGCGGCCGCTGATCAGTCCGGCCTGAGGGCCACCAAGCAACTTGTCGCCGCTGTAGGTGACGACGTCCACGCCCGTGCGCAGGCTGTCGAGTACGCCGGGTTCACCGGTGATCCCGACGGAGCGCAGGTCGAACAGCGCGCCGCTGCCCAGGTCTTCTACAAGGGGAATATTGCGATGGCGCGCCAGTGCGACCAGTTCCTCCAGCGAGGGTTGCTCGGTAAAGCCGGTGATCTCAAAGTTCGAACGGTGCACGCGCAGTAGCAGTCGCGTATGCTCGTTGATCGCGCGTTCGTAATCGGCGATGCGAGTGCGATTGGTAGTGCCGACTTCCCGCAGTGTCGCTTGCGACTTCGACATCACATCAGGAATACGAAACGATCCGCCAATCTCGACCAGTTCTCCGCGCGAAACGATCACTTCACCGCCGTCCGCCAGGGAATTCAACAGGAGCAGCACGGCGGCGGCATTGTTGTTGACGACGATAGTCGAGACGGGAAGATGTGGGGCCGGGTCTTCGACCCGGCCAAGCGGAGCGAAGCTCCGCTGCGTTTCCCCCGTGATCAGCTTTTGAAACAGCCGCTCAACATGAACATCGCGCTTGCCGCGCTCGCCTGAGTTGAGATCAAACTCGAGATTCGAATAGGTTGCGGCGGTTTCGCCGATATGATCGAGCGCGGCGGATGCCAGTGGCGCGCGTCCGAGATTGGTGTGGAGAATGACCCCTGTCGCGTTGATGACCGGACACAGCGAATAACTGAGCGATTGCTCCAGTTGCCGTGCGACCGCATCAGACAGGCCGCCCAGTGCGAGGTCAAGCGACTTCTCATCCAGCTGGCCTGCCGCAACCTCCTGCCGCAGATGCGAGAGCACAACTCGGGCACTTTCCGCAACCGCAGTGTGGCCGTCTCGTTCAGCCAGGGCCTGGATTTCTGGCTGACGAAGAACCTCATCAGTGGAGGGGAGCTTCTGGAAGAGTGCCGAGTTTGAAATCGTGGACACCGAGGCCGATTATCCCATACGCCAGCACTCTTATCCCGCGGACACGCGGGCGGGGGCCCCTTCGACTTCGCTCAGGGCAGGTCCGCGCCACACACGGTCAAAGGGTGTGCAGGTAGGCGAGCAGGTCTCTGATCTGCTGATCGGTCATAACCCGGCCGAAGCCTTCCATCTTGCTGCGGCCGTATTTGACGATCTCGCCGACGCGGTCGTCATTCGCAGGCAGCCCGCTTAGCGGCAGGTATTGCTGTTTGAAGACGCCCTTCAGTGGCGGGCCCTTCTTGCCGCGGGAGGAATAAGGCTCGTGGCAACGGTCACAATAGTTGTCGTAGAGTCGGCGGCCCTCGGCCTGCTGCGGGTTGAGGCCGAGTTCCGCGTCAGACTTGCGGCGTTCGATGTCGCAACCTGTCACAGTCAGCAAAACAAGTAGCGCCACAGAAGCAAGGAGACACGTATGAACGCGATTAAGAAAAGGCATGACGATCGGGACCGACCCTTTTCGCGGCAGCCCTCGAAAGTAGGATAATACGGAAGGCATGGCGGTTGCCGTCAAACGCGTTTACGAGGCTCCTTCTCCCTCGGACGGTGTGCGAGTGTTGGTCGACCGGCTGTGGCCGCGCGGACTGACGAAGAAAGACGCAGCGGTCAAGCGTTGGCTCCGCGATCTGGCGCCTTCGACCGAGCTGCGCCAATGGTTCCATGCGAATCCTGATGCCTGGCGCTTCTTCCGCAAACGGTACCTGAAAGAACTGGTCTCTCCCAAGGGCAGCGCTGCCGTTGAGAAGTTGTACGCCCTGGCGCAGTCCGCGAAGAAGCTCACGCTGCTTTATGCATCTCGCAATGAAGAGTACAACAACGCGGTAGTGTTGAAAGAACTGCTGGAAGGCGCTCGCAAGCCTCCGTCGAGCGTGGGAAGGCGCGCAGTCGGAAGAGGGAGAATTCGGAAAGCGAAGAAGCAGTAGGTAATCGCAGTTCTCAGTTCTCAGTTCCCAGTTCTCAGTTTCAATTCACTCCGACCTGTTCCTTAAAGACCGTCGAAAAAGTACCGCCTTGTGTGTCACTAAACAGGCTGCGGAAAAGTTCAGATTTTGGGTGGCGCAGCGGTTTACCGCTGCGATAAATGCATTGTCTTGATTACGGGCTTCAGCCCCAGAGGTGCCGCTTTGGAGTTTTCCGCAAGCTCCAGGGCCATGCCCTGACGCGAATTGTGCTGTGCCTTGAAAACAAGAAACGGAAAGCTAACTGAGAACTGAGAACCGGGAACTGAGAACTGTCACTATAATTTCCTCCGACATGCCTCCAGCCGCAGTAGAGAAAAAGATCGAATCCCTGCGCGACAAGATCCGCCACCACGAGTACCGCTACTACGTTCTCGACGATCCAGAGATCAGCGACGCCGAATTCGACAAACTGGTCAACGAACTCAAGAAGCTGGAGGCCGAGCATCCGGAACTGATTACACCCGATTCCCCCACGCAGCGCGTAGGCGGCAAGCCGCGCGAGGGATTCGTCAAGGCCCGCCATTCTTCGCCCATGCTCTCGCTCGACAACGCATACAGCGAAGAAGAGTTGCGCGACTGGGAGCGGCGCGTCCACGACCTGAGCGGGAGGAGTGATGTCGAGTACATGTGCGAACTGAAGCTCGACGGCATGTCGCTGGCCCTCCGATACCACGGCGGACAACTGGAACGCGGCATCACGCGCGGTGACGGCAACGAGGGAGAAGATGTCACCGCCAACGTGCGCACCGTGCGTTCGATTCCGCTCTCGATCCCGAAGGAGAAGCTGAAAAAAGCCGGCATTCCCCGGGATTTTGAAACCCGCGGCGAAATGCTGATGCCGATCGCCGCCTTCCGCAAACTGAACGAAGAGCGCGCACAGCACGGACTCTCAACCTTTGCCAATCCTCGCAA
>Ga0209701_10003397_pt1 | contig 10425 bp, 7 predicted proteins | sample CZO8metaG_4_FD_188356 | JGI IMG/M metagenome (GOLD analysis project Ga0209701, IMG submission 188356) | Vadose zone soil microbial communities from the Eel River Critical Zone Observatory, Northern California, USA - CZOApr15con2H3.8 metaG... | ecosystem: Environmental > Terrestrial > Soil >...
CATGCACATACTATCTCACGTTAATGCTTAGATTTCAAGACTCAACAGGTGCTGGAAATCTATGACCGTGTCAACCTGCTCCTGCATGGTATGATTACCCTGGACACATTCATCACCGAAGTAAAAGCAAGGGAACTGTGATAGGAAAATTGATGGAGAATACTCGTTATTTCAATCCTGAACCGTCCGTGCGCGTCGTCGCCATGCAGCTCTATGCGCAGGTTGCCAATAGCCCGCTGCTCTGCCCGCATGGGCATGTGGATCCGCGCGTTTTTGCCGATCTGGATTACTCCTTTGGCACTCCTGTCGATCTGCTCATCATCCCGGATCACTATGTCTTTCGCATGCTCTATTCGCAGGGCATAGCGCTTGAGCGGTTGGGCATTCCTCCCCGCGACGGACGGGCGGTGGAAAGTGACCAGCGTCACGTCTGGCAGCTCTTCGCCGAGCACTTCTATCTTTTTCGCGGCACGCCGACGGGCATATGGCTGCGGGACGAACTGCGCGATATTTTCGGTATCGATGAGAAACTGACGGGCGCCTCGGCGCAGCGCATCTACGATCAGATCGCGGAACGCCTGATCTCTCCCGCATTTCGCCCGCGAGCGTTGTTCGAGCGTTTCAATATCCAGACGCTCTGCACGACCGATACCGCGACCGACCCACTCACCTACCATGCGGCAATACGAGCATCGGGCTGGCAAGGCGATGTGCGTCCCACCTTTCGCCCCGATGCCGTCATCAACCTCAGCACGCCAGGCTGGCGCGATCATATTGCGGCGTTGAGCCGGGTCAGTGGTCTTGATGTCCGCGATTATTCTTCATTCATCCGCGCGCTCGAGGATCGCCGGGCGTTCTTCAAGCAAATGGGCGCGTCCGCAACCGATCATGGCGCACTCACTCCCTACACCGCAGAACTTTCGCCACGTGAGGCGGACACGATCTTCCAGCGAGCATTGCGGGATGAGCCGACCGCCGACGATGCCGCACGCTTCACCGGCCATATGCTCATGCAGATGGCACGCATGAGCATCGAAGATGGTCTGGTCATGCAACTGCATCCCGGCTCGCTGCGCGACCACAACTCGCAGATTTTCCAGCAGTTCGGCCCCGATCAAGGTGCAGATATCCCCATCCAACTGGAGTACACCCGCAATCTGCGCCCGCTGCTCAACAAGTACGGCAACGACCCGCGCCTCACGCTGATCCTGTTCACGCTGGATGAAACGACCTATAGCCGGGAACTGGCACCACTCGCGGGCCACTACCCCGCGCTCAAACTCGGACCGCCCTGGTGGTTCTTCGACAGCCTGAATGGAATGGCACATTACTTTGACCAGGTGATGGAAACCGCGGGGCTGTACAACACGGTGGGCTTCAATGATGATACGCGGGCGTTCTGCTCCATTTCCACCCGGCATGACCTCTGGCGGCGGGCAAGTGCGAACTGGTTGGCGGGGCTGGTAGTGCGCGGTATCGTTGATCTCGACGATGCTGGCGAGATGATCCACGCGATGGCTTACGGACTGGCGAAGGCTGCCTACAACTTATAGGAGTAGCCCATGTTCCGGTTTGCATTTTCTCACAGAAGGGATGGCCTCCTGGGGCCATCCCTTTTCTGTATCAAATGGGATACATGGTTTGCTCACATGGCCAGTCCACGAGGACCCATCAGCCCACATGAAACTCGCTCGAATAGACGGTTTTTAGCGCACCCAACCCCGGCCCGATACCGTAGTCCAATCTTGCCCGGTAAAGTCCTGTAGACCAATGGTCAGAGGAGGTGAGATTGACCTCCAGCACCTCTCCCGTTTTCAAGGAATGCATGCGCGTCGCGATCATAAGCAAGCAGGGTGCGACAGGCACCCAGGAGTTGGCAGCCTGCCGCTCCAACAGAAGCACGGTGCAGTTCGTCCGGTGATCGAGAAAGGAGATCGTCTGCCCGCTCTGGTTCTTGATCGTCACGCTTATCACGCTGCCTAACGGATAGCTTGCCGCCCCCACCTGCAGGGTGACGGGGAACGTCGGAGGCTGCTGGGTTGGCTTTCCCGTGGGAGTTGGAGTGGCGTCACTTCCCGCGTTGGATCCGCACCCGACCAGCAGGAACACCATTGCGATGCCACCGAGCAGGAAATGTCGTTGTGAGATAAACATCAGGACAAACCTTCTTTCTTCACAGGAAACGCTTCATCATGAGAGGGCTTTTTGATTGAGACGTTTCAGCCTCTCTAAAAGTTCCAGTACTTTACGCAACCGGAACACCCTAAACTGAATCCTTAGGCTAGTTATATGGAACATCCTTTCGGAAAACATGTGACTATCCAGGGCTCCCTGCCGCAGGCGGCGGTGAGCCTATTTTTGTGGTGGAAGGTTCTGCTGCCTACGGCAGCAGAACCTTCCACCACAAAAACTGTTTGCGAACTGCCGTAGGTAGTGAGGATTCATGAAGGAACGAGACCTGAATAGTTACCAAAACCATTGACAATGCAGTCATTCCGCATTATAATTAGGTTACCAACTAAATTAGATACCAAATTAATTTACCAATCTATTTCACCCTGGAGGTGAGTACATGGAGATGCATACAAATCCAACAGCGCAGAAGCTTTTAAGGTCCTTTCAGGAATTCCATAAGGCTGGATGGCATCAACGCTCCATTGCGGGCTATAAGCCGAGCGAAATCAGGGTTCTGTTCTGTGTAAAAAAAGGGGCGAAGCCTGATATTCTTGAAGTGAAGGTCTCCGAGATCAGCAAAATGCTTCATGTGACCTCGCCAACCATTACCCAATTGCTGAAAGGCCTTGAAGCCAACGGATTAATTGAGCGCAACATCGATCCAACAGACAGGCGTGCCGTCGGCATTTCGCTGACGGAGAGAGGTGAAATGGTCACCCAGCAGGCTGCAGAAGCTTTTTCCGCCTCTCTTAACGGACTGATTGAGTACCTGGGAGAGGAACAAAGCAACCAGCTTGCCGAGCTTCTATCGAAGGCGTTTCGCTACTACAACGAGAAAGCAGCCAGCATGAATCACGCATACTGGAACGGAAATGAGGAAGTATGATTAAACTGTTGCGGTTCATGAAACCGTATCGACTGATACTGATTGTGGTCGTCCTGCTCGCCTTTGGGCAGGCCATGTCCAATCTGTATCTCCCCACCTTGATGGGGGATATTGTCGATTACGGGATTATCAAAGGAGATACCGGCTACATTTGGCGAACCGGCGGTATAATGTCGCTGGTGACTCTTGGGGGCGTCCTTGCGGCAGTCATCGGCATTTTCTTTTCTTCTCAGGTGGCGACCGGTTTTGGCAAAATTATACGAGCCAGGCTTTTTACGCATGTGCAACAATTTTCGCTGCACGAGTTTGACACGATGGGCTCGTCCTCGCTGATTACGCGCACCACCAACGATACAACGCAGGTGCAGCAGGTTATGATCATTATGCTGAATATGATGATCACGGCCCCGTTCACGTTGATTGCCGGGATTATTCTGGCGCTCAACCAGGATGTCGGACTCTCCTGGATTCTGGTGGTGATCATTCCCATCCTGGTAGGCGCTATCGCGATCCTGTTGAGCAAAACTATTCCCCTCTTCCGCCGCATGCAGGTGAAGCTGGATAACCTCAATCTCATTCTGGATGAAGGTTTGACCGGCGTGCGTGTGGTGCGCGCGTTTGATCGCCAAAAGCATGAGGAGCAGCGCTTTGACGAAGCGAACGCCGACCTGACCAACATTGCCGTCAGGGTGAACCAGATGATGGCGACGTTAATGCCCTTGATGATGTTCGTGCTGAACCTTTCGAGCGTGGCGATTCTCTGGTTCGGCGCTATACGCATCAATAACGGAGATATGCAGGTCGGGGCGTTGTTCGCGTTCCTGCAGTACGCGATGCTGATTCTGTTCGCGCTGTTGATGGTCTCGATGATGTTTGTCATGCTGCCGCGCGCCGCGGCCTCAGCCACTCGCATCAATGAAGTGCTGGCGATGGAGCCTGAAATCAAAGATGCTGCACAGGTGAAGCGCGCAGAAGACACAAGCGGCTATGTGGAGTTCCAGGACGTGACCTTCAGCTATCCTGGCGCGGAAGAACCTGCGCTCTCTCACTTTTCCTTCAAAGCCACCCCTGGCGAAGTCACTGCCATTATTGGCGGCACGGGATCGGGAAAATCAACCCTGGTCAATCTCATCCCACGTTTTTACGATGTGGATAGCGGCCGGGTCCTGGTGGATGGCGTGGATGTTCGCGAGATGTCGCAGGAACATTTACGCGCGAAAATCGGCTTTGTGCCACAAAAGGCTGTCCTCTTTTCAGGAACGATTGCCGAAAATATCCGGTACGGCAAGGAGGACGCTTCGGATGAAGAGGTCAGGCACGCAGCCGGCATTGCCCAGGCAACGGAATTTATCGATGGCATGGATGAGGGCTTTGATGCGGTGATTGCTCAGGGAGGCACAAACATTTCCGGTGGACAGAAGCAGCGCCTTTCCATTGCCCGTGCCCTCGTGCGCAAGCCGGAGATTTATGTGTTTGACGAAAGCTTTTCGGCACTTGATTATAAAACCGATGCGAAACTACGAGAAGCCCTCAGACGAGAAATCCACGATGCCACTATGTTCGTCATCTCACAGCGAGTGAGCACCGTCATGAACGCGGATCAGATTATCGTGCTGGACGAGGGGCATATGGTCGGCATCGGCACCCATCGGGCATTGATCGAAACCTGTGAGGTCTATCGTGAAATTGTGTCCTCACAGCTTTCCAGTGAAGAAATCGCGGAGGAAATCGCATGAGTGTAGAGCGAAGAGGACAGCAGCGGCCCGGCGGCCCGATGGGTGGAGGTGCATGGGGCGCGATGGGAAGGCCGGTGGAAAAAGCCAAGAATTTTCAAGGGACGGCTAAGCGTTTGTTTGGCTACTTCCTGCCGCAGAAATATCGCTTATTGATTGTGCTTGTCACGGCTATCATAGGTACCATGTTCAACATCGTCGGCCCGAAGATCCTGGGGTTAGCGACGACCAAACTGTTCGATGGACTGCTGGCGAAATACCAGGCGATTTTCAGGCACCAGCCAGTGCCTTCGATTGATTTCGGCTATATCGCGACGGTCTTGCTGATTTTGCTTGGGTTGTACGTGATCAGTGCTCTCTTCATGTACATTCAGCAATATATCATGGCCGGTGTGGCGCAGCGAACGATGTATCGAATGCGCCGAGAGGTGGATGAAAAGCTTTCGCGTCTGCCGCTGAAGTACTTTGACGGGCGCACGCATGGCGAAATAATGAGCCGCGCTGTCAACGATATGGATAACCTGAGTACCACACTTCAGCAGAGCATCACTCAGTTGATCACTTCGGCAGTGACGCTGCTGGGCGTGATTGTGTTGATGCTGACGATCAGCTGGCTCCTCAGCTTGATTGTCGTGCTGACCCTCCCGCTGAGCCTGGTCATCACGACGGTGATTGCGAAACGCTCGCAAGAGTACTTCCGGGGACAGCAGAAGGCACTGGGAGAACTCAACGGCCATGTCGAGGAAATGTATACGGGCCACAAGATCGTGAAAGCCTTCGGGAACGAAGAGCGATCCCTCGCCGAATTTACCGAGAGCAACGAAAAACTGTATAACGCTGGCTGGAGAGCGCAGTTCGTTTCCGGCATTATCATGCCGTTGATGCGTTTTGTGGGCAATATCGGCTATGTCTTCGTAGCCGTGATCGGCGGTATCATGGTCACGCAGGGTGCGATTGCCATTGGCGATGTGCAGGCGTTTATCCAATACGCTCAGCAGTTTACCCAGCCGATTACCCAGCTGGCTAATATCGCCAACGTGATTCAATCGGCGATGGCCTCGGCTGAGCGTATCTTTGAACTGCTCGATGAGCAGGAGGAGATACCGGATGCTGTTGATGCGAAAGTTATTGAGCATCCTGAAGGCGCGGTCCAGTTCGAACACGTCCGGTTCGGCTATGCGGAAGATGCCATTTTGATGGAGGACATGAACATCGATGTCCAGCCGGGACAAATGATCGCCATTGTCGGTCCGACCGGCGCCGGCAAAACGACTCTGGTCAACCTGCTGATGCGGTTCTATGAAGTCAACGGCGGCGAGATTCTGGTTGATGGCGTTGACATTACGCAGCTGGGGCGCGGAGCGTTGCGCCGCACGTTCGGTATGGTACTGCAGGACGCCTGGCTCTTCAATGGAACCATCCGCGACAATATTGCCTATGGTCGTGAGGAAGTCACGGAAGAGGAGATTATCCAGGCAGCAAAAGCGGCGTATGCTGACCACTTTATCAGGACACTGCCGGGGAGCTATAACACCGTCCTGAACGAAGATGCGACCAACATCTCGCAGGGGCAAAAGCAGTTGCTGACCATTGCTCGCGCGTTCCTGGCTGATCCCGAGATCCTGATTCTGGATGAAGCGACCAGTAACGTGGATACCCGAACAGAGATTCTCATTCAAAAGGCGATGGGCGAGCTGATGAAAGGCAGAACAAGCTTCGTGATAGCCCACAGGCTCTCGACTATCCGGGATGCAGATTTGATCCTGGTGATGAATCATGGCAGTATCGTTGAGAAGGGGACACATAGGGAGCTGCTTGCGAAAAATGGCTTCTATGCCGACCTGTATTACAGCCAGTTTACGGGTAGAACCCTCCAGGAGGAAGCTGTGTGAGAATTATGGCAATAAGAATAAACTGAATAACCCAATTTCTGCTCGCATTCAGTCTCTATTGATGGGTCGAGGCCTAGCAGCCCTTGCTGCTGTCAGGCCTCGACCCATCAATATCTGTCATATGCGATGATGGTAGCAGGGGATTAGTGAATAATCAATCGATTAAAAATACCGATAGCCCGATTATTGTTTTTTGTGAACTTACATTTGGGCTATTTTGTTGTATCCCTGTGGACGGAATGATATACTTCCTAACTAATTTAATACGCTTTGAGGTCTACTTTAACGGCAAGATAGAGAGGATTGAAGAGGCCAATGACAGAAAATGCCACAGTTTTAGAGTCCGATGCAGTAGCACAATTGGTGATTGATATAGAACAAAGCATGCGAGCAACGGAGGATGCTGTTAAGCGATTTGTTCCACCCTCCGATAATGCTCTTCCACGCGCTGTAGCTAGACAGCATCATCTCGTTTTTGGAAGACGAGGCTCGGGAAAATCCAGTCTTCTACATAAAGCAATGAATGATCTCTCTTTGGAAAGAAGGCCAGTTGCGTATATTGACCTTGAGGCTTTTAAAGACCACAGCTACCCAGATGTTCTGTTAAGCATTCTGATTAAAATATTTGGTGAGTACGAAAAATGGCTCAAAACTACTGCCATCAGCTCCGCTACAAAAACCTCGTTTTGGAATAGATTTGGCTTTGGAGTTCGTCCAAGCCGTCCACCCTTCAACAAAAAAGAAGCAATAGCACTAGCACAAGACATTCATTCGTGTATCCAGAAACTTAGAGATAAACTCTATTCTGCCGATAATATCGACATCAACGCGACGACCAGAAGAGAATTAGAGGTATCTGACCAAAGTGAAATTGGTGTACAAATTGGCTCTACAGTTTCTCTTTCGGGAAAGCTAGGCTCAAACCAGAGGGCCAACGGCAGTCAGGAGTTACAGGAAACTTATCGTCAGTCGAAAATTGATTACCTTTACACCCACATTCTTGAGTATCAATATATATTCGATAGAATGTCTTCGTTTTCAAACGGGGCTTCCTACCTGTTTTTAGATGATCTGTATCACATACGACGGCCTGACCAAGCAAAAGTTATTGACTACTGTCATCGGCTTGCAAAGGGACATAACCTCTGGCTAAAAATTGGAACAGTCCGCCATCGAACGCAGTCCTACATAAACGGAAATCCTCCCATTGGTATAAAACAGGGGGATGACGTTGAGGTGATTGATCTTGATTTGACTCTCGAAAATTTTACCCTCACAAGGCAGTTTCTTATTCAAATACTTTCAAAATTTATAGGCAATACTCCTGAGATTTCAATCAAAACCTTACTGGCTGAGCAGGCAGTTGACCGTCTGGTGCTTGCCAGCGGGGGAGTCACCAGAGACTTTTTAGGTATCTTTAGAAGGTCGGTTGTTGCTGCTAGAGCACGAATTATAAAACGGGGAATAGTTGCTAGAGGAACAAGAATTGCGGTAGAAGATGTGAATACTGCTGCAGGGTATTACGATCAGACAAAAAGACAGGAACTAATTAAAGATGCTAATGATAATCACGAAAAGCTAGAGCAGATGTTTCAAGAACTGACAACTTTTTGTGTTGATGTTCTAAATAATAATGTGTTCGTTATCGATGAGAAAGCTGATGGTGAGTGGGTTGAGCTTATTCAGGAGTTGGTAGACCTGCGACTTCTTCATAGAATAAGAAGCCATTTCACAATGAAAGACAAGACGTACGCGCGACGAAGATTTGATGCTTACATGGTCGACCTAAGCCAGTACGCAAGAATAAGGATGAAAGAGGGCTTTGGGGATAAAAAGTTCTGGGAGCCGGAAAATGAAGACTTGCTGCGGAATAAAACGAGTTTTATCTATCACCCGGATAAAATGAAAAGAAATATTAGTAAAGATGCTAAAACTGCACAGGTAGTACAGAAAGAGGAGAAGCCGGGCGCAAGTCTTTGGGATCAGGTCAAATGAGATTATGACCTTCCAGTAGCAAACGACCTAAAATCATTTTGGAGTGTGTCCAATTTTTCGGCTTGGGCGACCAAAACGAGATAAGCTGAACAGTATGAAGCTCCTCTAAAATTGAACCCAGGAATAAGCTCACTCACCCTTGCTACAAAGCAACACAATATTTAGGACAGACTCCGACCGGAAAACAGCAGAAGAGAAGGCCCTAAAAGCCTTACGATCTGCTGAGGTATCTCACCAAGAGACCGTAAAGAGAGGAGCCGTGTGAAAGGAAACTTTCATGAACGGTTTGAATGGGCAGGAGGAGGGGCGACCTTTCTCCTGACTCCTAGCAGTTCGGCAGCGTGTACGCCAGAGCACACCGGTTGCACAACTGGAAGGGCGAGGAGATGGCAGAGTTTCCGCCCGATTTACGCATCCAGGAGTTTCCGTATCTTCCCCTCTCTCATGGAATGAGAGCACAAGCAGAACGTTTTTCAGAAAGGGGCAACCATGTTACTCTCTCAGAAGATCAAGATTGACGTGAGCGAGCGGGACGCTGCGACCCTGGAGTTCATGCAGGGCAAATGCCGGGGGTTGTACAATTGGTGGGTGAGTCGGCTACGCAAGGGAGAACGCTGGAACCTCAACACCGCCAAGAAGTCGTTGCAGGAGAGCAAAGCGTATGACCCGGACTTACGCTTTGTCTATGGCAAGCTCTTGCATGAAGTGTACTTCCGCCTTGACAAGGCCATGCAAGCCTTCTTTCGACGAGTCAAAGCAGAAGAGAAGAAACCAGGCTTTCCACGGTTCAAGCCTCGACACGAGTTCTTTACGCTCTGTTATCCGGCCATGTACCTGGAAGTACGAGGGAATACCATCATCTTACCCACAGGAGGTGGCGGCAATTGGGGACCCAAACGCTCCCCAAACATCAGAGCGCATCTTACCGAGACGCCGCCCGAACACTTTCGGGAGGTGGCCGTGTCCAGAGATGTGCGAGGCAACTACTACTGTTCGTTCGCGTATGACGATACGGAGCAACACCAGGACCAGGACTCCGAAGACAATACCCGCAAGAAGCGCAAACAGCGTCCGATGCGTGAGGACGGTGCCGTGGCCTTTGACTTGGGCATCAAAACCCTGGCCGTGGGCGTCACCGACCAGGGCCGGTTCTACCACATTGGAGGGTTCAAGGGCTACCGCAACTATAACCGACAACTGGACAAACTTCGCTCCAAGCGTGACAAGTGCAAGAAAAAGTCCCGTCGGTACATTCGTCTTTCCAAGGTGCACAAGCGGGTATCGGAAAAGAAACGCAACAAACACCGCGACTGTCTGCATAAAGCTTCTCATCTCATCGCTGGCAAACTGGCTGAAAGAGCTGTTGTCATTGGCGATCTCTCCCAGAGGCAGATGGTCATGAAGAAGAACCATGAGGAAGAGACCCCCAAAGAGCGCAACAAGCGGCGCATGCGTAATCGCATGGTGTACAATGATTGGGGTCTCTACAGCTTTGTGCAGATGCTTGAGTACAAGTGTGTGCGCTTTGGGAAAGAATTACATATCATAGACGAACGCGATACTACCAAGATGTGCAGTGCTTGCAAGCACAAGCAGGACATGCCCTTGTGGAAACGAACATATCGCTGTTCCAATGAGAACTGTGGCTTGGTGATGGACCGTGATGAGAACAGCGCGGTCAACATCTACGAGCGGTTCCTTGCCCGGCTGGGGCCACACACGGGCGATCCCGTGCGGTGTGCGG
>Ga0209701_10003400_pt1 | contig 10422 bp, 9 predicted proteins | sample CZO8metaG_4_FD_188356 | JGI IMG/M metagenome (GOLD analysis project Ga0209701, IMG submission 188356) | Vadose zone soil microbial communities from the Eel River Critical Zone Observatory, Northern California, USA - CZOApr15con2H3.8 metaG... | ecosystem: Environmental > Terrestrial > Soil >...
GAGCGGGCGGCCGAGAGAAGCGTTGTAACCGCTCCAAGCGCCATTCGCCTCGGGGCCGCGCTCGAAATGGGCGCGCATGCTCTCCATCTTGGAATCGAGGTCGTCGAGGTAGTGCAGCATAAGCGCCTCAGGGAACATTGGCAGCTTGGGAGAGCCGAATTCGTATTGCCCGTGATGGCTGATGATGAGGTGCTCGACCAGAGTCTTTAGCTCGTCGGGGAAACCCGGCACCTGGGCGATCTTAGCGTGCAACATCTCGAGTTCGATCACCATGTGCCCGAGCAATTGGCCGCGGGTGGTATAGGAAAAGGAGCGGTTGTAGGTCAGCTCGTGAATCTTGCCGATATCGTGCAGGAACGCACCGGTGAGCAACAGATCACGGTTGATCTGCGGATAGTTTCGACAGACCAGGTCGCACGAGCGGAAAAGCGAGACCACATGATCGAGCAAACCGCCGATGTAGGCGTGATGCAGGCTCTTGGCCGCCGGGGCATTGCGGTAGGCCTCGGCAATTTCCGGGTCCGCCATAAAAGCCTCAACCAGAGCCTTTAGATTGGGATCCTGAAAAGTGGCGACAAAGCCGGCCAGAGTCTGCCACAGCTCTCCGATGTCCTTCGTTGTTTTGGGCAAGTAATCGGCGAAATCAACTTCTGATTCCGCGAGACGGCGAAGCTTGTGAATCGTGATCTGGAAGCGGTTCTTGTATTTGTTGAGCAGGCCCTTGACTTTGATGAAATCGTCCTGCTCGAAGGCGTCGATGGCATCCTCGACGTTGTCCCACATTTTGGCTTCGATGTGGCCGCTGCGGTCGCCGAGGGTTAGCGCAAGATAGGGCTCGCCGGTCTTCTTGGGTTTCACCTGCTTCGAAACGACCACGAAGCTGGAAGTGATGACTTTGTTTTCATGCTGGGGGCAATCCGATAAAAAGAAATCCTTCATGGCGTATTTGCGTGATACCCGCGCATCGGTCCCGGGACCGCGCGACCAGTCATGGCGAGTCGGACCGAAAAACGGTGGCGCGTTTGTGCGATCAGGCCCAGCTTAAACTAAAAGACTCCAAACTTTTTCTTCTTTTTGAGCTGCTTCGCAGTGGGGTTCTTGGTGGCCGTCTCGACCGGCTTGGTCTGGTTGGGGCTGGCGCCAGTATCCGTGTAGCCGGGCTTGATGTCGATGTAGGCATCCTCGCGCAGTTTCTGCAGATACGCACGCAGCGCGGGCTGCAGCTTCTGCATGTACAGCGCGTCCTGAATCCGCGGCTCGATTTCGCTGAGGGGAGGTATGCCGGCATTGTGGTGTTCAACCACCTTCAGGATAACAAAACCCTGCTTGGTCCGGATTACGTCTGAGACCTCGCTGGACTTCATGGCGAAGGTCTTGTCCTCTAGTTCTTTGGCGAGCGTGCCCCGCTTGAAATAGCCGAGATCGCCGCCTTGGGCCGCACTGGGCCCATCGGAGTTTTTCTTTGCCGTGTCTTCGAAGCTGGCTCCTTTGCGGATCTGGGAGAGCAGCTCCTGGGCCCTGGCTTCGGCGGCTTGAACCCGCTGGGAGTCGTCCGCGGAGTCAGCAGGGTTCTTCTTTTCCGTGGAAACCAGGATCTCGCCGAGCCGGATCTCCTCTGGCTGCTCGAGTTCTCTCTTGTGCTCATCATAAAACTTCTGTTCTTCTTCTTTGTTAATGGACATCTTTGAGCCGACTTCTTTGCCGATGACCTGCTGCGTGATGATCTGATTGCGCATGTTCTGCTTGAAATCCTCGAATGAGACTCCCTGCCCCTGAGCCGCTTTTTCCAGGTCGTCCATGCTCTCCAGGTTCATCTGCTTGCGCATCTCGTCCAGTTTCTTGATCAACTCTGTATCCCCGGTGATGCCCAGGTCTTTGCCTTTCTCCAACAGCAACTGCTGATCGATCAGGTCGCGCAGGACATCCTTGTCGCGGGCGGAGACGAGCTTGTCGGCATTGGCGGGATCCTGCTGCTGCGCCTCCTGCTTCAGTTGCTCTTTGCTGCGCACGAATTCTGTGCGGGTAATAATCTGGTTGTTGACGCGGGCAATAATTTCCTCGACCACGGTATCCGCGGACAAAACCGGGGGCAGGACAGCAAGGCAGGCAAGCAGCAAGCAACGAAGTAATTTTCGCATAAAGGTTCCGCAGCCTTGATCACAGCTGGATGTATGTTGCACGATCCCTGAGATGACGACCTGGATAAATTGTACCTCTGGAAGTCGGCCCGCAGCCAGCGCCGGTGCTGCTATGATGGTCGGCTTTTGTCCGTTGACAGCCTCGACGCGCGGCACGAAGGGTGAATTGAATGAAACTTAACGCCTATTGTCTTCTTCTGATTCTTTTGGCGGCTGGGAGTCTTTCGGCGAAAGTACAGAAGAACCGCGCAGCCATGCCTGACCGGGTGCAACTGGAAAAGATGGCGGCCCGTTTTTCGCCGACGCCTCTGCGGGTGGATACATCAAAACTTTCCCCCGGCGACCGAGAGGCTTTGGTCAAGTTGATTGAAGCCGGACGCATCGTAGACGACATCTTCCTCAAGCAGTTGTGGAGCGGCAATCCGGCGCTTTATGCGCGATTGCAGAAAGACAGAACGCCGCTCGGCAAAGCGCGGCTGCACTATTTCTGGATCAATAAAGGACCGTGGTCTTACCTTGACGAGTTCAAAGCCTTTGTGCCGGGCGTCCCACCACGCAAGCCCCTGGGCGCGAATTTCTATCCCGAAGACATGAGCAAAGCGGATTTTGAGCGCTGGCTGGCGTCGCTGCCGGAAAAGGAACAGGATGCCGCGAAGAGCTTCTTTACCGTGATCCGCCGGAAAAAAGATGGTGAGGCAGCAAGTCACGACCAACTGATGGCAATTCCCTATAGCGAGGAGTACAAAGACGAGCTCACTCGGGCGGCGAACCTGCTGCGCGAGGCCGCAGGCTTGACCGACAATGCAACGCTGAAGAAGTTTCTCAGCTTGCGGGCTGATGCTTTCCTCTCGAACGATTACTACGAGAGCGACATGGCCTGGATGGATCTGGACGCGCCGCTCGATATCACCATCGGCCCCTACGAGACTTACGACGACGAGCTCTTTGGCTACAAAGCGGCCTTCGAAGCCTACGTGAATCTGCGAGATGACGAGGAGACCGCGAGGCTCTCCGCCTTCACGCAGCACTTGCAGCAAATCGAGGACCACCTGCCCATCGATCCGCAGTACCGCAATCCCAAACTGGGGGCGGCGGCGCCAATTCGGGTGGTGGTCGAGATTCTGAGCGCGGGCGATGGCAACCGCGGCATTGCCACCGCCGCCTACAATCTGCCCAATAACGACCGCGTGGTGCAGCTCAAGGGCAGCAAGCGAGTTTTGATGAAAAATATCCAGGAGGCCAAATTTCGCAACGCGTTGCTACCGATTGCCCGCAGGACACTCTCCAAGCCGGCAATGCTGGATGTGAATTTCGAATCGTTCTTCACCCACACGCTGGCCCACGAGCTCATGCACGGACTGGGGCCGCATCAAATCAAGGTGCAAGGACGCGACACCACTCCTCGCGAAGAGTTGCAGGAACTTTTCAGTGCGATCGAAGAAGCTAAAGCCGACGTCACTGGCCTGTTCGCGCTGCAGTACATGATGGATCACGCCAAGGAAATGGAACTGACCAAGGTGCTGCCTTCCGATGGCGCCGCGCAGCGGCAGCTTTACACCACTTATCTGGCTTCGATGTTCCGCAGTATCCGTTTCGGGCTCAACGAGGCCCACGGCAAGGGCATGGTGGTTCAGTTCAATTACTTGATGGATAGAGGCGCCTTCGCCCAAAACGGGGATGGAACCTTCGCCCTGAACCTGGAGAAGTTCAAGCAGGCAGTGCACGACCTCGACCACGATCTGCTGACCTTGGAGGCTGAGGGCAATTATGCCAGCGCGAAAAAGATGCTGGATGAGTTGGGCGTTGTGCGGCCCGCGCTACAGAAGACGATGGAAGGCTTGCAAGGAATCCCTACTGACATTGAGCCGATTTTCGTGACGGCGGATGAGCTAGCGCCGATGGTGAAGGAGCAGCAGGCTGCGAAGGCTAAATCAGTGAACAACAAGAAAAGCCGCCGCAAGTGAGGTGGTCCTTGCGGAGGCTGGCAATTTCCCGCGCCGGAGATTTCGTTTCGGGCTCTATCCGACAGTCACGGCCTTAGCGGGAGCGGCGCGCATCAGGGCCAGTGCAGTTACGTCGTCGTGCATGGGCGGGGTACACATGAACTGCTGCACGTCACCGAGAACAGTTAGGCAAAGTTCTTTCGCGGTTTCGGAGGTGGCGCGCTGAAGACTCCCTTTCGCCCGTTCCAATCCAAATTCCTCGCCGCTGCACTTTCCCTCCACAATTCCTCGGGAGACCAGCAGAAGAGCTGCCCCTGGCGTCAGGGCAACCATGGCCGCGTCGGTGGTGGCGTGGGAAAACAATCCCAAGGGCAGGCCGGTGGCTGGCAGTTCGCTGATGCCGGTGCTGTCCCGCAGCAGCCCAGCAGTGTGGCCGGCATTGAAATAGCAGACGATGCCCAGATTCTCGTTGTAGCAACCCGCAAACGCAGGGCAGGCGCGGACCCCTCCCTCAGCCGCCAGAACGGTGCGATTGAGCTGATGGCAGAGCTCAATCATGGCCTCGGACTCGTTCACGCCTTCTGCTGCCAACAGCTCGGCAGCCAGGGTGCGGAAGGTGTGTTGCACCGCGTTGACGACGGCGCGGCTGTCTTCGAGACGGCCGGCGACGTCCAGCAGTCCGAATACGACCCGGCTCGGACTGACTCGGATGAAATCGTAGAAGTCGCCGGCCCGCCGGTTGCCGTAGTAGACCGCGGCCAGCTCAGCGTCGTGGAGTTCCGGAACTTTGGATTGCACCGGCTGTCGCAACACCCGCGGGGGCTTTTCGTTTTGGAAGAGAAAACGCATGTGGCCAGCCGACCGGCGAAGTTAGCACAGAAGCGGGCGAGCGGCAACGGTACCTGGGGGAGTGTCCTAATTTGCCTCCCCGACCGGAACGACCCGGTGGACGTGGTTCCGCCCCGTGAAACCGATGGCAAGCAACCTTGTTGACAGGCGTGTTATAAGGGTAGCGATAATTTACGCTCTCCCGCTTCCCCGCAATAGTTCCGCAACCTCGCTGCCATCGGAGGCCGACCATGGCTGAGGACCAAGACTGGCGGAAACTCTGCGAAGCAGCAGTCAAAGAAAAAGACCCCGCGAAGCTGTTGCAGATCACAGAGCAAATCAACCGCATACTGGCCGAGCGAGAAAAAGACTCGCGCGACAGGGGTGTGAAGCGGGCCAAAGGCAAGAAGTAAGAGCGGGCTGCCGAATGGGGCAATCCCGTTTGCGCGGACCTCAACTGCCTGCCGCGACCGCCCCGCCACGTAGCAGACGCTCCAGCGTCACGGACGGACAGATGTTCTGCCGGATGTAATTGAGGACGTTCGTAGCCACGCTGCGGATGAGCTTTTCAGCCGCAGGGTCGAGTGGGTGGCCGGAAGGATCAAAGACTTTCTGCACATTAGGCACGGAAACTGGCAGAGGCAGCACGAAGGCGCCGATGTGAGAACAGACGCTGCGCAGTTGTTCGAGCGACTTGATGGCGCCAATCGAGCCGGCGGCAACACCCAGCAAAGCGACCGGCTTTCCTGCGAGGACAGAAGGGAATCCCAGGTTCTCAATCACCAGCTTCATCACGCTGCTGAAGCTGCCATGGTACTCAGGCGTAGCCAGGACAACAGCCGTGGCGTTCTTGACTTCCTCCTGCAGCCTTTTCGTCCCCTCTGCATGATTGGCGCCGGGGAACGGCAGATGATAATCCTCCGGATTGATTAAGTGCACCGTAACTTCGGGGTCTTTCTCCAATTCATCCACCACCAAAGCCGATGCCATGCTGGTGTAGTTTCCGGGCCGGACGCTGCCGTTGATGACAACAATTCTTATTCCTGCGGGCTCACCTGCCATAACTCACCTCGGTGTCTTATTGAACCACAAACAAGAAAGGCGCGGCCGCAGACGAATCACTCTCAACCGCGCCAATTCCGGCATGCTCGAAGCCTGCCGAGCTTCGCTCGGCCAGGACGGGTTAGAGAACCGGCCCCACACGGGCTCAGCTTACGCCAAATCGAAGAGGAGGATCTCCGCGTCCTTCGTGCCCTTGATGGTGAGCTTCTGTTCGTCGCTGATCGCGGCGCCATCGCCCTGGTTGAGGTTCTTCCCGTTCAATTCCAGGGCGCCCTTGGCGACCTGCAACCAGGCGTAGCGGCCCTTGTCGAGTTGGTGCTTGACCTCCTGCCCGGGCTCGAGCAGGGAAACGTATAGCTTAGCGTCCTGGTGGATCACGACCGAGCCATCTTTGCCATCTGGGCTGGCGATGAGACGCAGACGGCCGCGCTTGTCAGCTTCCGAAAAGCTTCTCTGCTCGTAGCTGGGCTCAATCCCGCGCCGTTCGGGCAGGATCCAGATTTGCAGCAGATGTACCGCGTCGGTCGCGGAGGGATTGGCCTCGCTGTGCCGCACTCCCGAGCCTGCGCTCATGCGCTGCCCGTCGCCTGGACGAACGATAGACCCGTTCCCCATGCTGTCCTTGTGCTCCAGAGCGCCATGGAGAATGTAGGTGATGATTTCCATGTCCCGGTGGGGATGCAGGGGGAAGCCCTGGCCGGGCTGCACCCAGTCTTCGTTGATTACGCGCAGGGAGCGGAAGCCCATGAATTTCGGATCGTGATAGGTGTCGAAAGAGAAGGTATGGCGGGTATTGAGCCAGCCGTAGTCACCCCCACCCCTTTCATTGCTGCGCCGAATGCTGATCATGATTGTCAAATCCTCGTTATAACGACTATTTGCTTCAGTTTAGATGCGGGGCAAAGCAAAACGATTCAGCGGCGCCAGCCGGGGTCGCCAAAAGTTTCGCTCACCAGGTGAACCTACAGGCCTCCTACATTTGGTTACCCTCCGAGGTAGAGAGGCTGACACCCTTTGCCGATGTCCTCCGGGGACAACTGAGGATGGCTATGGGTCGAAGTCTGCGCACGCTTATCCTGACTATGATCTTGGCAGGGTGTGGAAGCAGGCTGCCGAATGCGCTTCCCGTCGGATTCGTAAACCAGACCCAGCATTCCGATGCAGACCTGTGGGCCCTCTGGAAGGCCGCGCAGCAGAGTCTGGCCCAGCAGGTGGACCTCAATCCGCTGCAACGATCGTTGTATAAAGCGCCCGCAGACACTCTCCCCGGAGATGCACGCGCGCTGAAGGTCATGCCTCACCAGCTCCTGGTTGGAGCGTCGCCGGACGTATCCTCCAGTGTGCTGTTGACTGCAACCGGTGTTTACCGCCCTGACCCGACCGGCATGATCGCCTGCCCGCAGCCCTGCAATGTCCGCTATGCCGCCGCCTATTCGTTGTACCCCCATCAGCTCACCAAATATGCTGCGTCGTGGGAGTTCCGGGGCGATAACTTCTCCCTTATCCTGCAATACGAGTTCGAGAACCAGATCTTGGCCGCGCTGGGTTACGACTTAAGTTGGCGATAACTCTGCCACAGGGCGCAGCCCTTCGGTAACCCTCTTATTTTCTTAGAATTGTGCATTTCCGGCATTAGAATTTTCTGAGCCGGAAACCGCCCTGCGGGAGGATTGAGTTCGAGGCTAGGAGGTCGTGTGCGCCAGCGAATTGTCGCCGTCATTCTCTTCGGATCAGCGCTGCTGGGCCTGGGCTCTCTGCCGGCCTGCAATGGCAAGGGAGGCCTGACACAAAAAAACTCTGCCGGAACGATCACGCTGACGGTTAGCGATCCTACTACGTGTGGTGGCGTAAACGGAACTTTCAGCCACATCTTTGTGACGGTAAGCGATGTGCAGCTGAGCCCTGACGCAAACGCCGCGACTGGAGATCCAAGCTTTGTGAGCCTCGGAAATAGCCTCAAGCAAATCGACCTACTGGGAACGGCCAACCAGTGCTCTCTGGCAACTCTGGGCTCCGGCCTGAGCTTGCCCCCCGGCAGCTACGCGCAGCTCAGAGTATTCCTGGCAGCCGACGGTACCGGCATCCCAGGCAACCAGTGCGGGCCCGCAGCCAATTGCGTGATGTTAAGCAGCGATCCGCTGAACACGCCCCACGCCATTCAGTTGGGCACAGAAACCACCCAAGGGATCAAGCTTACTTCCAGCCAGATCGTGGGTGGAAGCTTTACCGCCGTGGCCTTGCAACAGCAAACCCTGAATCTCAACTTTGACGCCTGCGCATCGGTGATTAGTTTCGGTACTGATCCCAACAATCCGCAGTTCCGATTCAAGCCGGTTCTGCAGGCCGGGGACACAGGCGCGGCGCCAGGCTCCTTGCCAAGTTCCATCAGCGGCACGGTCGTGGATGCCGCCACCCAGGTGCCGATCCCGAACGGTCGCGTGATCGTGGCGCTGGAACACACAGACAGCCGGGGCGTAGACCGCGTTCTCATGGAGGCCCTGGCCGACCCCCAAGGCAAGTTCAGCTTCTGTCCCGTGCCGCCCGGCACATACGACGTCGTGGTCGGCGCGACCGACAGCCTGGGCGGGGCTTTTGCAGCCACTGTTACCCTGAGCGTGCCGGAGGGCAAGGATTTGGGTAAGGTTCCTATGATTGCGGTGGCGGGCGTGCCCAATACTCCCGCAGCCATCACCGGCACCGTAGATACCAGTAATGGTTTCTCCCAGCCCACTTCGGCGGACATTTCGCTCTCCGCGCTGCAGCAGGCCCAGCAAAATGCAGCCACCGGGATTACCATCCCTCCGATCACCGGGGCCAACGCGGCTACTGTCGTGCAGGCCACGCAAGACTCAGGTAGCTGCCCGGCGAACTTCGATTGTTCCACATACTCCTTCAATGTGCCGCCCGCCAACCCGAACGTGGGTACTTTCAGTTCGAGCGGAACCACATATACCCAGGGCAGTGGCGCGGTCAGCTACAGCATCGAAGCCATACCTTTCGCTCCTCTCTCGGGGGCAACCCCGGACTGCAGCCCGTCTTTCCTGGTTTTCGGGCCGGCCTCGGTATCACCGGGTGGCAGTGTTTCCGCGCAGCCGCTGATCTTCGGCGGCTGCCAGTAAGACAGGCGGAGCGTTGCTGAAGGACGACGGAATTTTTCCTATCCGCGTGAATCCGCGAAGATTCGTGGCTGTTCTTGCATTACTTCTTCTCGCTCTTGGCAGAGCTTTCAGATTTTGAGGGCTTCTCGCTCTTGCCCTTGCTGTCGTTTTTGGAAGCTGAGTCCCCGTTTGGGGAAGAGGCGGGCGCAGTAGACTTTTTGGGGTAATCGGTGACGTACCATCCCGAGCCCTTGAACTGCACTGCCGGGGCGGAGATCACCTGCTCGACTGGCCCGCCGCAGTCCGGACACTTCTTCACATGAGGGTCGGAAAACTTCTGGATCCGCTCAAAGCGGTGATGGCACTTTTTGCACTGATACTCGTAAAGTGGCATGGACTCCTGAATGCAGGCAAGTACTTCTCTCCTTTTGATTCTAGAGACCGCGCCTGCGGACGTCAATTTACGGGGCAGGTACGGCGGCGCGGCGCGGTGGTAGACTCGCGTCCATGAGGATTGGTGCCACAAAGGTGAGTGAAGAGGCTGGCGTCGCAAACTCCAGTCACAATCTATCTCCCGGTCCGGCGCTCTATTTGGTGGCGACACCCATTGGAAACCTGGAAGACATCACGCTGCGGGCGCTTCGGGTGCTCAAGGAAACCGACTTGATCGCCTGTGAAGACACGCGCCAGACTCAGAAGCTGCTCAACCACTACGGCGTCGCCACCCGCACCATCAGCTATCACGAGCACAACGAGATGACTCGCGCTCCCGAACTCGTCCTCGAGCTGGAACGGGGGGCGCGTGTAGCCCTAGTAACCGACGCGGGCATGCCCGGCATCTCCGATCCCGGATTCCGGCTGATCTCGCTGGCCATTCGGCATCACATGCCGGTGGTGCCCATACCCGGACCCGCGGCGTTTCTGGCGGCGCTGGTCGCCAGCGGCTTGCCCACGGATTCGTTTCGCTTCAGCGGATTTCTTCCCGCCAAGCGCGGCCAGCGGCGGCAGATGCTGGAAAGCATCAAAGACTCGCCGCGAACGCAGGTCTTCTACGAGGCGCCGCATCGGGTGAAGCAAGCGGTCGAGGACATTGTTGAAGTTCTGGGGGAGGGACGGCACATCGTGATCGCGCGCGAGGTCACGAAGATTCACGAAGAGTTCCTGCGCGGCCGCGCCGCCGAGGTGCTTGAAACGCTCAAGGCACGCGGCGAGATCAAGGGCGAGGTCACGCTGCTGATCGGCAAAGCGGAAGAGGCGGAGAAGAAAGCGCCGGCGCGGGTGTCGCTCCGGCAACGGCTCGAGCAAATCATGACGGAAAAGAAGTTGGATGAGAAAACAGCGTTAAAGAAAGTC
>Ga0209701_10003401_pt1 | contig 10419 bp, 11 predicted proteins | sample CZO8metaG_4_FD_188356 | JGI IMG/M metagenome (GOLD analysis project Ga0209701, IMG submission 188356) | Vadose zone soil microbial communities from the Eel River Critical Zone Observatory, Northern California, USA - CZOApr15con2H3.8 metaG... | ecosystem: Environmental > Terrestrial > Soil >...
CATGGAAGGCCAGCTCATCGCGCACTACAAGATTGTCCGCAAAGTCGGCGGTGGCGGCATGGGTGTGGTCTACGAGGCGGAGGACACCAAGCTGGGCCGCCGTGTCGCTCTCAAATTTCTGCCCGCCGAGACCGACAAGAACGCCACGTCGCTCGAGCGCTTTGTTCGCGAAGCGCGCGCCGCGTCGGCCCTGAACCATCCCGGCATTTGCACCATTCACGCCATCGAAGAGCACGACGGCCGCACCTTTATCGCCATGGAGCTGCTGGAGGGCCAGTCGCTCGACAACCTGCTGGAGGGCCAGTCGCTCGACAACCTGCTGGCGCACGCCCCGCTGCCGATTCCCCGCGTTCTCGAAATAGGCATACAGCTTGCTGACGCGCTGGACGCCGCGCACAAAAAAGGCATCGTGCACCGCGACATCAAGCCGGCGAACATTTTCGTGACCGAGCGGGGTGCCATCAAGATTCTCGATTTCGGCCTGGCCAAGCTGTTGCGTGACGGAGAAGATCTCGGCGGCGAGACGATTGGCGATACCGCGCACTTGCTGACGCCGTGCTGCTCCGCGACACGGGCCGGTAAGCGAAATCTCTGATCGGCCGCTGGTGCCCTCCCCCTCCCCCTTTTTTCATAAGTGTTCATTCTAAAGGGAGTTAAAGTCCTTTGTTTTGATACACTTTTGGAAGTGTTGATTATAAAGGCGGTTACGAGGGCTTGTTTTGGCTTGGACGCGTAGATCACCCACCCCCTGTTTTTTGGGACGTCTGGCAAATACAGAAGTTAGAGGTTGGAAGTTTGATGTCGAAACGTTTTAAGGTCTGAAAGTTGGCAGGTTGCGAGCTGGAGCAGCGCGGAGAACTGCAGCAGAGGTGTCTATGAATGGAGGGTGGAGCGAGCTGGCGTTTGGCAATCACGATTCATTTTGCTGCATGGATATTGCTTTACAACTGTACAGAAGGGCAAAAACGGCCATCTGTCCTAAATTCCACGAAACGCATTCTTAGACTGGGTTGCAACGGAAGACCGCCCTTGCGAAGTGATCCTGACAGAGCAAAAGCCTCAGGCCCATAAGGCGGGCCTGAGCTACAAGGTGATTTGCTATCGCTGTGATGCCTCGCCGGCGGCAACGCGGCGGTTGAAGTCGGCGGATTTTTTCTTCGGCACACTGAGCGTCTGCCACTTTTCGCCGGCAAAATGTTTGGCGAGGAACACAATCTGGCCGACGTGATGCGCATAGTGCCCGACTTGGCGATTGATCGCTTGCATAACCGAATGCGGCTCGGTGCGTATTGTGATCGTGCGTGCCAGGTCTTCGTCGCTCAGCGCGTCCAGCGCATCAAGACAAATTTTCCAGCCGGCTTCCCACAGCGCCACCAATCCAGCGCGGGTCTGCGGCGGCGCTTCAAATTCCGTGTCGCGGTTGCGGTCCGGTTTTTCGCCATCGGTAGTTAAAAAGTTCGTCCAGCGCGAGCGCATGTTGCCGGCCATGTGCTTGACGATGATGGTGATGGAATTGGATTCGGGGTCCAAAGCGGTGAACAGATCGGCGTCGGGACATTGCTCGATGGCGCGATCGCCGAGTTTTTTGTAGTAGCGCAGCAGGTCGCGCGCGTCTTTGGTGTAGGAGGTTGTGAATTGGTGTGCCATGGGGCTATTCTCTGCGAGCGGACGTGGAAGTCAATTTGTAAGGCGGACAGCGAGAAAAGGCTGTTCCACAAATGCGCTTGACATTCGCCTTTTCTTCGCCTAAGATTTCCGCGCTGCAAAATCCGCAAGACCAATCTCCGTCAGAGAGGCAACCATGACTATCGGCCAATCCATGCTTGGTGAATTCGATCAGGAAATGCAAAGCACCCGCAAGACGCTCGAACGCGTCCCCGACGAAAAGTGGAACTGGAAACCGCATGACAAGTCCGGAACCGTGGGCTGGCTCGCGAGCCATATCGCAACGCTGCCCGGTTGGATCACGATGACGATCAATACGGAAGAGTTGGACTATGCTCCAGTGGATGGTCCTTCGTACCAGCCGCCGAAAATCGAAGATCGCAGGGAACTGCTTGCGACGTTCGACAAGGAATCCGCGGAAGCGCGCGGGGCGCTGTCTGCCGTGAGCGATCAGGAAATACTCAAAGGCTGGAAGCTGCTTGCTGGCGGCAAGGAGATCTTCACTATGCCGCGCGTAGCTTGCATTCGCGGCATGGTGATGAATCACCTGATTCACCATCGCGCGCAATTGGGCGTCTACTTCCGCTTGCTGAATATCGCCGTCCCGGGGCTTTACGGTCCCAGCGCCGACGAAAACCAAGCGACCGCTGCCGGCGCCACGAAATAGCCGTTGAGCGCCGAGAAGAAAACGATAACGCAGAGGCGCAGAGTGCGGGGAGGAAACGCAGAGTAGGAAACGCAGAGTAGGAAGCGGGAGGGCACAATCAGATCGCGCCCTCCCCCGCCTCTGCTATCCCTCTTTGCCCCCCGCTCGCGTCTCCGCGTTAACTTTCCCCTTTATTCCGGTTCACTGAGCCCGCCTTCGCTTTTCCGCAGCGAAGCGCCTGCCTCCCGCATCCGATATAATGTTGTTTGCCACGGAGGTCTTCCATGGAAACGCCCGTAATTCTCTCCGCCGTCCGCACGCCCATCGGAAAATTTCAAGGCGGACTCTCCAGCTTCTCCGCCGTTGACCTGGGCGCGAAAGCTGTCGCCGAAGCCATCCGCCGCTCCGGTCTGGAGCCCAAGCAAATTGACGAAGCCATCCTGGGCAACGTGGTGCAAGCCGGGCTGGGGCAGAATCCCGCGCGCCAGGCCGCGCTCAAAGGCGGCTGCGACCCGCGTGTCGCGGGGATGACCATCAACAAGGTGTGCGGCTCGGGACTGAAAGCCGTCGCGCTTGCCGCGCAAGCGGTGCAACTTGGCGAATCCGAAATCGTGGTGGCCGGGGGCATGGAATCGATGTCCAATTGTCCGTACTTGCTGCCGCAGGCGCGCGCCGGCTACCGGATTGGCGATGGCAAACTCATTGACTCGATGATTCACGATGGCCTTTGGGATGCTTACGAAGATTTTCACATGGGGATGACCGGCGAGCTGGTGGCCGAAAAATACGGCATCAGCCGCGAAGAGCAGGATCGCTTCGCAGTGGAAAGCCACCAGAAAGCGGTGCGCGCGCGCAAGTCGTGTTTTTTTGAGGCGCAGATTCTTCCCATGGAGGTGCCGCAGAAAAAGGGCGAGCCGGTGGTGATCAAGTACGACGAATCGCCGCGCGAAGATACGTCGATGGAAGCGCTGGCGAAGCTGAAGCCGGCGTTCAAGAAAGACGGCACGGTGACGGCGGGCAACGCGCCGGGCACCAACGACGGCGCCGCCGCCCTGATCGTCACCAGCGAACGCAACGCAGCTCGGCTCGGCAAGCAGCCGATGGCGCGCATCGTGGCGCAAGCGGTCAGCGGCGTGGAACCGAAATGGGTGATGATGGCACCTGTGGAAGCCGTGGAAAAATTGCTGGCGAAGACGGGCTGGGACCGCGACAAGGATGCGGATCTCGTCGAGCTCAACGAAGCGTTCGCGGTGGCGGCCATCGCGGTCACACGCCAGCTCAAGCTCAATCCTGAAAAGGTAAATGTGAACGGCGGCGCGGTCGCCCTGGGCCATCCCATCGGCGCAAGCGGCGCGCGCATCCTGGTCACGCTGCTCTACGAACTGCAGCGCCGCAACCTCAAGCGCGGCATCGCCGCCCTCTGCCTCGGCGGCGGCAACGCCGTAGCCCTCGCCGTCGAACGCTACTGAGCGCGTCGATGATTTGTCCGCAATGCCGCGCTGAATATCGCCAAGGCTTCTCTGTTTGTGCGGACTGTGACGTTCCCCTCGTCCCGCAGCACGAAGCCGGCGAGCCCCTCGTTGCGCCCGCGGCTCCCGTTACACCTGGCGATCCCAATCGCGACCCTTTTTGTGCATTTTGGCAGGGAAATGATGCCCGCCTTCACGCAGAGTTGATTTCAGTTCTTGATTCCGCCGGTCTTCCTCACAAGACCGTACGCCGGCGGGATCACCTCTTCAATCTCAACAACTACCCTGCTTTCCAAATCGCTGTTCCGTTTTCGCTGTACGAACGAGCCGAGAGCGCCATCAAAGAGGCCTTTGACCTCGAGGTTTCAGATCCCGATGCCGTTCAATCGCTGACGGCTCCGCCGCTGCTACCTGATACTTATCGGAGCGCTCGTAAGCTCCCAGCCACCCTTTCACCGCCGGTTGATGAGGCGATTCCCGGGCCGCCATCAGCGGGCGATACGTCAGACTCGTTTCCCGATGACGCCGTCGCCGTAGTCTGGTCCGGCGATGATTCGTTTTTGCGGGAGATGTTGACTGCCTCTTTAAATGAGAACAGGATTCATTGCCGATGGGAAACGGAAGGCGAGCTTTTTACGGTCTTCGTAAGGCCTGCAGACGAATCTCATGCCCGCGAAATTGTCCGCGAGGTCCTCGAAGCGTCTCCGCCGGGCTAACTGTTGGGCGAGATCGCACCTCTGGAACGTTCCCAAGTCCTTCTCAAAACCAATCATCTGCTTCACAATACCCGTTCGGAGCGTTCCGTGCAGACCGCTGCGCTTGGCTTTCGCGTCCATTCCGGCTGGGCCGCCGCTGTTGTTCTCTGCGGACCCGCGGACGCGCCCGTGGTGGTCGACCGCAGAAAAATTCACCTCGTTAAAACATTTACCTATACTTTCCGCCAGCCTTACCACACCGCGGAAAAGATGGCGCGCCAAGATGCAACAAAGTTCATTCGCGAGGTTCAATCGGAAGCTAAACGGCTGGCGTTATCTTCTCTGCGTTCTTTGCAGATGGATCTGGCGGAGGGTGACTTCAAACTTGTGCGTAGCGCTCTGCTCCTGTCGTCCGGCCGCGCGCTTCCCGCTCTCGAACAAATCCTTGCGTCGCACGCGCTGATTCACACCGCCGACGGCGAGCTCTTTCGCGATAGCTTGCGGGTTGCGTGCGCGCGCTGCCACCTGCCGGTGGCGGGCGTCCGAGAAAAAGAGCTGTTCGCAACGGCCTCGAAGACGCTTGGCGTCCAGGAGGCCATTCTCAAGCGCCGCGTCGCTGCGTTCGGCAAAGCGCTGGGTCCGCCGTGGAGCCAGGACGAAAAGTACGCCGCGCTCGGGGCCTGGCTCAGCCTGTCGCGCCAGGCAGTTCCCTAGGTTCGGCGGTTTTCGCCGGCTCCAGGTCATACCCGCAATAAGCGCAATACTTGTCCGTTTCCGCGACTTCACGCTTGCACTGCGGGCACGCCGGGTGCAGGTTGCACTTACAGTTGGGGCAGAAGTTGAAGCGCGCACCCACCGTCGTTCCGCATTGCGGGCAGTCGTAGGGCAGCGGCTCGCGCATCAGCAAATAGATGATGAAGCCGAGGATCAGGTAGCCGGGCATTAGCACGAGCACCAGGAAGGTCCACAGCGCGGAGTGCATGCCGCGCCGCTTGGCGTCTTGGTTGACGTAGCCAACCATGAAAATGATGATGGCAAAGACCAGCGACACGCCGGTGATGATCCCTACGAGCGCCGCTCCAGCCGCCCCAGGATCGGCGTCCAATTCTGGAGAGAAAACCTGTTCATGGTGTGCGAGTTGGACGTGAAGGACGATTTGTCCGATAATTTGCGCGATCAGATACAGCACCACCACAGTCCAGATCAGCCAGCGCGGGACGAGCTTGAATTCGTTCCAGAAGCGCAGCTTCTCCTTCTTGCGGCGAAAACGAATCAGCCGCATTTTTTCGTTGAACGAATTCTTTATCCCTTGTGGATCCTCGGTCATTGCCTTCCTCGTTGACGCGCTCGCTTAATTCTCTTGCCGCTTCCAGTCCGCCTCGCTGCTGCGTCCCGCGTTTTCCATCAGCAGAATCACCGCGACCACTGCCGCGGGCAGCGCCCACCAAAGACCAAAGCCGAGCTCCCAGATAATGTTGGGTACGCCCATGCGGTGGCCGGCCCACTCGAGCCCGCGCCAGACGTAAGGCGCCGTGGCCGCGCCAAAGGCCCAGGAAATTCCGCAGGCGGCCCACACCAGGCGCCAGCGCGGTTCGCCGCGCAATTGTTGCGCGCGCATGCGCACGCGGAATTGTGTGCGGCTGGCCAGCGCCGGCGGCAACGCCACGCTCAATCCGCGCAGCGAGCGAATCGCCTGCTCGGTTGCGCCGGCGCGTGCCGCGCAGCTCGCGCACTCCGCCAGATGCTGCTGGAGCCACCGCTGATCAGTTATCGAAATTCCTTCGATGCGCTCTTGCGCAATTAACTGTTCCGCTCGGGCGTGCAATTCCTGGCTCATGCCGCTTCTCCTGCAAGGCACGCGCGCAAATCCTCGAGTCCGCGATACAGCCGCGACTTTACGGTGGACAGAGGTGCGCTCAGCACCGTGGCGATTTCTACCAGGCCCAATTCTTCCTGAAAGCGCAGCAACAGCACCTCGCGATAAATCGCCGGCAGTTTCTCAAGTGAAGCCTGCACCGTCTCTTCGGATTCCTGCGTCAAGACGAGGTGCAGCGGCGACGGATCATCATCGGCGAATTCCATCGGTGCGCCTTCGTCGGGATTGGTCAGCGCGTCGAGGCTTTGCGCTTTCTTTTGCCGCTGCCAGTCAATCACCAAATGGCGCGCGATGGAGAAGAGCCACGCCTCAAACTTGGACTTGCCATCGTACTGATGCCCGCGCTCCAGCACGCGTATCCACGTCTCCTGAAAAAAATCCTCAGCGCGCTCGCGATTCCCGGTGATGTACACCAAATAGCGGAACAGCCGGTATTGATACTGTTCGATCAGGGCGTCAAGCAGCTCCGGGTCGCGGCGTCGCAGCCCAAGAGCCAGGGACTTCTTGTCGTCGGCCATGAATGTCGAAAACAGCAGGGAAGCCGACCCGGTCAGGGCCGCAGCTGTAGATGTCGCGCTCATTCTAAGCTGTATACGGTCGAGCCGGGCAAAAAGACGCATGCGCCAAGGCGCCCGGGGCAAAGTCATAGTAGACTTGGCTTTCCATCTGCCGCTCCCGCCCCACGCTTCGGCATGCCTTCTGAGCGAACGCCTTGCAGCGGAGAAGGAGGCTTAAAATGGCTTCAGCGTATCCGATTCCGGAAGACGAAGGTTCCGTCGTCTTGGTGTGGGCCGGAGAAGATCCCGCTTTGCACGCCGCTCTTTTGGAGCAGCTCGAATCGGCGGGAATTCGGTACTCCGACAAGGTTCTGGGTGACGATGAGGTCGCGCCGACTGCCGATCCTCTGCCCATCGATTGGAAGCCTCGCTTCGGCTTCGAAGTGGCCGTGCTCTCCAGTGATTTTGCCGCGGCACAGGCCATTCTGGAAAAGCTGCTTAATGAAGAGCCCGCGGATTTGGAGATTCCCGCGCAAGACGATGCGCCGTCCGCTGAGCCGCCCCTGGTCTCCGTCACTGAGCTCCATCCGACCATCGAAGTTTGGTCGGGCATGGACGACCGCATCGCGCAATTCCTAACCGCCGCCATGCAAGAAAACGAAATTCCCATCCATCTGGAAACCGCCGGCGATCTGACCAGGGTCTTTGTCTCCGCCGCCAACGAAGCGCGCGCCCGCGAAATCGTCCGCGAAGTCGTCACTGCCACACCTCCTGAGTAGGCGCGGCCTCGTCGCTTCCTGTCTCATCTCTGCGAATCTCCGTTTTCTTGGCGCTTCTGCGTTATCGTTTTCTTTCTTGTGCTTTCAACTGTAAACTTTCGATTGTTGACTGCCTTGGAGACCTCCGTGTTCATTGACTCGATCAAAACTGTCGCGGTGCTGGGCGCTGGCACCATGGGCAACGGTATTGCGCATGTGTTTGCGCGGGCCGGCTACAAGGTCTTGCTGCGCGACGTCGAGGAGCGCTTTCTCGACCGCGCCGTCGATACCATCGCGAAAAACCTCGACCGCGAAATCAAGAAGGGCAAGCTCGAGCCGGCGGAGAAGGGAACGGTGCTCGCTCGCCTCGTGCCTGTCACGGACATGTCCACCATAGCCAACGCGGACTTTGTCGTCGAAGCCGTGCCCGAAAAGCTCGAGCTCAAACGCCACGTGCTCACCGAAGCCGATCATCTTCTTCGCGACGACGTCATAATCGCCAGCAACACTTCCTCTATGGCCATCACCACGCTGGCCGCGCTCACCAAGCGTCCCGACCGCTTCGTGGGCATGCACTTCATGAATCCCGTGCCGGTGATGGTGCTGGTGGAAGTGATCCGCGCGCTGCAAACCAGCGACGTGACGTTTGCCACGACGATGCAGCTCGCCGAGCGAGTTGGTAAAAAGCCCGTCGCCGTTAACGACGCCCCGGGCTTCGTCTCCAACCGCGTGCTGATGCCGCTGATCAACGAAGCCGCCTACTGCGTGATGGAAGGCGTGGCCGCACCGGAGGCAGTCGACGCCGTGATGAAGCTGGGTATGAACCATCCCATGGGCCCTCTCGAGCTCGCCGACTTCATCGGCCTGGACGTCTGCGTCGACATCATGCATGTCCTGCACGAAGGCCTGGGCGACCCTAAATACCGTGCCTGCCCGCTACTGAAGAAATACGTCTCTGCCGGCCGGCTGGGCCGCAAGTCGTCCCGCGGCTTTTATACCTATGCGTGACGGGTGAGGGTGCGCGAAGGCGGTCAAATAGTATTTGCTTTTTCTTCGCCCTTGTGTTACTTTCCTCCTCGCGTTTTCAACAGGTGCTTGGCGTGACCCCTTGTCCCATCACCGAAACCTGTCATCCTGAGGAACATCCGATGAGGAACTCAGAAGGATCTCAGCCTCGAGTGCTGGCAGGCGGTCAAGAGCAGGGAAACGTAGCGACAGTCTTCAGGCTGGCCGCCGGCCTCGCCTCGAAAAAACGCCGTAGCGCAATCATGAACCAGATGGTAAGCTCCCCATTCCGTTATGTCCCTAACAGGGGCCATGCGTCTTTCCCGGCGCAAAGCTCTGGCGGTCGGTCGTGCAGCACAATATTCCTACTTTCCTCCACCGAGGTGTGAAATGGCAGACGAAAAAGCAAAATTGCTCGAGGCGGCGATAGCGCAAATCGAAAAGGACTACGGCAAGGGCTCGATCATGCGCCTAGGCAGCCGCGATGTGTTGGTGCCCGTGAGCGTGATCCCCACCGGTTGCCTCTCGCTCGACGTCGCTCTGGGTGTCGGCGGATTCCCGCGCGGCCGCGTTGTCGAAGTCTATGGCCCGGAATCCGGCGGCAAGACCACTATGACGCTGCACGTCATCGCCGAAGCGCAAAAGCTCGGCGGCATCGCCGCGTTCATCGACGCCGAGCACGCTCTCGATCCCGTCTACGCCCGCAAGCTCGGCGTGGACGTCGACAATCTGCTCGTCTCGCAACCTGACAACGGCGAGCAAGCCCTGGAAATCGCGCAAACGCTGATCCGCTCCGGCAGCGTCGATGTGATCGTCGTGGACTCCGTCGCCGCGCTCGTCCCTAAAGCCGAGCTCGAAGGCGACATGGGCGATCCTTCCATGGGTCTCCAGGCGCGGCTCATGTCGCAAGCGCTCCGAAAACTCACCGGGATCGTTTCAAAATCAAGGACCTGCCTGATCTTTATCAACCAGATCCGCGAGAAGATCGGCGTGATGTTCGGCAACCCAGAAACCACCACCGGCGGCCGCGCATTGAAGTTTTACGCCTCCATCCGCCTCGACATTCGCCGCATTCAAGCCATCAAGGAAGGTGACCGCGTCATCGGCTCGCGCACCCGCGGCAAAGTGGTGAAGAACAAAGTAGCCGCGCCGTTCCGCGAAGCCGAGTTCGATATTCTCTACGGCGAAGGCATCTCCCGCGAAGGCGATTTGATCGACCTCGGCGTCGAAAAAGGCCTACTCGAGAAAAGCGGTACGTGGATCAGCTTCGGCGGCGAGCGCATGGGCCAGGGCCGTGAAAACGCCCGTGTCTTCCTCAAGGAAAACAAAGACATCCGCGACAAGCTAGAAACCGCCCTGCGCAAGAAGCTCGAAATCGCGCAGCCCGGCAACTCCAGCGCAGCATCGTCAGGCGCCAACGGTCACGCCGCGAATCCGCCAGCAGATAAGGCGCCGCAAAAAGCCGCCGCCGCCGCCGCTTCGTCCGCCGACGCCAGGCGCCCGTCCCGCTAGGCCGCGAATGCTCGGCGCGAATTCGTCAGTCCGAGCCCGATTGACAGCCGCAACGGCGGGATATACGCTCCCGCTGCTTATCCTGTCTTGCGCAGTCTCTTTTGAGGCGGCTCTATGCGCGCGAACGTGATGTTTGTAGTCGCATTGTCTGCATTTCTGTCACAGCCGTCCGAATCAAAGCAGACGAACCCGGCGAATCAGCAGACCAACCCCGCGCCCGCGGATCTTAACGCGGGAAAGCGTTCGTTCGAACGCCACTGCGCGCTTTGTCATGGCATGGATGGAAAGGGCGGCCG
>Ga0209701_10003402_pt1 | contig 10419 bp, 7 predicted proteins | sample CZO8metaG_4_FD_188356 | JGI IMG/M metagenome (GOLD analysis project Ga0209701, IMG submission 188356) | Vadose zone soil microbial communities from the Eel River Critical Zone Observatory, Northern California, USA - CZOApr15con2H3.8 metaG... | ecosystem: Environmental > Terrestrial > Soil >...
CCGACTGCGCAGAACTTGAACGCCTGGATCGAGATCGAGAAGCAGCGTCAGGCGGCCAAGTACCCCCAGATGAAGATGGTGTCGCTGAAGTACGCCGGTGAGGATATTCAGGAAGCCATTAAGGTCGGGCGCGACCTGATCACCGCCTTTCCGAACCTGAAGGGGCTGATCGGTCAGTGTTCGACTTCGGCACCCGGCGTGGCCGAGGCCGTCACGCAGATGGGGAAGGTTGGCAAGGTCTTTGCGACGGGCATTTCCGTTCCGTCGTTGATGCGAAAGTACGTCAAGAACGGCGCCGTGAAGAGTTTTGTGCTCTGGGATCCGGTGAACCTGGGCTACCTGACCGTGTGGGCTGGAAGGGAAATGGTGCAAGGCCGGTCGTTGAAGCCCGTGAACGATGTCCCGACAATTGGGAAGGTCAAGTACCTGGCGGATAAGAAGATGCTGCTGCTCGGTCCGCCAACCGTGTTCGACGCAAGCAACGTGGACAAGTACGACTTCTAAGGCTGTGGGGCCGGGCCGTCGCCTCCGGAACGGATCCGGGCGTGCGGCGGCCGGCCCCGTCTTCTCTCCATGGACGTTCTGATTGCCGCCCGGCAGGTTTCCAAATCCTTCGGGGGTGTGCGCGCCCTACACCAGGCGGACTTCGAACTCCGCGCGGGCGAGGTGCACGCGGTGGTAGGACAGAATGGCGCCGGGAAGAGCACGCTCATCAGGATCCTCTCCGGCGCCCTCCTCGCAGACGCGGGCCAGACCTTCTACGAGGAGCGCCCCGTGCACCTCGCGTCACCAAAGGTCGCGCAAAACATGGGGATCGCTACGGTCTACCAAGACCCGCTCGTCTACCCCGATCTCAACGCTGTGGAGAACATCTTCATGGGGCGAGAGTTGCGCGATCGGGTCGGCAACATCGACTGGCGTGCCCAACAGGAGCGGGCGGTGCAGCTGTTCGCTGAGTTGGGGATCGCGCCCACGTTCCTGTTCGAACCGGTTGGGCGACTGAGCATCGGGCTGCAGCAGTTGGTGCTGATTGCTAAGGCTCTCTCCTACGCGTCCCGGGTCATCATCCTTGACGAGCCGACCGCCATCCTCACACAGGGCGAAACAGAGCGCCTCTTTCAGGTGATCCGGCGGTTGCGTGGCGCGCAACTCGGCGTGATCTACATCAGCCACCGTCTGGAAGAAATCTTCACCATCGCCGACCGCGTGACGGTCATGAAGGACGGGGAGGTCCGCGGAACCTTCGAGGTGCAGGCGATTTCCCGGGATGACCTGATCGATCTCATGGCCGGGCAGGTCGCGCGGGCGGAGATGCAGGCGGGGCGGCGCATCGAAGAGGTGATCCTCGCCGTAGATGGTCTCACCGTGCCGCCGCGCGTCAGGGAGGTCACCTTCGATCTCCGGCGGGGCGAGGTGCTGGGAATGTTCGGCCTGGTCGGTTCGGGCCGGACGGATATTGCCCACGCGCTGTTCGGCATTACGCGCCCGGTCCGGGGCACGATGACGCTCGACGGCCGCCCGCTGACCTTCCACGATCCCTGGCAGGCGCTGGAGCAGGGTATCGCTTACCTGCCCGAGGATCGCAAGGCCCAGGGGCTGTTCCTCCGGCTTCCCGTGCGGTTCGATCTATCCGTCGCCATCCTGCGCTGGCTGCGCGGGTTCCTGGGCATCGTGAACGCGGCGCAGGAAGAGCGCAACGGGCGGGATCTGGTGGCGGCCCTCGAAATTCGCACCCCGAACTTGGAGACGCTGACCAATGCACTGTCGGGCGGGAACCAGCAGAAAGTTCTTCTGGGACGCTGGCTGGCCCGCCGGCCCAAGATCCTGATTCTCGACGAGCCAACACGGGGTGTGGATGTCGCCGCGAAGGAGGAAATCCACGAGCGCATCTTCCAGCTCGCAGCCAGTGGCGTGGCCGTCATCGTCATTAGCAGCGAGCTGCCGGAGATCATGAAGGTCAGCGACCGCATCCTCATCATGCACGAAGGTCAGGTAGCCGCGATCCTGAACCGGGCCGCCGCGACCAGCGAGGCACTCTTGCGTGCCGCCACGGGCGAGAGGCATGAGTATGCGCGCGCTCCCGCTTGAACGCACCCCGCAGCCGGGGGTGCTGCGCGCGCGGGGGATAGCGCTCATCCGGTCGCGGGAGGCGACCGTGGTGGCGTTCATCGTAGTGCTTGGGATGTTCCTCGAAGCTGTCACCGGACGGTTCCTCGCGCCGACCAATCTGGCCAACGTCCTGCTGAACAGTGCCGGCACCGCGACCGTGGCCCTGGGGATGACACTCGTGATCCTCACCGGCGGGATCGACGTCTCCGTGGGCTCGATGCTCGGTGTCGCGGCGGTGGCCGTGGGGTACGCGTCGGCCGCGGGGTGGGGGCTGGGCCCGCTGGTTCTGGTGGGGCTGACGGTCGGGGGTCTGCTCGGTCTCGTGAACGGCGCGCTGATTGGCTTCGGCGGTGTCATGCCTGTGATCGCCACGCTGGGCACCCTCAACATCCTGCGGGCGCTGACTTTCCAACTGCTGCGGGCGAAGTGGATCTCTGATCTCCCCCCCACCCTCCGGGACCTGGGGCTGGGGCTCGCGCTGGGGGTGCCGATTTCCGCCTGGGTCGCGCTGGCGATGACCTTGGTCTTTGTGTACCTGACGACCCGGCGTCCTCTGGGCCGGCATATCTATGCCATCGGCGGGAACATCGAGGCCGCGCGTCTCGCCGGCATCGACCTCACGCGAGCGCTGTTGTTCGTCTACACGGCGACCGGGATGCTGGTTGGGATCACCGCGCTGATGTACGTCGGGCAGACCGGTATCGTGCAAAGCAATACCGGCTCCGGCTTTGAACTGCAAGTGATCGCCGCCGTGGTGCTAGGCGGGACGAGCATCATGGGCGGACGGGGCACGGTGGTCGGCAGCGTGTTGGGAGCGTTGCTGGTCGCCGAGATTAAGAACGGGTTGATCTTGTTGAACATTTCGGGTCTGGCCGAGGGGATGGTCTCTGGCGTGTTGATCCTGCTGGCCGTGGGCGCCGACCTGCTGCGCTTGCGAGGGAAACGACCGTGAACTCGTTCCTCCGGTTCATCGCCACCGACCGGCCGAGGTTTCTCATCCTGGTGCTAGCGCTCGCCTTTGTGGTGTTCGCCCTGACGACGGCGGAGTTCGCCACCCTCTATAACGTCTTCAATATGACGCAGTACGGCGTGGAGATCGGCCTGCTGGCCCTCGGCGAGACGCTAGTGATTATCTCCGGCGGAGGATCGATCGACCTGTCGGTTGGCTCCATGCTCAGCCTCAGCGGCGTGTTCATGGGACTCCTCACGATGCGCGTCGGTATCAACGTCTGGCTCGCTGCCCTCCTTGGTATTCTCAGCGGTGGCCTCTTGGGAGCGATCAATGCCCTCTTTGTCACCCGCATTGGCATCCCGGCGCTGATCGTCACGCTCGGGACCCTGTACGCTTATGCGTCGGCCGCACTCGTGCTCACCAACACGGTGCCGATCTCCGGCCTGCCTGAGCATTTGTTCGTGCTGGGCCAGTCCAAGGTCCTGGGCGTCCCATTCCAAGTCCTGATGATCTTCATCCCTGTGGCGCTTGTGCTGCATGTCGCGCTCCGACGGACGATCTTCGGCCGCAACCTGCATGCCGTCGGTACCAACGAGGTGGCCGCCCGGTTCGCCGCCATCAACGTGGGCGCGGTCCGATTTTGGGTCTTCACGCTCGCGGGGCTGCTGGCGGGGCTGGCCGCCGTGGTCATGACCTCCCGCGTGGCGAGTGCGCGTCCCGACGCGGGGGTGGGGTACGAGCTTCAGGCCATCACCATCGCAGTGCTCGGAGGGACCAGCATATTGGGCGGCGAGGGCACGGTGCTGGGCACCATTCTGGGTGTCCTGGTCATTACCGTCCTGAGCAATGGACTGCAGCTGGCCAGCATCAATCCGATTTGGCAGCTGGGAGCGGTCGGCATTGTGCTGGTGGTGACAGTGTTGCTGAATCAGTGGTTGGCGCGCCGGGGGCTTCGGCTGGCGTAGCCGAGGTGTCCGGCGCGGGAGGGCGAGGCCGGTATGCGTATATCGTGGTCAGACAACGAGGCACGTGGCAAGTCGGCGGTGGACGTACTTGTGTACCGCTCGAACTTGTTGGGTCAGGACCCCACCATCGTCAACTGGAAAGGTGGCAATACCTCTGCCAAAGCTGACGAACGCGATCACGCGAGCCGGCTCGTGCGGGTGCTCTGGGTGAAGGGCAGTGGGTCGGATCTGCGGACCATGCAGGCGAAGGATTGCGCCGGGCTCCGGCTGGACGAGATCCTGTTCTTGCTGCAGCGGGACGCGATGCCCGATGCGGACATGGTCCAGTACCTCATGCAATGCCGGTTGAGGCCGGACGCGCCGCGGCCGTCCATTGAGACGCTGCTGCACGCGTTTCTCCCCTTTGCGCACATCGATCACACGCACCCCGACGCGGTAATCGCCTTCTGCACGGCGGAGGGTGGAGAGGCACTGACCCGCCAGGTGTTTGGCGATCACGTCATCTGGATCCCGTACCAACGACCGGGCTTCGCGCTGAGCAAGGCAGTGGCGCAGGCGGTGCAGCATCACCCCGACGCCAAGGCCGTCTTCCTAGCGAAGCATGGACTGGTCACCTGGGGGGAGGATGCCCGTTCCTGCTACGCCGCGACGCAGGCCGTCGTCGAGGAAGCGCACCAGGGGATCGCGAGCCGGTCGCCCCGTGTGGCATTCGGCGGGCAGCGCGTGACGGCCGTACCGGCCACGCGACGGGAGGAGATCCTTGTGCCGTTGCTGCCGCAGCTGCGCGGCGCGGTCAGTGCCAACCGTCCCGCCGTTCTGCACATCGATGCCGACCCGGAAGTGCTGGAGTTCGTCTGCAGCGAGCAGCTCGGAAGCCTGGCGATGGTTGGAGCAGCGTGCCCCGACCACCTGGTCCACACCAAGTACGTGCCATGCGTCGTCCCGACCGATTCAGGTGTGGAGTCTGACCGGCTGATCGGGTCCACAGTTGACGCGGTCACCCGCTATGTCGAGGCGTACCAAAAGTATGTAGCGGCCCACCGCCATTCGGACGACCCCGAGGGCGATCCCTTCCCGCGTGTCGTGCTGTTGGCGGGCCTCGGCATGGTGACCACCGGGCCCGATAAGTCCGCGGCGGTGCGGACCGCCGAGCTCTATCATCGCGCCATCGCCGTCATGCGCGGCGCGTCAGCGCTTAGCACCTTTACCTCGCTGACTCCGCGAGAGGCCTACGCCGTCGAGTACTGGCCGCTGGAACGATACAAACTCACGCTGGCGTCCCCACCCCGCGAACTGGCCGGTCGCGTCGCCGTCGTTACAGGGGCGGCCGGCGGCATCGGGCGTGCCATCGCCGAGCGGTTGGCGACCGAGGGTGCACATGTGGGTGTCATGGACATCGACGAGGCCGGGGCGGGTGAAGTGGCTCGCGCGCTGGAATCCCGCGTCGGCGAAGGTCGGGCGTTGGCGCTCGCCCCCGATGTCACCCAGGAGGATCAGGTGCGGGAGGCCTTCCGGAAGGTCGTGCTCGCGTATGGCGGCGTCGACATCGTGGTTAGCAACGCGGGGCTGGCGCTCTCCCGTGCGGTCGAAGAGACGACGCTAGACGACTGGGATCGCCTCTTTGCGGTTCTGGCGCGGGGATACTTCCTGGTTGCGCGGGAGGCGTTTCGCGTGATGAAGGCGCAGCAACGGGGCGGTGCGATCGTCTTCGTCACGAGCAAGAACGCCCTGCTGGCTGGCAAGAACAGCAGTGCCTATAATGCCGCGAAGGCCGCGGAGCAGCATCTCATGCGGTCGTTGGCCGAAGAAGGTGGCGAATCGGGCATTCGGGTCAATGCCGTCGCGCCCGACGCCGTGCTGCGGGGATCCAAGATCTGGTCCGGAGCGTGGCGCCAGGAGCGTGCCAAGGGCTACGGGATCGAGGAGCGCGAGCTGGAGTCCTATTACCGGAACCGGACGACCCTGAAAGTTAATGTCTATCCGGAGGACGTGGCCGAGGCGGTGCTGTTCCTGGCCTCTGCCCGGTCGGCCAAGACGACTGGCTCCACCATCACGGTCGATGGCGGCATTGCTGGCGCCTACACGCGCTAGGAGAGGGCCATGTCAACGGATGCAGCCTATCAGGTCCTTGAACGGCAGCTCACCGACCAAGGCATTGACCTCGTGGCAGTGCGGGCAGCCCTGCGGGCGCAGCGCGTGGCGACGCCATCGTGGGGCTACGGCGATTCCGGAACGAGATTCAAAGTCTTCGACTGGCCGGGTGCGGCGCGCACCATCTGGGAGAAGCTGGCGGACGCTGCCTTAGTCCATCGGCTCACCGGCATCGCGCCGACCGTCGCCATCCACATCCCGTGGGACCGGGTCGAGGACTACAGCCTCCTGCGCGCCCGGGCGGAAGGCCTGGGGTTGCACATCGGCGCCGTCAACCCCAATCTCTTTCAGGCTGATGACTACCGGCTCGGCAGCATCTGCCATCCCAGTGCGCAGATCCGGCGGAAGGCGATCGCGCACATCCTGGAGTGCGTGCAGATTGCTGGGGAGGTCGACTCCACCCTCCTGAGCCTGTGGTTTGCCGACGGGACGAATTACCCTGGACAGGACGACCTGCGCGACCGCAAGCACCGACTGACCGCGGCCCTGGCCGAGGTGTACCGAGCCATGCCAGGCGCGATGCGCATGCTGATCGAGTACAAGTTCTTCGAGCCCGCCTTCTATCACACCGACCTGCCGGACTGGGGCTGGGCCTACGCCGTGGCGCTGCAACTGGGCCCGCAGGCCCAGGTCCTGGTGGATACCGGCCATCACGCGCAGGGGACCAACATCGAACACATCGTAGCCCTCCTGCTGGACGAGGCCCGATTGGGAGGATTCCACTTTAACAATCGAAAGTACGCTGACGACGACCTGATCGTGGGATCCATCAACCCCTATGAGATCTTTCTTATCTACCATGAACTGGTCTCCGCGGCATATAGCCCCAGTCCGACGGTCGCGGCTTGCGCGCAGCAGGTCGCGTACATGATCGATCAGTCCCATAACATCGAGGGCAAGATCGAGGCGATGCTGGTGTCCGTCGAGAACGTGCAGACCGCGTATGCCAAGGCGCTGATCGTGAACCGGCGCGCCCTGCGGGAGGCGCAGACAGCGGGAGATGTCCTCGGTGCCAGTCGCCTTCTCCAGCACGCGTTCTTGACCGATGTGCGGCCCTTGCTGGTGACGGTGCGGGAAGAGCTCGGCGGGGCTGGCGACCCCGTCGCGGCCTTCCGCGCGGGACGCTATGCCGAGCGCCTCGCGGAGGAGCGGGGGACGGGGACGGCCGCTGGCGAGGGGTATCCGGGAGCCTGAGTGAGTCACCCCCAAGAGAGCTAGCTGTGGACGCGAGGCTGCGGCTGCTCGCGGTCGACTTAGGCGCGGAAAGTGGTCGGTGCACGGTCGGCGACTTCGACGGCACGGCGCTCACCCTGACCGAGGCGCACCGCTTTTCCAACGGTCCTGTGCAACTGCCGGATGGGATGCACTGGGACGCGCTGCGGCTGTTCGAGGAGATGAAGGCAGGCGTGCGCCGGGCCCGGCGCGACGGGCCGGTGGCGTCCGTCGGGGTGGACACTTGGGGGCTGGACTTTGCCCTCCTCGACCGCGACGGCGTGCTGCTGCACAACCCCTATCACTACCGCGACCACCGCACGGAAGGCATGCTGGAAGAGGCATTCCGCCGCGTCCCGCGAGAGGAGATCTTCAGGCGCACAGGCATCCAGTTCATGTCGGTCAACACCCTCTACCAGCTCCTGGCGATGGTCGTGGCTGGATCGGCGGCGCTCGAGCGTGCCGCGACCTTCCTCATGATGCCGGATCTGTTCAACTACTGGTTTACGGGGACGGTCGGATGCGAGTTCACCGATGCGACCACGAGCCAGTGCTATGACCCCTCTGCACACTACTGGGCCGTTGACATCCTGGGGCGCCTGGGGATTCCGTCACGCATCTTTCCTCCCATCATTTCCCCCGCGACTGTGCTGGGCCCCATCCACACTAGCCTTGCCGACGAGACAGACGGCGCCGGCATCAAGGTCATCGCTCCTGCCTGTCATGACACCGCCGCCGCCGTCGTTGCGGTTCCCGCCGTCCGACCGAACTTCGCGTACATCAGTTCCGGTACGTGGTCCCTGGTCGGAGTTGAAGTCCCCACGCCCCTGATCAACGCCCAGACATTGGCTGATAACTTCACCAACGAGGGCGGCGTGGGTGGCCGCTTCCGCCTACTGAAGAACGTGCTGGGGCTGTGGATCTTGCAGGAGTGCCGCAGGCGGTGGGCCGAGGAGGCGGAGCCGCCCTCCTATGATACCCTCACGCTCGAAGCCCGTGCCGCCGCCTCCTTTGGTTCGTTGATCGATCCCGACGATGAGCGATTCCTCCGTCCCACCGACATGCCCGCCCGCATCGGCGAGTTCTGCCGGGAGACAGGGCAACTGGTACCGCGATCCCGCGGGGAGATCACCCGGTGCATACTGGAGAGTCTGGCCCTGAAGTATCGCGCGGTCATTGAGCGCCTCGACGCCCTGCTCGGGCGGCGGATCGAAGTAATCCACATTGTGGGAGGTGGCTCGCGCAACACCCTACTCTGTCAGCTCACTGCGGATGCGACCGGCAGACCCGTCGATGCCGGGCCGGCTGAAGCGACTGTGATGGGTAATCTCTTGGTGCAGGCGATGGCACTGGGCCACCTGCAGACGGTCGAAGACATCCGCGAGGTCGTGCGCAACTCCACTGTGGCGTCCGTGTATGAACCCGCTGGGGGCGATCGCTGGTCCGAAGCCTATGCAAAGTTCCTGCACCTCCTGCGATGAGCGTCTGTGCCGGGGGACGCGTCCGCACGTTGTGAGAGCAGACATGCCGGTAGATCGGAAACGACGAGAGGAGACGAGGCGATGCCCACGTACGGCGCCCATGCGTTTCTCTGGGTAGGAGAGTGGACCAAAGAGTCAGGGAACCGAGCCATCGCTGCCGCCGCCGCGTGCGGCTTTGACTTCATCGAGATCCCTCTGCTGGAGCCCCGCGCGTTTGAGGCCACCGCGCACCGGCAGGTGCTGCGCGATGCGGGGATCGAGGCTTCGGCGTCCACCGTGCTGCCGAAAGGCGCACACATGCCAGAGCATCCGGAGCGCGCCAAAGCGTTCCTCATCGATGCCCTGAACGCCGTGGAGGCGCTGGGGAGCACGTACCTGTGTGGTTGCATCGCATACGAACTCGGTCGGCTCACGGGCCAGGCGCCGACACCGCACGAGCGTCAGGTCGTGGTGGAGACGTTGGGTGAAGTCGCAGCAGAGGCCCGGAAGCGGGGAATCACGCTGGGGTTCGAATGCGTGAACCGGTACGAGACGTACATGTACAATGTGCTGGCCGATGGGCGTGAAGCGATCAAGGCGATCGGCGCGCCGAACGTGCAGTTGCACGCCGACACGTATCACATGAACATTGAGGAAGAAGGTTTTCGCAGGCCGCTGGTGGAGGTCGCCGACGTACTAGGCTACATCCACATGAGCGAAAGCCACCGGGGCTTGGTAGGAAGCGGCACTGTGGATTGGAGCGAGGTGTTTCGGGGATTGGTGAACGCCAAGTACCGGGGCCCCCTCGTCCTGGAGTCTTTTGCCGCCATCAACCCAGACCTCGCGGCGGCAACCTGCCTGTGGCGACCCCCCAATTCCCCTCCGGGCGTGCTGGCCAGAGAGGGGCTGCGGTTCCTGCGGGAGGGGGCCGCCAGAGCTGGCCTGGCCTGAGGTTGCCATCGACAGTGGGCGTGGGGGAAAAACCCGCCGCCCCCATTCGCGACCGGCTCCCAATGGTGGGGTCCCAGAACGTCAAATGGTCTGTCGAGGGTCCTGTCCCAAATTGATCCCGGGCCCGCAGGAGGCTTTATCAATTCCTCACAGTCGTCTTGTTCACTGAAGATGGTGTGCCACTGCACGCGCCGATGAGGGGGCGGGCTAGATGCAAGCGCTTAGGAATGTGCTTCTCGTGGTCACGATCGCAGGAATGCTCACCCCAGGACGGGCTGCTCTCGCGGCCCCGAAGGCTCCGGACTTCACGGGAGGAGGCTCCTGGTTCAACACCGGAGGGCAGGAGCTCCATTTGGCTGCCCTCAGGGGGAAAGTTGTCGCCGTCGAAATGTGGACGGCGGGATGCTATAACTGCCTGAACGTCGTGCCCTGGTTGAAAACCTGGAACGAGGCGTATAGATCCCAGGGCTTCACCATCGTTGGAGTCCACTCCCCGGAGTTCGCCCATGAGCGGTCGGCTCAGTACGTACGCGAGGCGGTGGCCAAGTTGGGGATTCGCTACCCGGTGGTCATGGATAATGACTTCAAGATTTGGAATGCGTACCGCAACGTCTACTGG
>Ga0209701_10003407_pt1 | contig 10412 bp, 7 predicted proteins | sample CZO8metaG_4_FD_188356 | JGI IMG/M metagenome (GOLD analysis project Ga0209701, IMG submission 188356) | Vadose zone soil microbial communities from the Eel River Critical Zone Observatory, Northern California, USA - CZOApr15con2H3.8 metaG... | ecosystem: Environmental > Terrestrial > Soil >...
TTGCTTAGCGATGAAGGAAGAAGAATCCCGCGCGCGTCGCGGCACTACTTCGATTGCGGTCCGGTGATTCTGGCGCTGGTCGATGTCACGGCGGGCGGCGAAGCAGCGAAACCGCTTCCGGATTACATCTACTTTGCGGTGAATAATCTCGAAGACGTTCATGCGTGCGCCCTTGAACTCGGATGTCTTTCAACGGACGATGTTCACGGCGCCAGCGCTGGCGAGATCGTGAAGCGTCCGTGGGGCGAGCGCTCGTTCTACGTCGAAGATCCTTGGGGCAACGGGCTGTGCTTTGTCGATAAGAACACTCTTTTCACGGGACGATGAGCCCGTGAAACTTGTTATCCGCCCCTCTTATCCGTGTGAATTCGCATTAACATGCGGCTACTTCGATCGTCGGGAAATGCCTATGAACAAAGTCAGAATCGTTGCTGCCGTGCGATTCCCACCCTGCAAGTCGTGGACGACGGCTGGCTGAGAATATTGATCCACAGATTTCACAGATTACGCAGATAACGGAACGAGGGAGACTCTGTCCGATGAATAAACACCGCATTCGCGTTTCGATCCTGCTCGCGCTGATGTTTGGCGTGAGTCAATGTTTCCTGGCATCACCGATGGGCCAGACTCTGCCGAGCGAGACGCCACAGACATTCACGCCGACGAACGAAGGCTTTGAATACACGCGGCGCGAAGCGATGATTCCGATGCGCGACGGCGTGAAGCTGCACACGGTCATCCTGGTGCCGAAGGGCGCGAAGAACGCGCCAATCCTTTTGACGCGCACGCCTTACAACGCGACTGAGTTGACGAGCCACGCGGCCAGTTCGCACCTCGGTCCAATCCTGAACGGCTATGACAACGCCACCGAAGTGATCGTCGAAGGCGGCTACATTCGCGTCGTGCAGGACGTGCGCGGCAAGTACGGCTCGGAAGGCGACTACGTGATGAATCGTCCGTTGCACGGGCCGCTGAACCCGACACCGGTCGATCATGCGACCGACACCTACGACGCCATTGATTGGTTAATCAAGAACGTCCCAGAAAGCAACGGCAAGGTCGGCATTCTCGGAATTTCCTACGATGGATTTCTGCCTTTGATGGCTTTGGTCAATCCGCATCCGGCGCTCAAAGTCTCAGTGCCGATGAATCCGATGGTCGACGGTTGGATGGGCGACGACTGGTTTCACAACGGCGCGTTTCGGCAACAAAACATGCCGTACATTTATGAACAAGACGGGTCGCGAACGAACGACTACCACTGGTGGACCAGCAACTTTGACGACTATGACATGTTCATGCAGTCGGTTTCAGCAGGAGAGTTGGGAAAGCGTCGCGGGCTGGAACAGACGGGTTTCTGGAGAAAATTGCTCGACCATCCGAGCTACGATTCTTTCTGGCGCGAGCAGGCCGTCGACAAGCTTCTGGCGAAAGAGCCTTTGAAGGTGCCGGTGATGCTGGTGCACAGTCTCTGGGATCAGGAAGACATCTACGGCGCGATTGCGGTTTACAAAGCGATCGAGCCGAAGGACACGCGCAACGACAAAGTTTTTTTGGTGATGGGACCGTGGCATCACGGTCAGGAGATCGCTGACGGCAGCACGCTCGGTGCACTGAAATTTCACAGCGACACCGCGCTTTATTTTCGCCGGCATATCCTGCGGCCATTTCTCGATCGTTATTTGAAGAACGATGCGCCGAAGTCAGACGTCGCGCCGGTGACGGCTTTCGAAACTGGAACGAACACCTGGCGGAGTTTGAATTCGTGGCCGTCAGGTTGCGACAGCGGATGCACGATCAAGCCGACACCGGTTTATCTCGATGCGGGATTGAAAGCGAGCTTCAGCGCGCCGAAGTCTGGTGATGCGGAGTTCGATGAATATGTTTCAGATCCCGCGAAACCAGTTCCATTTCGCGCGCGGCCGATTCAGCCGACTGGGTACGACACCTGCGCGCAGTGGCCCTGCTGGCTCGTCGACGATCAGCGCGAGGCCTCGGGGCGGCCCGATGTCTTGGCGTTTGAATCGGATGTCTTGAGCTCACCTATGAAGATTAGCGGCCAGCCGATCGTGAACTTGCTCGCCTCAACCAGCGGCACTGATTCAGATTGGGTGGTTAAACTGATTGACGTCTATCCGGATGAAGTTGCGGGCGATGCGAAGATGGGCGGCTACCAGCTTGCAGTCTCGATGGACATCTTTCGCGGCCGTTATCGCGAGAGTCTGGAGACACCGAAGCCGATCGCCGCGAACGAGCCTTTGCTCTATCGCTGGTCTCTGCCAACGGCGAACCACGTCTTCCTGCCGGGTCACCGGATCATGGTGCAGATTCAGTCAAGCTGGTTTCCCCTGTACGATCGCAACCCACAGACATTCGTGCCGAACATCTTCTGGGCCAAGCCTGAAGATTATCGAAAGGCGACGCAGCGGATTTATCACGCACCGGGCAAGGCAAGCTTTCTGGAGTTGCCGGTCGTGACGATGCGTTGAACGAGGAGCCCATCATGAAATTTAGCCAGGGCACCGTGCATCAGATTCTCGGAGAACTGAATCAGTGCGAAGGCAAGCGTGCGGGATTTGCCGCTCTCTTCACGGGTCCGAACGCTGCCGACAAGGCTGCGGTCATCGCCCAGATCTCCAAGAAATCGGGACATGGTTTGTACCGAGTTGATTTACGCACCACAGTCTCAGAGTTCATCGGTGAGACAGAAAAGAATCTGAACCGGATCTTTGATGATGCGCAGCAGCGCAACGCGATTCTCTTTTTCGATGAGGCAGATGCTCTGTTTGGCAAACGAACCGACGTCAAGGACGCTCATGACAGGTTCGCCAATATTGAAACAGACTATCTGCTGCAGCGGGTTGAAACATTCGCGGGCCTCGCAATTTTTGTGACGAATCAGCATCATGACTTTGACGAAGCCTTCCTGGCCCGCTTTCGTTTTATAGTTGAGTTCTGCTAAGGCCGTAACCTTTTTCCTCGCCCGAAGTTTATATACATTGAAGAGCGATGGCCGGCAGCGAACCTGCAAAGAAAGTTCGCCCTAATCGAGAGAGGGAGGCGGAGGAGCGGCGCCTGATCGAAGCGGCACGGAGTGATCCTGCGCGCTTCGCTGACGTTTACGAAGGCTATTTCGAGCAGGTGTACGCATACGTCGCGCACCGTGTGCGGCATCGTGATGAAGCCGAGGATTTAACCGCGGAGGTTTTTCGCAAGGCGCTCGCGAGTTTGCCGCGCTTCAAGTGGCGCGGCGCGCCTTTCGCGGCGTGGCTGTTCCGGATCGCGTCGAACCTGATCGCTGATCGAGCGAAGCGAGTGGCGAAGGAAGGAAGTGTCTCGCTGGACAGCGGGACTGATCCGGGCAGTAGCCCGCGCGTAAGCAAGGGCGTCGATGCGCCCTCCCTGACGGTCGGGCTACTGCCCCGTAGCGAATCGGGCTCGGCTCAGGCTCAGCAAAAGGATCTTGAGGACGGCGAACGCCGAGCGCAATTATTCAGATTGGTTGATGAACTCGAGGAAGATCAGCGACGCGTCGTGGTGATGCGCTTCGCCGAAGAAAAGAGCATCCGCGAGATTGGGGAAGCGCTGGGGCGCAGCGAAGGCGCGGTGAAGCAGTTGCAATTTCGAGCGCTGGAGAATTTGCGGAAAAGAATCGCAAGTGATGAGTTATGAGTGAAGTTGAATTAACAGAACGACTCGACCAGGTAATCGAAGCGATGCTCCGAAATCCGCAGGCGACGCTTCCAACGGCCGATCCAGAGATCGTCGAATTGCTTGGCATCGCGGCGGAGCTCCGCGATCTGCCGCGCATGGACTTTAAGGCTCGGTTGAAGAGCGAGCTGGAAAGGGAAACGTCGATGAGTAAAGCAAAACAATCAATCAAGACCCCAAGGCGGTCGGCGCGCTACAAGATTCGCGAAGGCTTTCGCACCGTGACTCCTTACGTCGTCGTCTCAGATGTGCATCAGGAAATCGCCTTCATTAAGGAAGTCTTCGGCGCCGAGGGCAAAGTCTATGGGCTCGGGTCAGCAGGCGGCTTTCATTCTGAATACAGAATCGGCGACTCGATGTTGATGATTGGCGGAGGCGGCAAGGGTTCCAAGTGGAAGGGCGAGCCCCGGCCCGCGACGTTGCATCTTTACGTCGAAGACGTGGATGCGGTTTACGAGCGCGCGATTCAGGCGGGCGCAATTTCGCTTATGGCGCCCACGGATCAGGAATACGGCGATCGGGACTCTGCGATTCAGGATGTCGGCGGCAATCAATGGTACATCGCGACGCACAAGGGCGGTTCTCCAACTCATACCGGCGCGCAGTACATTCCCGAAAGCGCTAATAACCTGATGCCGTATCTGCATCCTGAGGGTGCGCCCAGGATGATCGAGTTTCTCAAGCAGGCGTTCAGCGCGGAAGAGATTGCGGTCTATCAATCTCCTGACGGAATCGTTCATCATGCGAAGGTTGGGATCGGCGACTCGATCATCGAGATGGGTGAAGCGCACGCGGAATGGAAACCGATGCCGATGACTTTCATGCTTTACGTCGAAGACTGCGACGCGTGGTACGCGCGCGCGATGAAAGCTGAGGGCGCAATTTCGGCAGGCGAGCCCGCGAACGCGCCTTACGGTGGTCGCGTCGGCACGGTGAAGGATCCGTTCGACAACATGTGGTACATTAGCGGGCAAATCTAACGACGCAGCGTAGGACAGGTACAGAACCGCGAGCGGTAGCGAGCGGATGCAACCATTCGACACGCGTGTTGGCTCTTACGTTAGGTATTTTCCCAAGTTGACGCTGGATCCGGTCGCTACCGCTCCCGGTTCTGTAGACTTCGGAAGGAGAGAACAATGGCAGTCAAACCAATTCCTGATGGTTATCACACCGCCACGCCTTACTTGATCATCAGAGGCGCCGGCGACGCGATTGAGTTTTACAAAGAGGCGTTCGGAGCAACGGAACTATTTCGCTTTCCCACGCCCGACGGCAAGATCGGCCACGCTGAGATCAAGATTGGCGATTCGCCGATTATGATGGCCGATGAATACCCCGAGATGGGCTACAACGGTCCGCAAACGCTGGGCGGCTCGCCCGTCAGCGTGATGATCTACGTGGAAGATGTTGACACCGTTTTCAATCGAGCCGTCGATGCCGGCGCGACTGTGAAGGAAGCGGTCCAGGACAAGTTCTACGGTGATCGCATTGGCACTTTGGTCGATCCTTTTGGCCACGTTTGGCACGTCTCGACTCACAAGGAAGACATTTCGATGGAAGAGATGGAGAAGCGGGCGAAGGCAGCTAGTGCGGCATCCTCAGGCGGCGGTGAATGAGCGCAGCTATTCAGACATCTACCATCCGCGAACAAGTTTCCGAGCAGGAATGGCAGGCGCGCGTCGACCTGGCGGCGGCTTATCGTCTCGTCGCATTGTATGGTTGGGACGATCTGATCTTCACACATATCTCTGCGCGCGTGCCCGGCGCCGACCATCACTTTCTGCTGAACCCGTACGGCATGATGTTCGACGAAGTCAGCGCATCGAGTCTGGTGAAGATCGATCTTGACGGAAATAAGGTGATGGACTCGCCGCATCAGATCAACCCCGCCGGCTTCACGATTCACAGCGCCGTGCACACCGCGCGCGCGGACGCGCTCTGCGTGATGCATCTGCACACCGACTACGGCATCGCCGTTTCCGCGCAGCAGAAAGGGTTGCTGCCGATTTCGCAGCAAGCAATGTTTGCGCTCTCGTCGCTGGCCTACCACGATTATGAAGGCCTGGCGCTGGATGAAGAGGAGAAGCCGCGTCTGGTTGCCGACCTCGGTGATAAGAGCTACATGATCCTGCGCAACCACGGATTGCTGACCATCGGTCGCACGGCGGCGGAAGCATTCCTGGGGATGTTTCTGCTTGAGCGCGCGTGCAAGATTCAGATTCTCGCGCAGTCGGGTGGTGGTGAACTGGTCGAGATCCCGGCTCCGATCATCGGACGCGTCGGCACCCAACTGAATGCCGTGATGATGGGCCAGGGCGCGCAGCTTACGTGGCCGGGATTGCTGCGCAAGCTGGATGGGATTGATCCTTCGTATCGCGAATGAGTCTCGGGAGGCATGACGGGCACACCAACCAGCGGGTTCACGATCAAATCTCACTTCGACGGCAAAGATGCCTCTGTCCGGCAAATCTATGACCGAATATTGAAAAGCGCGCGAGAGTTTGGGCCGGTTGGCGAAGAGCCCAAGAAGACTTCGATTCATCTGGTCAACAGAACTGCCTTCGCGGGCATCGCGACGCGCAAGAGCTCGATCGTCCTGACCATCAAGAGCGATCGGAAACTCTCAAGTCCGCGCATACACAAATCCGAACAGACCTCGGCCAGCCGGTTCCATCACGAAGTCAAACTAACTTCGCCGGCTGAGGTCGATTCTGAATTGATGAAGTGGCTGAAGGATGGCTACGCACTCAGCGCTTGACCGGTGCATCCCCGAAACCTTACTCCAAACGCTTATCCAACTACGGACAGATTGTCGCGCCTCTCGTTGCTGAGCGAGTAAATCGCTTCCATGACCGCGGCATGGACGTCAGGCGGCAGGGAACCCCGTTTGACCAGGCTGCGCAGCGCGGGCAGACTCTGGGGCTGGTTGCTTAAGGCCAGCAGCTTGACCACGCCGAGGCGCACTTCCAAATCTGAATGTTCCTTGATTGCCTGAATCAAGGGCTGGACCTCGCCGGCCTTAGCCATCAAAAACAAAATTGAAAACGCGTCGTGAGTCTTCTCACGGCTTTCGCCGGAAAGAGAATTGATCGCATCGCGCGCCAAACCCGATCCGGCTATGGCAGCGCCAATCTTTCGGCGCCGGTCGGGCGAGGCTTCGCGCAAAGCGCGGGTGAACGAAGCGGCACGGTCGGCGTCAAGATCGTAGAGAGCCCGGGCCGTTGCGTTGCGAACCTCGGCGGCGGGGTCTTCGAACGATTTGGTGATCAAGCGAAACGATTCATCACCACCACGATGTGCCAGATCGGCCAGCGCCGCCGCCCGCTCCGCAGAGTCCTTACTGCTCAACCGCTCGGCGAGCTCGGCCGGGAAAGAAGGTTCTTCACCCAAAGGCTCGAGCCCTTTCTCGTGACCGTTTGTGTTTTCTGATTTCGAGGAATCGGCGGACGCACTGGTGAAATCGCGAGGCTCGAAGAGGGCTAAATCAGCGGAGGTTTCGGCCGTGACAAACTCGGGTTCCTTCCTGGGGACCGGCTTGGCTTTATGCTCAAGATCGATGGAGAGCCAGGGCTCTTCGGCCGGTTCAGTCTGAGAAATGATTTCAACCTCAGGTTCCGCCGAACCGAGCACCGGCTGCAGTGCCCTCGTTTCAGCTTGCTGCGTGGCCCTCCGCTGTTCCTGCAGACGGACTTCGCTGACCCTGATGCGTTCAAGCTGATCGGCTTCCGCCTGACGCAACGCCTCGATCTCGGCGTTAAGTGATCGTTGCTTCTCGGCCCGCTGAGCGGCTTCCGCTCGCGCTTTATCGCGAATAGCTTCCAGCTCACTCAGCCGTCGATTCTCTTCGTCCGCGCGGCGCTGTGCTTGTGTTTCAGCGTGCTGGCGTCCTTCATCGAACTCTGAGTGCCCGGCTTCGGCATCAGCGACTCGTGTGAGCAGTTCCTGCTCATTCTGACGCGAAGTCTCCAGCTTGGCCGCGAACTGTTGTTCAGTTTCCGTTAGTTGCTTCGCCTTCGTCCTGGCCGCGGCCCGAGCTTCTTCCTGGGCCCGCAGTCGCACTTCAGCTTCCTCAATCCGCTTGAGTTGTTCTTGTTCAGCCTGGCGGAGTGCTTCAATCTCGGCGTTGAGTTGTTGCTCTCTTTCGGTTCTCCGTTGGGCGCTGACCGTACCGCCGTGGCGCGCTGCTTCCAGTTCGCGAAGCCGGAGTTCGGCTTCCTCGACCTGCCTGGACTTGCCTTCTCTGGATTTGCGCGCGGCCTCGAACTGCCGATTGACTTGTTCTTCCTGCTCGGCGTGTTGCTGCGCTTGCTCTTCCGCCAGGTAACATGCCTTGACCTGTTCAGCCAGCCGCTTTTGAATTTCCTCAATGCGCTTTTGTTGCTCCGTTTCGGACTCGCGCAGCACGCCCAGCGCGACGTTGAGCTGTTGCTCCTGCTCGGTCAGCAACTCGGCTTCTGCTTCGGCTTGGCGGCATCTATCTTCCAGCGACGGAATTCGAGCCTTGAATTCTTGGATCCGGGCAAGCTGTTCCTGTTCAGCCCGGCGCAAACTTTCGATCTCTGCACTGAGCCGTTGTTCCTTCTCATCTTGCAGTTTGGCCTGGGCCTCGGCGAGTTGGCGACTCCTGGTTTGCTCGACGAAACGGGCCTCGACTTCGACAATGCGCTTGAGCAGGTCTTGCTCTGATTTGCGCATTGATTCAATCTCAGTAACCAGCGAATGTTCCTTCTCGATTCGCTCCTGAGCCTCTGCCTCAAGCTTCAGTCCAATAGCTCGCAGCTCAGCCAGCCGTTGCTCCTGCGCTTCGGCGCGACGAACTGCATCTGATTCGGCCTGTTGGTGCGCATCTTCCCGAGCGCGAAACTGGGCGTCGGTTTCGGCAATCTGTTTGAGCTGTTGTTCTTCCGCTTTGCGCAGCTCTGCAATCTGCGCGTTGAGGGATTGCTCTTTCTCGTCGCGCTGCTTAGCGTCGGCTGCCGCCGTCTGGCAAGCCTTCTCCTGGGCACGGATGCGACTTTCGGCTTCCTCGATTCGCCTCAGATCTTCGACTTCCTGCTCGTGCAAAGCCGCGATCTCAGCTTCGAGCAATTGTGTCTGCTCAACCCGCTGCTGTGCCTCGGCCTCAAGTTTCTTGCCGATCTCTCTTAGCTCCGCCAATCGCTGTTCTTGTTCCTTGGCGCGATCGGCCGCCGCTGCTTCGGCCTGACGGTGCGCTTCTTCTTGAACGCGAAAACGAGCGTCGGCTTCATCGATGCGCGCGCGTTGAGCTTCTTCGGCTTTATGTAAGGCTTCGAGCTGATATTCAAGCTGCTGCTCCTGCTCGGCTCGCTGCCGGGCGGTGCTTTCGGCCTGTTGGCAAGCTGCCTCTTGAGCGGAAAGACGAACTTCGATTTGCTGAATACGTTGTAAGTGCGCCTGCTCAGCCCGACGGACCGATTCAATCTGCGCTTCGACCTGCTGCTCGCGGTCCGCGCGAAGCTGCGCGGAATCCGCAGCTTTCTTACGCACGGTCTCTTCCAACTCGATCAGACGCTGCTCTTCAAACTCAGCGTGGCGCAGCACTTCGGCTACGGCTTGCTCGTGAGCTTTTTCCTGCTCACGAAGACGGGCTTTGGCCTCCTCGATACGCTTGAGCTGTTCTTCTTCCGCCTCACGTAACTTTTCAATCTGAGCGTTGAGCGACTGCTCGTTTTCCGCGTGCTGCCGAGCTGCTGATTCAGCCTCAACGCGAACCGCATCAAGCTCGGCCAGCCGCTGCTCTTCATGTTTGGCGCGCAGCTCTCGCTCGATTTTTGCCTTCAGGTGCGCTTCTTCGTGGACCCGCAAACGCGCTTCGCTCTCGGCGATGCGTTGTAAATGTTCTTGTTCTGCTTGTCTGAGGCGGCTAATCTGATCCTGCTCCGCTTTGTTTAGCGCTTCGATCTCAGAATTGACCTGCCGAGCTTTCTCGGCTTGCGCCTGGACCTTTGCTTCGGCTGATCGCTGAGCCTCTTCCAAAGCCGACACCTCGGCTTGCGCGTCCTGCACTCGCTTCAGTTGGTCTTCCGAAGCCTTTTGTCGCGCTTCGATCTCCGCATTCAGACGGTTTTCTTTTTCGGCTTGTTCGCGAGCTTGGGTCTCTGCGCGGTGACGTGCTTCCAGTTGGTTGAGGACGCGCGCTTCGATTTCCTCGATTCGCTTATGTTGTTCGTCTGCGGCCTTACGCTGGTCCTCAATCTCAGCAGCGAGCCACTGTTCTCGTTCAGCGCGCTTCTGTTGCTCTGTCTGGGCGCGACGACATGCTTCCTCCTGCGCGCGCAGGCGAGCGTCGGCATCCTCGATCGCTTTGATTTGCTCCTGCTCTGATTTACGCAACGCCTCGATTTCAGCGTTGAGTTGTTGCTGCTTGCGGGCACGCTCCTGCGTAGCGGCTTCCGCCTGTCGGCGAATCGCTTCCAATTCAGCCAGACGCTGCTCTTCTTCTCTGGCGCGTCGCTCCGCTTCTGCATGCGCGCGCCGGCGCTCCGCTTCCGCAGCTCTTCGTTCTGCTTCCGCTTCAGCTTTCTTTCTGGCAGCCTGGACCTCAGCGCGGCGCTGCTCAAGCTCCAACTCAGCTTGACGCAAAGCCGCTTCTTCCTTGCGCAGATGTTCCTGCTCGGAAAGCGGCGGGGCATCCTTCGGAGGTTCTACTTTGGTTGGAACGTTGAATCTCCCGTTGGGCT
>Ga0209701_10003410_pt1 | contig 10406 bp, 10 predicted proteins | sample CZO8metaG_4_FD_188356 | JGI IMG/M metagenome (GOLD analysis project Ga0209701, IMG submission 188356) | Vadose zone soil microbial communities from the Eel River Critical Zone Observatory, Northern California, USA - CZOApr15con2H3.8 metaG... | ecosystem: Environmental > Terrestrial > Soil >...
GTAGGCGTGATTGTCGAGCAAGATCGCGCCGAGGATCGAGCGCTCGGCTTCAACGTTCGCCGGCATGCGGCCGATGATGGTCTCGACGGTGGCCACGATGTTTAAGTGAGTGCGATGCATCGTATCTCTAGTCGGCCTGTGAACGTGTGTTGGCGGAGATGGAAAAGTCGTCCGAAACTAAATTTATTTTTTGGAGCCTGAGCTGCCTCGGCCCGGGTGACATTTCTTGGACCACCATGAGCGGAGTATGCCACAAGGCGAAGAGAAAGCAAACATCGAAAGCGGCGAGGCACTTCATGTTGCCTCGGTCCTCCGTTGCCCCGGCAGAGGAGAGGTACATCACTGTGTGATTCTTGGAAGGCTGCCTTTGTAGCGCGTATTTGGGACTCGGCGACAACGAACAGGCATTTACCTGGCTTGAGCGAGCCTATCAGGAGCAGTCAAACATTCTGCAATTCCTCAAGGTACATCCCTTCTTTGATCCCCTGCGCGGCGACCCTCGTTTTGCGGACCTAGTCCACCGCGTCCGGCTTGACCAGGCTCGGTAGCGACGCCTTCTGGGTTGAATCTTGCTGTGCTACCAGCTGATTGTATAAAAGAGCACAATGACGGAAGCCTGCACAGCCTCGCAAAGATGCGAGGCTACACCATAAATGGCGGGGAGTGTACATGAAAACCAGATTAGTTGTAATCCTGCTGTGCATCTTGTCGGTGCCGCGCGTCATGGCACAGACGGCGAAGAGCGAGTTTTACAAGACCTCCGATGGCATCAGGATCCACTACCTGGAGTTGGGCAGCGGCCGGGCGATTGTTTTCATTCCGGGCTGGACGATGCCGGCCTGGATTTGGCAAAAGCAAATCGACGAGTTCTCGAAGAAGTATCACGTCATTGCCGTCGATCCGCGTTCGCAGGGCGAGAGCGACAAACCGCCCTATGGTCATCTGCCCGAAACCCGTGCGCACGATTATAAAGAGCTTGTGGATCACCTTGGCCTGAAGCAGCCGGTCCTCGTCGGCTGGTCGATGGGGTGCGGCGAGCTGATGAAATATGTCGAGCAATTTGGGACCGATAACCTTGGCGGTTTAGTGCTGGTTGACGGCCTTGTCTGGGACAACCAAAGTCCTGAGATATTCGCCGCTCTGTCAGGATGGATGAACCAACTCCAACAGGATCGCCGGAAACAAGCCGACGGATTTATCCGAAGCATGTTCAAGAAACCGCAGACGGAGGACTACATTAAGGGCGTCATTGATGCCTCCATCCAGGTGCCAGCCGATACCGCTGCCGTGCTCATCTACAACATGATTGCCGTAAAGGATTTCTCAGGCGCCTTCGCGAAGATGAATCGGCCGATGCTCTTTGCCTATCAGCCCGACACGCAGCCGACTGCCGACTTGCTGAAATCCAAGCTCGGAGAAAAGGTCAGGCTGGAGCGATTCGACGGCGACGGCCACGCGCTGTTTGTTGACGATCCGGAGAAATTCAACCGCGTGCTCGAGGAATTCCTGCAAAGCCTGCCTCAATGATTAAGGCAGGGAGAGGTGGTCACGCGATTCCCAATACCTGGTTGAAGAATCCCACCACATATTTCCACAACAGGTAATAGACCACCACGGCGGCTAGGAACCAGAGCGCGATCAGAAAGTACGGGACGCTGATGGCCTGGAACCACGTGACGCCGCTCTGGCCAATCGTCAGGAACCCACCATGTACGGCCAAGACTGCTCCTATCGTCGCCAGAACCGGCGGCAGCAGCGCGCCATGGAGACCGATAGGCAAATGGCGGTGCGGCCGGGACCACACGTAGAAAATATTCCAGATGCCGAACACATTGGGGACCAGCGCCATCGGGAAAACGATGACGCGCTCAATGGGAATCGGGACGTGGAACACGAGCCGCGTCAAGATGAATACAGTCAGCGCGACCAACAGGCCCAGGCTGGGCACGACAACGCCCGCCATGTAGGCACGAAGATAAGGGTGGGTGTTCATGATGTCCTCCAAATTACAGGTGATAGAGCAGCACCGGAATCGCTCCCGGGAAAAATGCAAGGTAGGCAGCCAGAGCAGCGAGCAGAGCCCAGTCAAACCAGGGAACCCCGGCGGGAGCCGCTTCGAGGCGCTTGAGCATCGCGGGCCAGAGGTCGCGCCGCAGTTCCGCGTCCATCCGGCCGCTGATCGGTGGCAGTGAGTTCTTAAGCAATTGCTTGATTCGTTCCTGGTCGTGTTCATTCATGGTTCGATTCCTTGTCGCTGCAATTCTTTTCTGAGAAAGCGGAGGGCTCGGAAGACGCGCACCTTAACCGCTCCGGTGGAAATGCCCAGCGCCTCGGAGATTTCTTTGTATGGTTGCTCTTCGATGAGCGCCAGCGTGGCCGCGACCTTGAGCTTCGGCGGAAGCCGGCAGAAGGCACGAGCCGTTTTTCGGCGAATCTCCTCGGAGATGCCGGGGTCTGGCAACGGCGGCGAGGGCAGATTGCCGGGGAGGTCAGTTTCCAGCCGCGCGGTCTTCAGGTGATCGAGCGCAGCGTTGGTGGCGATGCGTCGCGCCCACACGCCGAAGCTGCGCGCGGGGTCGAAACGGGCGTGCGCACGATGGATGCGCCAGAAGGTTTCGATGGTGAGGTCCTCGGCAGCGGCGGGGTCGCGGACAATGCGAAGGATCCAGCTGTAAACCTCGCACTGATGGCGGCGGAACAGCGCCTCGAAAGCGTCGAGGTCGCCGTGACTGAACTGCCTCAGGACGTCGGATGGCTGTTCCAGCACTGGCATCTGCTCCCCTTCTATATACGCTTACGGCGCGGAGGAAACGAAGGTTACAGGATTTATGACTGACTCCTCTCAAATGTCTAAGGACGACGCCGGGCTAAAGGGTGGTGGCATTCATTTCGCCGAACGCGAGGGACCAGGCCGCGTGGCGAGCAAAGCACGAAGGGGCAGCGATCAGGGATAAGATCATGGCAGCGCACGGAGGTTTCTCATGAAGTGGGTACTCGTTGCGTTCTTTCTGATCGCCTCAACCCTGCTCGCCCAGGATGCCGGGATGTTGCGCCACTTCGACTACGACCAGAAGGCTTCGTTAGACGTTCAGGAGATTGGCGTTGAAAAGCGTGGCGAGGTCACGATCCATGACGTCTCTTACGCGAGCCCCAAGGGCGGACGGGTGCCGGCGTACCTGGTAGTGCCTGGCGGAAAAGGGCCGTTCGCGGCTGTCATCTGGGGGCACTGGTATATGGCGGGCTCGGAATTCCTGAATCGCAAGGAATTTCTGGATGAGGCGGTGATGCTGGCGGCGTCGGGCGTGGTGTCGCTGCTTCCCGATGGACCGATCGCGCGGCCGGGGTATGTGCGCGATCCCGATCCGCTGGGCGATCTCCAGATTCAGCAGCGTGTGCAGGCCATCGTCGACATGCGGCGGGGCGCTGACTTGCTGCTGGCGCGCAGTGATGTCGATCCGAAGCGGCTCGCTTACGTTGGGCACAGTTACAACGCTTCGACAGGCGCGTTTCTGGGGGGAATCGACAAGCGCTTCAAGGTGTTTGTGCTGATGGCGGGAAACCTGTCGGATGAAGTGGACATGCGGTCGAAGGAGGTCCAGGATTTCCGGACGAAGGTAGGTCCAGAAAAATTTGACGCCTTCATGGCGAAGTATGCCTGGGCCGATCAGGGAAAATATGTGGCGCATGCTGCGCCGGCTACGGTCTTCACCCAATTTGCAACGAAAGAGGACTTCATAACGCCGGCGCGAGCGCGGGAGTACTACGCGATCGTCAGCGAGCCAAAGATTTTCAAGCTGTATGAGGCTCCGCATGCGTTGAACGCAGAGGCGCGGCGGGACCGGGTAGCATTTCTGGTGAAAGAGTTGAATCTCAAGGCACCTGATCCGGGGGCGATTGCGCGCGTGCCGGAGCTGGTGCAGCCGCCGGAAGAGAAGAAGAACTAGACTCCCGGGACGCGGTCTCCCGGGAGGCGCCTGAAAACAAGTAGAGGCGCTAGAATGTGAGGCGTCCCTGGAGGCTTGTCATCACGAGCGCGATGCTCTGGTCAGGTGGAGTGTCATCAGCGCTGAGTACTGTTGGACTTGCTATCCCATGGCTTGTGGTCGCCCTCCTTATCCTCAGCACGACCGCCTATCTGGGGCGTTTACACAAGTATTTTGAACTGACTTCCCACTTTAGAGTTCAATACTTTCTTGCCTCCGCAGTTTGTCTACTGATTTGTCTGACACTCGCAAATTGGTGGTGGGCACCCGGCGCTCTGCTGAGCGTGGCAATTAATTTATCGGCCATCGCTCCTTGGCGCAGAACTAAAAAACCAGCTGCAGATCCTGGAATCGGTGAACAGCGACTGAAACTCGCGCTGATCAACGTCTATCGCCGGAATCGCGCGCATGATGGGTTTCTCCGGTGGATTGAACGGCATCAGCCAGATGTCGTCGTGGTACAGGAAGTGACCGCAGGTTGGGCCCACGCACTCCACGCGCTCAGTCTACGGTATCCCTTCTTCGAGGTGCTGCCGAAAGAGGATGGTTCAGGGATAGCGCTCTATAGTCGTGTTCCTTTTGAACGATTATCCCTCGCTCTGCCGGAAGGTGACGCTCGACCGGGTATTCTTGCGAGACTGTACACGGAGAGCCTGAGCGTCATTATTCTCTCCATTCATCCGCGTGCTCCAATACGAAGGGGCCATTTCGAGCTAAGAAACGAGGTGCTGGCCGCGGCTGCGACTTGTCTGCAAAGCCTGCCCGACCCGAAGATCTGCATTGGCGATCTGAACACTTCGCTCTGGTCGCCCTTTTTAGAAGACTTTGGTGGACAGACAAATCTGAAAAATGTCAGGGCAAGCTTTGGCCTACTACCCTCATGGCCGGCGTTCCTGGGTTTTAGTTGGTTGATGATACCGATCGATCATTGCCTGGTTAGCGGTGATATTCGTGTCGTTGCGGCGCAAACCGGTGAGCGCATCGGTTCTGATCATCTGCCGTTGATTGTCGAACTGGAAATCAAAAAAGGCGGTGCCCCTCGACAGTCCTTGATCGAGTCGGCTGACTGCTGACCGCCAAAAGAAAATGCGGCCCGGGCCAGCCACCCGAGCCGCATTGTTGTCGCGAATATTCTGCCTGCCGTCTTTCGCCAGGAGCGAAAGGCATCGCGCACCGGCGCTCGTGAGAGCGCACAATCCAACGATGTTCGCCCGAGGTTCGCACCTCGAGTTTTCCGGTTCAGCGCTTCCATCCTGCCTTGGAAGGGAGGATTTCTTCGGAGGCCGCAACGCCCGGGCACCAGTTCACGGGTCGTGAACCGGACTTCCCCCGGTGATTCACCCTCGTGGAACCACCAGCAACGCTAAATCGGGACCGGCAGAGCTTCAGAATGTCGCGCTCTGTCTGCAAAGTACCTTGCGGTAAGACGCGCGCAGACGCAAGAGCAAAGCGGGCTGGAGCTGTGAAGAAACTGTGGAGGCCGAGAATTTCTTGTGGAAGCAGCAGGAAAAGCAGGGAGTTTTTGCCGGCCCATCGCGTTGACCGGGCGAGAGCCTGCCCTGACCGGCAGCCGAAGGAACGCCGACGCTACACGGTACAATACCCCCGATGATCGCGCACCTTCGCGGAACATTGCTGGCCAAGCATCCCAACCAGGCGATCGTGGAAACGCACGGGGTGGGCTACGACGTAGTGATCAGCGTGCCGACGTTCTCGGAACTTCCGGCGGCGGGGGCGGAGGTTGCGCTGCACATTCATACCCATGTGCGGGAAGACGCGCTGAATCTTTACGGTTTTCTGCGGCTTGCCGAGAAACATCTTTTCGAGAAGCTGCTCACGGTCAGCGGGATCGGGCCCAAGCTGGCGATTACGATCCTGAGCGGCATGCCCGCCGACGAGATGATAGGAGCGATTCGCGGCGGCGACGTTGTTCGGCTCACGCGTATTCCCGGCATCGGCAAGAAGACGGCGGAACGCATGGTGCTGGAGCTACGTGACAAACTGCCGGCTCCGACGGGAACGGCTGAGGTCAGCCTGGCAGCGGCCAGTCCGATTGAAGAAGATGTTCTTTCGGCGCTGGTGAATCTGGGGTATCAGCGGTCGGCGGCGGAAAAGGCATTGCTGGCGGCGCGTAGCGGCAATGCTGCGCAGAGTTTTGACGTGCTCTTTCGTGAGGCGCTGGCGGTGTTATCGAAGTAATGTAGAGCCGGGTCTTCGACCCAGCTGCCCGGGTCAGAGACCCGGGCCCATGTCAGTTTCCTACAAAACGCAGGTAGAGATCGCGGTCTTCGCGGCAGGTTTCGGCCATCTGCCTGACCTTTTGCCATGCTTCCGTCTGGGATTCGTCGCGGGCGCGATCTTTTACGCGCTCCCATTCGGCGAGAAAGACGGACATCTGCAAGTGATTGAACACGGTCTTGCCGAAGGGGTCGATGCCGCTGAGCAGGGGATAGGCCCCATCGGGGTTAGCGGGCACAATTCCGTGCACCATGACCCACTCGCTGCGCTCGCCCAGATCATCTTCGAGTTTGACAACCAGTGACATGAAACGCGCTCCACCCAGAATAACCGATGGCCGCACTGTAGCAGCGTCGGCAGGGTTTTTCCAAGGCGGCGGAGGGTGCCGAAGGTAACGAAGGCAGGGGGCAGATGGCAGGGGACAGCAAGGCCGGCCTTTGCTGCCAGCTGCTAGCTGTCACCTGCCAACTGCTTTTCTTACGCTTGCGACACGTGCGATCCGTGCTGAAAGTGGTATTGCAGGATCTTTGCGGCCAAGGCTGGGCTCACACCCGATCCAGGCGCTCCAACGGTGCGGACCACCTCTCCGCGGCAGACGACTTCGGTGGCAGCCAGGCCGGCGATTTCTGCCGGGAGCACGAGATTGATCTCCAGTTGGGCATTGGGCTGGAGCACTTCTTCCCCCTGGAACAGGAGTCCCGAACGGCTGATGTTTTCGGTGGTGCCCTGAAGCCAGCGCTGTTCTCCCAGCAGGCGGTAGCGGAGGGGAAGGTGAAGGTTGAAGCGGCGGGCCCGGAAAGGCGGGATCTTCTTTCCAGTGAGAGTACTTGCAGTGCTGCGGTACGGCATAACGGCCTCCAGGGGAATGGGCTCGGAGTCCAGTACTTCGCGAACTTTATCTTTCAGAGCGGGAAGGCTGAACGGTTTCTGCAGCAGGTTGATGCCGGCATCGAGCGTGCCATTGTGACCAATGGCATTCTCGGTGTAGCCCGACATATAGAGCACCCGGACGGCGGAACGCTCAGCTGTGATATGCAGAGCGAGTTCGCGCCCATTCATTCCGGGCATAACGACATCGGTTAAGAGAAGATCAATCGGACCCTTGTGTCCCTCGACGATCTGGAGGGCGGCGGCGCCATCTTCGGCTTCCAGGATCTTGTAGCCTTGCGTTTCCAGATACTGCCGCGCCAGGCGGCGAAGGTTGGTTTCGTCTTCGACCAAAAGAATGGTTTCCTGCCCGCGATCGGGACGGGGAAGTCCCAGAGACTCCTGCGCTGCAGCAGCTTCGTCCTTCCCATCGACACGCGGAAAATAAGTGCGGAAAGTGGTGCCGCGCTGGGGCTGACTGTCCACGAAGATGTAGCCACCGCTCTGCTTCACGATGCCGTACACGGTCGAGAGACCCAGGCCGGTACCCTTCGCGCCCTTGGTGGTGAAAAACGGTTCGAAGATGCGGGACTGGGTTTCACTGTCCATGCCGAGGCCGGTGTCGGCGATGGCGAGCATGACGTACTCGCCGGCTTCGAGGGGAGCGTGGGTGCGGGCGAAGGTCTCGTCGAGAGAAACATTCGCGGTTTCGATGGTCAGCTTACCGCCTTCGGGCATGGCGTCGCGGGCGTTGACGGCCAGATTCATGATGACCTGGTCGATCTGTCCGGGATCGGCACGGACGGCGCCGATGGTCGGGGTCGGCACCATGACCAGATCAATATCCTCGCCAATCATGCGGGTGAGCATCTTCAGGTTCTCGGTCACGACTTCATTGAGGTCGAGGACCTTGGGGGCGAGCATTTGCTTACGGCTGAAAGCGAGCAATTGGCGGGTCAAAGAGGTGGCACGCTGGGCGGCGTTGGCAATTTCCTGCGCCGGCCCGCGGAGAGATAGATCCGGACCGAGGCGCTCGAGTAGAAATTCCGAATATCCGGAGATCACCATCAGCAGGTTGTTGAAGTCGTGCGCGATGCCACCGGCGAGGCGGCCGATGGCTTCCATCTTCTGTGCCTGCCGGAGTTGCTGCTCGAGCGCGCGCCGCTCCGTGATGTCTTCCATGAAAATCTGGAAAGTAGGCCCCTTGCGGCCGTTGGGGATGACGCGGCCGGAGATGCGGGCCAGCATGGTGGTGCCATCCAGGCGCGCCAGTTCCGCGGATAGATTGTTGAATTCCTTCCCGGCATGAAAATAATCAGCAGTTTGAAACCATTGCTGGGCATCGACGTATAGGCTGCCCAGATGCATTCCCGAGATGTCCTCGGCGCTCGAATAGCCGAGCATAGCCGCCAAAGCAGGGTTCGCGTCGAGCAGAACTCCGAGGCTGTCACAACGGCAGATGCCGTAGGGGGCGTTGGTCACGAGGGAGCGGAAGTTGCTCTCGGAGCGGCGCAAGCTCTCCTGCGTGGCGCGGAGGGCGGCGTTGAACCAGCAGATCAGCAGGGCCACAGCGAAAAACAGCACCATGTGCGCGATCGCCTTGCGAAACTCAGGTCCGTTGTGGTCGCCGATCAGCGAATAGTAGGCGCTGACGGTGAGCGCGAAAGAAGTGGCAGCCAATCCGGGCTTCCATCCTCCGTACCACGCGCTGACCATCACGGCGACGGCGAAGACGACCAGGCGGCTCTCCGCCATGTCGGACAGGAAAAGGGTAGGGATCAGCGCCAGAACGGTACTGAGGAGCGCGACTCCGTAGCGCAGAATGGGCGCGCGCGCGGGAGCCACGGCCAAAGTGCGGATGAGGGGGAGCTTCATTCGCATGACCTCTATGTTAATGCTGATCGTGTTTGAGCAGCGAGTTACGCCAGTCCAGCCTACACCTGCATCTTGCCCAGATGCCCATTGCCCGGTAGGACAGCATGGAAGCAAGACTTGGAGAGTCAACTGGCGAATGGAACAGCCTATGATGAGATGCCGTTTTCCAAAAAATCAGTGGTACAGCGTATGCAAGGTGGAACAAAGACTTGCAACTGTGGCCGGAAAACACGAAACTGACGGCTCAGATCCGGTAAAGAACCAATGAACATCGGCTTTTTCGGCGGAAGTTTCGACCCCATTCATCGCGGACACCTCGCTCTGGCGCAGGCTGCCGCAGAACGATTTGCGTTGCGGCAGATACTGTTTGTGCCGGCCAATGTCTCGCCTCATAAACAAAAACAGCCCGTGACGCCTTTTGTCCATCGGTATGCGATGGTGGCGCTGGCGACGCAGGACCAGAAGCAATTCGTGCCGTCACTGCTGGAAGCGCCGGGGGAGGCGGGTGCGGAGCTGCGCTCCGCTTCGACGGGTCAGAGACCCGTCGCTACACTGAGCTACACGATTGACACCATGCGGCGACTTAAACAGACGCTGAAGAAGGCCGACCGGCTGTTTTTGCTGATCGGGATCGACGCCTTCCGCGATATCGCCAAGTGGCGCGAGGCGAAGGCGCTATTGGCGGAGTGCGAGTTCGTGGTGGCCAGCCGTCCGGGATTTTCCTTGCGCGATGTGGCGGAATCGTTGCCGGAAGGAGTCCGGCCTCCGGCGGCCGTAACGAAGCCTTTTCAGAAACAGGCCGCAAGCGGGGATCTGGTGCTGCCGGGCGTGACCCTGCACTTGCTGGAGGGCGTGCAGCAGAATGTTTCCGCGACGACGATTCGGTCGGCCGCGGCGCAGGGAAAGCCGCTGGGGCGATGGCTTGATCCGCGAGTAGCAGAGTATGTGCGGAAGGTGGGACTGTATCGTGGGAAGTCTGAGGTCAGAGGTTAGAGGTCAGATTGCAGAGGTAAAGGCGAGCCCCGGCCAGGGGGGGATGAGCACGATACAATCGAAATACAAACGCATGAAGAAAACAACCGCTCTCAAACACCAGGTCAGTGAAGCCATTCTTGCTTGTAAGGACAAAAAAGCCGAACACGTCACGATTCTCGAACTGGAAAAAGACTCGGGAGCGTTTACTGACTACTTTGTGATGTGCACTGGAACGAATCCCCGGCAGATTCAGGCGATTGCCGATGCGGTGGACGAGCGGCTCGAAGCTCTGGGGATGCGTCCGGCGCACACCGAGGGATATAAGCAAGCGGAGTGGGTGCTGCTCGATTATGTGGATTTCGTGGTGCACATTTTTTCGGAAACGGCTCGTCATTACTACGATCTGGAGCGGCTGTGGAAGTCGGCGACCAAGCTCGAACTGGCTGAGTTGACTGCAACCCCGAAGCG
>Ga0209701_10003411_pt1 | contig 10405 bp, 9 predicted proteins | sample CZO8metaG_4_FD_188356 | JGI IMG/M metagenome (GOLD analysis project Ga0209701, IMG submission 188356) | Vadose zone soil microbial communities from the Eel River Critical Zone Observatory, Northern California, USA - CZOApr15con2H3.8 metaG... | ecosystem: Environmental > Terrestrial > Soil >...
TCGAATTGGCGAAGCTTTTGATGCTTTCGGCGTCAATCTTGGGGGTCATAACTTCAATCCCGAATCGCGCATGCTGACGAGGATCTTCTCAATGTCCTCTGGTGAGTGACCACGAATCTTCAGATTTTTGTAGGAAATGGATTTGTATTGGCCAGCACGTATATGGGCAAGCAAGACATCCTTGATAGCCGGTATTGCCAGTCCTGCCAGAGAGATCAAAAGAGTAAAATCAGTCCCGCCTCCGATGGAGTGACGAGAACTGACCTGCTTCACATGCTCTGGATGAGCGGCTGCCAGCGCCAGAACCTCTTCCTGACATTCCGGAGAGAATTCGATGGTCATCATACGCCACCTCAATTTCTATCTTGGAGACTTGCGGGGAAGTAAATCTGGACACAATACTCTGCGGAACTAGCCTAGTCAATAGAGATGAGGCAATATCGAGGGCGCGCAATGTGGCGTTCTTTATTATGAAAGCCGCATGCGCGGGCCCGCCCTGATTCGCGTCGCTCTATCATCCCTAAGGTGGATCCGTCCTGATATGCCGGCTAGTGTGAATCGATGCAGAAAGCCCTGTATAACGGGCAACCCGAATTGAACCACGATGAGTCAGACTGGCCAGAAGTCCTAGTGTTGTATCAGAAGCGACCGCAGATGAGAAATTAGTAGCCTCATCAGAATCTGCGGCGGTCGCTTTTGATACAACGACTTGAAGGAAGCCGCCCCGCGGTGCGGTCGGGTGCGGTGGCTATGGGTTTTCGATAGCGTCGATGGGTGGCATAGGGTAGGCGATGGAGCGGTGTGCTTGGTGGGTGAAGAGGAGTATGGCTGGCAGACGGTGATGGAAGTAGAAGATGATGGCGGTTGGAACAGATTCTGGGTCAGGGACAAGAACTTTTTTCGGGGGCAAGGCGCACGAGGGCGGATCGAGCCGAAAGACGGATCGAGGTTTGCGGTTTTGGGAAATTGGTTTCATGCGGCGACTCCGGCGATAGAGGGCGGAGAACGGAGTTGGATCTGGGCAGCCGTAAGTCTCTCGATGACCACCATGCGGCCGCCACATTTGGGACAGAGCGGAAGTGGACTCGCTTCCTGGGCAGGGGAGGCTTCTGGTTCGGTGTGCGATGGCTGAAGGGCTCCGAGTAGTTGAAGGCAAAGCGGCAGGAAAGTGGCGCGCCGCCGGTTGGCGAGGAAGCCAAAGTGGCGAATGCGGACAAAGCCTTTGGGAAGCACATGCAAGAGGAAGCGGCGCAGGAATTCATCGAGGGATAGGGTGATCAACTTGGGCTCATTGTGGTGAGCGCGGTCGCGCCAGCGAAAGGTAACTTGGTCGTCGAGGAAAGAAACGAGTCGATGGTTGGAGATGGCGACGCGATGGGTGTAGCGGCCTAAATAGCGCAGTGCTTGTTCGGCTCCTCCGAAGGGGCGTTTGGAGTAGACGTGCCAGTGGTGTCGATATAGGGTTCGCAACCAAGCGGAGAAGGCTTTGGGGTGTGCGAGGGGCTTCAGAGTGCCATGGAAGCCAAGCTTGCCCTGACGGAAGTTGCGTTTTAGAGCGATGACAAACTTGCGGCGAAAAACCTTTCGGAGGACCGGGATGGGAAGAAAGAAGCGAGCGCGCGAGGAAACCCAAGCCGAGTGATCGGGCGACAATCCGCCGGCGGGCACCACACAATGGGCATGCGGGTGATGTTGGAGTTTCTGATTCCAGGTGTGGAGCACACTGAAGAAGCCGATCTCGGCGCCGAGATGTTGGGGATCGCGAGCGACTTGGAGGAGGGTTTCGGCACTGGTCTGCAGCAACAGATGGTACAGGATTTTCTTGTTCTGTAAGGCGAGCGGCGCCAGCTCATGGGGTAGGGTGAAGACAACATGGACGTAGCGCGTGGGGAGAAGTTCCTTACGACGCGCTTCGAGCCAACGGTCGCGAGCGTTGGCCTGACACTTTGGGCAGTGGCGGTCCCGGCAGCTGTTGTAGGAGATGGCCGGACGGTGCCCGCAGTCGGTGCACTCATCGAGATGCCCGCCCAAGGCGGCGGTGCGACAGCGCGCGATGGCCCGCAACACTTTGAGGTGTTGCCAGGTGATCCATTTACGGCTGCGTTCGAGGAAAGCGCGTCCCGCGGCGCGAACCAGATCGGCCACCTCGAGTGGTGGCCGGTTCATCTATTCGCTCTGCGGTACCTTGTCTTTCAGCTTGAGCGAGTCCAGAGGACTCGCGGTGGCGTTGAGGTGTCGTTGGGAGAGATGGAGATAGATGGTGGTTTCCTCCAAATCACGGTGGCCTAGCAGTATCTGAATGGTGCGCAGATCGGCGCCCGCCTCTAGCAGATGAGTTGCGAAGCAGTGACGCAGGGTATGCGGATGGATCTTCTTGCGGATACCCGCACGCTGGGTGGCATTTTCGCAGGCATTCCAGATGGTCTTGGGGCTGATGGGATGATGGGCGGTGTGCCAGCGCCCGCCCGGGAATAGCCAGTCTGTGGGTTTAAGCCTCAGCCCCCGCCAGTACTCTCGCAAGGCTTGCAACAACTTCGGGCTGAGCATAACGTCACGATCCTTGCGGCCTTTCCCACCTTGGATGTGGATGATCATTCGTTGACTGTCAATATCGGTGATCTTCAGTCGAGCTAGCTCCGCGCGTCGTACTCCAGTGCCATAGAGCGCCATCAACAGAATGTGATGAAAGGGGGTGAGAGCCGAGTCGATAAGCTGGGCCACTTCATCCGGGCTCAGGATGCTGGGCAGACGTTGCACCTTCTTGGGGTACGGAGTCTCGGCGATACTCCATGGCTTCCTCAGAGTCTTGATGTAGAAGAATCGCAAAGCGGCGAGGTGCTGCGTCACAGTGCTCGGTGCTAGCTTTCGTCGGCCGAATAGATGGGCTTGATACTGGCGGATGTGTTCCTGTCCTAACTGGTTCGGAGGGCGGTGAAAGTGAAGAGAAAACTCGGCAACGACACGCAGGTAACAGTCTATGGTAGTCTGAGCGTAATTACGACGCTCGAGTTCTTCGAGCATCATTTTGCGAAGGTGGGTCATAGGTCATCTCCTTATGACCCAACCTTATCCCTTCACCCAAACCGCTGACACCCAGCACGCGAAAGCGTCTGCCGCAACGCGGCTTCGTTCAAGTCGGCTTCTGGGAAGTTGAGTGGGTTCATTCCGGTCGAATCAGGAGCCCACTTGGTAAACCGGCAAACCAGCAAAACAGACAAGTGATCGCTACGAATCTCAGGGAGGGTTTTGTTACAGGCTCTTAAGACATATAAAGAAAAACTTCGGCTTTCACCGAAGTTTTTGCTTTCCTCATTGGAGCCAGGATCTTTGCAACCGTGGCTCTTCGTCTCTTCTGTCCATGGATCATAGCGTTCATCATGGCATATCGCAGACCTACCACTCTACTCTGGTGCCTTTCCGCACTCCTATTGCGCGACCTCAGGACCTCCTACAAAACTCGGATTCCTTGGCTGGTGGCAGCCGCTAAAATCTTTTCTGCAAGATGTAGAGATTCGGTCGTTCTGCCTAAAACGGGGGTTGCTATGTGGAAGAGGTGGGCGTGTATTGCTGTTCTGCTGATCGTACATTATGCCTTGGGCCAGGAACCGGCTGACCTGAACGTTGACCTGATGGAATCAACGTTCATGCTTGAAGGACGGATTCCCAATGGAATAACACGCGGCACCGGATTTATCTTGATGAGGCCGCTTCCAGGCACCCAGCCTAACGCGACCACAGTCGCAGGAAAACTAGTCTTGATCACTGCCGCTCACGTTTTAGAGGACATGACGGGATCCACCGCGACAATCTACTTGCGCGTTCATGATCCAGCAACAGACACTTGGAGCGAGAGAACAGGCCGGTTCAAGATTCGCCACAGCGACCATACTCCTCTTTGGAAGAAGCATCCGAATGCTGATATTGCGGTTATGTATGTGAGCGTGCCCTTTTCTCCATTTGAGCGCGTAATCCCCACAACACTGCTTGCAGACGATGACACGCTGAAACGGTACACGATGGCACCAGGCACTGAATTGAATTGCCTCGGCTACCCTCTCGGCGATAAAGGTCCTGCAGGGTTTCCGATTTTGCGCACTGGCGTTATTGCCTCATATCCTCTGGTGCCGACTAGGACAATGAAGCGTTTTCTGTTCGACTTTCGAGTTTTTAAAGGAAATAGTGGAGGGCCTGTTTATTTCAGACAACAGAGCTTCCGCGGAAATGTGGGTTTCGGTCCTGGCGCTCAGTTCATCCTGGGCTTGGTAACAGACGAGGATATCTACACAACTCCTGCTGGTCAGAAAGAACCATATGAAGGAATAAAAGTCCAGCAACTCTCAATCGGCTGGGTGGTCTATGCCAGTTTGATCGCGGACACGATCAACTTGCTTCCATCACCCGAAAAGCTAGAGTCGAAGGCACTTGTGGTGCCAATTCTATTAAATTCCCCGGCAATGCAGTAGTTGGTATTGGCTGTGTCGGAGGATCATGGCGCTCTGTTGCAAGTTGTGTTGCTAGCGAATACATTTGTTGCGGAGCCCCAGAGCCGCCATCCAGATCGGGGCATCGTTAGGCTACAGATACCAAAATCAATGAGCAAAGAATTCGCTAGAACCAGTATCAAAAAATACCTTACAGCAGCTTTTCTCTTGGCATTTCAGCGGGGAGCGGGCTAAGTCAAGTTGGAGACTTGTCGGTTCAGCGGTGAGCAATCCCTGGCAGAAGGCTTAGCCGGAACGCGGCCAACTGCAACACCGCGAGCAGCAGCACGGTGGCCGTCGCGGACCAGGCACGAATGTTGCTTGTCATCCAGAGCGCTATAACGATTCCCACCACCGAGGACAGCCCGACGATCACGGTCATGGCGACTTCCGTCGGCGAGAAAGTGCCCGATACGATCCGCGCCCACCCGAGCAGGAACAGCCAAATTGCTGTCATCAGCAGCAGCCAGAAGACTAGGCACGGAAGCGCCGCCCATTTACTCCAGCCGGAGCGGCGCACGCCGAGCACGATCGCGATCCACAGCGGTGACGTCTGCACAATGTGCCGAATGACTCCGGATGATACGGCTCCAACGACGAGCAGGGCAGCGATGATAGCAACACAGCAGCCGGTGAGAAGGAGGGCGAACGGTTGGGAATTATCTTTCATGGGCACCTCGCGATGTCATTGTTCTGATACGCGCAAGGCCACACCGGGATTCCCGGTCCCCTGATTGCTCCTAAAAACGTTTTAATAAGGCGTTTTCTGTTTGACATGGGAGCGTGTTTCGTTATAAATCTACCCCGTTTTTAGGCCCGACGGGCGTTGGGTACCCCTCCCAATGCCCGAAGCTGGCGGTTACCCAGCAAAGGAGATTTCCCCGCGATACCTGCAAAAGACTCCTTTAAGGAGGTGCGTATGCCACGCAACCTGATGTTGCTGATTATTGTCGCATCGGTTCTGGTAGTGCCTGGTTCTTTCGTGAACGCGCAGGTGCAAGTCTACGGTCTGTGGCACTGCTATTCCGATGCATGCAGTTGGGCGTCAGTGCCTGTAATGACCACCTTCGACACTAATAATCACTGGATCATTGACCGTGGCGACGGGCATCCATCGGTGAATGTGGTGGTGCTGAGCTTTGTCAATCCGCTGAAGTTGATGAATCTCACCACCGACTCGACAGATATCAACGGCATTCCCATCACCACCCTCCAACATACGACCCGGCTCGGGGTCCACTGGCCACGCCACCAAGCAACCGCGTCGGCCGGCGGCACTATGGGCTGCAACACGCGGATCACGAATATCTGTTCACCGAATTTGCCCGTAGTGTCGGTTGCGCGCACGGTAAAATCGAAAACTGCCGCCATCGTGGGAACATCACTCACAAGTCCCGTTGACGACAGCGTCATTCCTGATGGAAGAGTTCCACCAACTAGCGAGAATGAGACCGAGCCTGTGCCCATAGGGCCCCCTTTCGCAGCCATTGCGAGGGGTTGCAAGTGTACTGGCCGACTGGCTTTAAGATGGACCAAGGATTGCAATTTGTAATGCCTCGGCCCGGAGGAGCCCGATGTTTCTAGAGGCCCACATTTTGACGTATCCGAATCAAAATTCAAACTCGCCAACTTCTGCCAAGCCTGTGGTGTGGAAGTTGTCTTTGGGACTCACAGCTGTCGCCTTGATCTTCTTGACGTGGCAGTGTGGCTCTGCCTTTCACCAGGGGCGCGCCATAGCCGAGTCCGCCGTCCGAGAGTTCCACCAACGGCTTAACCCCAGTCAATACGAGGAGGTTTACCGGGGTGCAGACGAAGGTTTAGGGAGGAGCGACTTCGTCAAATTAATAGACGGGGTCCATACGAAACTGGGCGACGCTGGGGCCACGAGTCAAGTCAGTATGCTTGTAAACGCGACAACTTCCGGGACTTTCATAGTCGCCCGATACAACACGATGTTCGCTCGTGGACCGGCGGTTGAGACGTTTACGTTTGTGAAGAAGAGCGGTACGCTAAAGCTGCCTGAATACCACATCGAATCGGAGGCGTTGCTTGTTAATTAGGGGTAGCGCTCTTATCGCCAAGGCCAGATAAGCCGAGGTTATTGTTCGTCGATCGGCAGTGGCGAAAACGCCACTGTGTCTCGCCACAATCTAAAACGCACCGGGAGCGGTGCATACTCAAGAAAGTCTCCTGGCACAGATCTAGCTCGTCGTGGTGTGAGGCGGGTCTTTTGCGTTGGACTTGTTCATACCCGACTGCATGAGCCCACACTCCTGCCGTACGCTCAGAACGAATCGAGACTTGCAAAGCCAATTCAAGCAGCCCGATCGTAGCGGTGATGCAACCCGCCCAATCGCTGCTGGCAAATCACCTGACAATTTCCTAGAGAACGCGCCCTGCCAGCCGGTGTTTGCTTTTCCAGGTCGAGGTGCGTTCGGTCTTCGTGATAGTAAGAGCGGTAATCGGAGAGAAGGCGCTTCAGATGTCGTTCGTTCAAGGCGATTACGTGGTCCAGCAACTCACGGCGGCAGCTGCCAACCCAGCGTTCAGCCACTCCATTCTGCCAGGGGCTTCCAATCGAGGTGCGCACAGGCGTGATCTTCAGCGAGCGAATAGCGCTGGGCACTTCGAATCCGTACTTCGCGTCGTGATCGAATATCAGGAACTCGGGGACAGCATCGTAAGGGAAAGCCTCTCGTAGCTGCTGAACAATCCAACTGCTTGTGGGATGCCGACTGACATTGAAGTGCAAGATGCGCCGGCGGTCGTGGCTGACGATGAAAAAGCAGTAGAGTACATTGAAGGTGAGCGTCGGTACCGTGAAGAAGTCCATCGCGGCAATCGCCTCACGGTGATTGTGCAGAAAGGCTAGCCAGCGCTTCGCCGGTTGAGGACTCTTGGGTGCCCGTCTCATCCAGCGAGAAATGGTGGTTTCTGATACCTCGAAGCCGAGCATGAGCAGTTCGCCATGGATGCGAGGCGCACCCCAACTTGGATTCTCTGCGACCATCTGGAAGATTAAGCCACGGATCTGTTTGGAGATTCTACGGCCACCGCCGACTCGTTTTCGCACTCCGCAGAGCATGGCCCAATACAGTTTGAACCCAGCCCGGTGCCAGCGAACAGCAGTTTCCGGCTGGACGAGAAAGAGCGCCTCCTTCCATTGCGACCAGAGCCGGCGCACCACCACCCAAAACAGCTTATCGAGTGGCCCCAGTCTTGGCTTGGGGTTTTTGCGTTTCAAAACGGCGAGTTGTTGTCGGAGAGTAAGGTTTTCTAGCAACAGGCTGCGACGGTCCCGAAAGATGCGAAGTACGGCTCCGAACCAGAGCCGAAAAAGGTCGAACATGGTAGCAAAGTTATAACAGATTGGATTGTAGTCTGGCTTCCCATGTTGTTGATTGCAAAGCGGGACAACATTGTGACGAGGCACACTGTATTTCTATCGCTCGAGATACGATAATCCCGCGACAGGCCGCTTTATCTCGGAAGACCCGCTGGGGTTTGGCGGCGGAGACACGAATCTCTATGCGTACGTTCGGAACAATCCAACCAATTTGTCCGACCCGGCTGGCCAATTGAGCGATGTTCGGGTGATCCCCTCCGCCACAGGATCGCAATCATGCCGGATGCGCGTGATGGTGGCCCACCCTCGGGCAACGGGCCGCCGTGACCCCCATCTTTCCCCGTTCCTCACCGTCGGTTCTCGAAGACGGCCAGCGCGTAAGTGCTCCCGCCCACTACCTTCCCCTTCCGCCGCTGTAGCACGTCGAAGCGGAACTGGTCGCCGGGTTTGGCGCCGTCAGGTGCACGCACGGTGATTGCCGCCGTGATGTGCCCGCCGCCGGGGATACGGATGCCAGCGATGGTCGGCGTTGGCGAATTCTGGTCGGCGACATAGATCACCGACCGGTCGATCCACTCGAGCTTCCGCAGCCTGATCTCCCTCTCATCCCGGATGGCCGGCTCGCGCAGGATATGCTTGGCCGCCAGCTCGATCTGCTCCCCCAGCTCTTCCAGGCTCTCGCCGAGCCGCTCGAGCAACGAGGCGGCATGCTCCGCCAATTCGGCGGGAAGGCCGCCCACGCCGGTCCTCCGCCAGCCATCGTAGGCGGTGCTGGCGTCCGCCAGGTTCAGCTTCGGCAGCACCATCGTCATCAGCCCCATCATGTGGCGGCGGTCCACGACGATCTCGATCTCGGTCTCCTCGCGGAGCGCGTTGTGGAAGTCGAGGATCACGGTCTGCGGCTCGTGCCGCCAGCTGCGCCCCTCGGGTGGGATCGGCCGCGCGCCCGACGGCACGAGGTGGAGGTTTCGGTGTGCCACGTGTCGGTCGCTCATGGTCAACGCGTCGAGCGAAGTGTTCCCCGGCGCCAGCAGGCGGTCGGAGCCCGAGATAGTCGAGATGAACGCCGCCGCGCAGACGTGATTGTGGCCGACGGGGAGCGCCATCGTCGAGAAGTCGAAGTCGTAGTACACAACCTGCGATGTGCGCGCGTCGATCGTGCTTGGCAGCGTGCGATAGGGCGTCATACTGTCGGCGAAGCGCCACGGCGTGCCCGACAGCCAGTTCGTGGTGTCACCGGCAATGATCCGGGTGGCGTAGTCCACCGGCAGGGCCGGAAGGCCCGCCGCCGCGTCGGTCAGGAGCAACAGCACGCGCACGTCGCTCCCCGTCAGGGGCGTGAGGGCGCGGTTGTGCACCTGGATGAAGATCCGGTTAGTCCCCGAGTCGTCGGCGGTCTCAGCGTGCGAGGTGTCGATGTAGTCGCCGATGTTGGCCGAGAAGTCGAGGAAACTGGGAGGCGTCCCAATGGTGGGGCCACCTAACGACGGACGGCGCACCTTGATGTCGGGGCACATCCAGTGGTAGACGTTGAGGCCCTTCGCCGTCGGGTCCTGCGCCCCCTCTACCCACGGGAAGCGCACACCGCCCGGCATGCGGCCGGTGTCCGAGTAGTTCACGCGCAGGTAGAGTTCCGGGTCGAGTCCGGCGGCGGCGTCCAGTTCGATCTCCCAGACACCCCGACCGTGGGTGGCGGCGCGAAGGAGGCGAGTGCGGGTGTGGACGCCGAGGTCGGTGACAACGGCCTCGGGGAGCCCCTGGGAGAAGAGGCTCCAGGTCCACGAGGTCGTCCCGGTCTTCACGCCTTTCCAGACACCCACGTCGCTCCCCAGGTAGACGTTCTCCGGGTGGTCGGGATCGACGACGATGGCATGGCAGGGGCAGTCGAGGGTTGCGGTCGTGAGCCCCGCGCTGTGCCATGCGGCGCCGTCGAAGAACCAGACGTGCTCGGCGCCTCCGCCGCCTAACGCGACATAGATGCTGCCGACCGCGGCGTCGTGGATGGCGATGTCGGTGATGAACCTGGCGCCGGGTAGACCGGTGGTGGTGAGCGCCGTGCGCGCCCAAGTCGCCCCCGTCTTGTCGAACCGCGAGACGACCTGCGACGTTGCCGCGAAGAGCCGCGTGCCGTTCGCGAACTCGACGGACTGGACGGCGCCGCCGAGCGCGTCCTGCGTCGTGCTCGGCCCGCCACCCAGCGTGTACGGATTCGTGTTGGTCGGGAGCGTGGTCCACGTGGCGCCCCAGTCGGGCGTGAGCCAGACCCGATTGGTGCCGAAGGCAACGAGCGTGGGGACGACTCCCGACGGCGTCGCCGCAAGCGGCGCGTAGAAGCCCGTGGCGCCGTTCTCGGTGTTGGCCGCCGTGCGCTGCGCCGCGTTGTTCGGGTCGGTGATCGGCGGGAAGTTGAGGCTCGTCCAGGCGCCCGACGCGCCGCCGTCCGTCGCAGTGGAGAGCGCCGAGCTCAGGTGCCAGGAGCCGCCGGCGTCCTGCCAGAAGGACCCAGCGCGCACGTACTGTCGCATCACGCGGTACTCGTCGTTCGCGTCGATAACGACGCCGCCGCCATCGCCCTGCG
>Ga0209701_10003414_pt1 | contig 10403 bp, 10 predicted proteins | sample CZO8metaG_4_FD_188356 | JGI IMG/M metagenome (GOLD analysis project Ga0209701, IMG submission 188356) | Vadose zone soil microbial communities from the Eel River Critical Zone Observatory, Northern California, USA - CZOApr15con2H3.8 metaG... | ecosystem: Environmental > Terrestrial > Soil >...
ATGACGGGGATGACTTCTTCCTTTCGTTCACGGACGAAGCGCAGCGCGCGCACCATCGCTCGGAGCAGTCTTTTAGCTTGGTCGCGGTTATCTTTGATCCGAAAGTCGGTAGTTGCGACGGCAGAAACCGGGCTGCCGATTTTCAAGTCTTTCGGCCCGCCGAGTATATTGAACCCCTCCCGTTGCAGGCGAACGGGACCTGGAGGAGAGATGCAGACCGCGTCTACCAGACCCTTCTTGAGGATCTCCGCTCGAACCGGTTCATCCGTGCCCAAGGTAATAAACTGGACCTCCTTAAGGTCGAGTCCCTTGGCTTGAAGGATCGCCTCCGCAGCCAAGTGATCCGAGCCGCCGATCCTTTGAGTGCCGATCCTTTTTCCCCGCAGATCCGCCATGGTCTTAATCTCAGGGCGGGAGACGATATAATGCAGCGGCCTTTCGGTAAGAACGGCCAGTAGTTTGAATGGCATACCTTGAATCGCGGCCGTCAAAATGTTGCCGAAGGTGAGCGTGTATTGAATGTCTCCGTTCATCAGCGCGGGCACGGCGACTTGACTTCTCATTTGAACCAAGACCGGCTCCAACGCTTCGTCCTTGAAGAACCCTTTGACCACCGCTACCTGAGCGGGCAGAAAGGCGTAAGTGCGGCTGGAGTAGGAAATGGTGATCTTTTCCGCCGCGTAAGATAGCCCGCACATAAAAATGCAGAAGAGCATCTATGTAGTCGGGAATATTCTTTTATGCATCACGGCCAACCTTCTTCCCTTTCGAGTCCTCTCCGATTCGTTGAAGACCGATTATCGTAGAGTCTCGGTCCAATCAAGGCTATCATGAAATGGACTAAGCGCCAATTTTTTTCTGCTTTTGAGCCAGCGGTTCGCCGCCCAAAAGTGGGCTTGAGAAGGGGAACCTGCCCCTCAGCGGGAGCCGATGGGTTTTCGCTTCTCTGCCCCGAAGTACTGGCTTGAATTGCCGTTGTCTGTGAGAACCGTCAGAGTCGGACGTCTTCCTGGCTTCGGGGCAGGCACCCCCTCTCTTGGGAAAGTGGGCCGAGTGAGTTTCCTGAGCGGAACATGGACGTAGCAGCGTTCAGGGCAGAGCCCTTCACCCCACCGAGGACTTGCGCAGGATGAAAGCCGGAACTGACCGGAGGGAATTCCGGAAGGTTCGTCCAAGCAAGTCCCGGAAGGGTCGCTGCAGGAGACCGTGGAGCGAAGGGAACTCCGAGGCCCACTTTCAACTACACTTTCCGAAACAAAGGCTTAACCTGCTTGACAATGGAGTCCCCCTTTCCTATAGCTGGAAGATCTTCAGGTGCCGATAGAAGTCGGAGAAAGATTTGGAGGTTGACGATGCGGTTTTTGACCTTTTCGCGGAAAAATCAGAGTCGCGTGGGCCTCATGGGACCGGCGGACCAAGTCATTGATCTGGCCGAGCTCAACCGGCGCTATCTGAAAGGCGGCTCGGCGACCTATCTGAGTAGCATGCAGGCCTTTATCGAGGCGGGCGGCAAGGCGCTCAGCCTGGCGAAAAAGGCCACGAGGTATGTGGCCGGGAGAGACGAAGAAGGATTGAGAAAGCTCCGGCAGTCCGGCGCTTTGCTGAAACTCAATCAGGTCAAGATCCTTTCCCCCATTCCTTGGCCGCGAAAAAATGTGGTGCTTCTTGGGGTTAACTATAAAGAGCATATTGAAGAAGGGGCGCGGGCACGGGCCCTCGAGTTGAAATATCCTGAGGCGCCGGTTTTTTTTACCAAGCCTGCCACTTCCGTCATCGGCCACTTGGGTAAAGTCGTCCACCACAAGGCGACTGAGAAGCTCGACTACGAGATCGAGCTGGCGGTCATCATGGGAAAGAAAGGCAGGGACATCCCTAAGGACAAGGTTTACGACTATATCTTCGGTTACACGATCTGTCTGGATATGACGGCGCGCGACCTGCAACGCAAACACGGGCAGTGGTTCAAAGGCAAATCGCTCGACACCTATTGCCCGCTGGGGCCCTGGATCGTGCACAAGAGCGCCCTGCCGAATCCTCAGGCGCTGCGTCTCGCATGCCGGGTGAACGGGCAGATCATGCAGGATGACAACACCAACAATATGATTTTTGACATCCCGACCACGATCGAGGCGCTCTCAAGCGGCATGACTCTTGAGCCGGGGGAAATCATCAGCACCGGCACTCCCTCGGGCGTCGGATTTGCCCGCGTGCCGCCTTTTTTTCTCAAGCCGGGTGATAAAGTTGAGGGAGAGGTCGAAGGAATCGGCGTCTTGCAAGTCGAGATAGCTGCTCCTTAGGAGAAGATTATGCAGCGGATCAGGCCCGCTGCCGTGGCAGGTTCATTCTATCCGGCGAAGCCTGAAGACCTCAGGCAAACGCTGCACCAATGTTTTACCTCGCATCCTCTAGGCCCTCAGGGTAAAAAGCTTCCCTCTTCATCGCTTCTGGGTGGGATGGCGCCTCATGCCGGATATGTTTACTCCGGCCCCTGTGCCGCCCACCTTTATTCGAACATCGATCCAGAGACTCAGTGTGTCATCTTGTTAGGTGTCAATCATCGGGGTAGAGGAGCGAGAGCCGCGCTGAGTGCAGTGGATTGCTGGGAGACTCCCCTGGGTCGGACTAAAGTAGATCGAGAGCTGGTAAAATTACTTAAGAGTCAAAGCGATCTCCTAGCGGATGACGAACAGCCCCACCGCAGGGAGCACAGCATCGAGGTCCAGCTTCCGTTTCTTCAAAGTCTCCTTGGGGACTTTTCCCTTTTGCCTCTCTCGCTCTCTCATCTCACTGAAGAAGAGTGCGGCCGACTTGGAGAGGTGATCGCGCGCCTGTATGAAGCAACTGCAGCTATGGCAAGAAAAACCGTCATCATTGCCAGTAGTGATCTCAGCCATTATCTCCCGCCCGAAGAGACCGAGAGGCTTGACGATTTGGCTCTGGAACCCATCTTGGCTCTGGATCCGTCAGCACTTCTGAAAACAGTGAAGGAAGAGAAGATCAACATGTGCGGGGTGTTCCCGACAGCCGTCTTCTTATTTGCCGCCAGGGCGCTTGGGGCCAAGCGGGCACGATTGCTCAAGCACTGCCATTCGGGAGATGCCGTGCCCATGAAGGAAGTGGTGGGTTACGCCAGCGTCGCGGTCGAGCTTTAAGGACTCTCGCCCGTTTCCCTCGTTCAAAACGTTCAAATGGTTCAAAAAGATTAGCGCCTGCTCCAACCTGGTTTGACTTGCTTCCGCCCTTTTGTTAGTTGTTTTTCCATGCTAGGGGTGTCCGCCTGAGGCGGACTGAGAGCCTGCCTTAGGCAGGTAACCCTCTGAACCTGATCCGGATAGTGCCGGCGTAGGGAAGCGTGAGAGTCACGGTCCCTTCTTGTTTGAGGATGGGACGAACTTGAAACCGTATTCCCTGGCCACTGGATGTGGTCGAGTCGGATACGGTTTTTTAATTGCATGATCGTCCAAGTGAACGGTGAAAAGAGGGAGATCGCGGCGAGTCTCAGCGTGACGCAGCTCCTCGAGGAGTTGGAAATTCGTCCTGGCAGGGTAGTAATTGAACTCAACCGCGATGTCCTTTCCCGCGATGCGTACAAAGACACTCTCTTAAGGGAAGGGGACACGGTTGAGATCGTTCACTTTGTCGGAGGGGGATAGAAATGGAAGATCTTTTTAAGCTGGCCGAAAAAAGTTACAGATCACGTCTCATCGTTGGGACTGGAAAATACAAAGATTTCCGCGAGACCCAGAAGGCTATCGAGGCCTCCGGCGCTGAGATCGTTACCGTCGCCGTGCGCCGGGTTAACATCACGGACCCCAGCAAAGAGAATCTCCTCGAATACATCGACCCGAAGAAATATACTATCCTCCCCAACACGGCCGGCTGTTACACGACGGATGAGGCTGTTCGCACTTGCCGTCTGGCCCGTGAAGCCGGGGTGGGAAACATGGTGAAACTCGAGGTGATCGGGGACGCCAAAACCCTTTTCCCCGATATTCCGGCTACCCTTGAAGCGGCAAGAATCCTTATCAACGAAGGGTTCATTGTCTTGCCCTACATCCATGACGACCCGGTCACGGCAAGAAAGCTCCAGGAGATGGGATGCGTCGCAGTGATGCCCTTGGCGGCGCCGATTGGGTCCGGTTTGGGAATTCGGAATCCTTACAACATTCGGATCATTTTGGAGCATGCCACGGTGCCCGTCATCGTGGATGCAGGCGTGGGTACCGCTTCCGACGCCTCGATTGCCATGGAGATGGGTTGCGACGGAGTGCTGATGAATACGGCTATCGCCGGCGCCAAAGATCCGGTATTGATGGCCGAGGCGATGAGGCTCGCGGTGGGCGCGGGGAGAAAAGCCTTTCTGGCCGGCCGGATTCCCAAGAAACTCTACGCCACTGCCTCCAGCCCGCTCGACGGAATCTTGGGCTGAGGCTTCCTTTGCGATTGCGCTCGCCTCATTTTGATCTTTACCTCGTTACCGATCGTACTGAGACTGAAGGAAGAGATCTCCTCTGGGTTTTGAAAGAGGCTTTGGAAGGCGGAGTCAGAGCTGTTCAACTCAGAGAAAAGGATTTAGGTGGCCGCGAGCTTTTTCACTTGGCTGAAGAGATCAAGAAACTTTGCGACCGCTTTGCCGCCAGCCTCTTGGTCAATGATCGGGTTGATGTTGCCCTTGGAGTCAACGCGCAGGGTGTTCAGTTGGGGAGTGCTTCCATGCCGATCGAGGCGGCTAGGCTGCTTCTGGGAGAGGAAAAATGGATAGGCGTTTCTACTCATTCCATAAGAGAGGCCGAAGCTGCGCAGCGGGCCGGAGCCGACTTTATTCTGTTCGGCCCGGTTTATTTCACTCCTTCCAAGACTGCTTACGGGAAGCCTCAGGGTCTTTCCCTTTTAAGAGAGGTGGTGGAAAAAATTCTCCTTCCCGTTTATGCTATCGGCGGAGTCAAGGAGGAGAACGTTGGGGAGCTTAGAGCGACAGGCGTGGGGGGGGTTGCCCTGATCTCTGCCGTGCTGAGTGCAATGGACCCGCGGGAAGCGGCCCGGGGGATTCTTGCTGCTCTCCGGAAGTAAGCCGATGAGTGAAAATGCGCTGCTGGTATTGACTTATCTTCGCGAGAATCTTCTGGCCGGGTTGCTCATCGCACTCGCGGCAGGTTTCGCCGCGAGCAAGACCGTTGTGATAGGAAAGAGGGGAAACTTTGCTCTCTATATCGTTATCGGAATCGTGGGTTCCTTTATCGCACAGCTGGCCATTTTCCACTTTGGCCTGAGGGAGGTTCTGGACGAGTTGACCGGGTTCCGTTACCTTTTCGATTTTATGGCTGCTTATATAGGCTCTTTTATTCTTGCCGCTTTAATCCACTTTGTTAAGCCCCAATGAGCCACCCTAGCTCAGTCGGTAGAGCAACTGATTCGTAATCAGTAGGTCGCCGGTTCGAATCCGGCGGGTGGCTCCAATTATTTTTTGTGAACTAGATATAGGATCGAAGTCGACTCCGGCTGGCTACTCAGCTAGTTTCTGGCTCGAAGTCTTGGCCGACAGGTTACTAGCTGTATTTGACAAGAACTGGACGGAACTGTTAACAAGAGGATAAGTTTGCGCGTGTCAGTCGAGTCGTTACGGTAGAAACCGAGCCAGCTAAAATCTAACAGGGAGGTGCTCCATGTTATCCGCTAATGAGCTCAATGGAGTCTTGGGCATGATGCCGGCCTTTGCGACGCCTGATGCGGTCGATCTCCGGGCGACGCAAACCATCGCGGTCGATAATCTCAAGGCAGGAGTAGACCGAATCATCAAAGACGGAGTCGACAATATCGCGACTACCGGCACCTACGGCGAATGCTACAACATACTGTGGGAGGAATTTAAAACCCTGGCGGTTGCCACAGTGGACGCGGTGAAAAAGCGCGTCCCGCTTTTCATCGGCTGCACCAGTCCCAACCCACGTGAGGTCGTCCAGAAGATGAACTTCGTGAAGGACCTGGGAGCCGACGGGGTTCTTCTGGGGGTGCCCTATTATGAAACTCTTCCGGTGCCGGATGCGATTAAGTTTTATCATGATATCGCGGAGCTGTTCCCGAAGCTCAATATCGTCATCTACCACAATCCCGAGAACCACAAGTTCACGATACCCGTAAAAGCCTTTCGGGAGCTGGTGAAGAAGCCTAACATTATCGGCATGAAAGACAGTCACAGAAACACTCAGGCATTCATGGAACTGCAGAAAATCGTCAAGGGAAAGATCAGTGTCTTTGTCAATCAAACCCAATTGTATCCCTATTACCGGCTCGGGGCCGCAGGTTGCTGGTCGACTGAGGTGTGGATGGGGCCGTGGCCGGTCTTGTATCTTTTGGACCTCGTGAAGCGGGGTGAGGACGAAAAGGCGGCGCAAGTCATTGACGAGATCGTCGGCGCCGGAGACGGCGGCAAGCCGATACCCGGCGCTGGAAATAAACGGCCGGCGGAGTTTGCCGATTACTGCAATGTTGGGCCGACGCGAGTGCCCTTTCTCCACTTTCCAGAGGCGCAAATCGAGAAGGCCCAGCGGCGGGCTGCGCACTGGATGAAACTCAATGAAAAGTATCGCCCGCTCGTAGAGGCCGAAAGAGGCCGTTCAGCAGCCTGATGCCCCAAAACGTTCGATGGCTAACCAAAGGGCGGGTTACCATCGAAATCCGGGTAGTTAATAATTCGCTTATCCCTTCAATCTGTTAGATCCCCCTGGGAATTCCCAGGAGGGCCCTCATCATCTGGGTTTTGTTCCCGGGCATAGAGTGACTCAATTTCTGAGTCGGTGCGCCCGCTACTCTCTTCCTTCGCTTCTCTTCTTCGCAAAAATGGGGTCTGGACGATCGTCCAGCTTTCGGAATATCTTCAGCGATCCTAACTTGAGGTCATACCAATTCTGTGGAGGAACAGAGCATGAGCAGCAAAGAGTCGATCAATACGGATGCCGTCGTGGCCAAGGTGATGCGCCGCCTGATACCCTTCCTTTTCCTCTGTTACATTGTCAATTACATCGACCGGATCAACGTTGGATACGCGGCGTTGGAAATGAAAGAAGATTTAATGTTCAGCGATGCGGTCTACGGATTGGGCGCCAGTATGTTTTTTATTGGCTATGTGCTTTTTGAAATTCCCAGCAACCTTATCATGGAGCGCGTCGGGGCGCGGCTCTGGATAGCACGCATCATGATTTCGTGGGGAGCTGTGTCGTCCTCCATGATGCTGGTCAAAACTCCCGCCAGTTTTTACCTGCTCCGCCTCCTCCTAGGAGTGGCAGAAGCCGGATTTTTTCCCGGCACGATCCTCTATCTCACGCGCTGGATTCCCGCTAAAGAAAGGGCCCGTGCCGTCGCATTGTTCCTGACCTCTACAGCTCTCTCGGGAGTGATCGGTGGGCCTCTATCCGGCGCCTTGCTTAAGATGCGCGGCTTGAGCGGCCTCTCGGGTTGGCAATGGTTGTTTTTGATCGAGGGGATTCCAGCTATCCTGCTGGGAATAGTGACTTTGCATTATCTCACTGATTTCCCGGAAGAGGCCCGTTGGCTTTCTCCTCAGGAGCGGGAGTGGCTCAATCAGAGAATGAGAGAAGAGCAAGAAGAGAAACAGCAGCGCCATAGTTACACCTTGTTAAAGGCCCTTACTCACAGGAAGGTCTGGAGACTCTGTTTACTTACTTTTCCATGATCATCAGCTTCTACGGTGTAGTTTTTTGGCTCCCTCAGATCCTCAAAGGCTTTTCGGGATTGAGCAACTTCATGGTCGGCCTCGTCTCTGCTGTTCCGTACCTCATTGCTGCTATCGGGATGGTCGTGATCGGGAACCATTCAGACCGCACCGGCGAACGGCGGAAGCATGTCGGAGTTCCGGCCTTTTTAGGAAGCGTTGGGTTAGTCCTGAGCGCCTCTTTCCAGTACAACCACCCTTTCCTGGCGTTCCTCGCCATCTGCCTGGCCGCCCTTGGCATTTGGAGCACGCTCGGTCCCTTCTGGAGTTTGGCGACGGAATTTTTGAGCGGGACCGCTGCGGCTGGTGGGATTGCCCTGATCAATTCCATAGGTAACTTGGGCGGGTTCGTGGGTCCCTATGTGGTAGGGTTTGTAAAAGACAAAACAGGCAGTTTTACTGGGGGGCTTTTTGCCTTGGCTATGGCGCTTCTCATAGGAGGCCTCCTTGCGCTCAGTATAAAGGAGGAGCGATAGGCATAGGGGGGCCGGTTGCCGTCTGTAAGGGTTTTTGACGCGTCAATATGTCCAAGAAATGTCACATTGACATGGATTGATGTTACTTCAAGACATTTCTGACAGCTTGCTGTGACGCTCAGATAGCTCCGGTCAAGCCGAAAAGTCCGTCAAAGACAGACAGTTTTTCTCTCAGCCGAGATAGTTAAATCGCTGGCACGGATCGTGCATCGGCCCCTCTTCGTGCAGCAAGCATTTCATTCGAAAAGAATACTGAAGCCGGATGTTGAACCGCCGAGAGAAGCTGAGTCTTTTGAGCGGTTGGGTCATAGGCTGATTGCGACTGCTATTGGGCTTTGCGGCGTAGCGGGAGCTGTTGCGCTGGTGCTGTTGATGAACTGATGATCTCGTTCGGACGGGTTGGGCGCTACATAAAATAGGTTGAGCAAAGGAATCCTGGCACATGAAGACCCTGAGTTTGGCTTTTCTGGTACTTCTAGTGAGTTCCTTGGTAGCATGCTCACAAATCGCTCCCATTCCACGGGATGAGTTGGCAGCCAACCTTGCGCCGATCTTGAAGATCGAGAAGCGATCCGACCAGATCAAGTACTACACGGAAATGCTTTTATATCTGGGTGGCCTGAGCCAGGATAAAGCTGAAGATCTGAAGGCCCATTACGATGTCTACTATGTCTACTACCTGGCTGCGAACGTCTCGCTGGCGAGGGGAAGTATGGAATCCTACTTGGCTAATGTAAAACTGGCCGAGAAGGAGATCGACCTTATGGAAGCGATAGTCAGAGATAGATTAGCGCAACTTGGCGAATCAAACTCAGGGCTGAAAAAATACTTCTCGCAGTCTGGCCTCTAGAACCCTTGTAAGCAATTTAGTCTGTCTCATAAGTCTCCGCCGCTGAGCTCGGTGCTGGACGCGGCAGGGGGTTAGGTCGCGCCAGCCACTCCGAAAGCACCAAAGCAACCCCCAGCACAAGCCCGATGCTGTTGCTGGCCCAGGTCAAGCCCGCATGCTTGCCGGTGTAGACGACAGGAATGAGCAGGCCGCATGACGCGACAACGAAAAGAATCCGCCGCATCGGACCTATCAGACGAAACAGATATCCCACCAATCCAACGCCCAGCAGGACCGCGCCGATTACGGCAGTCAAGATGGAAAGCGCAACTTCATGCCAGCGGCCCATCAATAGCAGCGAGGGTGAGAAGACGAACAAGAAGGGGACGACATAGGCTATCGCGCAGAGGCGCATCCCTTCCCAACCGGTTCGTATAGGATCTGTCTTTCCGATAGAGGCGGCGGCGTAACTGGCCAGGCAGACGGGCGGAGTAATCATGCTCAACATGCCGAAGTAAAAGATGAACAGGTGGGCGGCGAGGGGAACGATGCCCAACTTGGCGAGACCGGGCGCCACCAGAACCGCCAGTAAAACGTAAACCGCCGTCGTCGGCATGCCCATGCCGAGGATCATGCTGACGATCGCCGTCAGGAAGAGCAGCAACAGGGCGCTGCTCTCGCCGACACGCAGCAGCGTGAAAGTCAGAGTGAAACCGAGGCCGGTGAGCTGAAGGATGCCTATGACCACTCCGGCGAGGCCGGTGATCGCCGCTATTTCCAGCATCCCGCGTCCGGTGCCGATCAGGATCTTGAGAATTTCACGCGGGCCGACCTTGACGCCGGTTGTGAAAAACCCTGTAACCAGAGCCGCGGCAGCAGCGAGAAGGCCGGCCTCCTCCGGTTGCCGGTTCAAGAAGAACATCCAGACTACCAGCACAACCAGAGGTACGACGAACCCCGCAGAGCCGCGCAGAACCGGAAGCAGCCTGGGCAACTCAGCGCGCGGCAAGCCGTGTATGCCGTTGCGGGCCGCCAGGAGATCGACCTGAATAAAGAGCGCCACATAGTACAGGATAGCGGGCACAAGGGCAGCCAGCGCCACCTCCGCACAGCGAGTCGCATCATGGAATCGGCCTCGGATCAAGCAGAGTGTGGTGATATCCACCAGCATTCGGACGTGCTGAGGCACGTCCCCAGCCTCTTCGCACAGTTGGAGCGAGCGGTCCCAGTGCATCTGCGCGCTCTCGAGATCGTCTCGCGCCAACGCAAGCAGGCCTAACATCGTGAGAGCTTCGCTCATGTGAGCCGTTAAGCCGGCCCTGGTGGTCAGCTCCAGGCTCTGCATAAGGAGGCGCTCGGCCACCAATAG
>Ga0209701_10003417_pt1 | contig 10402 bp, 10 predicted proteins | sample CZO8metaG_4_FD_188356 | JGI IMG/M metagenome (GOLD analysis project Ga0209701, IMG submission 188356) | Vadose zone soil microbial communities from the Eel River Critical Zone Observatory, Northern California, USA - CZOApr15con2H3.8 metaG... | ecosystem: Environmental > Terrestrial > Soil >...
CAGCCGGAGCGGTGCGTTATCCATAGGGAAAGACTATTGTGATCCGCCGGTTAATACGTAGCAGATTCCCGATCGCAGCGCTGGCGCTTGCTACCCTGGCGCTGGCGGCGTGCGATCCGGTGGTCAATATCGCGGGCGCGAATTTTCCCGCATGGCTGCTTTGCGCGATCGTCGGCGCGGTGTTTGCCGCCGCGTTTCGGCCAGTCTTTGCCGCAAGCGGGATCGAACCCTACCTCGGACCCTTGCTGTTGATTTATCCTTGTTTGGCAGTTCTGCTCGGCTGTGCCGTCTATTTGATCTTCTTCAATCGAGTCTGAGGGCGTCTAGTGCCGGAGCCACAATCGCCGCCGCAGCAACATCCACCGTCGGAGAGCGCTCCTCCGCCGAGCGACGGCCCCGCGCCGGCTCCCGCCCACACCGCGCCACGCCATGACGTTGCCGCATCGTTGCGAGAGCGCCTCGGCGTGCGGATTGCGGGCCGCATCATCGGCGCGATGATCGTCGCCGGGGCGATCGTTCTTGGCGTTTATGTCACGCATCTTTACTACGTATACCCCCGCACCGACGACGCGTACGTGCGCGCCAATGTGGTTGGCGTCGCACCGCACGTGAGCGGTCCGATCACCGAATTGCCGGTTCAAGACAATCAGCACGTCAGGCAGGGCGAATTGCTGTTCGTGGTCGACGCCAGGCCTTACCGCTCCGCGGTCGATAAGGCCGAGGCCGACCTCGCTCTGACTAACCTTCAGATCAGCGCGCTCGGCGATTCGATCCGTGCGGCGAGGGCGCGTGAGGCGCAGCTCGAGGCCGACGCCGCATATGATCGGCAGTATCTCGAGCGCATTCAGCCGCTGCTGAGCCGTCATTTCGTGACTGCCAATGATGTCTTCAACGCCCGCAGCCGGCTGGAAGCGGCCGAGGCCGCGGTCGCAAGCGCGCACAGCGAAGTCTCGAAGGCGCAGAACGACCTCGGCCAGTACGGCGATATCAACGCGCGACGCAAGGCTGCCGAGGCTGCCTTGTACGATGCCAAGCTAAACGTCGAGTATTGCTACATTCGCGCGCCGTTCGATGCGTACGTGACCAACCTCAACATCGCGGTCGGCCAATATGCAAACGAAGGCCGTGAAGTGATGAGCCTGGTAGACAATCGCACCTGGTACGTGCTGGCGAACTTTCGCGAGAACTTTCTCGGTTACATCCGGCCCGGGATGAGGGTGGAAGTCTACTTGCTGAGCTATCCCAACAAGCGATTCCACGGCCGCGTGCAGGGTGTCGGATGGGCGCTCTACCAGGGCAATGGCGCGAGCGTCGCGGGATTGCCGGAAGTGGAGGAGACGCTCAACTGGGTGCGGCTCTCACAACGTTTTCCGGTGAGGATCATTCTGGAGGACCCTGACCCCGCATTTCCGTTCCGCATGGGCTCGACGGCAGTGGTCACGATTCAGGGAAATCGTTAAGCGGCGGGGCCATGGCAGCGTTTGTCGAGCAACATCATGGCGCGGTCAGAACGGGCGGCCGGCTCGATCGGCTGGGCGCGCTACTAGCGCACGAACTCGCGCCCAGTTCGCGAAGATTTTGGACCTCTTTGCGCCTAACTACAATCGCAGTTGTCGGTGTGGCCCTGATTGTAATCTGCCACGTCAACAACGAACTGGGTACTTACATCGTCTGGCTCCTGGTCGGCGCGGGGCCGATGATGTCCGTGCGAAAGGCCAGTGGATTCCTCGTGGCCGAGGGGGTTGTGCTCGCTTTCTCGGTGGTGATGGCGCGGGCATTTGCAGAGACTCCCTGGTTCATGCTGCCGCTCGTGTTTGCATTCATGGCGCTTTCCACGTTCATAGGCGTCACGCGCGAGCTCGGAACGGGCATGCTCCTCATCCAAGTTCTTAGCATCGGGAGCTTCTACGGCGTCGTCTTTGCGCCTCGGGAAATCGGATGGGCCGCGGCAGGCGCCTTCGGTGGAAGTGCGATCGCTTTCGGGGTGATCGTCCTCTTCGACAATTGGCTGTGGCCCGACCGTGCTGACCCGATCCTGATGAAGACGCTCGGAGCGAGCGCGGCGCACGAGCGCTCTGGCCTGGTCGAGGCGACGAAATTCTATCTCGACAATCGCGCGGTCCGCCGGCCGCCGGAACCACCGCCCACTTCCGATCTGCCGGACCATCTTGCGCTTCTCGGTCGAGCGGTCGCCGAAGGCGCGACGGCGCGGCGCCGTGCGGTGCTCCTTGCAGCCATCACGCGTATGGCGCGGATCCATATCGAGGTGGACCGCCTGCTAATCAGCGCGCGCGAAAACGTTGGACGCAATATTCGCGCGATGCTGCAGCCTGAGATTGCGGCCACGGCGGACGCGATTGCGGCGGCGCTGGGCGAAATTGCACGCGATGCGCCGACCCATATCCGGATCGGACCCGACCAGCCACCGTCGCCTGAGGCGGCGCGTGCGCGATCGGCGATGGATGCTCTCAATACGCGCGTCATGCAGATAACACCTGAAATCGGCAGGGCGGGCGCTGCGGAACTCGCCAATTTCGCATCGTTCAACGACTGCCTGGGTGCGCTGACCCGGCTTGTCGAGCGCCCACTCGATGAGCCACCGGCGGATGCCGCTTCGAGCTCGTCGCCGCGTGCTGGTTCTGAGCCACAAGACACGCTGGACCCGACGCTGCTCCGTCACTGCCTGAAGGTCGGGTTTTGCACGGCGATCGGCTACGTCATAGGTCTCTCAGCCCAGCGTCCCGAACTCTCGGTAATTCTGACCAGCATCCTCATAACCGCCCTGCCCAACTATGGTGCAGCGGTCCGCAAGATGATTCTGCGAATCGTGGGGGCACTGGTGGGTGGATTGATTTCCCTGCTCATGATCATCATTGTAACGCCCAATTTCGAGACACTGCCTGCCTATCTGCTCGCGATCTTCATCGTCCTTTATGTCTCCGCGTATTCGTCACTCAGCAGCGGACGCGTTGCCTACGCCGGAAAACAAATCGGCACAACCTTCGCGATAGTGTTCGCCGGGTTGAGCCCATCGGCGGACGTTTATGGCCCGCTCTGGCGCATTTGGGGAATTCTGCTCGGCACCCTGATCGTGACAGTGGTCTATATCAGCCTGCGGCCGGAGTATGCGGGTGATTCGCTGATGCCGCGGCTGCGCAAAGTAATTCGCGACACGATTGCCTTGGGGCCCGGAGGATCTGCCTCCACTGCGGAGACCGAAATTGAGGCGACCAACACGGAGACGATGCGCGTTCTTGCCGAGATCCTGGCAGTTGCCGACGACGCCCAGTTGGAAGGACGCACCAGCATGGTCAATCATGATTCGATCGTCCAGGCGGCGGGCACGTTGCGGCGGATCGCTAACCGGCTGGCCGGGATTTCGATGGGGCGCATTCTGGCCGCGCCGCCTCCGCTCGATGACGCCACCGAGTCGGCGCGCGAGGCAATGCTGGCTGCGATTCGCGCGCGGCTCGAAGCATGGCTGGACTTCTTTGAGGGGCGTTCGCCCGGCGGCGCCGGTGCGGTCACCGCGCCTCCCAGGCAGTCGCGCAGCGAGATCGCGACTCCTCTAGACGAATTCAGCCGGCGGCTCGAAGCACAAAACTTTGCTCGGATAAGCGCTTCGACGCTCGAGCAACGCCGCGCGATACTTGCCGAGCTGCAATCGATGCGGAGGCTCGACGTTCTCATGTTCGAGCTGGATCGATACCTCTCGAGCGTCGCCCGGCCGAAGCTCAAGCTCGCGCCCGAGCTTTCTTGACAGTGTCCCCCCAATCGGAGGATTTACGAGATTTGTACAGGGAAATTTTTCGCAAAAGACAAGGAGAATTGGTGGAGCGGGCGACCGGGGTCGAACCGGCGACGTCCAGCTTGGGAACCATACGAACCGGGGTGAAGCAGGGAAGCCCAAGGATGAAAAGCCTTGAACCACAAGGATTTTCTGATCTGACCCTTTCTCTGCTCACACCGCGATTTCCGCCGATTTCCCGCCAAATGTCCTGAATTAGGCCTGAAAGCGAATGTCGATCCGACTGCGGCGCCATCTTTGCCAAGAAAAGCGTGTATGGCCCTCTGCCGCCATGGTCGGATCATGCGCCTCACACCTTTTCGAACGCCCCGGTTATAGCCGCCACGATCAGAGCCAGCAGGATCCACGCCACAGCCGCATGAAACGCGAAGTACCATTCGCAGCACGTATAGCAGAAGCAACGCTGACGCCTAGGCCTTGGCGAACGCCAGACGAGCCGGCGCAGCGCTTGGAACACGCTCCTGGTCCGGCGCCACCAGCAAGTTTTATGGAGCGGCCTGGAAGGTTCAATAAGCCGAAAGTGCTCCTTCTGTCGGAGATCCAGGAAAGGGAAATTGAAGCTGTCGAGCGACCAGAGTAAAGGCCTGAATCTTGGCTCGGCGCGCAACTTCGCGATATTGCGTGGGGCTTCATGGGTTGGAGCGGCGAAGTGAGTGCCGCGGGGACCGATTTCAAACTCCCACTTCCTTATGATTCGTCGTCTGTAGGCCAGGCGCGCCAGGAAAGTCCCGAAACCTAGTAGCACGATGAGCCAGTAGAGTCCCCACCGCCACGCATATCCGTACCCTATGGTCCAATAGAGGAAGCAGTTTAGAAGGAGACCAAGAAACGACAGTTGGCCGGACTTCCACTCCTCACTCTGCTCAGCGATCAGAATCTCTCGGGCGTCTGTTACGTAGCCGGCCTGGCGCAAAACCGCCGCCAATTGCTCGTATGGCTGCCGGTTAAACGGGATGGGGCGGGTGATCCGCATTGCGCAGAGAACGGCGCGCAGGACGGCGAGAGGTAGCGCTTCGTGGTAATCCGGAAGTCCTTCCACGAGTCGCGACTGGCGTTCTAGCCACTCTTTCCTTTGATCGACAGGCCACTTCTGAATCTTTTGATATTCGAAATCACGAAGTCTGTAAAAGCCGACCTTCCGCCAACTGTCGGGGTCGTCGTCAAGCTTGCCGACCTGGGCGTCATCAAGGTAGATGTCAGTGTTTGATGAGCCTTTTGCGATCTCGTTAAAGTCGAGAGTACCTGTAATTTTGGCGTCCGCAAGATCCACATTCACTCCGGACAAGTCGGCTCCGGAAAAATCAAGATCGTGTCCAATTTCGGCAGCTTCAAAATCAATATTATTTTCGGCAACAAACGAGCGGTGAGGGCGTCTTTTGTGGCCGGCCAGATACACGCTGCCGACCACGTGAATGCCGCGCGCGTCCAGCCCGAACCCTAGAAATCTTCCACGTAAACAATAGAGGTCGCTGCCTAAAGTCGCATGATCGAGAAACACCCCCTCTTTCGCCACAAGGTTTTCCAACTCCAGATCACGCTGAACGTTTAGCCCATCGGCCCGAACCTCGCCGTTCACGTAACTGAACGCTAGATCGATGTACAAGGCCGAGGTACCGTAAAGAATAACGCCTTCATCGATGTATGATGCTTCAAGCTCGAGTGGTCGAGCGACCCTTTCCCCGCTGAGGTCGAGCCGGTCAACGATCCTCGCGCATCTCGTCTGAATTCCTTTCGCACCAACCGCCCAGCTGGGGTTTTCTCCGGTCGCGAGTGATCGAAGGACACTCGCACGGATCGTGTGGCTCGGCCCCCAATGGCTACCTTCCGCAGGATCTTCCTCGCCGGGCTTGCAGTAGTTCGCGACGGCGCCGGTCCGCGCCGCATCGATGAGCGTCTGCTCTGCAGCTGTTAGCTCCCCGATGTGCCACGATCCGCCAGACCCCGCCGAAATTGCTTGTGCCAAGGCGTCAGCGTTTGTGGCGATAGAGACCATGGCTTGAATAAACGGTACGAGAAGGCTGATGAGCGCGATCCAGCGTGCCGTCGGCGCTCGGCGCGTCACCAGCTCGAAAACACGGACAGGCGACCAAGGCCGCCTTTGCAACCATGACCTTATAGTGGTGGCGTAAGCGCTCGGTTTCCATTCTGAATTTTCCAAGTCGTTTTCTATGTCACGATGTAACCCCCGAGACGGAACGGGGCCTGATCTGAGCAGCATTTTAGTCGCAGACGTCCTGCCTGAGATGTTGGTTCCAGAAGATATCGATGGCATTTGCCTAGTAGCGCACCTTCAGAAACCCGGCTCGAATCTCCAACCTGCTGATCTGCCCTCGCTCTCTTCTTCTCTCGCCGCATCTCACTCGCAGCACTCCAGGGAAATGGACCGCCATTTGCTCAACCTGCGAGGTGCGCCTCACGGAAAAGTGATCGGCGCAACTCGGAGCAGTACCACGCATGGACAGCGAGTTCTACATACACGCACGACGCGAGTGGGACGAACGCTACGGCGATCTCGTTCTCGGAAAACGCAACTGGCAGATCACATCGGCCGGGCTGATGCTCCTGAGCCTCATTCTCGCTCTGGGCATTGTGTATATGAGCGCGCGAACCAAAGTGATCCCATTCGTGGTCGAAGTCGACAAGCTCGGCTACGCCATCACGATCCCGACCGCGCTCACCGCTTCGAACGTCCCCGCGACGGTCGAGCGCATGAAGCGCTACGAGATCGCCGCGTTTATCCGCGACGCCCGAGCCGTGAGCAGCGACCCGGCCGTGGAACAGAACATGCTCAACGATCTGCTCGCGCACGCCCACGGGGCGGCGAACAAGTTCCTCGAGTCGTACTTCCATGCTGACGATTTCGCGAAGAACCCGTTCCAACTCATGAAGCACCAGACGGTCAGCGTTCAGATCGAATCGATCCTCCAGGCTTCGCCGAAGAGCTACGAAGTCCGCTGGAGCGAGACCGCCCTCGACATGAGCGGCGCGCCGCTCGGTACCAATCATTGGGAGGCGATCCTCGAAACCGAGATCTCGCCTCAAAATTCGACCGACACTGTAATCAGTAACCCGCTCGGGTTTTACGTGACGCGGCTCAGTTGGGCTGAGCAGCAGAGCTGAGGAGCACCGAGATGAACCGCCACCGCCTTACGATCATCGGGGGCCTGTTGTTTGTCGCATCGCTACTCAGTGCTTGCGCCGCAAAGCAACCAACACCGCCGCCCCCGCTTGAAATCGTTCCTCAAGATGCGCCCGAGGCCGAGGCCACGCCGACACCACCGACCGCCAAGGACCTGCTCGCACAACAAGCGCCCGAGGTCCGAGCAGCCGTCAAGCAGCACGAGCAGGACGGCTCATGGCAAGTCTTCAGGACCGATCAGGCTCACCTTTACCCGTACGGCGAACGCCCGGACCCTGTCATCGATTGTGAGCCGCTCCGATCGACGGACATTCAGCTTCAATCCGGGGAAACCATCACCGACGTCGTGATGGGCGACTCCGAACGCTGGCAAGCCACGCCGGCCGCTTCCGGCGATTCCCAGGAACCCGGTTCCTCATGTGGCGATCAAGCCGCAAGCGCCCGGCATCAGAACCAACCTTGCGATCTACACCACGCGCCACATCTATCACGTGAATCTGCGATCGAGGCCGGGACACGGTATCGAGCAGGTCGAGTTCTACTATCCGGACGAGCTGCTCGCCGCGATGAGAGACGCAAACCGACAGACGAGCCAGGCAGGAATGGAGCATGCGAAGGGCAGCGACGGCGTCGTTGTCGCCAGCCTCAAGTCGGCCGATCCAGCGGCTCTCAATTTCTCATACAAGATCGGCGGACCCGAGGTGCCGTGGCGTCCCGTGCGCGCCTTCGACGACGGCACGCACGTATTCATCCAGATGCCGCCCGGCATGAAGACCGCGGATGCGCCCGCGCTGCTGATCGCCGCCTCGGGCGGAAACCAGATGGTGAATTACCGCGTGCGCGGCAACTACTACGTGGTCGACCGGCTCTTCGACAACGCCGTGATGGTTGCCGGCGTCGGACGCGAGCAGGACCGTGTGAACGTGGCCTACACGGGAGGGGCGAGGTGAGCGCCATGTCGCAAGCTGAGCAACACGAGATTCCAGCCGAGGAAGGCGGTGGCCGTCTCAACTGGCTGCTCGCAGTGCTGGCCCTCATCGTCGCGATGGTGATGGGAATTGTGCTCGCCGCGGGCGTGCAATCATCCGGCGTCTCAAGTCAGCCGAGCGCTTCCACTGACACAGGAGATGCTAGCGAGACTGCCAACAATGGCGAGGTCGCCGATCTCCTCTCTCACGGCGGGAAGGTTCCAGGCGCCGCCCTCGCTCTTCCGCTCCCGCAACCACCGGTGAAGTTCCCGGCCGTGATGACTCAGCAACCGCACCACAACCCCAGCCCTTACGAGCAGTGGGCCGAGCAGAAGTACATGAGGGCGCTGGAGTCGCCGCAGGTCGTGACTGCGTTCCACAGCCCCGCGCTAGAACTCCCGCAGGCTCAAAGCCAGAGCGCCGGCTCAAGTGTCGCTTTCGGCGATTCCGGTGGCACGCCCGCGATCCGGCTTCATCCGGCTCCTTCGCCGTACACCGTTATTGCTGGAAACGTGATCCCGGCGTTGCTCGTAAGCGGCATCGACTCGGACCTGCCAGGACCGATCGTCGCCCAGGTACGAGAGAACGTCTTTGACTCCGCGACCGGCCGCTATCTGCTCGTCCCGCAAGGCAGCAGGCTGTTCGGCTCCTACCAAAATGCTTCGGCATACGGACAGCAGCGTGTGCAGATCGCATGGCAGCGGCTGATTTTCCCGAACACGTCCAGCATGGACATCGCGGGCATGCCGGGTGCCGATCAAAGCGGCTACGTCGGATTCTCCGACCAGGTCGATAACCACTTTCTGCGCACATTTGGCACCGCGATCCTCATGAGCACCATCAGCGCGGGCCAGATGGTCGGGCAGATCAGTTCCTTCGGAAGCGGGACGTACTCGCCCTACGGCTATGCGCCGCCGAGTCAGTGGGCGATGGCGGGCGAGGCCGCAGGCACAGGAATGAGTGGGCAGGTCGGACAAGTGGGGCGGCAGTCGCTTCAGCAGGGAATGAATCGTCCGCCCACGCTGACCATCCGGCCCGGTTACCAGTTCAACGTGATCGTGACTCAGGACCTCGTAATGCCCGGTCCGTACAAGAACTAGGGAGCGAACCAACAATGAAACTCAAGCTGCGAGAAAAAGAGTTGCCTCCGGTCCAATTGCGGCTGGTCGTGCCCGCTGGACTGAAAGAGATGCTCGACGAGTACGTGGGCTTCGTGCGCGAGGGCTCCGGGCGCGAGGTCGAGGCCAGGGAGATCGCCGTCGGAATGCTCGCGCAGTTCATGGAGGGCGACCGTCAGTTCAGGCACTGGCAGAGGCGCGATCAGAAGAAGGCGCTGCAGCCAAGGCTGGGCGGATCTCAGAGAGCGGGCCAGGTCAACGGGGAGGCGTCTGCGTGACTGGCGTGGGAGGCGCTGTGCTGGAGATGGCTTGGAATCAGAGATGGGGCGGGTTGGTCATAGGGCAAGATAAAGTGAACAAGGCAAGGCAAGGTACCGCGCGCACATTTTCCGCGAATCCCTTCGGGTTTTTGCACGGTCAGCGCACGGTGCGCGAGGTGCTGCGCGGTACACCCCGACCCTCCCCATCAAGCCAGCAGATTCACACTTCCGAGCGCGCTGCCAGAGCCACTTTCCGGCTCCTCTGCGAGCAAGTCATTTGGCTCGCCGTGGGCGCGATTCTAATCATGCTGCTCGCCGCCGCAACGCGCACAGCCGGCCTCATATTTGTAGCGACGGGCAGCTCGTGTCCGATCGGAATCTACCACGTCTTTCACCAACATCCCGCGCGCGGCGAACTGGTCGAAGCATGCCTGCCCGAGGCGATCGCGAGCTATGGAATGGCCCGCGGATACCTTGCTTCAGGCGAATGTCCGAATGGCGCGGAGCCGGTTATCAAAGTCATCGGCGCGCTGGCCGGCGACCGCGTCGATCTATCGCCGGAAGAGATTCGTGTGAACGGCACCGCATTGCCGCAGAGTTCAACGCGCTTGCGCGATAGTCGCGGACGCGCGGTACGAACTCTGCCGCGCGGGAGCTACGAAACCACGGCCGATGATGTGTGGCTCTTCGGGCTGCACGACGCGCGCAGTTGGGACTCCCGATACTTCGGACCAGTACCGGTCAACGCTGTTCTCGGAGCCGTGGAACCGGTGTTCACGTTGGGCCGATTCGCGCCCGCGAAATGAGGAAACTTGTTATGGCGACGCACTCCAGAGAGCAAGGATTAAGAGTCCATCACCTCACCAATCTGGGCGGCCTGGTCGCGATCGCCGGACTGGATTCGCAGCCTCCGGATCTCCTGCTTGGAGCGTTGCTCAAGATTGCCAGCGATCTCTCGAATTCGAGCGTCGAACTGCGCCGCCAACTTGCATCTCTCGGCCACAAGAAACTCGATGAACGCGGCGCTGAAAAGCGCGCATTCAATTCGTGGCTGCGCGCGAACAACCTGCACAACCTGACGCTCAACAGCGAGCAAATCGCCCGAATCG
>Ga0209701_10003432_pt1 | contig 10376 bp, 8 predicted proteins | sample CZO8metaG_4_FD_188356 | JGI IMG/M metagenome (GOLD analysis project Ga0209701, IMG submission 188356) | Vadose zone soil microbial communities from the Eel River Critical Zone Observatory, Northern California, USA - CZOApr15con2H3.8 metaG... | ecosystem: Environmental > Terrestrial > Soil >...
ACCATCCTTACTGAATATACCTGCACGTTGATCGGCTAAACGAAGAGCGCGCACGATCACAAAGTACAGCCATGTCTCTGGTTCGTGAAGACGACCTTGTTTTGGGCGAGTAATGTCAGCAGGGGCATTCGCCGGTGCTAAGTCACCACCCTCCATAGAAGATATGTCTACGAGCGAGAGATCGTATGTCCATGGTCCATGTTGATGTGCATCCTCTAATGCCTGCTTCACAGCCTCTAACGCTCCTTGCTGTAATTGGATAGACTGAAATTCATGAGCACTGGATGTATGATGGTGGGCTATTGCACCACACACAGCTCGTAGGAGTGGCTCTTCTTTACTTCCAGGCTCTGTCACGCCAAGGCTCTCCGCTATCAAATTCATACCCAGGGCTACGCCTTCGCAAGCGTGATGTGGAGGACGCTTCATTGCCATGGTATCTCGTAATCGCCGGTGTTCAGATGAGCTGTAGTCGAAGTCAGTTTTGGCAAAAAAGTAGGGCTGGTCAGGGAGGAGAGGCCATCCCTTTTCTTTGAATAGCAGTGTTTGCCAGTTCCACGCCCACTGTTGCCATCCCTTCCCAAGCTTACCGAGATCGTGACAAGCGATGGCTAACCTGATTGCCTGATCAATTCTACCCTGTGACAACCCCATCAGATCTTCCAGCCGATGTACTACATACTGCAGGTTATGTTTAATGCTGCTATCGTACGCTTTGACCAATCCGCTGATATGTTCCTGATAAGTCTGATGCTTTAATACATCAAACTTTGACTTCTTTTTCTCCTTTTCTAGCGGTGTACTTTGATAGCCAGTTGACTTCACATTTAATCGTTCATCCAAAAGCACAAAGCCCAGTTCCTTGTCATAGGTGGCAAGCTCACCTGGCAAGACAACCATCAACGCCTCTCTCAACTTGCGTGCTATCGCATCAGTCTTGCCGGAAGAAGGTATATCTTGCCACGTATACTTCGTCTTTTTTCTGCTGTCAGCCTCATCACCATCGCTTTCTTTAAGCGGTATTGCTTCCTTACATACCCAATCCAATCCCAACTGCGAGGCTCTTTTTTCCAGTGCTTCCCAGCGTCCGGCTAACGAGCCTGGATGCATCGCGAAATGCTGCCACTTCCAGGGTTCTTCCGTAATCACTTCTTGTGGATTATCATGAATAAGTATCTGTACCTGGGCTACGTCGCGGATGAGTGTGGTAACAATCCCGCGCTCGTTCTCGTTGAGACTTCTAAAGATATCGTTAGTGATATGGCCTTTGTTGCTCTTATATCGTTCAAGTAAATCCCGATCTGTCTCAGTATGGACTGCATCAATCAAAGCTTGCTCGTCATTAAAATCCATAATGGGCTTGTCAAGCTTCGCAAGAGCTTTCAGTGTCGCTTCGCAAAGAGCTTTCTCGTAGGGAAGCGTTGTAACTCGTTTTCCTGTCGCATCAAATGGCAGGTCATACACAAACACTGTTCCTTGTTGCTTCGCAAAACGCGCACAACGTCCTGCTCTTTGAATAAGGCTATTAGCAGGCGCAATCTCAGTATGAAGCATCTGTACCGAGATATCCAATCCTACTTCGACAACCTGGGTTGCTATCACAATCATGTTTTTGCCATAATACACTCCATCTTTCCACCCATACCGTTTATCATCTTGCCATGTTATGGGAGCCTTGCTCAACTCGTGCATTATCTCTTTTGAGCGTGCTGCACGATCTTCAGCAGTCAAGCGGCTATGTAATAGGATGACTTTTATACCCCGCTCCTCCGCACGTTCTTTGATCTGTAGAAACTGCTGTTGTGCTCGTAATACTGTATTACAGATTACCAGTGAGCATTTATCGTGTCTCGCCAGGATAGCATCGGCATCCATTTCCCCGGTTGCTAGCTCAAATGTGCGTGCCCGCCCCTCGCTGATAATGTTCAGTTCCTGCTCATCAGTAACAGTCACTATCTCCGCATCAAGAAGCTCTTTCAATTCATTGAGCAGAGCATTTGAAAAAGTAGCGGTCATAAGAATGAATGGCGTTATTGACCTTAAAAGGCGCAACATCGAAATGGTTGTTGTCCGCGCTCCAAAGCAACTTTTCTCACCTTGTAACAACGGGTACAAGTGAAACTCGTCGAGGACAAGATATGAACTCGCAATTGCCCCAACATTGATGTTGGTACGACGCTTATCAATACTGTAAGGAACAGCAAGGAAGCTCGCGAGAAGCTGGTCAATAGTACAGAATGTGAGTATTGATTCAAATTGAGGATCGTCTGGTTGCTCACCCGTTTGAATAGAGACAGGCGTTCGTCCAAGATGCTCAAATGGTGTTACTAAATTTTTTCCTCTTTCCTTGTCCAAACGAGCGATACGGTGACGATATTTCTCATAAAATTGGTTGGATAGGACGCGCATAGGGGTAGCATAGAGGCAAGTTCGTGGAAGTATGTTACTGTCCTGCTCTAAATTCTGAATAAACGGCCAGAGAGCAGCGTCAGTTTTTCCTGCGCCCGTTGGAGCCTGGAGGATAACACTCTTCCCACTCATAAGCAGCTCACAAACCTTTAATTGAAAAGGTCGCGGCAACATTTTTTCTGTAGTCATTCTTTTATCCTCCAAAGAAACTATTGAACAGGTCTGCATCTGGTTCATCAGGAGTAGTTGGCTTATTGAAAACTATGCCGTACATACGAGCAGAGCGTCGTATACTATCGATTACCTTTTCTCGTAATTCCAATGGTGCCAATACCTCACAATCCGAGCCCCAGCCGCGTATCCAGTTTTCGATTTCAACAGTATCATCAATCTGTGCTGTCCACTCACAACCCTCCGTCGTATCGATGATCTGTTGCGATGGATGCCAGAGTGTCTCTTTGACGCGGTTGGTTACCCAGTGGCTGAAGCGCAGGCGTACCTCTACCGGTTCCTCATCGCTATACATCACTCCCCATGCGTTTTTAAGCAGGTTGGGGCCATCAAAACCCTCTTGCACCTCAAATGGCTCCTGGGTCAATTCAGCAAATTCGATGCGTTCCAGTTTGTATGTGCGGAGATTGGCAACAAGTGAACTGTGACCTATAGCGTATATTGTTCGGCCAATGCCCGACGGCTCAAGCAGGTAAGGTGCAAACCGCGTCTCAAACGTTTTCCGTCGTGGAGGAGTGTAGACCAGCCGAACCCTGCGGTGAGTTGCCCAACCCAATGCCAATGCCTCAAAGATTGCTGATTTATCCTGTTGTCCTTTTTGTCGCTCTCTTGCCTGGTCCACTATTGCATGTTGATGAGAAGCAATTGTGTCTGGCATAACGCCAATAATTTTAGTGAGTGCCGACAGGATATGTTCATTGCGTTCATCGTGAATCTGTGTGAGTAGCCGTGCTGCAAGGTATAGTGCCGTACCTTCTGGCAAATCGAGCTTCATAGGTAGCAATTCAAACTTAGCATCTTCCGCTAGTTGCCAATACCAGCCATCTTTCACTAATGGAAGACGGCCTTCAGCAGAGAGTCCTTTAAGATAACTGCTCGCAGTATCTTCACTCACACCAAGTATTGTCGCGATTTCGCTTGTACGAAGCCTTCTCCCCGGATTTTTCCAGAAGAGTAGCTGTACCTGGTGTAGCCGGTCAGTTTTGTTGTATGCATCCGATGTTGGCATTGTTTACACCTCCTAAAAGACAGTGTAAAGAAAATTTCCGCAGGGAATGCGGAATCTTGAGAGGAATCTTTGACTTGCCACAGGTTGGGGTAAAACTGACAAAATAGGTAGAGCCATACATCAGAATTATTTACTCCATCCCAACTACGTACATGTTAAACAGATAGGTAAAAACAACGAAGTAACGAGGTGATTATAGACCTCTACAAATGTATTTGCAAGGAAATAGGTCAATCGCCTCTTGAAGGATTACATTAAAAGTGAGAAGAAGTTGAGGTTGTGGAGCTAACTATCGTAGAAATGCATAATGTACATCTGCAAGAGGGTCAGAAATCTTGTTGTGTAGCACTTATGACGAGGTAGAATAATGGCAGAATAGCGAGGGTATCCTAATTCCATTTCTGTGGCCCCCCCAATGTGCATCATACAAGGAAGCTCTTCGGTAGGTGGAGGAGGGGTGCATTCGATCCCTACCTTAATGCGGCATGAGGGCCTCTGGCTTTAGACATGGGGGTGAAATGCCGCCGCCGTAGGCGAACATCCATCGCTTGCTTGATAGTTCTAATGGTTTGTGGTAGAATATCATCGTGAGAACTTTTGAATACCGCCTTTTCGTGAATAAGGAACAGCATTCCAAGCTCATACAGTGCTTGATCCAATCGCGTGGCATCTATAACGCTATGTTGGAGATGGTCAAGGCGCAATATGAGCAAGATGGCACATTCCCCAGTAAGTACGATCTTGAGGCGGCTTTCAAAGGACAAGGTGCACATGTGCCCGCCACGACCGTGCAAATGCTGGCAGACCGCCTTTCTAAAGCCCTCAAACGCTTTCTTGCCGCAAAGAAGCATGATATTCCCGGCATCGGCTTCCCTCGTTTCAAGAAGCCGAACCGCTGGCACTCCATTCAACTGCGGCAATACGGGAAGGACTGCTATCTGCATGAGGATAAGAAGCATCTCATCGTCCCCAAGAAGCTCGGTCACTTCCTCAAGATCAAGCTGCATCGCCCGATAGAGGGCACACCCAAAACGGTTCACCTGGTACTACGTGCCGACGGGCATTGGTATGCACTCATTGTATGTGAGATGGAGCCAAAGACTGAGCATGAACCAACTGAGTGTTCCCATCCCGACATTGGTCTTGACGTTGGTTTGAAAGTGTTCCTGGCTGACTCGGAAGGGCATACCGTTGAGAACCCCCGATTCTATCGCACCTCGCAGAAGACGCTCCGGCGCAAGCAGCGCATGATAGCACGGCGCAAGAAGGGCAGTCACCGCCGTAGAAAAGCCGCGAAAAGTACAGCACAGACGCATCTCAAGATCAAGCGGCAACGCCGTGATTTTCACTCGAAAACGGCCAAACGATATGCCGAACAGTATCAGGTGATTGCGGTTGAGCACCTCACCATTCTCAACATGGTGCAAAACCATGCGCTCGCAAAGAGCATCATGGACGCCAGTTGGGGTGCATTTCTCGACATCCTTGAAGAAAAGGCTGAAAGAGCTGGTCATCAAGTGGTACGAGTCAACCCGCGCTTCACCTCGCAGAACTGTCACAACTGTGGCGAGATCGTACAGAAGAGTCTGTCGGTGCGTACCCATATTTGTCCTTTCTGTGGGTATGTCGCTGATAGAGATGTGAACGCCGCCAAAAACATCCTAAACCGTGCAAGGCTAGGGCATGGCCTTCAGGAGCTAACGTACACCGATGGGTGCAGCGTTTCCTGAGAAGCCCCGGCGTTTACGCCTGGGGAGTTGTCACTAGAATAGCTGAGTAGAGTGACAGAGGCTCGTATCGCATTGTATGTCTGGTTGGTTGATGCGACTACCTTTGAGTTTTAAAAAGAGGTGAATAATGGCAGAAACGCTCCCCATCGCAACCGCACCACAGTCGACCGCGCCCAAATGGAAGATCTGGCATACCCTTGGTATTATCGCGATTATAGCTGCAATAGTGCTGGTTTTATTGCTGATACCACTTGCATACCGGCTATGGTCATGGTTAGGCACTATGTTCCTTCTGACCGGCAGTGGACTCGTCGCGAGCCACGGGGTAACTGGCTACTGGCGAGGGCTGTTGATCGACCAGCGCAACAGGATCAGCCTCTCCCGGCTGCAGGCATCTCTCTGGACACTTGTCACCTCTTCCTCATATGCATCAGCGGCCCTGTTTAATATCCGTTTTGGGCAAAGTGACCCGCTGATGATCGCTATCCCCGCGGGCATATGGGTCTTGATGGGGATCAGTGCTACCTCGCTTGTGGGTACACCGCTCATTCAAAACTACAAGCAGAATCAAGATGCCAATGAAGAGGAAACTGCGAAAACACTGTCTCAATTGTCTGCTCAGCGCGTGAATACGAATCAACTTGAACCCGCTGGTCGACTGCTGGTCAACAAAAGCCCGGCGGATGCGAAATGGGCCGACCTGTTTCGTGGGGAGGAAGTAGGCAATGCTGCCCAGATCGACCTGGGCAAGACGCAGTTGTTCTACTTCACGAGCATCTTAGTGTCTGTTTACACTATCACCCTGGGCTCTCTGTTTGCCCATCCGCTTGCTGTCATCAGCAGCTTTCCCGATCTGAATCAGGGTATCTTAACGTTATTGGGTATAAGCAATGGGGCTTACCTTACGAACAAAGCTGTACCGCATAGTACGAGTACGAGCTAAGGCAGCAGGGGAAAGCGTTAGCGCGAACCGAAAAAATCTGCTATAGTACATCAGGAATTATTCCGCTATTGTTATTCCACGGAAGAAGTATATATATGTCGCCTTTGCGCGACTGCGGAGAACATTGATGTTACAGGTTGTTGTACAACTGCATTTTTACAACATGGTGCTGGTGCTGGCAGCGGGCCTGATAGCCGGTGTGTGGGGGCTGGTGCTCTTTTTCCGGGAGAGGCGCAGCGCCAGCGCGGACGTAAAGAAAGATGCGGACCCGGCCAATGCGCCCGGGGAGGACACTCGTTCGGGTGGAGAAGGAAATAAAGATCGGGCCGTGGATCTTCCCCGGAGGACCTTGAACAGGCCATGGCGTATTTCGCTGATCGTTACTGCTATCCTGGGCGCTTTGCAGGCGGTACTGGGAATTACGCTGGTGCTGCTGGGCCAGAGGGCGCCAGGGGGGAATCTTTATTACCTGCACTATGTCTATGGTGGCATTGTGGCGCTGGCTATCCCCGTTGCCATTAGTTATGCCACGGGCAATAAGAACCTGCGCCGGGACATACTGATCTACAGTATTGCGGCGCTGATCCTGGCGGCTGCCGGTGCTCGTGCCACGATGACCGGGCTTGGACTGCCATAGGTAGGAGAGATTGATGAGGGCCTCGTTTATCCACGTTGCCGATACACACCTGGGATACGAGCAATACGGCGTGCGCGAGCGCTTTAACGACTTCAGCCGCGCGTTCTGGGCTATTATGGATGACGCGGTGGAGCGGCGCGTGAACTTTGTGGTGATCGCGGGCGACCTGTTCAATAAGCGTGCGATTGACGCGCAGACGCTCATTCATGCCATCGAGGGATTAAGGAAGCTCAAGGACGCGGGTATTGCTGCGATTGCGATCGAGGGAAACCACGACCGCAGCTATTACCGGGATGGCACGTCGTGGCTGCAGTTTTTGTGTTACCAGGGGTATCTCACGCTTCTTGCCCCACTGATGCGCGATGGTTCGCCCGTGCTCAGCCTCTGGCAGCAGGACAGGATGCTGGGCTCGCACGTCGATCTGCTGGAGGGGAGGCTGCGGGTCTATGGCTTACCCTGGCAGGGCGCGGCCACGCTACGCAGTATGGAAGGCCTGGCTCGCGTAATGGAGGCTGTACGCGCCTCGGAGGACGCGGCGGGCGTCGAGTATCGTCTCCTGCTGATGCATACAGGCGTTGAAGGCATTGTCCCGCGCATACAGGGTTTGCCGTCGATGGCGCAGTTTCAGCCGCTGCGCAAATGCGTGGATTACCTGGCGCTGGGCCACGTACACAAGCCTTACGAGTTTGATGGATGGATGTATAATCCCGGCTCGACGGAGACGTGGGGCGCGGAGGAGGCGGCGTGGGAACGCGGCTACTATTTTGTCGAGATCGATACAAATGCTGCTGGGGAAAGCGACGAGTGGCAGGATGGGCAGCGGCATCGCGCTGTTCACCTGGTCAATAAGCGCCGACCGTTCGTGCGCTATGAACTGCGCGTGGATGGCCTGGGCGAGCCGAATGCCCTGTATGAGCGGCTGGAGGACTATTGCCGGCGCGAAGCGCATAAATACGAGGAGGCTGATCTGCGGCCGGTGGTGCAGGTACACCTGGTGGGAACGCTGGGGTTTGATGCCGGGTCGCTCGACTCGGCATATATGGAGGAGTTGATAGGCAAGTATTTCCGGCCGCTGCACGCGCGTGTCGACAACAATACCAATGACCAGGATTATGTCTCGGAGGGAGACGATATCGATGGCCGCGACCGTTCGACGTGGCACGAACTGGAACGCCGTATTTTCGAGGAACTGCTCAGCCGCGATAGCCGCTACCTGCCCGCGAAGGAGCAGTGGAGCGTTGTGCTGGCAGAGTTGAAGCAGATGGCGCTGCAGAAAGAGGACCCCGAAGGGATCGCGCAGTATTTGCGCGAGAAGCGAGCTAATCTATTACGCTAATGATCGAACATAGCGGGTCATTAGTAGACAAAGAGGTGCATGATGCAAGAGCAAGCACGTTCTACAGGAGTAGAAAAATGGCAACAGACGACGCCCCAACGCCTCTTCGCACACTCTCGCAGCAAGAAATAGCACACCTACTGAATCTGACTATTGCGGCACATCTGGCAACGCTCGATCCTGCCGGGTTCCCTCGCATTACTCCAATCTGGTTCCTCTGGGAAGACGGGATATTTTATATGTCCAGCGGGGAGGAAAGACGTCATGTGCATGACCTTGCTCGTGATCCACGTGCGGGGCTCTGTATCGCTATTGAAGAAGGTCAGACACAGGGAGGCAGCCGTCCGTATCGCCAGATCATTGTGCGTGGATTTGCGCAAGTGCAGCCTGATGTAGATGAACTATGGGCGCGCAAGCTTATCCTGAAGTATATCACTGGTCAAGCAGGAGTGTTACGGGCTCAGCAGGGCGCAGGGAAGCCTCTTACTGTCATCGCGTTGCGTCCAGAACGCTTTTTCACAACCGGGTACTTTCCTACAGAATAGTCATGAGCCGTTAAAAGGCTCATTGCTTTAGCCAGGCATAGGTATTGCTCCCAACTGCTGTAACATGCCCAGGTCGTCGCGGTTGCCCCAGTGTTCTACCACCTGGCCATTGGCGAAACGGGCGATGTCGATGATAGTGATCGTCATCGGTTTGCCGGTTGGAGCGATGCCCATGAATGCGCCGTGGTGCGTGCCGCGACCTGTCATGCGGAAGACTACTTTGTCTCCTTCGGCGACGAGATCCTCGATGGTGAGACGGAGATCGGGGAAGGCGTTGAGGAAACCCTTGATGCGCTGTTTCTGGCCCTCGCGGTCGAGCGGCGGAGCGGAGCCCGCCATGTACCTGGCGTAGCTGGGGGCCATCAGTTCGTCGATGATAGCGACATTTCCCTTGTTCCAGGCTTCTTCGATGTAGCGGCGGATGGTGGCTTTGTTTTCTTCTGTTGACATAAGTAAAGGCTGCCTTTCCGGATGTGTTATTTGCCAGATATAATACTAAACTTCTCCTCGGATAAAGTAGAGCCAGTGACGTAGTCCTGCCCTATTGTAATGAAAACCTAGAGATGCATCAAGGCCTACGATGCTCCGATAAAGCCGTAGCAATACAGGGTGCCAGATACGCCTGCTACGAGTACCGAGCCTCGCGAGATCGCGACGCCGCCCCAGAACTCGCCGGACTGTTGAGCACGCCAGAGTTCCTGGCCGGTGGCCGACGAGTAGGCCAGCAGTGTGCTACCGGTCTCTACGAACAGGACATCGCCCGTGGTGCTCGTGGGCGAGACTACCTGGACGGGGGTGCAGGTGCTCCAGCGCATCGCGCCGGTGTCGGCCCGTAACGCGTACAGCCTGCCATGCTTGCACAGGCCATCCGGTGTGGGGCCGCCCGCTACAAAAACGGTACCTTTGCTGTAGGTGGGCGGTTGAAAAATGCCACCGTAGTTCAGGAAACCGCTTTTGGCGATCTTGAGCGACCACGCAAGTCGAACACCATGACCTCCCTTTGAAGGAGCGAGCGCATAGACGGTGCCGTTCTTGTTCCCAGCCACAACGTACTCTTGCCCGTGATAGATATAGTCTACAGCGCCTTCGCCGAAATCGCAATCGCAGTTGTCAAAGGGAACGGCCATGTACTGCCAAAGCGTAGCGCCGGTATCCCAATCCATAGCAACGACAGAGTCCTCCTGGTTGTCGCTAAGGCCGTGAGGGCAAGGGTTGCCGGTTGTCGCGATTACCTCGTGTGCCCTGGGAACAGCAATGAGTGATGACCAGACGCCTCCACCCAGCGTGCCTGCTCGAGTCATGTAGTGCTTCCAGACCACGTTGCCGGTCGCCGCATCAAGCGCAAAAACTCCTCCACGCACGCAGGGATTGTCATCGTGAGAGGCCAGCCCGATGTAGACTTTGCCGTTGACCAGCAGTGGTGAGCTCCAGATAAACGCGCCTGCCCTGGGGCTTCCAATTTGCAGGTTCCATACTTCTTTTCCATTGAGCGTATTGACCGCGTAAACCCGCGCATCGGGAGTGCCATAGTATGCC
>Ga0209701_10003433_pt1 | contig 10376 bp, 6 predicted proteins | sample CZO8metaG_4_FD_188356 | JGI IMG/M metagenome (GOLD analysis project Ga0209701, IMG submission 188356) | Vadose zone soil microbial communities from the Eel River Critical Zone Observatory, Northern California, USA - CZOApr15con2H3.8 metaG... | ecosystem: Environmental > Terrestrial > Soil >...
CCTGGGTCATCAACTCGGTCGCGAGCTCGCTCTTGTTGCTCTACATCGGGGCCGCTATCGGCGGCATCGGGGCCGGCGTGATCTACGGCGCCAGCGTCGGCAATGCGCTCAAATGGTTCCCGGACCGGCGGGGCCTCGCGGCCGGGCTGACGGCGGCGGGATTCGGCGCCGGCTCGGCACTGACCGTGGTGCCGATCGCCAACATGATCCAGTCGAGCGGCTACGAGGCCGCGTTCCTGTGGTTCGGCCTCGGCCAAGGCATCATCGTCGTCCTGGTCGGGTTGCTGCTGCGCGCACCGCAACCGGGGGAGGCTCCGGCGCCCGCGGCGCCCGCAGTCCAGCAGACCCGGCGCGACTACGAATGGAAGGAAGTGCTGCGATCGCCGCCGTTCTGGGTGATGTACGTCATGTTCGTGATGGTGGGCGCCGGCGGCCTGATGGCGACCGCGCAGCTTGCTCCCATCGCCAAGGACTTCAAGATCGCCGACGTGCCGGTCTCGTTGCTCGGGATCACGCTGCCGGCGCTGACATTCGCGCTGTCGATCGACCGCGTGCTCAACGGCCTGACGCGGCCGTTCTTCGGCTGGGTGTCCGATCACATCGGCCGCGAGAACACCATGTTCATCGCGTTCATGCTCGAAGGCATCGGCATCTACGCGCTGCTGCTGGTCGCGAACAATCCGCTGCTGTTCGTCATCCTGTCCGGCGTGGTGTTCTTCGCCTGGGGCGAGATCTATTCGCTGTTCCCGGCGACCTGCACCGACATCTACGGCAGGAAATTCGCGACGACGAATTACGGCATGCTCTACACCGCGAAGGGCACCGCGGCGCTGCTGGTGCCGCTCGCCAACGTGCTGAACACGGCGACCGGGACATGGAATGCGGTGTTCATCGTCGCGGCAGCGCTCAATATCGGGGCCGCGATCCTGGCTCTGGTGGCATTACGGCCGATGCGCCTGCGCGCCATGGCGCGAAGCTGAGACCAAGCGAAAAAGCACCGGCGCCGCCTCTGGGCCGCGGCGCCGGGGCGTTCCGCCGGTATCCCTTGGGAGGCTCAGGAACCCCATTCGTGCGTCCACACCGGCCATCCGAGCCCCGATCCTCGATAAAGGCGATGCCGATATGCGCGCTGGTATATTGTATTACAGAAGCCATTCGGCTAAGTTCACTCGCACCTGAACCGGCTGCCATCTCATGAGCTCGATCTCGACCCCTACTCGAAATGCCGAGTCCCCGCGCGTTTCGCTCGCGCCGCTCGAGGACACCTCGACCTTCGCCGATCGGGCCTATCGGGCGCTGCGCGAGGTCATCGTGTCGCTCGACGTCTACGGCCAGCCCGGCGAGATGCGGCTCGACGAACGCCGCCTCGCCCAGGATCTCGGCATCAGCCGCACGCCGGTGCGCGAGGCGATGGCGCAGCTCGAGCGCGAGGGTTTTGTGCGCTCGATCCCGCGCCGCGGCGTCTACGTCGTGCGCAAGACCAAGCGCGAGGTCATCGAGATGATCACCGCCTGGGCGGCGCTGGAAAGCATGGCGGCGCGGCTGATCACGCTCAACGCGGCCGACGAGGAGATCGCCAGGCTGCACGCCATGTTCACCACCTTCGAGAACGGCCAGCTCCACGCCAAGCTCGACGAATATTCCGAGGTCAACATCCAGTTCCACCAGGCCATCATCGCGATGAGCCACAACCGCGTGCTGATCGATCTCGCCGAGAACCTGTTCGCACACATGCGGATCATCCGCCGCAAGACCATCGGCGAGGAGGACCGCGCCGACCGCTCGATCCGCGACCACATGAACATCATCCAGGCGCTGGAAAACCGCGAGACCGATCGGGCCGAAACGCTGGTGCGCCAGCACGCGCTCGGTCTGGCCGAGCACGTCGCGCGCCACGCGGATTATCTCGACTGATCGCAGGAACGACAGCGCGCAGGGAACACACGCGCGGCTTCAGAAGATTACGGGAGAGTACAATGTCCGATGCGGCAACCAAGCCGAAGCCCGCGACGGCCATCGCGGAAGCACAGCAGGAGCTGACGGATGGCTTTCACCTCGTGATCGATGCGCTCAAGCTCAACGGCGTCAACACGATCTACGGCGTGCCCGGTATCCCGATCACCGACTTGGGCCGCATGGCACAGGCTGCAGGCATCCGCGTCATCTCGTTCCGGCACGAGCAGAACGCCGGCAATGCGGCGGCAATCGCCGGGTTCCTGACGAAAAAGCCCGGCATCTGCCTCACGGTATCGGCTCCCGGCTTTCTCAACGGTCTGACTGCGCTGGCCAACGCCACGACCAACTGCTTTCCGATGATCCTGATCAGTGGCTCGTCCGAACGTGAGATCGTCGACCTGCAGCAGGGCGACTACGAAGAGATGGACCAACTGGCTGTCGCCAGGCCGCTTTGCAAAGCGGCCTACCGCGTGCTGCATGCCGCGGACATCGGCATCGGCCTGGCGCGCGCGATCCGCGCTGCGGTTTCCGGCCGTCCGGGCGGCGTCTATCTGGATCTGCCGGCCAAACTTTTGTCTCAGGTGATGAATGCAGAAGCCGGCGCGAAGTCGCTGGTCAAGGTCATCGACCCGGCACCGGCCCAGATTCCGGCTCCGGCTGCGGTCAAGCGCGCGCTGGAGGTGTTGAAGAGTGCCAAACGTCCCCTGATCATCCTCGGCAAAGGCGCGGCATACGCGCAGGCCGATGACGATATCCGCGCCCTGGTCGAGAAAAGCGGCATTCCTTTCCTGCCGATGAGCATGGCCAAAGGCCTCTTGCCCGACACGCATCCGCAATCGGCCGGTGCGGCGCGCTCGACGGTGCTGAAAGACGCCGATGTCGTGATGCTGATCGGCGCCCGCCTCAACTGGCTGCTGTCGCACGGCAAGGGCAAGACTTGGGGCGAGCCTGGATCGAAGCAGTTCATCCAGATCGACATCGAGCCCAAGGAGATGGACAGCAATGTCGAAATCGTCGCGCCGTTGGTCGGCGACATCGGCTCCTGCGTATCCGCGCTGCTTGCGAGCATGGGCAGCAAGTGGCCGCCTCCGCCGGCCGACTGGGTCGGCGCCGTCAATTCGAAGAAGCAGGAAAACATCGCCAAGATGGCACCGAGGCTGATGAAGAACTCGTCGCCGATGGACTACTACGGCGCACTCGGTGCGTTGCGCACCGTCATCAAAGAGCGGCCGGATGCCATCCTCGTCAACGAAGGCGCCAACACGCTCGATCTCGCGCGCGGCGTCATCGACATGTATCAACCGCGCAAACGCCTGGACGTCGGCACCTGGGGCGTCATGGGCATCGGCATGGGCTTTGCCGTCGCAGCCGCCGTGGAGACCGGCAAACCCGTGCTCGCGGTGGAAGGCGACAGCGCCTTTGGTTTCTGCGGCATGGAAGTGGAAACGATCTGCCGCTACCAGCTGCCGGTCTGCATCGTCGTCTTCAACAACAACGGCATCTATCGCGGAACCGACGTCAATGCGACCGGCGGTTCGGATGCCGCGACAACCGTCTTCGTCAAGGATGCGCGCTACGACAAGATTGCGGAAGCATTCGGCGGCGTTGGCGCCCATGTGACAACGCCCGATGAGCTCAGTCGCGCCGTGAACAAGGCGATGGACTCCGGTACGCCGACCCTGATCAACGCGGTGATCGACCCGGCGGCCGGCACCGAGAGCGGCCGCATCGGCAACCTCAACCCGAAAAGCGTGGTTCGCAAGAAATAAATCGGCCGTGTCGATTGCACTCTCATCAAGAGGAACGACGATGACAACCCGCAAGAAAAGCAAATCCAGGACCAAGCCGGCGGGGAAAAAATCGGCCAGGAAGGTCGTGAAGCTCGCTCCGAGGAAGACCGCTGCCTCCGCCAATGGCCTGCCGCGTCCCTCCACCAAGCCTTGGGGCCGGGTCGGTAAGGCGCTCGAGGGCGTGCGCATCCTCGACCTGAGCCACGTGCAGGCCGGTCCGACCTGCACCCAGCTGCTGGCCTGGTTCGGCGCCGACGTGATCAAGGTCGAGCGGCCCGGCACCGGCGACATCACCCGCGGTCAGCTGCGCGACGTGCCGAACGCCGACAGCCTGTATTTCACCATGCTCAACCACAACAAGCGCTCGATCGCGCTCGACACCAAGAACCCGAAGGGCAAGCAAGTGCTCGAACTGCTGGTGAAGAGCTGCGACGTGCTGGTGGAGAATTTCGCTCCGGGCGTGCTCGACCGCATGGGCCTGACCTGGCAGCACATCCAGAAGCTCAATCCGCGCATGGTGGTCGCCTCGATCAAGGGATTCGGTCCCGGCCCGTACGAGGACTGCAAGGTCTATGAGAACATCGCGCAGTGCGCCGGCGGCTCGGCGTCGACCACCGGGTTCGACGACGGCCCGCCGCTGGTGACCGGCGCGCAGATCGGCGACAGCGGCACCGGCCTGCATCTCGCCATCGGCATCGTATGCGCGCTCTACCAGCGCAATCGCACCGGCCGCGGCCAGAAGGTCGACGTCGCGATGCAGGACGGCGTGCTCAACCTGTGCCGGGTCAAGCTGCGCGACCAGCAGCGGCTCGCGCATGGCCCGCTCACCGAATATCCGCAGCATCCGCACGGCAAGTTCGGCGAGGCGGTGCCGCGCGCCGGCAACGCCTCGGGCGGCGGCCAGCCCGGCTGGATCCTCAAGTGCAAGGGCTGGAAGACCGACCCCAACGCCTACATCTATTTCATCACCCAGGCGCCGGTGTGGGGCGAAATCTGCAAGGTGATCGGCAAGCCGGAATGGATCACCGATCCCGACTACGCCAAGCCGGAGGCGCGGCTGCCGCGGCTCAAGCAGATCTTCGACACCATCGAGCAATGGACCATGACCAAGACCAAGTTCGAGGCCATGGAGATCCTCAACCAGTACGACATTCCGTGCGGTCCGATCCTGTCGATGCAGGAGCTCGCCGAAGAGCCGTCGCTGCGCAAGTCCGGCACGGTCGTCGAGGTCGAGCATCCGACGCGCGGCAAATATCTGTCGGTCGGCAATCCGATCAAATTGTCGGACAGCATCAGCGAGGTGAAGCGCTCGCCGCTGCTCGGCGAGCACACCGACGAGATCTTCAAGAAAGTGCTCGGCTTCAGCGACAAGGAGGTCGTCGACATCAAGGGCTCGGGCGCGACCGGAGGAATGCCCAGCAAGGATGCGGCGTGAAGCAGATGATGCCTACGGGTCGGCGCGGCGAGAGCCACATACTCGAGTCACCTCCCCCTTGTGGGGGAGGTCGACCGCGAAGCGGTCGGGAGGGGGGTGCCTCGTTCTGGCGGCGCATCGACCCCCCTCCCTATCCCTCCCCCACAAGGGGGGAGGGAACAGATACCGGCCCGGCTCCGCGATAGTTCTGAAGGTCTTGGATTTAGGCGAGGAAACGTAACGGATGCGCATCGTGGTCCATGGCCAGCAGGCGTTCGGCAAGGCGGTGCTCGAGGCGCTGCTCAAGCGCGGCGACGAAGTCGTGGCCGTCTATGCCGCGCCGGAGAAGCCGGGCCAGAAAATCGATCCGCTGAAGGAGGCGGCACTCGCCGCCGGCCTCCCGGTGCATCAGCCGGCGTCCTACCGCAAGCCCGAGGTCTGGGAGCAATTCCGCGCGCTCGCGCCCGACCTGCAGGTGATGGCCTATGTGACGCTGTTCGTGCCCGAGGAATTCCTGAAAATCCCGAGCCAAGGCTCGATCCAGTACCATCCCTCGCTGCTGCCGAAATTCCGCGGCCCGAGCTCGATCAACTGGCCGATCATCAAGGGCGAGACCGAGACCGGGCTGTCGATCTTCTGGCCCGACAACGGGCTCGATACCGGCGACATCCTGCTGCAGAAGAAGACGCCGATCTCCCCCGACGACACGCTCGGCAGCGTGTATTTCGACCGGCTGTTCCCGATGGGGGTCGAGGCGACGCTGGAAGCCGTCGATCTCGTCAAGGCCGGCAAGGCGCAGCGCATCAAGCAGGACGAATCGCGGGCGAGCTACGAGGGCTGGTGCTCGGCCGACAACGCGCGCATCGACTGGGGCAAGCCGTGGGCGCAGATCCACGATCTGATCCGCGGCTGCAATCCGCAGCCCGGCGCCTGGACGTTGCACGACGGCAAGAAGCTGCAGATTTTCGACTCCAAACCGTTGCCGGCCAAGCAGCCCTCCGGCATCGCCGGCAAGATGGGCGAAGTGGTCGCGATCGATGCCGAGAGCTTCACGGTCGCCTGCGCGGACGGCCGCATCCGCGTGTTTCGCGTCAGGGCGGCCGACGGCGGCAAAGTCGGCGCCGCGGAGTTTGCCGCGGCCGCCAAGCTCGTGGTCGGAACCCGCCTGACGTGATGTAAGCGTTTCTCTTGAGGAAGGTGTCAGAATGTCCCCTGGTCAACCCGTCAAAAAGTCCGCTGCGCCGGAGCTTGCGCCGCAACATCTCAAACCCAAGACCGACATCGAGATCGCGGATGCCGCCAAGAAGCGCCCGATTCTCGAGATCGCACGCGAGAAGCTCGGCATCGCCGCGGAAAATCTCGAGCCATACGGCCACTACAAGGCCAAGGTGTCGCTGGATTACATCAAGACGCTGAAAGACCGGCCCGACGGCAAGCTGATCCTGGTCACCGCGATCACGCCGACGCCCGCCGGCGAAGGCAAGACCACGACCACGGTCGGCCTGACCGACGCGCTCAACCGCATCGGCAAGAAGGCGATGCTGTGCATCCGCGAGCCCAGCCTCGGCCCGTGCTTCGGCATGAAGGGCGGGGCGGCCGGCGGCGGCTATGCCCAGGTCGTGCCGATGGCCGAGATCAATCTGCATTTCACCGGGGACTTTCACGCCATCGGCGCCGCCAACAATCTGCTCGCGGCGATGATCGACAACCACGTCTATTGGGGCAATTCGCTCGGCATCGATCCGCGCCGCATCGCCTGGCGGCGCGCCATCGACATGAACGACCGCAGCCTGCGCCACATCGTGTCCTCGCTCGGCGGGGTCGCCAACGGCTTCCCGCGCGAGGACGGTTTCGACATCACGGTCGCGTCCGAGGTGATGGCGATCTTCTGCCTCGCGCGCGATCTCGACGATCTCAAGCAGCGGCTCGCGAATATCATCGTGGGCTATACCCGCGACCGCAAGCCGGTGCGCGCCGGACAGATCAACGCCCACGGCGCCATGACCGCGCTGCTCAAGGACGCGCTCGCGCCCAATCTGGTGCAGACGCTCGAGGGCACGCCGGCGTTCGTGCACGGCGGTCCGTTCGCCAACATCGCGCACGGCTGCAACTCGGTGCTGGCGACGACGACCGCGTTGAAACTCTGCGACTACGTCGTCACCGAAGCCGGCTTCGGCGCCGACCTCGGCGGCGAAAAGTTCATCGACATCAAATGCCGCAAGGCCGGGATCAAGCCGGATTGCGTGGTGCTGGTCGCGACTACCCGCGCGCTGAAAATGCATGGCGGGGTCAAGAAGGAGGACCTCAAGGCCGAGAATCTGCAGGCGCTGGAAGCCGGCATGGCCAATCTCAAGCGCCACATCGAGAACGTGCAGAAATTCGGCCTCACCCCGGTCGTCTCCGTCAATCGCTTCAGCGCCGACACCGACGCCGAGATCGACGTCGTCAGGACCGGCTGCGCCGAGCTCGGGGTCCAGGCGGTGCTGGCCGATCACTGGGCCGAGGGCAGCAAGGGCGCGTCCGACGTCGCGCGCGCGGTCGTCGGCGTGGCCGAGAAGAGCAGGCGCCAGCTGAAATTGCTGTATCCGGACGACATGCCGCTGATCGACAAGATCCGCACCATCGCCCGGGAGATCTATCGCGCCAAGGACATCGAGGTGGCAAAGCCGGTGCGGGAGCAGCTCGCGCAATTCGAGGCGATGGGCTACGGCAAGGCACCGGTGTGCATCGCCAAGACCCAGTACAGCTTCACCACCAATGCGGACTTGAAGGGCGCGCCGGCCGACCACGTCATTCCGGTGCGCGAGGTGCGGCTTTCCGCCGGCGCCGAGTTCGTGGTGGCGATCTGCGGCGAGATCATGACGATGCCGGGCCTGCCGAGAGTGCCGGCGGCCGACCATATCGACGTCAACGCCGAAGGCCGCATCGTCGGGCTGTTTTGAGCTTTGATACTCGGCAGTGCGCTCCCTCCCCCCTTGTGGGGGAGGGTGGGGAGGGGGGTATCTGAGAGGCTTCACCCCCCTCCCGGCGCAGCTTCGCTGCGCCGACCTCCCCCACAAGGGGGGAGGTGTCCAAAGCGAGCGGAAGACGAGGAGAGACCGCGATTCACGCCGTAAACGACAAGCCGGGCAGCGGGCGGCGAAAACCGCCGCGAACTCCCAAAGGACGCCAGGTCGATCCGCGCGCGCTCGAGGAAGTGCGCGCGCTGCTGGAGAAACGTCCGCGCCGGCGCGATCTCCTGATCGAGCATTTGCATCTCATCCAGGACCGCTACGGCCATCTCGCCGCGCCGCATCTGGTGGCGCTGGCGCACGAGATGCGGCTCGCGCTCGCCGAAGTCTACGAGGTCGCGACGTTCTACGCGCATTTCGACGTGGTGAAGGAGGATGCTTCGCCGCCGCCCGCCGTCACCATCCGCGTTTGCGAGAGCCTGTCGTGCGCCATGGCGGGCGCCGAGCAGCTGATCGAGCAATTGTCGAAATCCTGCCCGCCGGACGTGCGCGTGCTGCGCGCGCCGTGCATGGGCGCCTGCGATCGCGCGCCGGTCGCGGCCGTCGGTCACGAGCAGATCCCGCAGGCGAGCGCCGAGAAGGTGATGGCGGGCGCGAAAGCGGGCGCGCACGCCGAAGCGCTCGCGCCGCAGATTTCATTCGACGATTATGTCGCGCAAGGCGGCTATCGGCTGCTCAAAGAATGTTTGTCGGGCGCGCGCACGCGGGAATCGGTCATCGGTCAGGTGAGCGATGCCGACCTGCGCGGGCTCGGCGGCGCCGGATTCCCGACCGGGCGCAAATGGACGATCGTGCGCCAGGAGCCAGCGCCGCGGATGTTCGCGGTCAACGCCGACGAGGGCGAACCCGGCACCTTCAAGGACCGGTTCTATCTCGAGCGCGACCCGCACCGGTTTCTCGAAGGCATGCTGATCGCCGCCTGGGTGGTCGAGGCGGCCGACACCTACGTCTACGTGCGCGACGAATATCCAGGCATCCGGCTGATGCTCGAGCGCGAGCTCGCGCGCATCGAGCAGGCGGGACTCTCTCCGCACACCAAGCTCTTCCTTCGCCGCGGCGCCGGTGCCTACATCTGCGGCGAAGAATCCGCGATGATCGAATCGATCGAGGGCAAGCGCGGCCTGCCGCGGCATCGCCCGCCCTATGTGGCGCAGGTCGGCCTGTTCGGGCGGCCCACCCTCGAGCAGAACGTCGAGACGCTCTACTGGGTGCGCGACATCCTGGAGAAAGGCGCGAGCTGGTTCTCCTCGCAGGGGCGGCGCGGACGCAAGGGCTTGCGCAGCTTCTCGGTGTCCGGCCGCGTGCGCGAGCCCGGCGTGAAGCTCGCCCCCGCCGGCATTTCCGCGAGCGAGCTGATCGAGGAATTCTGCGGCGGCATGCTGCCGGGCCACACCTTCAAGGGCTATTTGCCGGGCGGCGCCTCGGGCGGAATTCTCCCGGCCGCGATGGCCGACCTGCCGCTCGATTTCGGCACGCTCGAACCCTACGGCTGCTTCGTCGGTTCCCATGCAATGGTGGTGCTCTCGGATAAGGACGACGCCAAGGCGGTCGCGCTCAATCTGATGCACTTCTTCGAGGACGAGAGCTGCGGCCAGTGCACGCCGTGCCGGGTCGGCACCGAGAAGGCCGTCAAGCTGATGCGCGACGGCCCCTGGGACGAGGCGCTGCTCACCGAGCTCTCGCAGGCGATGCGCGACGCCTCGATCTGCGGGCTCGGCCAGGCCGCGCCCAACCCGCTCTTAAGCGTGTTCAAATATTTCCGGGACGATTTGGCGCAGCCATTGGGGAAATGGTGAGGTGATGTTGGATTATATTGTTTGCAGATCGATGGCGGAATGGAGCGGCTTGCTCAGGCCGCGGGCTCCCTCTCCCCGTTGGGGAGAGGGTGGGGTGAGGGGGAGCGGATCTATCGGTAGGTTGGAACCCCCTCACCCGGCCGCTGCGCGGCCGACCTCTCCCCAACGGGGAGAGGGGGAGACTGGGGCTGCCCTCGAGTACACCTTCATTGCCGGAACGACGGCTCCGAGGCGGAGATGAAGCGATGAGCAAGGGCAACGGATCCGGCGAAAAGGAACTGGCACAGCAGCCGCTCGGCTACGGCCGCGACCAGAGCGGCGGCAAGGGCCGCCTCGAGGAGCGCGAGTCGGCCGGCATCGGCTTCACGCTCGACGGACAGGAAGTCGTCGCGCGCGACGGCGAGACGAT
>Ga0209701_10003436_pt1 | contig 10371 bp, 9 predicted proteins | sample CZO8metaG_4_FD_188356 | JGI IMG/M metagenome (GOLD analysis project Ga0209701, IMG submission 188356) | Vadose zone soil microbial communities from the Eel River Critical Zone Observatory, Northern California, USA - CZOApr15con2H3.8 metaG... | ecosystem: Environmental > Terrestrial > Soil >...
TCATTTCGTCTTCGGTCGGCATAGTTCACCTCGCTCGGTAACATTTTCATTTGAGTGAACTATACCCGCTTGAGTAACATTTTACGTGAGTGAATACGGCCTCTTGCAAACGGCAGAGAAACTGGGTAGGATTCAAGCAACTAACTTCAAAGATGAGACTGCAATGGAATACGCCTGTCGAGCCGATACATGGCAAGCCTTGTACGCGACGTTGGCTGGTTCAGCAGCAGCCTTGACCGGCTTGCTCTTTATCGGGCTGTCGCTCAACCTCCGCATTATCGTCAAGATCCCCGAGCACACAGCGCGCCAGGGAGACGTTCGGCGGCTTGCTTAGCCTGCTGGTCCTTTTTATACGCGAGGGGACACAGCGATACAAGCGATACAAGTGACACAAACGATACAAATGTTACAAACGATACAATGTTATAAACTTCATTGGAAAGAGGGTGATCGCTCATCCACGCTACGCCAGGAACACCGGTAGCGGTGAGCCGCTGGCTTCGGCAACCAGGCTGGTTGTCGCCGACCAGTTGATTTACCACGATCCCGACCATCCCTCCGGGATCGTATTCTCGGTACTTCCGGGATGAGAGGATCGCCGGAGCAGCAATCAGGTGTGATCGTCACTCGCACTATTGAAATAGGCACGTCCCTGTCAAGACGGACGCTCGACAAAAGAGCTTGATGTCGTGAGCATAAACGTGGCAGTGGCACGGACATCCTGCGAAGACGAGCCGACCAGGATCTCGAACTCCCCCGCTTCAGCGACCCACGCGTGCTGCAGGTCATCGTAGTATGCCAGCGCGTCGGGGGCGAAAGTAAACGTTACTGCCTTGCGCTCGCCAGGCTCAAGCTGCACCTTGGCGAAGGCTTTCAATTCTTTGCCGGGACGCTGTAGGCTTGCTGTCACGTCCCGTATGTACAACTGCACGACTTCTTTGCCTGCATACTGTCCTGTGTTGGTTACATCGACCGACACACCCAGCATGTCGTCCGGCCCCATCTCCCGGGCGCTTAGCCGCAAGCCGCCGTAACTGAAGTTCGTGTAGGAGAGGCCAAAGCCGAAAGGGAACAGCGGCGTGATTTTCTTCTTCTCGTAATAGCGATACCCGACGAATAGTCCCTCGCCGTAGCAGACTCGTCCATTCTCGCCGGGATAATTAATGTAGGCGGGGTTGTCTTCCAGGCGCACGGGGAAGGTTATGGGTAGCTTGCCCGAGGGAATAGTGTCGCCAAAGAGGACATCGGCGATGGCATGGCCGCATTCCTGGCCAGGATACCAGGCCTGCACCACGGCTGCCACCTTAGCAAGCCAGTTCATCGAAATGGGCGAGCCTGTGTTGAGGATCACGACGGTGTTCTTGTTCGCCTCCGCCACTTTCTCGATCAGCGCAGCCTGCTCCCCCACCAGTTCCATATCCTGCCGGTCGAACCCTTCACTCTCCCATTCACTACTCAACCCGGCAAACACCAGGGCAACGTCCGCTGCCGCCGCCAGTCTCGTTGCTCGCTCCAACGCATCATCGGGGATTGGAGCGGGGGGTTGCTTATCGTTGGTGCAGCCAGGTTCATAGCCAATAGTCACGCCTGCCCCAGCGCTGGCGACGATGCCGTCGAACGGCGTGATCGCGTAATGGGGGACAACAGCCGCGCTCCCTCCGCCCATGATGCGTGCCGTCTTCGCGTTCGGTCCAATGATCGCCAGCGATGCCAGTGTCCCGCGCTGCAGCGGCAGGATATTCCGCTCATTTTTGAGCAGCACGATCCCTTCCGCAGCCGCTTCTCGAGCCAGTGCGCGATGCTCGGGCCGGTCGAGCGCCAGTTCGGGAGCTTCGTCAGGGTACTCAAACGCCTTAGCTTTGACGAACATGCGCAGCAGGCGATGTACGTGCTCGTCGATAGTCGCCTCATCTACCTCACCGCGCTCGACGGCCCGGAGCAGATTCTCGCCCCGCCAGATCGAGGAGCCAGGCATCTCCAGGTCAAGTCCCGCGTTCACGGAAGGGCTGGTGCTCCTGGTCCCGAACCAGTCGGACATGACTACCCCGTCAAAGCCCCATTCTTCCCTCAGGACCTTCGTTAACGTATAAGGGTTTTCGCTGGCAAAGGTGCCGTTCACCTTGTTGTACGCGGCCATCACCGCCCATGTTCCGGCCTCCTGCACCGCGGCCTTGAAAGGCGCGAGGTAGATCTCGCGCAGAGCACGCTCGCTCACCTCGGAACTGATACTGTAGCGCTCGAACTCGGAATCGTTACAGACATAGTGCTTGACCGTTGCGCCGACACCCTGACTCTGTACGCCTGTGATGAAGGCCACAGCCATCCTGGCGGACAGGTGGGGATCTTCCGAGAAACATTCAAAATTGCGACCGGCCAGCGGGGAGCGATGAATGTTGACTGTGGGAGCGAGGAGGACATGCGCTCCCTTGTCCCGGGTCTCCTGGCCCAATGCCTGCCCGACGCGCTCGACCAGGGCTGTGTTCCACGACGCAGCAAGCGCAATCTCAGCCGGAAAGCAGGCCGACGTGACAGCGCCCGTAAAGCCTTCGCTGCCACGCGCCCCATGGGGTCCGTCCGTCACCTTCAGGGCTGGGATGCCGAGCCGCTCGATGGGCGTGGTATGCCACATGTCAGCCCCGGCAAGCAGCGCCACTTTTTCCTGGAGTGTCAACTGGCTGAGCAGCTCATCTACACTATCGCGCATATCTTCTCCTTCTGTATCCTAGGCGTCTTGCTGATGTTGCTGCTTACTCGTCTCGTTGCTACCGTGGCTTTGCCGCATGCTGAACCGATCGGCAGAACAGCTACAATCAGCGGCACCAGCAGTAGACTCAACCAGTCCCAAAGCCTCCCATGATCGTGGAATCCTGTCCAGGACCAGTTGTAGATATATGATCCTACGAATAACACGACGAAGACCGCCACAATTGCCACGACCACCCACTTCAACTGTGCCAGCCATAGGCGCTGCTGTTCTTCCTCCGCAGCGAACCACATCGGCACAGCAGCCAGTGCGATCGGAAGAAGCAGCAATTGCAAGTAGTCCCAAACCGTATCGTTGTCTTTGAATCCTGTCCAGGTCCAATTGAAGGCATAGGTTCCTACTTCAAACACCGCTAAGACCACCACAGTTGCCACGAACACCCTCTTCCACGTCCACCATTTCAACTCCCGATTCACCTTCTCAACTCTCTCATCCATAGTGCCCTCCTGATTTCGCTTGATCTGACTCAGGGAAATAGAGATGACCCCCTAAAAGTATACTGAGTTTTTACACGAACGGCAATCCGCAAGCGTGAGCAGGGTCAGAGTGAGGTATAGGTCTGGGAGAGTAGCCCCTTACTAGCCGCAGCAAAGACGTTCAATATATCTCATCCTTTCAATATACTTGTGCGTACAGAACACACCTGGCTCGTAAGTGTTTTCTTCAGGGAACAAGTGAGTTGGAGGGCTTGTACATGGTCGGGAGGGACGAGATCGCGAGAGCGTATCAGCCGATCAGCTCTTATGGAGTGATAGGTGATTGTCGTTCTGCCGTGCTCATCGCACCTGATGGAGCGGTGGACTGGGCCTGCCTCCCCGATTTCGATAGTCCCGCCATCTTCTGTCGTCTGCTGGATGCCAGGCGTGGCGGATATTTCCAGATAGCGCCTGCAGATAGCTCCATTCCAGGATCACAACGCTACCTGCGCGGGAGCAATATTCTCCAGACCACCTTTACCAGTCCCACCGGGGAAATTGTGCTGACGGATTTTATGCCGGTGGAGACGTTGAGCGCCTGGCAGTTCCGCGAATTGAACAATAATACCTGGACACGCGAAGATGGCTCCTGCCATTGCCTGATACGCGTCGTAGGATGTACGCATGGTGAAATGCCGATCACGATGACGCTCAAAGTCAGCCCGGACTACGCGGCGGCGCCATGTGAGGTCTCCCTTATTCCAGGTGGCTTGGGTGCGGTCATCTCGGGTGGACAACAGCATGTAGGTCTTGGAATCGTGGGGGCATATCGTGTGCCTTCCTTCACTACGTCTATCTCGCAAGAGGAAGGTGAAATGCACCCATCTATTGTTGTGCAGGCGAATCTGCAAGAGGGCGAGCGCTTGATGTTTGCCGTTGGTGTTGGGCGCAACGAAGAAGCGGCTCGCAGACTGGCCGAGCAGGAATTGCACGAGCGCAACTTTGATTGGGAACTGGCCCAGACGCTCTCCTGCTGGCGCAAATGGCTTGCCGGCTGCTCCTATCATGGCCCCTACGTTGATTGGGTACAGCGAAGTATACTCACGCTCAAAACGATGACCTATGCCCCGACAGGAGCGATTGTCGCGGCTCCTACCACCTCGCTTCCAGAAGAACTGGGGGGTATGCGTAACTGGGATTACCGCTTCACCTGGCTGCGCAATGCCACCTTCATGCTCAATGCGCTGAGCATGCTTGGTTTCACGGAAGAAGCTCGCGCTTTTATCCGCTGGTTGCTTCGCCTCTCCTACTCAAATGTCGAAGATCTCCAGATCGTGTATGGTATCCGTGGCGAGCGTGACCTGGCCGAGCGCGAACTGGCCCATCTCAGTGGCTATCATGACTCGCACCCTGTACGTATCGGCAATTTAGCTGCCAGCCAGAAACAACTTGATGTCTTTGGCGAAGTGCTGGACAGCTTTCACATGTATTGGCGCCGGGGCGGTTTTGAACGCTACGGCGAAACGATTGAAGGCCCTCTCTGGAGCCTGATGCGCCTCCTGGTAGAGCATGTATGCACACATTGGCAAGATACGGATAGCGGTATCTGGGAGGTGCGGGGCAGTTCGCAGCACTTTGTATCTTCCAAAGTCATGTGCTGGGTGGCGCTCGACCGTGGCATTCGTGCGGCTCAACACTTCCACCTGGAAGCGGACCTGCCGCGCTGGCTCCTTGTGCGTGACCAGATGCGCGCCGATATTCTATCACGCGGCTACAACACCACCATCCAGGCTTTCACCCAGGCCTATGACGGCAATGCATTAGATGCATCAGCCCTGTTGTTCCCGCTTGTCGGCTTTATCTCTGCTGATGATCCTCTGATGCGTTCAACGGTTGACCGTATCAGCGAGCAGTTGACGGACGAGCAAGGGTTTGTCTATCGCTACCAGTCCGATGACGGAGTAGCCGGCGGCGAAGGAACGTTCACCGCATGTACGCTCTGGCTCGTCGATAACCTGGCCATGCAAGGCAGAGTAGCGGAGGCGAAGCATCTTTTCGAGCGTGTGCTGACCTGTGCCGGGCCTCTTGGCTTATTTTCTGAGGAGACCGCTGCAGGGAGTAACATCGCGTTAGGCAACTATCCACAGGCTCTTACACATATCGCACTCATCAATAGCGCCTTGAACCTGCAACAGGCTGAGCTGTGCCTGGCTCGCGAGCTGGGGAGAGCGGCAGAGCTACGAGATACAGGTCCATGCCAATGCACACTTGCCGGATAGAGGTGCCTACCATCCTGGCAAGCCGTGCAGCATGCTGGCGGCTTAGCATTCTTCCACCTTCACGAATCTCTCCTATCACAAATTCATTGTCATATTTGCTGTGCTTCGCTTGTCTTTACTAGTGAAGGATATTTCCCATCACTTTCCAGGGAGACGCGGGGAGGATGGCAGGAAATCATCAATAGTATATTTCATCTTGCATCATTTACAACTAGACAACGCACTATCTGCGAGGTAATCCAGGGGGTATATGGAAGAAAGGACGTACGATGTGAGAAATGCGATCAAGATGCTCCCGAACGAGCAGTTGAGACGCGAGCGTCAACGACGCGGCTGGTCGCGCGAGTACGTGGCCGAACAGATTGGCGTAGCCGATCCCAAGACGATTGGACGTTGGGAACGCGGTGTCGCCTTTCCTAGTTCCTTTTTCCTGCAGAAACTCTGCAATCTCTTTGGCATGCTGGCCCAGGACCTCGGCCTATTCCCGGCGGATCATGACAGCGAGTTACAAGCCGTTGCCGGATACCTGGAGAGTGCTGGACCGGAGCGCTACACCCTGCACCAGGCCATCACCGACTACACCGGACAATACAACTCAGCAGCTTATGAGCGGATGGTCGAGTATTTTATCCGTTACGTGGAGACGCACGAAACGGACTTCGATGCACTCGAAAGGGAGACGAGCACTATACTTGCAGCTCTCCAGGTAGCATTCGAGCGAGGAATGTCTACGCTCTTGATACGAGGCGCCATTCCCTTTTCGCTCTTCCTCGAATCGCGGGGATTGTATGAGCTGGCAGAAACTTATTTGCAGCGCGCCGGACAAGCCGCCAGATCGCTGGGAGATCTGGCTATCCAGGTCAAGGTATTGTATCATCAAGGAAGAATAGCAGACCTTCGCGGAGATACTGCACGGGCAGAGGCGCTTATGCAGAAAGCTTTGACTCTGGCTCGCCAGATCGGGTACAGCCACACTGTTTGTGCTCCCCTGGAAAACGAGGCAGGCCAGCGGATCAAGGACCGCGCAGCAGCAGTTTTTAGCAGTGTCGGCTAGAAACCTTGCAACTATCTTTGGGAAGAGATAATTGACAGGCGCTCTAAGGAGTCAGTCAATGGCGCGTGAAACAGGGGACCCCGGTTCACCTGACCAGGGGATTTCCCCCGACGAGCGTAACCTGGTAGTACGAGCGCAGAGTGGCGACATGATAGCCTTTGAAGTGCTCTATGAGCGCTATAACGACCGCATCTGCCGCTACTTAACCCGTATGATCGGCAATGATGGCATCGGGTGCGAACTTACCCAGGAGGTCTTTTTGAAAGCGTGGGAGGCGCTACTGAGTCTCCGTGATCCATCACGCTTTGCTGGCTGGCTCTATCGCATTGCCACAAACCAGGCATATAACTATCAACAGCACGCGAAACTGCTGCATACGATCCCATGGGAAGAGTATGGAAAGGGGGCGGAGACGCCGAGTATCGCGGGGCCGGAGGAACAGGTAGAAGAGACAGAACTGCTGAAACTCGCTCTTGCTCGCGTCTCTCCAACCTACCGCCCATGCCTGATCTTCTATGTTGTAGAAGAGCTTTCGCAGAGGAAAATAGCTGAACTCTTACAAATAAAGGAAAACTGTGTGAGCAAGTACGTGAGCCGAGGAAAAGAGGAGCTGCGTCAGATCTACCGGCGACTCGCGAACGAGCAAGCTACTTCAACAAAAGGAGGAAGGTGGGGCCAATGAGAAACCAACCACCTTGCGTCACCTGGGCAGAGAAACTTGCGCTTAGACGCGAAGACCTCGCGCTCGCTGATCGTGAGGCCGTTGATACACATGTACAAACCTGTCCAGCATGTGAAGCGGCCCAGGCAGACTATCATTTTCTCGATTCCCGCCTGCGAGCGCTACCACCTCCTGCACTGAAGCCGTTGCCTCGTCTTTCTCTTCAGAATCTTAGGCAGGATGAAGGGGAAAGAGACACTACGAAGACGATGAAGGCCGGTGGCGCTACAAGCGCTTCCCGTCTCTCCTCACCAGTCAAGCGAAGAACCACTCGTGGTCGTTTCGTTTTCTCTGTTCGGAGCGCCCTTCCGGCTGTCCTCGTTGCCTGTCTTATTCTGGCCGCGCTACTGCTCTTTGGAATGCAATCTGCCAGCATCAACGGTTCCCAACCGCCGGGAACCACGCTCTTTACCTATAATGGGCACAGCGATTACGTAGATGCAGTGGCCTGGTCTCCCAACGGTCAATTCATTGCCTCAGGCAGTTGGGACGGCACGGCGCAGGTCTGGGATGCACGCACAGGGGCCCTCCTCACCACCTACAGAGGACACAAAAATGCCGTGAGTGCGCTGGCGTGGTCTCCCGATGGTCAATACATTGCCTCAGGCAGTTGGGACCACACCGTGCAGGTCTGGTATGCTCAGACAGGAGAGACGCTCTTCACCTACAGAGGAGATACCGAATTTGTGGATGCTGTCGCCTGGTCTCCCGACGGTCAATACATTGCCTCTGGAGATAGGAACGATACGGTGCAAGTCTGGAACGTAAAAACGGGAAAAATGCTTTTCGAGCGCGCCAAAGATACAGGAGGCATCATAGAGGCGCTGGCCTGGTCCCCTGATGGACGCTACATCGCCGCCGGGGACAGGGACAAAACGGTACAGATCCTGGATGCACGCACAGGGGCCATCCTCACCATCTACAAAGGACATACCGATGAAGTGAGTGCGCTGGCCTGGTCCCCCAACAGCCCGTACATTGCCTCGGGCAGTTATGACCACACCGTGCAGGTCTGGAACGCACACACAGGAGCTACTCTCTTCACCTACAGAGGACACAGCAATACCGTGGCTGCAGTAGCCTGGTCCGCTAATGGCCGGTACATTGCCTCGGGCAGTTGGGATGGCACGGTGCAAGTGTGGGCGGCTCCCTCTACCAGGTAAACATAGCTTCGTTATCTCTATACAAGAAAGACAACAGAATTAAATCTCCTATTTTTATGTCTCATAGGCTCGTCATTTGTCAAGTGGATTTCAGATTTTAGCCCTTGACAAAACGCATCCACATCGTGCATACTATTAATGCACACGTGTGCATTGCCTCGTTATTTTTTTAGGTTGTTGGTGCACACGTGTGCATTGCCAGATGGATAGTAGTGTATCGGTTGTTCGGCAAAAGAAGGTGAACCGCTTGCACCGGCAAGAGATATCCATCCAAGATATCGCCCGCGCCGCTGGTGTCTCGCATTCAACGGTATCGCGTGCACTCCGTGATAGCCCGCTGATCAGTGTGGATGTGCGAGAGCAGATCCAGCGCCTGGCGCGTGAGATGGGCTATACGCCCAATGCTATTGCGCAGAGTCTGCAAACGCGGCACACCAGCACAATCGGCCTGGTGGTGACGTCGATTGCCGATCCATTCCTGAGCGACGTTGTGAAGGGCATCGAAGAAGTGGCGCGCGCAGCCGGCTTCAGTGTACTTCTCAGCGCAACCCACAACGATCCCGACCAGGAGATGGTAATCATCGAAACCTTCCACCGCCGGCGTGTTGATGGCATCCTTGTCGCGTCGTCCCGTATTACTAGCGAGTATAAGAAGCGCCTGGATCATGTCCGGGTTCCAACCGTACTGATCAACAGCCAGGCCGAGTCACAGTATGAGTTGTTAAACTGGGTTTCCGTCGATGATCGCATGGGAGCGCAACTCGCGGTAGAATACCTGCTGCACCTCGGTCATTGTTCAATTGGCTATCTCGGCAGTAGCAGCAGGCCGAGATCAAATCGGCAGCGACTTCATGGATATCAAAGCGCTCTAGCAGCCGCAGATATGCCATGTCGCGATGCGCGGGTAGTGATCGCAGCTGGCACTGAGGCCTCGCCGGAGGAAGATGTCGCTGCCGGGCAGGCCTCGGTGCCCCGTCTGCTCGAAGCAGGAATTACCGCTGTTTTTTGCCAGAACGATATGATCGCCATTGGCATACTGATGGCTTGTCAAGAACGAGGCATTGCGGTGCCCCAGGAGCTGAGCGTCATCGGTTTTGACGATATCAGGATGGCTAGCTACGTGGCGCCTCCACTTACGACGATCTGCCAGCCGAAGTTAGAACTTGGACGCCTCGCAGCACAGGTGATGCTCGATTTGTTGCATAATCGTCCAGGACGGAACCATATCTTACAGCCCACACTTGTAATTCGCGCTAGCACAGCTCAGCTAGCACAATGAACCCCGTTCTGGGGGATCGAAAATCGATAATTAGCAACCGTTCGTGTACTTCAACGTCCGTGATCGTAGAGCGGATTAAGATATTGGCACCACTAGCAGTGGGCGCTCCCCCGGCATAGCGGCCGGAGCGCATCGTAGTTGCATTGAGGTTCACAGGGAGTCGATGTATGCGCCAGTATGATTTACATAACCTGGTTGTCCATCCCGGTAACTCCACCGACCCCGGCGTAATCGTCGAGGTAACCCCAGAGTTGGCTGGCTGGGATTATCTCTCTTTTCAGTTGCGTCACCTGCTTGCAGATCACTCCTGGACATTCGCAACCGCCGACGACGAAATGGCGATTGTAGTCCTGGGCGGTCGTATAGGCGTCGAGTCGGACCGGGGCCAGTGGTCACGCGTCGGTGAGCGAGACAGCGTCTTTAGTGGACTGCCGTACGCACTCTATCTGCCTCGCCACACAAGGTTGACCGTCAATGCGGAGACGGATTGCGAGTTTGCCGTTGCCCTGGCACCAACCGACCAGGATCACCAGCCGCGTCTTGTCACTCCACGTGATATCGAGATCGAGATCCGTGGGGGCGATAATGTTACCCGCCAGATCAACAGCATTATCCCACCGGGTTTCCCCTGCCACCGGCTCGTCGTCGTGGAAGTCTATACACCTGGCGGCAACTGGTCAAGCTATCCTCCGCAC
>Ga0209701_10003437_pt1 | contig 10370 bp, 7 predicted proteins | sample CZO8metaG_4_FD_188356 | JGI IMG/M metagenome (GOLD analysis project Ga0209701, IMG submission 188356) | Vadose zone soil microbial communities from the Eel River Critical Zone Observatory, Northern California, USA - CZOApr15con2H3.8 metaG... | ecosystem: Environmental > Terrestrial > Soil >...
GCTGCCGGACGGATCTACCCGCGTAGCCGGGTTTGCCGAGGGCAGCCGGGGCTGCAAGCACCTGTGCCGGCACTGCCCCGTGGTCCCGGTGTACCAGGGAAAGTTCCGCATCGTCCCGGTAGACGTGGTGATGGAAGACATCCGGCAGCAGGTCAGAGAAGGCGCGACCCATATTTCCTTCGGCGACCCGGACTTCTTTAACGGTCCCACCCATGGCCTCAGGCTCGCGCGGGCCTTGAACGAAGCATTCCCCGACGTCACCTTCGACGCCACCATCAAGATCCAGCACCTCATCGATCACGCGGAACTGCTGCCCGAAATGCGGCACTGCGGGTGCCTGTTCATCACCTCCGCGGCGGAAGCCGTGGACGACGACATCCTGCGCTTTCTCGACAAGAACCATAGCAGCCGGGACTTTGACCGGGCGGTGGCGCTCACCCGCGAAGCCGGCATTGCGCTCGCCCCGACCTTTGTAGCCTTCACCCCCTGGACTACATTGGAAGGCCACATCGCCCTGCTGGAGCGGCTGCTGGAACTGCGACTCGTGGAGAGCGTGCCCCCGGTGCAGCTCACCATCCGGCTGCTCGTTCCCGAAGGCTCCTATCTTCTGAAGCTTCCGGGCTTCAAGGAAAAGCTCCAGGCTTTCGATCCCGCGCTCCTGGGATATCCGTGGGTCCATCACGATCCGCGCGTAGACCGTCTGCAGCAGCACCTGCAGGCCGAAGTGGCCCGATGTGAGAAGCAGGGTCTTGCGCGCCGCGAAGTGTTCGCCGCCATCTGGCGCATGGCCCATGAAGCTGCAGGGCGCCCCGCGCCAAACCTCGCGGGGAACCTGGGATCTCCGATCCCTCGACTGTCGGAACCGTGGTACTGCTGCGCCGAGCCCACCGAGCAGCAGCTCCAGTCCTTCTGACCCAGCCGATCCATGAAGCGCGTTCTGGTGCTTCTGCCCACCACCGGCTACCGCAACAACGATTTTCTTGCGGCCGCGAAAAAGCTCGGCGTGGAGATCGTGACGGCGGCCAACTACTGCCACCAACTGGCCCCATCCTGGGGTCTGGCACCCATCATGGCGCTGCATTTCGACCGGCCGGAGCAGGCGGCGGACACCGTTCTGCGGGAGATCGACGGCAACCCGGATGCCGTGCTGGCGGTGGACGATTCGGGAGTCGAGCTTGCGGCGCTGCTTGCGGAGCGCCTTGGCCTGCCGGGGAATCCCGCCCACGCGGTGCGCCGGGTGCGTGACAAGCTGGCGTTTCGCCGGCTGCTCGAGGAATGGGAATTCCAGTGTCCCGGATTCCGTCACCTGCCGAGCGGTGACGATCCCGGGAAACTGGTTCCCGAGTTGAAGTTTCCCGTGGTGGTGAAGGCCCGGCGTCTGTCGGGGAGCCGCGGCGTGATTCGCGCCGATGATTCCCAAGCGCTGGTGCGCGCGGTGAACTGGGTGCGGGCGATCCAGTCCCGGGCCGACCGGGACGCCCAGGAACTGGGCCTCATCATCGAGGACTTCATTCCGGGACGGGAACACGCGCTGGAAGGCACCCTGCAACAGGGAGAGCTCACCACCCTCGCCCTGTTCGACAAGCCCGATCCCCTGGACGGGCCCTACTTCGAGGAAACGATCTACGTCACACCCTCCCGGCTGCCGGAAGCGCTCCAGGACCGGATTCATCAAGAGGTCGCCCGGGCCTGCCGCTTGGCCGGGCTCGTGACCGGGCCGGTCCACGCCGAAGTGCGGATCAATGACCAGGGTGTCTGGATTCTGGAGGTCGCGGCCCGCTCCATCGGGGGCTTATGCGGGCGGGTGCTCACCCATTCCCTGGGGATGAGCCTGGAGGAGCTGATTTTGCGCCAGGCGGTGGCAGAACCGCTTGCCGTTGCCGGGGAGGGCGGCGCTGCGGGAGTCATGATGATCCCGATTCCACGGCGCGGCATTTACCATGCGCTCAAAGGCCTGGCCGACGCGCAGTCCGTACCTGGCGTCACCGGGGTGAGCATTACGGCGGAGCCCGGCCAGATCATTGCGCCGCCTCCCGACGGGGCGAGCTACCTGGGCTTCATCTTCGCCCGGGCGGAGAATCCCGCGGATGCGGAAGCGGCGCTGCGCATCGCTCATCGCCGGCTGCACTTCGATATCCGCCCCGAGTATGCGGCGATGGCAGCGCCCGCCGCCGAGCGCCCTTGACCTTGACGCAATATCGCTAGTCGCCCCACAACGGCTCGCTCAATGCTGCCGTGAACGCGGAAAACATCAGGTTGAAGCTCAGGCTCACGCGGCGCTCGCCGCTGGCGTTGGCATCGACGGAGTGCCGCAAATACGAAGGGAAAACGAGTAGCGTACCGTTTCCAACCCGCACCACGACCTGATCAGTGTTGGCGGCGGTGAGTTCCGTGACGGGTGGCCTGATGACGCCGGTTTGGCTGCGCGGGTCGTGGAAGTTGATGGTGTCGGCGCCGGGGCGGGTGCGCACGTAGTACACCGCGCTGAGGTAATTGTTGGGGTGGCTGTGCGCGCGGTGCGCGGCGCCCGGCGCATACAGGTTCCCCCAGCAGCCGGTGATTTCGATCGCTTGTTCGCCGATGTTCAGGAACTGCAGCACGCTCGCCGCTGCCCGGCTGACGCAATCGCAAAGCGCGTGCAGTTCCTCCCGCCGGTGCAGGGCATGGCCCGACTGCCAGGCTTCGCCAGGCTTCAGCTCGGGCAGTCCCTGCCGCAGCGAGTGCAGCAGTCCGAGTGCGCTCGCGTCGATCGGTTCGTGCACCTCGGCTCGAAGCTGGATTTTCCAGACCAGGGTAGGAAAAAGCGAAACGACGTCCGAGTTTTCGATCCACGAATGCTTGCCCGATATCGCCATGGAGCCCCCTAGTGTCCCAAGGTTCCATTCAACCACTAGCCTTCATAGGGGCGTAAAGTTGTTGCACCAGGACCCTCTTCTAGCGACGAGATAACAGGAGGACAAGCCATGATTACCGTAGGTCATATTCTGCAGGAGAAAGGAACCCGGATCTGGTCCGTTTCTCCCGATACGATGGTCTATGACGCGCTGACACTCATGGCCGAGAAGAATCTCGGCGCCGTGTTCGTGATGGACGGAGCCAAAATCGCCGGTATTTTCTCGGAACGGGATTACGCGAGAAAGGTGACCTTGAAAGGGAAATCGTCCAAGGAAACGCCGGTCAAGGAAATCATGACCAAGGACGTTCTTTTCGTCCGCCCGAATCATTCCATCGAGGACTGCATGGCGTTGATGACCGATAAGCGGATCCGGCATCTGCCCGTCATGGAGGGTGAGCAACTGATGGGCGTCATTTCGATAGGTGACGTCGTCAAGGCCATCATCTCCGAGCACGAATTCGTCATCAAACAGTTAGAAAACTACATTGCGGGAGGTCGATAGTTCGCTAAAGAGAAGAAAGGCTGCAATCTGTATGGCGGAGAGAGAGGGATTCGAACCCCCGGTACGGATAAAGTGATAGGAAAATCAATCCTCCCTGATCCTGCTTGTCGCCGGCGTCCTGTGCCGATGCAACGCTGCATTGATGCCTGACCGGCGCCCCATGCGCCCGTTCATTTCGCGGTCAATGTTTTGACCCCGTTCTTTGTACCAAGCAACAGCACGTCCGCCCCGCGTCGCGCGAACAGTCCGTTCGTGACGACACCGGTGATGTTGTTGATGGTGGCTTCGAGCTCGACGGGGTTTAGTATCGAGAGTCCCCAGACGTCGAGGAGGACGTTGCCGTTGTCGGTCGCAAAACCTTCGCGCAACTTCGGCTGACCGCCGAGCCTCACCATCTGTCGCGCAACGTATGCGCGGGCCATCGGGATCACTTCCACAGGCAAAGGAAATTTCCCCAGCACCGGCACGAGCTTTGATTCATCGGCGATGCACACGAATTTTTTCGCCACCGCCGCGACTATCTTCTCGCGCGTGAGCGCCCCGCCCCCGCCTTTGATCATGGCGAGATGCTCGGTGATTTCGTCAGCGCCGTCGATATAGACCGGCAGCTCGTCGACGCCGTTCAAATCGAGCAGGCGGATGCCATGCCTCTTCAGACGCTCAGTGGTCTTCTCCGAGCTCGCCACGGCGCCGGCGATGCGATTCTTCATCTTGGCCAGCTCGTCGATGAAGAAATTGGCGGTGGAGCCGCTGCCAACGCCGATCACGGCGTCTTCCACTACGTACCTGATCGCCTCGCGCGCAACCGCCTGCTTGAGATCGTCCTGGGTCATCGGCGCTTCGAGGGCGGAAGGTCGGTGCAGACGCCTTCATAGAGCTCCGCCGCCATGCCGATCGATTCGCTGACAGTCGGATGAGGGTGGATGCTCTTTCCGACATCGACGGCGTCCGCCCCCATCTCGACGGCGAGCGCGATCTCGCTGATGAGATCACCCGCGCCGGTGCCGACGATGCCCCCGCCGATCACGCGGTGGGTCTCCTCCGCGAAGATCAGCTTGGTAAACCCCTCGTCGCGACCATTCGCAATGGCGCGCCCGGACGCTGCCCAAGGAAACTTGGCGATCCCGAATTTGCCGCCTTGCTTCCTAGCCTCCTCCTCGGTAGGTCCGACCCACGCGATCTCGGGATCGGTATAGGCCACTGAAGGAATCACGCGGGCGTCGAAATGGGATTTCCTTCCCGCCGCGGCTTCGGCCGCGACGTGCCCTTCGTGCACCGCCTTGTGCGCAAGCATCGGCGGGCGGGCAATGTCTCCAATCGCGAAAATGTGCGCAATATTGGTGCGCATCTGCGAATCGACCGGTATAAAGCCGCGCTCGTCGACTGAAACACCCGCAGTTTCCGCCCCGATGTTCCTGCCATTGGGGGTGCGTCCGACCGAGACCAGGATCATGTCGTAGAGCTGCGGCTTGGCCGGCGCGTTCTCGCCTTCGAACGATACTTTCAGCCCTTCTTTCAGAGCCTCAACCTTGGTGGCCCTGGTTTTCAGCATCACGTTGTCGAACCGGCGCGCGTTGAACCCCTGCCATACCCTGACGAGATCGCGGTCCGCCCCCGCCATCAGCGTATCGAGCATCTCGACCACGTCGAGGCGCGCACCGAGCGTCGAATAGACGGTGCCCATCTCCAGCCCGATGATTCCGCCGCCGACCACGAGCATGCGCTTGGGTCGCAACCTCAATTCCAGCGCCCGGGTCGAATCGACGATCCGCGGATCCTCGGGGAGAAACGAAAGCTTGGCCGACTGCGAGCCTGCAGCGACGATTGCGTTCCTGAATGCAATGACACTGCGCCCGTCTTTCGCTGCGACGCCAAGGTGATTGGGCCCGACGAACGCGCCAACGCCTTGCAGCACCGTCACCTTGCGGGCCTTTGCCATGCTTGCAAGGCCTCCGGTGAGCTTTCCGACCGCCTTGTTTTTCCAGGAGCGCAGCGCTTCCAGATCGATCTCAGGATCGCCGAACGCGACACCGTGCTCGGCGAGGTGCTTCGCCTCGTCCATGACCGCGGCGACGTGCAGCAGTGCCTTGGAAGGAATGCAACCCACGTTGAGGCATACGCCGCCGAGTGTCGGATAGCGCTCGACGAGAACCGTGTTCATGCCGAGATCGGCGGCGCGAAACGCCGCCGAATAGCCTCCGGGCCCCGCCCCGAGAACAACCACGTCGCAGCTGAAGTCGGCTGAACCGGTGTACGCCGCTGCTGCCTGAGCCGTTCCGGCGGCCTTTGTCGAAGAAGGGGCGGAGGATCTCTCCGCTGCAGCGGAGGGAGAAAATTGAGGGGGCGAGGCTGCGGAACTCTCCCCTTCGAGAAGCAGTATCACCGAACCCTGGGAGACCTTGTCACCGACCTTGACTCGCAGCTCCTTCACTACGCCCGAGTGCGAAGAAGGGATCTCCATCGTCGCCTTCTCCGACTCCAGGGCGATGAGCGAGGCCTCCTTTTCCACCCGGTCGCCGGGTTTGACGAGGACCTCGACGACGTCGACGTCCTTGAAGTCGCCGATGTCCGGAACCTTGACTTCGATCATCTGCCCCATCCGCGTCTCACAGGAGAGTCCGGCGGAACTCGGACAGGACGGAGGCGAGATATGTCGTGAAGCGTGCGGCGGCGGCGCCGTCGATGACGCGGTGATCGTAGGCGAGCGACAGAGGCAGCATCAGCCGCGGAACGAAAGTCCCGTCCTTGAACACCGGCCGCACCTGGGACCGGGACACGCCGAGGATCGCGACCTCGGGCGCATTGATGATCGGCGTGAACGCCGTGCCGCCGATGCCGCCGAGGCTGGAGATGCTGAAGGTGCCTCCGCGCATATCGTCGGGCCTGAGCTTCTTTTCCCGCGCCCGCTTGGAGATTTCGGCAAGCTCGCGCGCGAGGTCGAACACGCCTTTGCGGTCGGCGTCGCGGATCACCGGCACCACGAGCCCCTCCGGCGTGTCCACCGCGACCCCTATGTGGCAGTACTTCTTGACGATCAGGTTCTCGCCGGCCCGGTCGAGCGACGCGTTGAAATCGGGGAACTGCTTGAGCGCGTTGGCGCAAGCCTTCACCAGGAACGCGAGCAGGGTGAGCTTGAAACCCTGCTTTTCGGCAACCTGCGCCTGCTCCTTGCGGTAAGCCTCCAGCTCCGTGATGTCGGCCTCGTCGTGCTGGGTGACATGAGGGATCCCGACCCAGTTGCGACGCAGATTCCCTCCCGCAAGTTTCCGGATGCGCGAGAGCGCTCGGGTTTCGATCGGCCCGAACTTGGCGAAGTCCACCTGCGGCCAATCGGGGAGATCGAGGCTGAATCCGCCGCGTGCGGCGGGGCCCGCCGGCGCTCCGCGTATGATGCCCTTCACGAACTCCTGGACGTCGGTCTGGGTGATGCGGCCCTTCGGGCCGGACCCCTTTACTCTTGCGAGGTCGACCCCCAGCTCGCGCGCGAACTTGCGCACCGAGGGACTTGCGTGCGGTGTAGAGCCGGCGGACGCGGCCTCGTAGAGTACCGGCCCGGGCCTGCTCATCGGCGGCGCTTGGGCGGCAGCCGGAGCGGGGCGCGGGGGCGTCGGCGCGGGAGGCGCAGCGCGCTGTGGCGCCGACGAAGGCGCTTTCGCGACCGCACCGCCGCCGGCCACCTCAAGCAACAGGATCGGACTGCCTTGGGAAACCTTGTCGCCGGTCTTGACCCGCAGCTCCTTCACGACGCCGGTCGCAGGCGAAGGGATCTCCATCGTCGCTTTGTCCGATTCCACGGTGATGAGCGACTGTTCCTGCTGGACGGCGTCGCCGGGCTTGACCAGGACCTCGATAACGTCGACTTCCTTGAAGTCGCCGATGTCGGGGACCTTTACCTCGGTAAGGGCCATTCTCTGGAGCGATCCTGCGTCAAACCGTGACTGGATTCGGCTTTTCGGGATCGATCCCGTATTTCCTGATCGCGTCGGCGACGACTTTGGACTTGACCTCGCCCTGATCGGCGAGCGCCTTGAGCGCCGCGACTGCCACAAAATGCCGATTCACCTCGAAGAAGTGGCGCAGCTTGGCGCGTGAATCCGAACGACCATATCCGTCGGTGCCGAGCACTCTGTAGATGCGATCGCCGGGAACGTAGGGCCGGATCTGATCGGCGAACGTCTTGATATAGTCGGTCGCCGCAACGACGGGGCCCGCGCCTTTTTCCAGGCACCGGGTCACATGGGGAACGCGGGGCTTCGCTTCCGGATGCAGCATGTTCCAGCGATCGGCGGCCAGCCCTTCGCGGCGAAGCTCGGTCAGGCTGGTCGCGCTCCAGACGTCGGCGGCAATGCCCCAGTCGGCTTCGAGCAGTCCGCCCGCGGCGATGACTTCGCGCAGGATCGTTCCCGAGCCGATCAGCTGAACGCGCTGCTTCTTCTTTGATCCCTCCCGGACGAGGTGCATCCCCTTCAGGATCGCGTCCTCGGCGCCCGCCGGCATCGCGGGATGCTCATAGTTCTCGTTCATCAGGGTGATGTAATAGAACACGTCCTCCTGGTCGGTGACCATCCGGCGCAGGCCGTCCTGAATGATCACCGCGAGCTCATAGGCAAACGCGGGGTCATAGGAAACGCAATTGGGAATGACCGAGGAGAGAACGTGGCTGTGCCCGTCCTCGTGCTGCAACCCCTCGCCATTCAGCGTGGTGCGGCCGGATGTTGCGCCGAGGAGAAACCCCCGAGCGCGCTGGTCCCCTGCGGCCCACACCAGGTCGCCGACGCGCTGCATCCCGAACATCGAATAAAAAGTGTAGAACGGCACCATCGCCAGATTCGAATGGCTGTAGGACGTCGCCGCGGCAATCCAGGAGGACAACGCGCCCGCCTCGGTGATGCCCTCCTCGAGGATCTGTCCGGCCTTGTCCTCTCGGTAGTACATCACCTGATCGCGGTCGACCGGCTCGTACTTCTGCCCTTCCGACGAGTAGATCGCGAGTTGCCGGAACATGCCTTCCATGCCGAAGGTGCGCGCCTCGTCGGGGATGATAGGCACGATGTGCTTGCCGAGGTTCTTGTCGCGCACGAGCGCGGTGAGAATGCGCACGAACGCCATCGTGGTCGAGATCTCGCGTCCTTCCGAGCCCTTCAGTTGCTGCTCGAAGGCTGTAAGGGGCGGCACCGTGGGCACGCTCTCGGCCTTGCGGCGGCGCTGCGGGAGGTAGCCGCCGAGCGCTTTTCTGCGCTCGTGCAGGTACACCATCACCGGATCGTCGTCCTTAGGTTTATATAGGGGCAGCTCCTCGAGCTTATCGTCCGGAATCGGCACCTTGAAGTGGTCCCGGATCTCGCGGATCGTCGCGATATCGAGCTTCTTCAGCTGATGCGTCGGGTTCTTCGCCTGGCCCTGCTTGCCCAGGCCGTAGCCCTTGATGGTCTTGGCGAGGATCACGGTGGGCTGTTCGCTGTGCTTTACCGCCGCCGCGTAGGCGGCGTAGATCTTGTGCGGGTCGTGGCCGCCCCGGTTGAGGCGCCAGATGTCCTCGTCGGTCATACGCGAGACCATCTCGAGAAGTTTCGGGTCCTTGCCGAAAAAATGCTTGCGCACGAAAGCGCCGTCGTTGGCCTTGTAGTTCTGATATTCCCCGTCGACCGTCTCCTCCATCACGCGCAGCAGCCGCCCCTCCTGGTCCCGCGCGAAGAGCGGGTCCCAGTACGAACCCCAGATGAGTTTGATGACGTTCCAGCCCGCCCCCCGGAAATCGGCTTCAAGCTCCTGAATGATCTTGCCGTTGCCGCGCACCGGGCCGTCGAGGCGCTGCAGGTTGCAGTTGACGACGAAAATCAGGTTGTCGAGCTTTTCGCGCACCGCCAAGCCGATCGCACCGAGCGATTCAGGTTCGTCCATCTCGCCGTCGCCACAGAACACCCACACCTTGCGGTTTCCCGTATCCGCAAGCCCGCGGGCGTGCAGATACTTCAGGAGCCTCGCCATGTAGATGCCTTGAATCGGCCCGAGCCCCATCGAGACCGTGGGGAACTGCCAGAAATCGGGCATGAGCCAAGAGTGAGGATAGGAGGAGATACCCTTGCCGTCGACCTCGCGGCGGAAATTCAGGAGCTGCTCTTCGCTCAGCCGGCCTTCGAGAAATGCGCGCGCGTAGATTCCAGGCGATGAATGTCCCTGGAAGTAGACGAGATCCCCTCCGTGCCCCTCGTGCGGCGCGTGCCAGAAATGGTTGAAGCCGATGCCGAATAGCGTTCCGACCGAGGCGAAACTCGCGATGTGGCCGCCCAGCTCGTCGTCCGACTTGTTCGCTTTCGCCACCATGACCATCGCGTTCCAGCGGCAGAACGAGCGGATGCGCTCCTCGAGCGCGTGGTCGCCGGGGGAGCGCTCCTCCAGATGCGGCGGAATCGTGTTGAGGTAGGCGGTATTGAGCGAGAACGGAATGTAGGCTCCCGAGCGGCGCGCCTTGTCGACGAGCTTCTCCAGCAGAAAGCGGGCGCGCTCGGGGCCCTCGCGCTCGAGCACCGCCTCCAGCGCATCGAGCCACTCCTGTGTCTCAAGGGCATCGGGATCGTTGGCGGCGGAAAATTCAGGCAGCGCAGACATGAGCTTTCCTCGTTGCAAATGCTCGGGCGGGAGTTCAGGACTTGCGAAAGAGCGGCTTGAAGCTTACCTCGCCGGCTCGACCGGATCAATTGCAGCTTATTCCGTTTCATGAAACCATACTTTGCATCATACAATCAAAGACTCCGCGTCATCATAGAGACCGGCTTGCGGCCGGACCGGACCAAGCCGCGAAAACCGGGATGCTAGAATGCGCGCCTTTCCCGCGCTCGCCACGTCGCTTTTCTCCCCGTGCACACCCGCACCCTTGACGGCAACGCCATCGCGCGCGAGCTCCGAGAGGGGCTTATCCGGCGCGTCGCGGCCCTCGCCGCAAGCGGTGTGCGTCCGGGCCTTGCCGTGGTG
>Ga0209701_10003444_pt1 | contig 10360 bp, 8 predicted proteins | sample CZO8metaG_4_FD_188356 | JGI IMG/M metagenome (GOLD analysis project Ga0209701, IMG submission 188356) | Vadose zone soil microbial communities from the Eel River Critical Zone Observatory, Northern California, USA - CZOApr15con2H3.8 metaG... | ecosystem: Environmental > Terrestrial > Soil >...
TGGACGGCAAGCGCGTGCTGGTGATTATCCCAGATGGGACACGTACCGCCCCTATTCCCCTCTTCTTTCGCTTACTTTATGAGCAGCTTGGGTGGCGCGTGAGTCGACTAGATTATTTAATCGCCCTGGGCACGCACCCACCGATGTCGGAAGCGGCAATCGATCAACTGGTCGGCGTGCCAGCAAGTGAGCGGGCGCAATCCTATCCCAATGTGCGCATATTCAACCACCACTGGTCACAGCCGGAGATGCTGCGAACTATCGGCATAATATCTCGCCAGGAGGCGGCGAGGCTGACAGATGGTCTGCTGATTGATGAAGTGCCGGTTACGCTTAATCGTATGATCTTTGAATATGACCAATTGATCATTTGCGGGCCGGTGTTTCCCCACGAGGTAGCGGGTTTTTCAGGTGGTGCCAAATATCTCTTCCCTGGCATAGCCGGGCCGGACATTATCAACTTTACTCACTGGCTGGGAGCACTCGTCACCAGTATGCTCACCATCGGGGTCAAAGATACGCCTGTGCGGCGCGTCATACACCGGGCAGCCGAGTTTGTGCCATGCCCTCTGCTGTGTATGGCACTGGTACTCAAGGGTCAGGAGCTACACGGCCTCTATATCGGCTCCCATATAGAAGCATCCAACGCGGCAGCCGACCTCTCCGCGCAGCTCAATATTATCATGGTAGATCGTCCCTTTCACCGTGTGCTTTCCATGCCATCCACCATCTATGATGATTTGTGGACGGCGGCCAAGGCTATGTACAAAACCGAGCCAGCTATCGCCGATGGAGGAGAAGTTATTATTTACGCACCCCACATCAGTGAGATATCGTACACTCATGGCAAATTGATTGACCAGGTAGGCTACCATGTGCGGGACTATTTCCTCAAACAGTGGGAGCGTTTCAAAGGTGTTCCGGGGAGTATTCTGGCGCATAGCACGCACGTCAAGGGCATGGGCACCTATGATATCGTCAGCAGGGTTGAAACACCTCGTATCCAGGTGACACTGGCAACCAGTATTCCCGAAGAACGCTGCCGACGTGTCAATCTAGGCTACGCAGATTACCGGGAAATTGACCCGCAGGCATGGCAGGATCGCGAGCAAGAGGGTATTTTGCTCGTTCCCCATGCGGGGGAGATACTTTATCGGACCACATTTACTTGACGCAGGTTTATTAAGAAGTTGGTTGCAACAACAATTGTGGGCTACATGAGGCGCAATGGCATTGCGCCTCATGTAGCCCACAATTGTTGTTGCAACCAAAGAAGATATACAAGCTAGTAAACCAGTATACACTGATGTATACTGGCTTACTATGAAAACAATTCGGGTTGGCCTCGTCCAAATGCATTGTGAAAAAGGTGCTATCAATGATAATCTGGCATCCATCCATGCCTATCTTGAAGAAGGCATGAGCCAGGGCGTCGATATTATGTGTTTTCCAGAAATGAGCATCACTGGTTATATAGACCCTACACGCTATATTGAGGCGATACTCCATCTAAATGGGCCGGAAGTCGCTCGATTTGTGGCCATGACGAAAGAAATACCGATTACAGCTATTGCCGGCTTTGTCGAAGTGAATCCCCAGGGAAAGCCCTTTATTACGCAAATTGTCGCTCATTCAGGCAAGGTGCTGGGCGTGTACCGCAAGAAAACCATCGTTGACGATGAAGCACTGTGGTTTGCACCAGGTTCTAGCATAGTGGTGTTCCAGCACCCAAAAGTGGCATTTGGCGTCACCATTTGTGCCGACATCAACACCCCAGAGCTGTTTAGTGAGAACGCGAGACTGGGAGCGCGTATCATCTTTGAAGCCGCCGCACCGGGACTCTATGGGTCGCAAGCCACGCGAGATTGGCAGAGCGGGTACCGGTGGTGGCAACAAGAGTGCCACACCAAGTTGGGCCAATATGCTCAGGACAATAGCATGTATATTGCTGTTGCAACCCAGGCCGGAAGAACGATTGATGAAGACTTTCCAGGTGGAGGTTATGTCTTCGGGCCGGATGGCACCTGCGTGTATTCAACACTCGATTGGTCAGAGGGAGTATTGTATGCGACACTTCTCAGTAGAGAAAAGGGATGAGTCGCCAGGTTCGTCTGGCATAGCTCTGGTACTCCTGCGGGAAGGCATCGGCGAGCATAGTCTCTTCCGCTTGAATGCGGCCCCAGTAGGCACCCACCATGGGGAAGACAATAGCCGCAAGTGCTATCCAGTTGGCCGTGGCAACTCCAGCACCGAGCCAAAGGAGGAGATCCCCAAGGTAGCCGGGATTGCGAACCAGCCGATATGGCCCCTCCGCAATCAGGCGCTGTTCTGTAGAAGTCCTCAGGGTTCGCGTGTAGAAAGATCCTAGCACCCGGCTCGCCCATATCCGAAGTACGAGTCCAGCAAGCATAGCTGCGATGCCAACCCATGCTACTCTCTGGCTGCGGAGGCGACCGAGCCTGAGCTGGTTCAGGAGAGGTGCTACGAGGAGAGCAAGCATGGCCAGACCAAAGGCAGCACCAATGGCCCGTGTACTCCCGCGGTCCGCCTGCCCCTCTTGCAGGCTTTTGGCAGCCTCTCCTTGTCGCAGAAGGCGCTCCACAACAAAAAAGCAGCCGATTAAACTGTAAGCAATTCTGGTTGGTCGCATACGTGTGTCCCTTCGCCAGTTATACATGGTTGAGTAAAAAATCGTAGCAGTAGTTGCTGCTATCGTAGAGCATGAACGAAAGTGTGTCAAGAAAAACAAGCCACTTGTAGAACTGCACTCGTTTCGGTTACAATTAGAGCGGAGGTGTAACTCATGAGTTCAGGAATTTCCCACAGCCCTGGATGGTTCCCTGTGGCCGTGCAGGCACTGGTGGTGATCGCCGAGACGGAAGGACCCTGTTCAAGCAGCATGATGGCTCAGGATCTCAAGGCGCATGCAGTCTTCGTGCGGCGCGTACTGGCACAATTGGTCCGTGCCAACATCGTCCAGGCACGCGAAGGACGTGACGGAGGCTATCGCCTTGCCCGCTCAGCCGATCACATTACGCTCGCAGAGGTCTACCAGGCCGTCAAATTGGCAGACTCCTCAGAGGACACTGCTTGCAGCAGCGGCGTGAACGCGCGAGTCCAGGCCGTACTGGATGACATCGGAGCCGAAGCTGAACAGCGTCTCCTTGAGTTGCTCAGCCACTCTACCATTGCTTCTGTCCTGCAGCGCATAGCGGTCTCCGGCCACTCCTCGTAAGCCATCTCGTCTCTCCACAACAAGCCACAATATACTTACCGAAACTGCATTTGACATTTTTACAGTTATTGAGTAAACTGCAATCAGGAAGATTTCAGTCATCTGGAAACTTCCCACAATTTAAACATTCTCATTGATACAGTTTTGAGACACAGTTTTGAGACATAGTTTTGAAAGGAACACCATCAATGGCTATATCACTTGGCTTAGGCTTACTCATTCTACGCCTTGTTGCTGGACTGACGCTTGCCGCACATGGAGCGCAAAAGCTCTTCGGGTGGTTCGGTGGTCCTGGTTTCACCAAGATGGAGCAGGGCTTGCAAACACAGGGGTTCAAACCCGCGTGGCTCTGGACTTGCCTGGTTATTCTAGGGGAGTTTGGCGGCGGACTTTCCCTGGCATTTGGTTTCTTGACTCCCCTGGGAGCAGCCGGTGCCTCTGCCGCGATGCTGATGGCGATTTTCAAGAGCCATTGGAAAAATGGTTTCTGGAATAGCAAGCGCGGCCTTGAGTTTCCACTATCACTGCTGGCCATCAGCGTAGCTATCGGACTGATCGGACCCGGAAGTTATTCTTTGGATGCCCTCTTTGGCATTGCCCTACCAGACACACTGGTTTATGGCGTGCTGGCAGTGGCCGCTATTCTCGTCGATGTTATTGGACTGATTATCAGCCGTCCAACAGCTGCCGCGCCCACTGGGGCCAGGCCCAATGCCTCATAACACTTCCTTAGAAGGAAGAAAAACAATCTAAAACTTGACAAATCGCATAAAGTAATGTACTTTCACCTTATAAGCATGCACAATGGCGATGAACAAGGAAAGTAGGGTAGCTTCTGATTACAGAGAGCTGGCGGTTGGTGCGAGTCAGTATCAGGGGCAATCTGAAGCTCCCTTGTGAGCTGTGGTGGTCAAACGTTCCTGGGAACGAAAGTAGCTTCCACCGGGTACTCCCGTTACCGAGTCCGGGTGTGTTTGCACCCTGAAGACCGTTGTCGCAAGACAGCGGTGAAACAAGGTGGTACCGCGAAAGTGGGTCTATGCGCACTTTTCGCCCTTGCCAGGGCGGAGGTGCAATTTTTATGTCCTCCGCACGAGTCTCTGTATTCATTTATATTAGGAGCATGAGGAGGATATCGTGACAGGCAAGAAGAGCGCACCGGGGGCAGATGCTTCCGACAGCTCAGAACAAAAACAACAAATTACGCAGGCACGTCCACCAAAGTATGACTTTGCGGCCTTCGAGTCAAAGTGGCGAGCCAGGTGGGAGGAGCAGAAACTGTACCAGGTGGATCTGCACCATGCCAGGCGACCTTATTACAATCTGATGATGTTCCCCTATCCTTCAGCCGAAGGACTGCATGTCGGCAATGTGTACTCGTATATCGGTTCGGATGTTCATGGCCGCTGGATGGCCATGCAGGGGTACGATGTCTTCGAGCCGATGGGGTTTGATGCGTTCGGCATTCACAGCGAAAACTTCGCAATTAAGCGGGGCATCCATCCGCGTATTCTCACCGCGCGGAATGTCGAGCGGTTTCGCGAGGAGCAGTTGAAGCGTATCGGGAACCGCTTCGATTGGTCGCACGAACTGAACACGACCGACCCGGCCTACTACCGCTGGACACAGTGGATTTTCCTGCAATTGTTCAAAGGCGGGCTTGCCGAGCGCAAGGCGGCACCTGTGAACTGGTGTCCCAAAGACAAAACGGTGCTGGCGGACGAGCAGGTGATCAATGGACGCTGTGAACGCTGCGATACTGTTGTAGAGCGACGCTGGCTGGAGCAGTGGTTCCTGAAGTTGACCAACTATACGCAGCAACTGCTGGATGGCCTGGATCAGCTCGACTGGTCTGAACGAGTGAAGACGACCCAGCGAAATTGGATTGGACGCTCCGAGGGGCTGGAATTCAGCATGACGATTGATGGTATGCCGGAGCAGAGTGTGCAGGTGTACACAACGCGGCCAGATACGATCTTTGGCATGACCTTCGTCGCCCTGGCGCCTCAACATCCCCTGGTTGCCAGCATCACAAGCCCTGCGTACCGTGAGGTAGTTTCCACCTATCAAGAGACGGTGAACCGCCTGCGCGTGGGGGAAGATCGCACCATAACGGGCGTCTTCACGGGAGCCTACGCACTGCACCCTTTGACTGGCGAGTGCATTCCTATCTGGGTTGCAGATTTTGTGCTGGAAGGCTATGGTGCTGGCGCAGTTATGGGTGTGCCCGCGCACGATGAAACGGATATGGTCTTCGCCCAGGAGATGGGTCTGCCAGTGCGCTTTGTCGTACAACCCCCACATGCTGAGTCTCCTCAATCTGATGTAAACACCCAGAAGGCTGCTTTTGTGCAGCCAGGCATACTCATCGATTCCGGCGAGTATTCGGGGATGACATCTGAGCAGGCACGCGCCGCAATTATTGCCTGGTTTGAAGCACACGGTCTGGGGAAGCGCAGCACGAAGTACAGGCTGCGTGACTGGCTGATTAGTCGACAGCGTTACTGGGGTCCACCCATCCCGATCATTTACTGTCCCCAGCATGGGGCGGTGCCGGTACCCGAAGATCAATTGCCGGTGCTGCTGCCGGAGGTGGAGGATTGGATGCCAACGGGCACGGGAGCATCTCCCCTGGCGGCAATTGAGAGCTTCGTCAATACCACCTGTCCCATCTGCGGGCAGCCTGCTCGGCGTGAGACGGATGTCAACGATAATTTCCTGGACTCGTCGTGGTACTTCCTGCGCTATCCCTCAAACAGCGATGAGTCGCAACCATGGGACCCTGAGCTCACGCGCAAGTGGCTGCCGGTGGACATGTGTATCGGTGGTGCCGAGCACAGCGTGCTGCACCTGATGTATGTGCGCTTCATCACCATGGCACTGCATGATCTCGGTCACCTGGAGTTCGCGGAGCCATTCAAGCGGTTCCGCGCCAACGGTACCATCACCAAAGATGGGGCGAAGATTTCCAAGTCAAAGGGCAACGTTGCCAATCCCGACGGCTACATCGCACGCTTTGGCGCGGACGTGTTCCGCCTGTACCTGATGTTTATGGGGCCCTACGAAGCTGGAGGCGATTTCAGCGATCGCGGCATAGGCGGTGCCGTGCGCTTTCTGGACCGGGTCTGGCAGATGATACTGCTGCGCGGAGCAAACGCCGTCCGGAAAGCTCCTCACGGAGAAGCAAAGCGTGTCATGCATCTTACGGTGAAGCGCGTCACCGAGGATATTGCAGCCTTCAAATATAACACGGCGATTGCCGCTTTAATGGAGTATCTCAATAGCCTGGACGGTCGGCAGGACGTTTCGCGTGAGGAACTTCAGACGCTGCTGCTCCTGTTGGCCCCACTGGCTCCATATATCACAGAAGAACTATGGGCACGCCTGGGCAACCAGAACTCCATCCATAAAGCATCCTGGCCTATGTTTGATCCAGAGGCCATCCGGTCAGATGTCATGATGATTCTCGTGCAGATCAATGGGCGCGTGCGTGACCGCATCGAGGTCGCGCATAATACGTCCGAGGATGAAGTGAAGCGGCAAGCATTGGCAAGTGACAAGGTTCAGCACTTTGTGGCCGGACATAATGTTCACAAAGTGATTTACGTGCCTGGTCGTCTGGTGAATGTAGTTATCGACTGATTTCCTTCTGGAAGTTCGGCGAACAAGCGCAACACTTCGGGTGTTTTCTCGCGAGAAAATACCCGAAGTGTTGCGCTTGTTCGCCGAACTTCCAAATTGGCTCTCAGGTAGCAGATATACAGCAAGTTATGCTATAGTGTTCCATATTTGTTCATGATTCTCTATGAGATAGATGCCATGCTCCATACTCCTACACTTCACGACAGCATATCTCGCCAAACGAAGGAGTTTTATCGCGGCAACATCTGGGTCTCTCACCTGGAGTAACTGACTATGACAAATACACTACGATTCGGCATTGTTGGATGTGGAGTAATTGGCTCTATCCACGCGCAAGCCATTGCCAGTTTGCCCGGTGCGCAACTTGTGGCGGTGGCCGATATCATCCCTGAGAATGCGCAAAAACTCGCGAGCAAGTACGGGGTTAGAGCTTATACCAATTTACAGGAGATGCTTGACCGCGAAACGCTGGAGGTTGTAAACCTCTGTACGCCCAGTGGCTACCATAAAGAACAGACCTGCCTGGTGATGCGCTCTGGACGACATGTGATTGTGGAGAAGCCGGTGGAGATCACGCTCCCCGCCATTGATGAGATGCTGCGTGTGCAGCAGGAAACGGGAGTGAAGCTGGCAGTCATCAGCCAGCACCGCTTCGATCCGGCAACGCAGCAGGTGCATGAGCTGGTTGAAGAGCAGGCTTTTGGCAGGCTCGTGCTTGGCAACGTGCTTGTACCGTGGTGGCGGTCGCAGGCATACTACGATAGTGGGGCATGGCGCGGCACCTGGGCACTCGACGGCGGAGGTGTGCTGATGAACCAATCCATCCACTCGATTGACCTGTTACAGTGGTTGATGGGGCCGGTCAAAAGCCTCTGCGCCTATACCGGCAGGCTGGCGCATCGCATGGAAACGGAAGATGTGGCTGTAGCGGTCTTGCGCTTCGCCAATGGAGCACTTGGGACGATTGCGGCGACAACAGGTGCCTATCCCGGCGTTACTACACGTATTGAGGTCTTTGGTGATAAAGGTTCGGCGATAATCGAGAACGACAATCTGGCCTACCTGCACCTCGCCCGCGATGACAAAGAGGAGGTCGGTGCTTATGGTGCCGGTCCAAAGGATAGTAAGAAGGACGACGATACGGGGGCCACTGCAACCGATCCCGCCGCGCTCTCCATCAGAGGTCATGCTTTGCAGATTGCCGATATGATCCGCGCTATCCGTGAAGATGGTACTCCGCTCGTCGATGGGCGCGCGGCGCGGCATCCCGTCGAGGTTATCCTGGGCATCTACGAATCGGCCCGCACACATCAGGAAGTGGTACTCTCATGATACGCCTCTCAGCCTTCGCAGACGAGATTTCCTCCGACCTGGATGAACAGGTCGCTGTGCTGCTCAGAGAAAACATCCACTTTCTGGAATTGCGCGGAGCTTGGAATACCAATGTGCTTGATTTGACTGATGTACAGGTAGCAACGATCAAGCAGGCATTGGACACGCATGGTATTGGCGTTTCAGCAATTGCTTCGCCTATCGGGAAGGTACCCATCAATAGTTCGTTTGATGAGCACTTACAGCGTTTCGAGCGTGCCATCAGTCTGGCCCAGGTCTTTCAGACGCCTTTTGTCCGCATATTTTCCTTTTATCCTCCTATAGAAACAGTCATTGGAAGTTCTGTCGACCCATTAGAGTGGAGAGATGAGGTACTTAAGCGACTGCATGAGCTAACTGCACTAGCACGCGCAGCCAATATTATCCTGCTCCACGAAAACGAGAAAGATATCTATGGCGATACCATCGCTCGCTGCGTTGACCTGTTGCAAAGCGTGAACGATGACCACTTTCAAGCCATCCTCGACCCGGCTAACTTCATCCAGTGCGGGCAAGTCCCTTTTCCTGATGGTTACGAGGCTGTGCATCCCTGGCTGCGCTATGTGCATGTGAAGGATGCGCGGCCCGACGGTAGTGTGGTGGCGGCAGGAGAGGGGGCGGCCCGCTGGCCTGATCTGTTGCGGCGTTTGCGCCAGGATGGCTACGATGGGTTCTTTTCGTTAGAGCCACACCTGGCAGCCGCGGGACAGTTCCAGGGTTTCAGCGGGCCGCGGCTGTTTCGACATGCCTCCCAGGCTTTACAACGGATGTTGCAAGAGATGGATTGGGAATATATGTGAAGTTCTCCAAGCCTGAGGAGAAGGGTTATTTCAGGTTCCAGCAAAAATCGGAGGTTACATGCAGGGACACAAGGCCTTGTGTCCCTGCATGTAACCTCCGATTTTTGCTGGAACCATTATTTCAAGCTGTCCAACCATGCACTCATGGCATCGCTCACCCGCTCATCGGTCTCCCCATCCAGCATCATCGACTCGAATGAGTTCATTTCTGGCTTCGCACGCTTGTAGAAATGCTGGAGATCGGGGAAGAACGCTTTGCCAGTCGCCTCCGGCTGAGCAGCGCAGCGTGCCTGGTAGAGCCGTTCGCCATTATCGGCGATGACGCCCGACTGATCCAGCCCTCCCTGCACAATCAGCACCGGACAGGGCACTTTCACTATTTCCTCACACGGGTCAATCGCGTCATAGTCGCGCATGTATTGCCGCGGCTGCTCGGCCTGTGGACTCTGGCTGTCCCAGTTCTTCACGAAGAACTCCATCGTCGGGTCGGCCTTGATCTCGTCCGTCAGCGGCTTCCTTTCTCTAACTCGGAACCAGATGACAGGCATGCGCTTGGATGCTGATTCCGCAACTATTCACTGGAAGCATTTAGGCGCTAGCCCCGTAGAGGAGTTTAGCGAGACCAAAGTCATCTTCGTCTCATACCCTGCCGGCAAATAGGTGAGCAGAGGGCGCTAGCCCTCTGCCGGGGTATGGGTGTTCCCTCAGAATTCTTGCTTAGCCATTCTGGTTAACCAGGTCGGTCATTGGCGTCACATTGGTGATATCGCAAGTGAACCCCAGACAGCCTAGGTTCCAGGCCCCCTCAATGGTTGAAAGCATCGAGTAGTGGTTATAGGCTACACTTGAGGTGCGCGCTGTTTCATTCTCGGACAAGAGGACTAAGGTGACCACGTGTCCACCGCCGGGATTGGCATCGCAGCAGCCGCTGGTATCTTTGAAAGGGAAATCGCTCTCGTCCCAGGTGATGAAGATTGCCGAGTTGCTGTTCTGCCAGGCCTGGGAGTTCCTAATCTGCTTGACCGTCGATTTCAGGAAGGCATCTCCCGTCGCGATCAAGCTCTGCACTTGGGAGAAGTCGCAGGGATCGGACGGCGTTGAGGCGCGCCCATGCATATCATGGCACTGGTCGGGGCTGATCCAGGAGTAGTTGGGTACTGTATTGTTCGCCAGGTCGGTAGAAAACTGGCTCAAGTCCACGATGTTCGCCATCCGAGCGGGATTGCTCTGCACGTCAGTGTACGAGACAAACGGATTGTGCTTGCGCTCGTAGAGCTGGTTGCCGCAGGCGTGGTCCAGCTTGGTGACGCAC
>Ga0209701_10003447_pt1 | contig 10358 bp, 10 predicted proteins | sample CZO8metaG_4_FD_188356 | JGI IMG/M metagenome (GOLD analysis project Ga0209701, IMG submission 188356) | Vadose zone soil microbial communities from the Eel River Critical Zone Observatory, Northern California, USA - CZOApr15con2H3.8 metaG... | ecosystem: Environmental > Terrestrial > Soil >...
TTTCCGGCTCTTCCGGTTTGCGCCGGTTGTATTTGTTCATCGCCGCGTCGATCCCTTGGGCCAGGATCATCTCCACGGCGTCGCCCGCCTGACCCGCCATTTCCGCCGCCACTTCCAACGCCGCCTTCTTCATCGGCCGCAGCACGTAGGCTGCAAGGTCGCCAACCGGATGATCCGGCCCGCACCCGATTCGTACCCGCGCAAAGTCTTTCGTGCCAAGCGTGCTGATCACGGACCTTGCGCCCTTGTGCCCGCCGGCGCTTCCCTCGGGGTGAATCCGGATCGTTCCCCACGGGAGTTGCTTCTCATCCCAGATCACCAGCAGATCGTCGAGATTCAGTTCGCACCTTCCCAGCAGGTCTCGCACGGCAACGCCGCTGAGATTCATGTACGTCTGCGGCTTCGCCAGGATCACCTCTTCCTGGCCGATCTTTCCCCGGCCCACCAGCGCCTTGCCCTCCGGCCGCTCCACGCGAATCCCGCTGCGATTCGCAAGTTGATCGATAGCCATAAAACCCAGGTTGTGCGGCGTCCACTGATACTCCGGATCAGGATTCCCAAGTCCGACAATCAGCCGCATAAGCCTCGATTCGCCTGCCCCCGCACGCCGCCACCGAGGGACTTGTGAAAAGGCTACTTCTTCTTTTCTGTTTTCTCCGTCTTTTCCGTCTTCTCTGCCTTGGGCTTGCCCTCCGCCTCGACAGCTTCTTCGCCTTCCGCTTCCTTCTTGCCCTTCTTGATGACTTCGGGCTCGGCCGGCGCCGCCACTTCGGCCGCGACCGCCTCAACGGGCTTCTCTTCTTCGACGCGCAGCGTGACAACGTGCGCGATCACCCGCTCTGGTTCGGTAATCAGCTTCATCTTGGCTGTATCGATCGGCAAATCGCTGACGCGCAGCTGCTTGCCAAGCATCAGCTCGCTGACATCCATTTTGAACTCCGCCGGAATTTCGCTTGGCAGGCATTCGATTTCCACTTCGCGCGTCACGATCTCAAATACGCCGCCCTGCACCTTCACGCCGGCCGGCTCCCCGAACGTGTGCACGGGAACCTTCACTCTCATGCGCACGTCCATGGTCACGCGCAGCAGATCGACGTGCAGCAACTTGCCTGTAGCGGGATCCACCAGCCAGTCTTTCAGGATCGCAGGTTCATGCTTCCCGCCCAGGTTCACCTGAAACAGCGTGTTATGCCCGCTTTCGGAACGGAGAATGGCGCCAACCTGTTTGGCGTTCAGCGCAAGCGTCACGGCCTCTCCCTTGCCCCCATAAAGGACCGCCGGAATCTTGCCCATCTGGCGGAGCCGCCGGGCTTCGTTCTTGCCCCGTTCCGCGCGGGGCGCTGCTTCTACCACAATCTTTTCGCTCTGAGCCATGGCCTTCTTTCCTTCCCGAATCATTCTTCCGGCGCTATTTTCCTGCCGGACAAAATCATATAAACAGCTCGCTGATCGAAGTCTCTTCGTGAATCGAGCGGATCGCTCGCGCCAGTAAGTCCGCGACGCTCAGCACCCGAATCTTCCCCATCTTCTTTGCCGCTTCGTTCAAGGGCACGGAATCTGTCGCCACCACTTCGCTGATCTTCGACTTCTCGAGGCGCTCCACCGCCGGGCCGGAAAGGACGGCGTGCGTGCACGCCGCAAATACCTGCGTAGCCCCTTCCCTTATAAGGACCTCCGCGGTCTTCACCAGGGTCCCCGCGGTATCAATGATGTCGTCCACGACCAGCGCGCTGCGGCCACGAACGTCGCCGATCAGATTCATTACCTCGCTGACGTCCACGTCCACGCGGCGCTTATCCACGATCGCCAGCGGCGCATCCAGTTTCTTCGCAAAAAACCGCGCCCGCTCCACGCCCCCCGCGTCCGGCGAAACCACCGTCAGATTCGGCAGCTTCATGTGCCGGAAGTATTCCACCAGCACCGGCGAACCGTACAAATGATCCACGGGCACGTCGAAATAGCCCTGAATCTGCGGCGCGTGCAAATCCAAGGTCAGCGCGCGGCTGGCTCCGGCCGTTTCCAGCAGATCCGCCACAAGCTTTGCCGAGATCGGAACGCGGGGCTTGTCTTTACGGTCCTGCCGCGCGTAACAGTAGTACGGCAGCACCGCGGTAATCCGCCACGCCGAGGCGCGCTTGAACGCGTCGATCATCAGCAGCAACTCCAGCAGGTGGTTGTCCACCGGGTGATGGCACGGCTGCACTACGAACACATCCGCTCCGCGCACGTTTTCCAGAACCTGGAAATAAATCTCTCCGTCGCTGAAGCGCCCCAGCAGCGCTTTCCCGAGCGGCACGTTCAAGTGGCGGCAAATGCTTTCCGCCAGCACCGGATTCGCGGTCCCCGAGAAAATCTTGAATCGGTCGTCGTTCACGACGCACGCGCTCCCTGCACAACTGAAAAATTCCGCAGTTCCCGTTTTGTTCCCGGCCAAAAATCACACGTTGAAAGTCACACGCGGACATCAAAGCTGAACCAAAGAGCATTCACCGCCCTTGTTTCCTTTTAACTTTCAACTGTCAACTTTTAACTTCTTCGGAGACGCTGCGCCGGATCCTCGACGCGCACGCAAACTATCCAGCCATGCGCATCAAACGAGCGTACCTCGCGCGCGAGAGTGTCTCGCAAACGAAGGTCTGATCGTGCGGAAACCCCACAGCGGCTCGGCGCGCCAACGCTGGGCTCGGGAAAACTCCAAACACCGCCGAACCGCTACCCGCCAGCGTGGCTTCTGCAGCTCCTTTTTGGAGCAACGCCCGCTTGATTTGAGCAAGGCGGGGGTGCCGCCGGAAAACCGGCTCCTCGAAATCGTTCGAAAGGCCGCTTCCCTGCGCGCTCCAGCATTGAGCACAGAACTTCCAAAGTTTATGGTTTGTAGCCGATTTTGTCAATCCGCGCGGTCTTGCCTTCAGCCAGCGGTACGCTTCCGGCGTGCGCACATGAATCTCTTTCGGCGACACCACCAGGATATGCCGTTTCTGAATATCAGGCAGCGGATAGATCTCATCGCCTTTGTTCACCCCCAGCGCTCGTCCCCCCAAAAGAAAAAACGGCACATCCGCACCTAAAGAGGCGGCAATTTCCATCAATCGTGCGGCCGGCAGTTTCTTCCCCGTCAAGAGCAGATACCCCACCAGCGCCGCCGCGGCGTCGCTCGATCCCCCGCCAAGTCCACGCCCGGCGGGGATTTTCTTTTTCAGCTCGATTTCCACGCCCCTGCGAATTTTGAATTCGCGCCGCAGCGCATCCACGGCGCGATACACAAGATTTCTGTGAACCGGTTCCCCGGACAGCAACGCGTTTCCCACGATCGTTAGCGAGATTTCCGGCTGCTGGGATATGCGCAGCCGCAATTCGTCGTGCAGCGAGATACTCTGAAAAATAGTCCGCAACTCGTGAAATCCATCGGCGCGCCTCCCCAGGACGTCCAGGCAGAGATTGACTTTTGCAAACGCTGGAAGGCGGACTTCGGTCATGCGCTGGATTACGGCTTCGCGTCGCTCGCCGCGGATTTTTGCGCCACGCGATGCTTCGATTGCGAAAGTTTCTTCTCGAGCTCCGCGACTTTGTCGCTCTCGATGTCCGCGGGCAGCGAGCGCCGCCATTCCATCAGCGACTTCTCCCATTCCGCGGCCGCCAGCTCGCTCCGCCCTGTCTTGGCGTAGACGTCGCCTAGATGCGAATGAATCGTTGCGTCGTGGCTCTCGCGCTGCACCGCTTTGCGCAGCGTGGTTTCGGAAGCTGCCAGCTTGTTCTCCTTGAAATAAATCCACCCCAGGCTGTCCATGTAAGCCCCGTTGAACGGTTCCTCTTTCAGCGCCCGCTGCACCAGCGCCTCCGCTTCATCGAGGCGGATTCCCAGGTCGCCCAGCATATAACCGTAGTAATTCAGCACTTGAGCGTTTTTCGGATTCACTGCCAGCACTTTCTTGAACTGCTCTTCGGCGCGATCGAAAAATTTCTGCCGTTCGTAGATGGCGCCAAGCAAAAACCAGACCATCTCCTTTTCGCGCGGCTGCCCCGGGAGCACTTCCGCGGCGTGCGCCGCTTCCTCCGCCTCTTTGTAACGCCGCCCGCGTTCGTAAACTTGAGCGATATTCAAATAGGTATCGCGGTCCCCTTGATTGCCATGGAGCTGCGCCCGCAAAATCTTTACCGCATCCTCCGTCTGACCGTTCTCGCCAAGCAACAGGGCCTGGCTTGCCCGAATGGAGGGATCGGCCGGGTATTTCGCCAGCGCTTCCTTGCCTGTTTGCAGCGCCTTCGCCAAATCCTTCGCGCTGCGGTACGTGTCCATGATCAGCATTCGCGCGCGGCGATCTTCTTCTTCACCGAGATGTCCCAATTCTTCGAAAGTGTAAATCGCAGCCTGATAATTCTGCGTATCGCGATAGAGTTGTCCAAGTTGCTGGTACAGAATCGCCAGCGACCGCCGCCGCGACGGCGCCGCGGGAGGCTGCGACTTGATGCCTGTCACCGCGTCTGACAATACGCGGATGGCGTCCTGATAGCGCCCCTGCGCTTGGTACAGCATCGCTTCGTTGTACATCACTTCGAGGCTGCCCGGAGCGTACTGCCTCGCTTTAAGGAGAATCTCCTCGGCTTTGTCGAGCTGGTGCAGCTCCCGGTAAATCTGCGCAATCCGCAAGTACACGTCCGCATCGTCCGGCACCAGGTCCGAAAGCTTCCGGTACACACTCAGCGCTTCGGAATATTTTTCTTCCGCCAGCAGCGTCTGCCCCAGCCCGCGCTGGTGACTCAGCTCGGAGGGATCCAGTTCCGCTGCCTTTCGGTAAGCTTGTTCGGCTTTCGCGAGTTCGTGCGCCTGCGTATACGCATCCCCCAGAAGGTCCAGCAGCACCGGCGATGGCGAATGCGCGGTGATTCCCTCGAGCAGCGAAACGGCTTCCGGAGCTTTGCCTTCGTCCATCAACAGTTGCGTCAGCTGCTCCACCGCCGCTTCATTTTCCGGGTCGTTCTTCAGAACGCTTCGCAGCACCTCTTCGGCTTTATCATGCTCGTTCTTCAGCCGGTAGAGCCGCGCCAGCCACAAAGCGGATTCCGCGTCCGTGGGATCCAGCCGATGAATCTCGCGGTATTGCTCGATGGCCCGGCTCACCGTTTCCGACTGCCCGTTGCCCGAACTGATATCGCCCAGGCTTCGCAAATAAATCCGTCCCAGCAGCCGCCGTGATTGCACATCGTCCGGGTTGCGCTTCAAGATTTCCTGCGCTTCCGTTACCGCCTCGTGGGTGCGCTGAGCTTTCCAGTATATTTCCGCCAGCCGCTCACCGATTACCGGCGACTTCGGGTCCAGCGCATACGCTTTCTTGTACGCCTCGATCGCCTGCGTGGCGTATTCAGGGCGGCTGGTCGCCTCGTACTGCTGCTCGTAGATGTGGCCCATCGTGAAGTTGTAATAGGCCTCGGCCCGTGCGGACTCCTTTGCGGAGGAGGCGTTCTTCGGGTCGACAAATCGCCCCTGTGGCGCGGCGAATGGATCGGTCCTCTTCTCGGGCGCAGGGGTCTCCGGCGTCTGCGCCATGGCAGCCGCGCTGGCCATGCCCGTCAAAATGGTAATGAGGGTAATCCGTTGAAGTTTCATCGTAGCCCCAGAAAAGAAAAGTATCCCATGCGGCCGGAACGCGGTCAAAAGTGAAAGCGCAGGGCGTTTCCACGGCCTGGGGTGGTGCTTTCCTTCAGATGCGGACATGCGCGGAAACGTTGAAGGGAAAAAAGGGCTTGACATCTTTCCGTATTTCCGCGATTATCGAAATATGCGTCGCCCCAACCCACTCCTCGTCACCCGCTCCGCCGACCGCTTCTCGGCGCTCGGCGCTGAGCCGCGCCTGCAGATTCTCCGCCTGCTCCTTTCTGCCCACCCCGCGGGAATGGTCGCCGGAGAAGTCCAGGAAGAGCTCGGTATCCCCGCTTCCACGCTCTCCCACCATCTGGAGAAACTGAAGCAGGTTGGGCTGGTCAACGTGCGTCGCCAAGGCACTTTTCTCTGGTATTCCGCGGACACCGATGCGCTGCGCGAAGTCCTGAACTTCCTTTACGAAGAGTGCTGCACGCGCTCCCGCGCTGTTCCCGCCGAATCCATCGTCCAAATTTCGAGGGGGACTTCATCATGACTTGTGGCATGCCCTCCTTCGTTGCACTGAATCTTTCACTTGTGCGGGCGCAGCACCGCTGCGCCCCAATTACCGAAGTCCATCCAATAGAGGAGCGATTCGATGAGTGACACAAACATCCAGGAAGTTGTGAAGCAAAAATACGGCGAGGCCGCGAAGCGCGCTGCCAGCGGCGGCACCGCCTGCTGCGGTGGTGGCGCGGAGCTCAGCGGCCGCGACCCCATCACAAAGGATCTCTACGACGAAATGGATAAAGCCGCCGTGCCGGACAAGGCCGTCGCCGCCTCCCTGGGCTGCGGTAATCCCACCGCGCTCGCCAAACTTCAACTTGGCGAAACCGTCCTCGACCTCGGCTCCGGCGGCGGCATTGACGTCATCCTCTCCGCAAAACGTGTTGGCCCCGCCGGCAAAGCTTACGGCCTGGATATGACCGACGAAATGCTCGCCCTTGCTCGCGAAAACCAGAAAAAGGCCGGCGTCGATAACGTCGAATTCCTAAAAGGCGCCATTGAAAACATCCCTCTGCCGGATAACTCCGTGGACGTCATCATTTCGAATTGCGTCATCAATCTTTCCGGCGACAAGGATCGCGTCCTCGCCGAAGCCTTCCGCGTTCTCAAACCCGGCGGGCGATTTGCCGTTTCCGACGTGGTCGTTCGCGGCGACGTTCCTCAAAACATTCGCAAGAGCATGGAACTCTGGGTCGGCTGCATCTCCGGAGCGCTCGAGGAAAACGAATACCGCGAAAAGCTCGCCCGCGCCGGTTTCGAATCCATCGGCGTCGAGCCGACTCGCGTCTACAAGGTAGAAGAGGCCCGTGAATTTCTCGCTGCCGCCGGTCTCGATCCCGAAACCGTAGGCCCTCAAATTGACGGCAAATTTATCAGCGCATTCGTACGCGCCCTCAAGCCCGCTTCAAATGCAGCATGCTGCGGCCCTTCCTGCTGCGCCTAACTCGGCGATCTCCCTATGTCCAAGCGTCGCGTCCTCATCCTCTGCACCGGCAATTCCGTTCGCAGCCAAATGGCTGAGGGCCTCTTGCGGCATCTCGGCGGCGACACGCTTGAAGTCCACAGCGCCGGAACCGCCCCCGTCGGCGTCAGCCCTCTTGCCATCGAAGCCATGCGCGAGATCAGTATCGATATCACCGCGCATCGCTCGAAATCCGTTTCCGAATTCGAGGGCCAGCGCTTCGACACGGTGATCACCGTCTGCGACTCCGCTGCCGAGCATTGTCCCGTTTTTCCAGGCGCTCCCCAGCGCATCCACTGGAGCATCACCGACCCCGGCGGCGCCACCGGTTCGCACACTGACAAACTCGCCGCCTTCCGCCGCACCCGCGACGATCTCGCCTCGCGTCTTCGCAGCCTTCTCTCTTCACACACCGCGGCCAAAAATTCATAAAGAAATCCATGGAAATGTTGTAAAGAAGTGCAGGAGGCTCACGAAAGCCATGAAAAAATATCCCGGTCCTAAGTCACTTCTTCTCGCTTGCCTGTTGCTTCTTCCGCTTGGCTTCGCTGTCGGCAAACTACAGTCACAAGAAAAAACCCCGGCGGCGCCTCACGCTACGCTCGCCGATTTCTCCTGGCTCGCGGGCCGTTGGGAAGGAAATCTCGGCAACGTCACCGCCGAGCAAACCTGGATTCCCGCCAGAAACGGCACCATGCAGGGCATGTTCCGTCTCACCGACACCGAAAAAACCATTGTGGTTGAACTGTTCACCATCCGCGAAACTACGGACGGTGTTTTCTTCTACCTTCGTCATTTTTCCCCCGAGCTCGTCCCCCAGGAAAAAGAAGACGCCTACCGCATGAAGCTCGCGAAATGGGATTCCACGCATTTTCAGTTCGACAACACCGTCCACAATGAGCTCCAGCATGCCATTCTCACTCTACTTGACGCGGACCATTACACCGCCCACGCCGACCTCATTGGCAACAATGGCCAGCCACGCATCATTGAAGTCGCCTACCGTCGCGTGAAATAACGCAGTCTCGCCCGGCCTTGTAGTGGCCTACCTTCAGGTCGGTCGTGCTCCGGAGCCGCCTTCCCGCGACTTCAAAGCGTCACGGGGATCCTTGCGCTGGGCACAAGACTGAGCTAACATGGGTTAGCTAAGGAGTGTTTATGACCGTCGTGACGGTCCATCAAGCAAAGACAAACCTCTCCCGTCTCATCAAGAAGGCTTCCAATGGAGAGGAAGTTATCATCGCTCGCGGGTCAAAGCCTGTGGCTCGTCTTGTCCCTGTCGGCGAGGTCAAAGGAAAGCGCCAGCCGGGCTCACTGAAAGGCCAGTTGCATGTCGGACCGGAGTTTTTCGAGCCTTTGCCGCCCGAGGAACTTTCCGCCTGGGAATAACTCCCTGTGAGAGCGTTGCTGGACACCCACACCTTACTTTGGTGGCTCGCCGATGATCCGGGGCTGACGCGTCCTGCCCGTAAAATCATCGCGGATACCAAGAACATCCTCATCGTCAGCGCCGCTTCGGCTTGGGAGGTTGCCACCAAAGTCCGCCTCGGCAAACTTCCCACGGCAGCCAGCTTGGTGGCCGATTTCGCAGGCCATCTTGAGCGCGAAGGCTTTCAATTCCTTTCCATTTCCGTCGAGCACGGCATTCGCGCGGGACTCCTGGCCGGTTCTCACAAGGACCCTTTCGATCGAATGCTCATCGCCCAAGCTCAAGCCGAAAATCTCCCGATTCTCAGCAACGAAGCCCTCTTCGACGCCTACGGCCTCCGCCGCATCTGGTAGCACGCGCTTCTGTGCCTGCTGACTTGAACTGCGCATCCGGCACCAACACTGCCTGCTTCCCCATCTCGTCACTCGTCACTCGTCACTCGTCACTCGCCACTCGTCCACCCCTGTTTTGTGCGCGCCCCATTCCCGCACCGGTCCCAGCCTCGAGTCACAAAACACGGGTCGCGAAATCTCAGTGCAGGAAGTGCCGCATGCCGGTAAATACCATGGCCAATCCCAACCGGTCCGCCGCCGCGATCACATCGGGATCCCGCACCGAGCCGCCCGGCTGAATCACCGCCGTCGCGCCGGCCTTCGCTGCTTCTTCCACGCCATCCGGGAATGGGAAAAATGCATCGGAAGCGACCACGCTTCCAGCCAACGAACTCTGCGCCTTCAGTACCGCAATCTTGACCGAATCCACGCGGCTCATTTGCCCCGCGCCGACGCCCAGCGTCGCGCCATCCTTGGCGAATACGATGGCATTGGACTTCACGTGCTTCGACACTTTCCAAGCGAAGCGCATCGTGTGCATTTCTTCCGGCGTGGGCACGCGCTTCGTTACCATGCGCACTTCGTTGTCAAGGATTTCACCGAGGTCCGGCTGCTGCACCAGCATCCCGCCGAGGATGCGTTTCAGTTGCAGTTCGCGCTGCGGCTCCAGTCCGTCCGCGGGCAGCTCCAGCAATCGCAGATTTTTCTTCGCCGCGAAAATCGTCTTAGCTTTTTCGTCAAAGCCCGGCGCCACGATGCATTCCACGAAAAGCTTCGCCACCTCTTCCGCCGTCGCCGCATCCACGATGCGGTTGAACGCCAGCACGCCTCCAAACGCCGAAATCGGATCGCTGGCCAGCGCCTTCCGATACGCGTCGAGCAGAGTCGCCTGCTCCGCCGTTCCACATGGATTGTTGTGCTTGATGATCACCGCCGCGGGGTTTTTGAATTCTGCGGCCAGGCTTCGCGCCGCTTCGAGGTCCACGAGATTGTTGTACGAAAGTTCTTTGCCCTGGAGCTGCTTCGCCGCCGCCAAACCCGCTGGCGCGCGGCCCGCCGGAACGTACAGAGCCGCGGCCTGGTGCGGATTTTCTCCGTATCGCAGCTCTTGCTGCCGCCGCAACGCGATATGCACCCTCTCGGGCAGCGCCGGCTTCGCGCTGAGTTCGACGTGTCCTCCCTCCGCAGAAAGTCTGTCCAGCTCCATGGTGATCATGCCGTCGTACCGCGAAGTTGTGGCAAACACTTTTTGCGCCAGCTCCAGCCGCGTTGCCGGGGCCGTTTCGTTCGTGCTCTCGAGTTCCCTCGCCACGCGTTCATAGTCGGAAGGGTCGGTCACCACCGTCACGCTCTCGAAATTCTTCGCTGCCGAGCGCAACATCGTCGGCCCGCCGATGTCGATGTTCTCGGTCAATTCTTCCGTCGTCAGCCCGGCCTTCGCCGCCGTGGCCTCAAAGGGATACAAATTCACCACCAGAAGATCGATCGGCG
>Ga0209701_10003448_pt1 | contig 10357 bp, 10 predicted proteins | sample CZO8metaG_4_FD_188356 | JGI IMG/M metagenome (GOLD analysis project Ga0209701, IMG submission 188356) | Vadose zone soil microbial communities from the Eel River Critical Zone Observatory, Northern California, USA - CZOApr15con2H3.8 metaG... | ecosystem: Environmental > Terrestrial > Soil >...
GCCCGCGTCAGAGGGCGGCGCGCGGCCGTCCGGGGCGCCGCCCCGGGCTGGCGAAGGTGACCACCGCGGCGGCTTCGCCGCTGTCGATCGCCTTGAGCTCGGCGCGGCAGCGCTCGAGCATCTGCAGGTGCCGCGCGTCCTCGCGATCGGCGATGTCCATGGAACTGATTTTGATCTCGACCAGGTCGATCAGTATCTCGATCGAGCGCTTCGACAACGACATCCCCCGGCTCCCCCAATGAACTTCCCCGCAACCATGATCGCGGCGGTTTTCTTAAAATGCCGTGAAGAACGGCAGGGTTGCGGGAAGGCGGCCTCACCACGACGAGCGAGCAAGCCTCTGTTTGACACTCACTGGGCCCGCCGGTAGAACGGCAGCCGGCATACGCCGTGTCGAGACCACTCACAGGTGGAGGGGTGGCCGAGTGGCTGAAGGCGGCGGTTTGCTAAACCGTTATAGGGGGAATACCCCTATCGTGGGTTCGAATCCCATCCCCTCCGCCACCTTGCGTTTGCGAATGGCGCGTAGAGGCCGGTGCATTTGTCGCATCGGCCACTGCGCGCGCTCGCCGGCAGCGCTCCCTAGCAGCGCAACAGCATCTCTTCGGGAAACGCTGGTCTGCTATGGTCGGCCCATGGATAGGGGCGCCGATGAGCACATTCCATGACGTGCTTTTGGAATTTCAGACGCTCGTCGCTGGCAAGCGACCGCGATTTGAAACAAGGATCCCTGTTCGCTTTCGACCTCGAACTCGCCCACGCGCGAGCGCAAGATCGCGCGGTAGCGGACGGGTCGATCTCCCTGCCTAAGACGACGATGGCCCGCACACATGGACTTCGCGCACGAGTGAGGTTCGCTCGCTCGTGCGCCTATTGGCCAGCGCCTATGTCACCCACATAGGCTCGGTGGTCGCGCGCGAGCCTCTGACAGCTCTCAAGAGATGGCCTGGTGCCTCGCTCTTGCCCTGGCGCCCGTCTACGCGGGCGGAGTTCGTTATTTGTCACGCCCGCCGGTGGCGACGCGCGGCCCGCACTCACCATTCCACCTCAGTTCAGCTCGGTCGCCCGTCAGCTTGCCGGTGCCCTTGTAGTTCTGCCATTGCGCGTTGAACGTGCCGTCCGGCTGGACCGTGCCGGTGATAGGCGAGGCGCTGCTGCCGGAGCCCTGCTCGACGCGGCCGGTTCCGTAGGGAGCGCGCTGGAGGCTCCCGGTGATCTTGTTGTCGGTGACCTGAAATGGGAGGCGCACAGCGTCGCAGCCAGCGGGAACATCCGAGCTGCTGGTCTGTGCGGCCGGTGCGGCGTCGACGTACCAGTTGCCGTCATAAGGTCCAGCGCCGTTTGCGGGAAGCATAGGAACTACGAGTGCTGCAACAGCGAAGGCCATCGAGGAAAGCGTCCGCTTCATCTGTGTCCTCCCTAGTGAGAATAAGGAGTCCTTCGCCGGAGCTTGCCGGCGAGCTACGACCCCACCGCGCATGCGCGAGCGATGCGCTGGCGTGGAACAAATGTCCTGTTTGATGGGGCGATGCGCCCTTATCGTTTCAAATCTACAACGATCACGCTTATCGTGCAAGGAACGGTGTCATTTTTGCGGTTAGTGCCGCGCCTTTGTCGGCGGCTCGCCGAGCGTGCCGATCGCCACGATGATCCGCACTTGCACGAGCGCCGCCGACCTGACGTTCGACGCTTTATCTCGCGCTCTTCCCGCGCCTGCGCGCTCGCGGCTTGTCGCCGGCGGTGGCCAGCTCGCGCGGTGTGTGCTCATCTTCGCCGGTTGCCAGGGCCCTCGCGTTGATCTGGCGTTCCGCGAGCTCCGTCATCTCTCGATCCGCCTCTTTCTTCTCGCGCAGGCTCTTGGCGAGAATCTCCGCGACTTCATTTTCGCCGATCGCCTTGGCGTAGGAACAGACGGTGCCGTAGCCGGCGATGCCGTAATGCGCGATCTTCTGCATGTTCGCCAGCAGCGAGGCGTCCCTCAGCGCAGCGGTGAGGTCTTCCGCCAGCATCTCCTTCGCCTCTTCGACCAGGCCTTCCATAGCCTGGCACCGCTTCGCGCGAGCCGGCGTGTCGAGCTTCGCAAAGACTTCCTCCAGCCGCTTGATGCGCTCGTTGGTGTAATCCACGCCTTCCTCACAGAGCTTCCGCACCTCCGCGGCCGAGGCTTCTTTGGCAAGCCTTGGGAAGGCTTTCAGAAGTTGCTTATCGGCGTGATAGAGGTCGCGCAGCTCCTCTATGAGGAGATCGCGCAGTGTCTTCTTGGCCATGATCGGCTCCCATCCGAAAAGCGGCGCGCGGGGTGGACGCCGCGGCGATGCACTCGCTCTCCCAACGCGGCAATCTCAGCGGCGTTCCAGACCGGCAACGGGCCGTTCGGATGGCATTCGCTGTTCGGTTTTCCTTCCCGGAAGCCAGCGCGGCTCGAATCACCGCGGCAGCGCTTGCGCGAGCTTGCCGATCTCCGCCCACGGATCGGGCGTGCCGGCCAGCCGGCGCGGCACGCCGGCGATGGTGAAGGGGGCGGGATCGAGGGCGGGGGAGACTTCGTCCCAGGCGAGCGGCGTCGCCACCGGCGCGCCCGGGCGCGCGCGCGTCGAATAGGGTCCGACCGCGGTCGCGGTCGGGTCGTTGCGCAGATAGTCGATGAAGATCCGGCCGCGCCGCTCCGCCTTGGCGATGCGGGTGAGGTAGCGGTCGGGTGCGTCCGCCGCCATGGCCTCGGCCGTCGCCTTGGCGAAGGCCTTGACCTCGGGCCAGCCGTGGCGCCGGGCGATCGGGACGACCACATGCATGCCCTTGCCGCCGGTCGTCTTGGCGAAGCCGACGAGGCCGAGGCGCTCGAGCCGGGCGCGCACCTCCTGCGCCGCCGCGGCGACATCGCCGAAGGCGAGCCCGTCGCCCGGATCGAGGTCGAAGACGATGCGGTCGGGGCGATCGGGCCGGTCGACGCGCACGCCCCAGGGATGGATCTCGAGCACGCCCATCTGCACCAGGGCGATCAGGCCGCGCGCATCCTTGACGAAGAGATAGGGCTCGTCGAAGCCGGCGATCTTGACCTCGCCGAGCTCGCCCGGCACGCCCGACCCGGCATGGCGCTGGTAGAAGCACTTCTTCTGTCGTCCGGCCGGGCATCGCACCAGCGTGAGCGGGCGGCCGGCGATGTGCGGCAGCATGCGGTCGGCGACGGCGAGGTAATAGTCGGCGAGGTCCTGCTTGGTGATGCCCTGCTCGGGATACAGCACCTTGGCGGGGTGGGTCAGCCGCACTCCCGCGATGGCAACGGCGTCCTCGGCTTGGGCTGACATTTATCGCTCCAGCAAGCTGGACGATCACCTTCGCCGCGCGCGCTTCCCATTGCAACGGGTCGAAGCAGCATGGCTGCGTGCTCAACCGGCTGGGCCCGCCCGGCGACGATGCTGCCAGCCCTCGGGCACAATCTACCGCTGCGCGCGCGGAGTGATTTTCTTTAACCAATCCGTTGACACGCTGACTCAACTCCAGCACTTTAATCGTCATATAAAAATCACCCACAGGGTGAAGCGGCAGCGAGTTCACGCCGTCGCGCCGACTGCCGCGGGCAAACGCGCATTTTGGGGAGGAAGCGATGCGACCCAGGAATCCCTGGCTCACACCTTTATTGCATAGTGTTTCGATACTGCTTGTCGGCGGCGCACTGATCGGGCCGTCGGCGACCGCGATGGCGAAATCCGACGGCGACCTCAAGATCGTGACGCTGTCGACGCGGCCCGACACAGTGAGCGGTGGCGATGTGCTGGTGCGCGTCGATGTGCCGCGCGATGTCGATTTCCGCAACGTCAAGGTGCTGCTCAACGGCCACAGCGTCACCGGCGCCTTTCGTCCCGACGCCACCGGCAAGTCGCTGATGGGGCTGGTGACCGGCCTCCAGCTCGGCGAGAACTCGCTCGTCGCCGTCGGCGGCAATGGCGGGAGCAAAGACCGCGGCGAAGAGGACAACCGCACGACCGCGCTGACGCTGACCAACTACCCCATCGCCGGGCCGATCTTCTCGGGTCCGCACGAGCAGCCCTTCATCTGCATGACCGCGACATTCCCGATCCCCGCGACCATCAGCGGGCAGACGCTGGGCCCGTCGCTCGACGCCGATTGCTCGGCGGCGACGCGGGTGGACTACGTCTATCGCTCGACCGCGGGTACGTTCAAGCCGCTGTCGAGCCCGCCGAGCTATCCGGCCGACCTCGCGCAGACCACGACGAGCGAGGGCAAGACGGTGCCCTACATCGTCCGCGTCGAGACCGGAACGATCAACCGCGGCATCTACGAGACGGCGATCCTGCATGATCCGATCGCCGAGGCGGCGCCGACGCCCTTCGCGCCGCCGCGCGCCTGGAACCACCGCCTGGTCTACACGCTGGGCGGCGGCTGCGTCGGCGGCTGGTACATCCAGGGGAGGTCGCTCGGCAATGGCGGCATCCTGGAAGACCTGATGCTGCGCCAAGGCTACGGTATCGCGGCCTCGTCGCTCAACGTCTTCGGCAACAACTGCCAGGAAGTGCTGGCGGCCGAGACCTTGATGATGGTGAAGGAGCGCTTCATCGAGAATTTCGGACCGGTGCCGTTCACCATCGGTTATGGCTGCTCGGGCGGGTCGGAAGCGGCCCATCCCATCAGCGATGACTATCCGGGCCTCGTCGACGGCATCTTGGTCGGCTGCAGCTTCCCCGAGCTCACCGCGGCGATGGTCAACAACATCACCGACGCCGATATCTTCCTCCGCTATCTCAAGCACACCACCTTGACCTGGACTGAGGCGCAGATCGTCGCTGCCACCGGTTATCCGAACTCCACAACCCTCACGACGATCGGACCCGGCAACGCGGTCCGCACCAAGGCGCAGGGCGGCACATGCAATGCCGCCATCCCCGTCGGCATGAGGTACGACGCCACGACCAACCCGCATGGCGTGCGCTGCGACATCTACGATCACATGGTCAATATCTTCGGCCGCGATCCGGCGACGGGATTCGCCCGCCGGCCGATCGACAATGTCGGCGTCCAGTACGGCCTTGCCGCCCTCAACGCCGGTGCCATCAGCAAGCAGCAGTTCCTCGACGTCAACCAGAACATCGGCGGCTACGACAATGACGGGAACTATGTTGCGACCCGAACCGAAGGCGACATCGCCGCGATCGCCATCGCCTACCGCACCGGGCGCGTGACCTATGGCGGCGAGGGGATGAAGACCACGCCGATCATCGACTACCGCGGCTATGTCGACCAGCCCGAGAACGGCGGCGAGGTCCATTCGCGCTTCCACTCCTTCTCGATGCGCGAGCGGCTGATCGACGCCAACGGCAATTTCGACAACCAGGTCATGCTGGTCGAGGACGGCAGAGCCGGGACAACCGGCCTATTCGGCGATACCAGCCCGGTGCTGAGCCACGCCCTGACGCAGATGGATCAGTGGCTGACCGCGATCGTCAACGACAAGTCGGACGCGGCGGGCACGGTCAAGCTGCGTCGCGCCAAGCCGGCCGATCTGGTCGATGCCTGCTACACAAACAACGGCACGGTCAGGATCGCCCAGGAGCAGATCTACCAGGGCAATACCACCTGCAACCAGCTCTACCCGTCGTTCTCGACGCCGCGCATGGTGGCGGGCGAGCCGCTGGCCAACAACGTGCTCAAATGCCGGCTCAAGCGGATCGATCTCGGCGACTACAAGGTGACGTTCACCGCGGCGGAGCAGGGGCAGGTCGCGGCGATCTTCCCGCAGGGCGTCTGCAACTATGCCAAGCCGGGCATCGGGCAAGAGCCCTTCGAGGATACCTGGGAGTTCTTTTAAGCCGTCGTAAGCCTGATGCAGGGGCCGGCCTTCGCGCCGGCCCCTGTCGTTTCGGTTCAGTCGATGTCGACGGCGGCGCCGAGCGTCTCGCCGATCGAGCCGCGCAGCACGAGGTCGGCGAGCCCGTCCAAGGGCGTCGCCTCGCGGTTGATGATCGCCAGCGCGGCGCCGTTGCGCTTGGCCAATTCCGGAAAGCCGGCGGCGGGGTAGACCACCAGCGACGATCCAAGGACGACGAACAAATCGGCGGCGCGCGTCTCGATCTCGGCGCGGCGCATCGCCTCGCCCGGCATCGGCTGCCCGAACGAGATGGTCGCGGTCTTGACGATGCCGCGGCACTCGGCACAGCGCGGTGGCGCTTCGTCGCGCGCAAAAGCGCGGCGCAGGTCGTCGATCTCGTAGCGCGCGGCGCAATCGAGGCAGAGCGCATAGGTGGTGTTGCCGTGCAGCTCGATGATTTGCGCCTCGGGAATGCCGGAGGCCTGGTGCAGGCCGTCGATGTTCTGGGTGATCACGGCGGCGGCCTTGTCGCGGCGGACAAGCTCGGCCACGGCGCGATGCCCGCGGTTCGGCCGTGCCGTGCGGATCACGCCGTCGCTGGCGAATTTGCGCCGCCACGCCTCGCGCCGCGCTTCCTCGGAGGCGAGAAAGGCGGCGAAGTCGATCGGCGCGAGCCGCGTCCAGATCCCGTCCGGGCTGCGGAAATCCGGGATTCCCGACTCGGTGCTGATCCCGGCGCCGGTGAAGATCGCGACGCGCCGTGCTTGCGCGATCATGCGGCGAAGGGCGGCGGTGTCTCGATCGAGGTTCATGGGCGGGTCCGAGCCGGTTATCATCCGTCTTCTTGCTCGCTTCAAGCCCTCCCTTGCGCACGAACCGCCTGCCAGGCACCCATGCCGATCACCGCCTTGCCCGCTGACGAGGATGCCGCCGCGGCGCTGCTGGAGGCCGCTTCCCGCCGCCTCGCGCGCAAGGATCGCCGGCTCGGCGCGGTGGTGAAGGCGGTGGGGCCGTGCGCGCTCAGGCGCAACCCCGGCGGCTTTGCCCGGCTGTTCCATGCCATCCTGCGCCAGCAGCTCTCGGCCAAGGCCGCGGCGACCATCGCCGGCCGGCTCCTTGCCGCTCTCGGCGGCACCGTCCTCGCCGAGGCGGTTGTCGCGCTCGACGACGCCGCCTTCGCCGCTTCCGGCGTGTCCAGGCAGAAGCGCGATTATCTGCGCGGACTGGCGGCAGCGACCGTGGCGCAGCCGGCCCTCTTCGACCAGCTCGAGGGGATGCCCGACGACGCGGTGATCGCCGCGCTCACCGCCCTCAAGGGCATCGGGCGCTGGACCGCGGACATGTACCTGATTTTCGTGCTCGGCCGGCTCGACGTGCTGCCGCTGGGCGACCTCTCGATCCGTGCGGCGATGGCCGAGCTCTACGGCGTGCCGCGCGGCACGCCCCCGGCGGCGCTGACCGCGCTGGGCGAGGCATGGCGCCCCCATCGCAGCGTCGCCTCCTGGTATCTCTACGCCTATCTCGATCGCCGCAGCGCGGCGCCCGCTGGCACGCCCGGTTAATCGACTGCGTTTGCCTAGAACACCGGCAGTTGACCTCTTTTGGCCCCACTCGCGTTGACGTTTTGTTAGCAAAGGTAGTTAACGATTAGCCCCTTGTGCCGCATCGTGTGCTTTTGGCCGAGGAGCATCTCGTGGGGATGGTGATGCAGCAGGGAAACCAGCAGCGCGCCTCGATCGCGCGGCCGCGACGATCCGGCGAGTTGCGCCCATTCCGGCCGGCGCGGCAGGTCCTTGCACTATCGCGGAACTCGCTCTTGCCCGGGAACGTACCTCATGAGGGGGAAGCGACCGGGAGGACACAAGGATGGGGCGGGTTCTGCTGTTGGTCGTGGTCGGTGGCGGCCTTGCCGCGTGCAGCCATAACCCAAGCGTCGTCAACCCGGCGCCGCCCGGCATCTCCTACCGTTTCCAAGGCGAAGAGGTCGCCAGCGCCAATCAGCGCGCCGATCAGTACTGCCAGCAATACGGCAGGCAGGCACGCCTGCAGACGGTCAATCACAGCGGCAGCGACAATATCGCCGTCTACCAGTGCCACTAGCGCCGCGCTCGTTCTGACCGAGCGACCCGCCAGGCTCCCGGGGCCGGGAAGCGAGACGGCTTGCCTTGGGCTTCCCCAGCCGGTAGGGTCAAAATGGTGAACTCCAAGCGGGACGCGAAATTCCCGGTTGTTCCGCCTGCCGCCTCGCCGCGGCGGAGCGCCCATGACGCCGCGCTGCGTCTCGACACCCTCATGACGGGGGCGCCGAGCCCGAGTCGTCTGGAGGCCGAATTCTCCAGCAAGAAGCGCAAGCGGGGGCGGCGCCTGTTCGTCGACCGCGAGATCCTCGTCAAGTCGCAGGGGCGGGTGAGCTATGTCACCCTGTCGCGACGCTCGCAGCTGTCGCTCGCGGTCATGGCGGGTGTCGCTGCCATCGCTCTTTTGGGCTATGCCGCCACCAGCACCTACATGGTCGATCGCGCCAGGATCGCCGCCGCCATCGAGCCGGAGCAGGCAGCGCCGGTCAGCAGCGAGCTGCAAGCGCGCATCGACGCGCTGCAGCGCGACCTCGCTGCCGCAAATGCCCGGCTGTCGCAGGCGGCCAAGCCGCCCGAGCGCAGCGAGGCTCCCGCGACGGCCGCGCTGGATCAGGCGCAGGCCCGCATCAAAGCACTGGAGGAGGCACGCGATCGCGCTACTGCCGAGCAGCAGGAGCTGCAGCGCCGCCTAGCGGCGGCGCAGCAAGCCGCCGATGCCAAGGCGCAGAACCTGACCCAGCTCAACCGCACCCTCGAATCCAGCCGCGGCGAGCTGCGCCAGACCGACAATCAGCGCGCCGGCTTGCAGGACCGCGTCCGCCGGCTCGAGGGCGATCTCGAAGCCGCCAAGACGCAGGCCGGCGAGGCGAAGGCCAATCTGGCCGGCATCGAGCACAAGCTGCAGCTTCTCTCCGCCGAGCATGACAAGACCATGGCCGAGCGCGAGCAGCTCGCGGCGCGCCTCGCCGAGCTGCAGGGGCGGATGCCCTCGAGCCCGACGCCGGCGCCGCACGCCGATGCGCACACTGCACCCAGCATGGACAGCCTGTTGCCATGGGCGACGCCGCCGCGCGCGGCCGTCGACCGGCCGCCGCCGGGCGACCAGCGCAGCGAGAATACCGGCGACCTCGAGCAGTTGATCGCCTCGACCGGCATCGATGTCGAGGATCTGCTGGGCCGCCTCGCGCCGGTGCGGCCGGGCCAGGGTGGTCCCTACGTCGCGCTCGACGGGGCGGCGAATCCCGGCAAGGCGCCGGACGCGGCCAATCCCGCTACGCAGCGCGCCGACGAGCTGCAGAGCATCGTCAAGACGCTGCCGCTGGCGTCACCGCTCAAGGAATTTCGCATCGAGAGCACCTTCGGCGGCCGCGCCGACCCGTTCACGCGTCGCCAGGCATTCCACTCCGGGCTCGACCTCGTGGCGCCCTATCGCACGCCTGTCTACAGCACGGCGCCGGGCCGCGTGATCTTTACCGGTGCGAAAGGACCGTATGGCAAGGTCGTCGAGATCGATCACGGCAATGGCATCGTCACCCGGTTCGGCCACCTCCACAAAGCGCTGGTGGCGCGCGGGCAGATGGTGACGGGGCACCAGCCGGTCGGCGAGCTCGGCAGCACGGGGCGCAGCACGGGCCCGCATCTCCACTACGAGGTGTTGGTCAACGGCACGCCCCAGGACCCGGAAAAGTTTTTGCAGGCAGGCAAGAATGTGGTTCAAACAGTCAGCAGCAAGTAGCGACGACGAGCGGGGCAGCCGCTCCAACCGTCCGTCCGCCCCTTCGATCCTCAGCAGCGACTTGAAGATCGAGGGCGACGTCGTCAGTCACGGCGATCTGCATGTCAACGGCTCCATCAAGGGCGATGTCGTGGCGCACCGGCTCACGCTGGGCGAAGGCGGCACCATCACCGGTACGGTCGAAGTCGACGTCGCGGTGATCGCCGGAAACCTCGCCGGGCAGATCAGCGCGACCTCGGTGACGCTGACCAGCACCGCGCGCGTCGTCGCCGACATCACCCATGTGTCGCTGCTGATCGAGGAAGGCGCGGTGTTCGAGGGCTTCAGCCGGCGCGTCGACACCATCGAGGCGATGACCGACGACACCGTACGCGCACCGCCGCGCCTCAACGCGCCGCTCCGCGCCGAGCCGCAGACGGCCTAACTCTCGCTTTCCGCCGCGACGCCCGCTCTCAGCGGGCGAACGCGCGCGCGAAGATCGCCGGGTCGACGTTGCCGCCCGAGGCGATCACCGCCACCGTCCGCTGCTTGACATCGATCTTGCCGCTGAGCGTGGCGGCGAGTGCCGCCGCGCCGCCCGGCTCCACCACCAGCTTGAGCTCGCCGAACGCCGTCGCCATGGCGGCGAACACCTCGTCGTCGCTGACAGCGAAGCCGCCGGCCAGCAGGCGGCGGTTGATGGGAAACGTCACCTCGCCCGGCATCGGCGCCAGCAGCGCG
>Ga0209701_10003450_pt1 | contig 10355 bp, 6 predicted proteins | sample CZO8metaG_4_FD_188356 | JGI IMG/M metagenome (GOLD analysis project Ga0209701, IMG submission 188356) | Vadose zone soil microbial communities from the Eel River Critical Zone Observatory, Northern California, USA - CZOApr15con2H3.8 metaG... | ecosystem: Environmental > Terrestrial > Soil >...
CATGGCTGAGAGCCCCCAGGCTCTCTTGCCACGCAAGGGGCGCCACTACTATACGACGCTGGGAAGGCCTCTGATCGTATATAGTAGTGACAGGGCTTGCCCCTGTCATGAAAAAATGCAACTCACGCATCTCACAGCGCTAGCATGCGGTCCAGTGCGATGCGCGCCCAGCGAGCGGTCTCGCCATCCACGCTGACCTGGTTGATTACCTGGCCTTCGAGCAATCCCTCCAGCACCCAGGCCAGGTAGGCCGGGTGGATGCGGTACATGGTAGAGCACGGGCACACGATGGGGTCGAGGCAGAAGATGAACTGGTCAGGATGCTCTTTTGCCAGGCGATGCACGAGGTTGATCTCGGTAGCCACGGCCCACTGGCTGCCCGCCGGGGCCTGCTCGATCTGCTGGATGATGTACTCGGTTGAGCCATAAAGGTCCGCGGCGTCCACTACCTCGCGACGGCACTCCGGGTGTACCAGGACCTTGATGCCGGGATACTCGGCGCGCGCTTTAGCTATCTGTTGCACGTTGAAACGCATGTGCGTGGTGCAGTAGCCTTTCCAGAGAATGATCTTCGAGCGCTCCAACTCCTCTTCGACGTTCTCCGAGGCCATGGGGTCCTTGGGGTTCCAGACGAACATCTGGTCTTCGGCGATGCCGTACCTGAGGGCGGTATTGCGTCCCAGGTGCTCGTCGGGGAAGAACAGCACGCGCTTGCCGTGTTTGAAAGCCCAGTCTATCACCTTGGGAGCGTTCGACGAGGTGCAGACGATGCCGCCATTGCTCCCACAGAAAGCCTTGAGGTTGGCAGCCGAGTTCATGTAAGTTACAGGAACGACGCCCATATCTGGGCCGAGGGTTTCCAGAAGCAGATCCCAGCATTCCTCGACCTCGGCGATATTTGCCATATCGGCCATAGAGCAGCCCGCGGCAGGATTGGGGAGGATGACGCGCTGGTGAGGGGCGCTGAGGATGTCGGCGCTCTCCGCCATGAAATGGACGCCGCAGAAGACGATGTAGTCGGCCTCCGGGTGCGCGGCGGCGATTTGGGAAAGTTTCAGCGAGTCGCCCCGATAGTCCGCGAACTTCACCACTTCGTCGCGCTGGTAGTGGTGCCCCAGGACCACCAGGCGCGAGCCGAGCCGGGCCTTGGCCCGCAAGATCCGCTCGTCCAGCTCCCGGTCGGACAGCTCGACGTAGGCTTCGGGAAGCGAATTGAGGACTGCCGTTGCCATAACCGCTCTCGTAGATATTTTACTACGCTTTTCGGGCTGAATACGCCACAGGATGCCGTACTGGCACTAGCCGTCCGCCCATCACCAAGTTAGCCAGCGCGGCTAGGGCAGCCCGGGAGTCACCAGACCGGAACAGAGGCTGTTTCCGTGCACCCCGGGGAATTGCCGCCCTCTATAGTTATCGCCACCGGCCCCGAGGTAGCTTAGCCCGATTACCGGGGTCCAGCCGCCGCGTGCCTCTCTCGGCTTTTCGATAAGAGTCAATCATACCCACGGGGAAGGCCCTCCAGCAAGCTGGTGGAGGCAATTTTGTTCGTATGTCCCTTTACCTCATAGAGAGGGTCAGGTCTCTCATGTCCGGGCGGGAGGTATCCTTCCCTGGGCTTTAGGGCGCGGCCCGGCGGGCTACTCACTCGCCGGAGCCAAATAAAAAGGCCGCCCCGGGTCCACCGGGGCGGCCCAACTACAAAACCAAATGCCGGAGGAATTAGGCTGAGATCTTTTCAGTTACCGGCTTGGAATTGCCGTTGTCTTTGCCGTCGGCGTTCACGACTCCAATTTGGACCAGCGTCGGCGCGGGTTTCTTGAGCACCAGCTCTTCGTAGAACTGCCGCGCTTGCTGGGCTTCCCAGGCGGCCTTACGACGCGCCTTTTCTTCCTCCGCCGCGGTCATCGGGATGTCGCTGGCCTTTTCCCGCACACGGGCCGCGTCCTCAGGGTTGACGCGGAGAGAGTGCTCGTAGTTTTCCAGGCTGACCTTCTTCCCCTTGGCGTAGATTTCGTGTTTGCCGTATTTCTTGTACCAATCAGCGACGGTCGCGTTCTTGTGCATATTTTCGATGATCTTCCTCCAACCCACGCCGGTGTTATAGGCGCAGAAGGAGATTTCACCTTCCTGCGTGGCGTAGGGGATGATGCACATTTCAGTGCGCCGGAAGTCATAGTTGAACAGGTCCTGGAACCACATGCCGGCGATAAAGAGGAAGTTCCAGGGGTCTGAGCGGCGCTTCAGGGTGTCTTGGTACGTCCGTTCGGGGCCGGAAGAACCGTAGTTCTTCTTTGCCCGCTCGTCGCCGGTAAGCGCGAAGGACTTGTCAAACTTCTTCAGCAGGTCCACCAGCGCCAGGCTGGGGGGCGCCTTGAAAGGCTTGTAGTTCTTGAGCAGCGCGAGCCCCATCATCAAGTTCGAAAACAACTTGCCGCGACCGGCATCCGTGATTTTCTGGATATCTCCCACCAGCCCCGGAATGTCCAGGAACTGAGGCACGGGCGCCCACTCGTTGTTCTCCTTGTTGACCATGAGTGCGGTCCCGACGCCGCAGTTCGGATGGCAGCCGCAACTGACCTGACCCCACTGGGCCTCCGGGCCGTGGACCAGGTCGGCGAAGTCCGCGAAGGCGCCCATCAGCGAGATTGGGAACCAGTCGCGCGTGGGCTCGGTGATCCCGAGCTGCTTTTTGACGTCCTGCGCCATATGGGAGAGCGTGTAGCGCTGGCGCAGACGCCTTTCGGGCGTGATGTCTTCATCGCGCCCGGTAAACGAGACCGGCTGGAAGGCGATAAAGGCGATCTTCCTCGGGTTCTCCCGGGCGAAACTGATGATCGGCCCAACCTGGTCGTTGTTGACTCCGTTCACGAGTGTCGTCACGAGGATGATCTCGATGCCCGCCTCGTGCATGTTCTCGATGGCCCGGAGCTTCACGTCAAACAGATTGCCCACCTGTCGGTGGCTGTTGGCGTCGTTCCCGACACCGTCGAATTGCAGGTAGGCGTAACGCAGTCCCGCTTCGAACGCGCGGCGGCAGAATTCCTTGCTCTTGGCAAACTCGATGCCGTTGGTGGCCGCCTGGACGCTGTTATACCCGAGCTTGCGCGCGTAGCGGACCGCGTCAATGAAGTAGGGCGACATGGTGGGCTCGCCGCCCGATAACTGCACCGACATCTGCCGGCGGGGCTTGATCTTCAGAGCGTTGTCCAGGATCTCCTTGACCTCCTCCCACGTCAGCTCGTGGACGAAGCCCACTTGGTTCGCGTCCATGAAGCACGGATCGCACATCATGTTGCAGCGATTGGTGAGGTCAACGGTCAGGACCGACCCGCGGCCGTGCCGGATTGAGCTCGAGCCATGGTTGTGGAGTTTTTCGTCGTTGTGGGCCCGGATGTCCCGGCCGGGGAAATTCTTTTCGATCCACTGGAGGAATCGGGAGTCAGCGGCCATCAGGTCTTCAAAGTGGCCGTGAATGGGGCAGTCCTTGACCATCCAGACCTGGCCGTCGCGCTCGATGATGCTCGCCTTGATCTCGCCCACCTTCTCGTTGATGAGCACCTTAAAGTCCTGGTCGCCTTTCATGATCTTCTCGCGCGCTTCCTTCACGCAGGACGGGCAAAGCGAATCGGTCTGCCGGGGCCAACCCAGTGGCGGTTTCGTTTTCTGCCAGGATTTCAAGAGCGGCTTATCCGACCATTTGGGGGTAAAGGAAGGATTCGGATTGTACTTATTGAAAAATTGCATCGTGTCGTACGCAACGCCGGCAGCGACGCTGATGGCCTGGTCGAAATATTTCATGAGCCGCTGGCCTTTAATTCTTGGCATGGTCCTCTTCTCCTCTGATTGTGATGACGAATCCCCGCTCCCTCAAGCACGATTCCTGAAATCCCTGAATGAGGGCTTCCTCAATATTTTTATTTGAACGTGTCCGTCCGCTCGCCACTTGGCGCCAGGAGGGCCCCGCTTCACCCCCGGAGCTAAAACTTTGTGCGTCTGGTCAATGAAAATTGCTTTTGCAAAGGCTTACCGAGCAAAAGCGCAAATCCGCGGCGCCTTTTTCCCATCGCCACGCGCGACCGCCCCCGCATACCTGAACGGCCCGAATTTGCCCGGTCATCGTAGGTAATTCAGGCAGATAGCGCTAAGTCCTTTGCGCCGAATGGTCAAATTGCGAGGTTGGATGGCACAAATGGGGAAGCGAACGGTGAGAGCAATCTGCTTAATAATCAACATGTTGCCCTGCTCTTACCCTGCCTTCGTGTCACGGGGCGCCGGAAAAGTAACTGACCGCTACCGCCCTTGATGGGGTTTCTCCCGGGATAAACGACGTCTTAAATATCGAAAATTGCCTGCCTGCACGTGCGACGACACAGCCGGAGTCAATCAACAGCCGTCCTCATGGGCCTCGCGTTATCGACTTCAAACAGAAGGTGAGAAGGTAAGTCTCCAAATATTGCGGTACGATAAAAGCGTGGTTTCGAGTTCACTCATCAAGGAGCGCGCGCTGGCCATTGGTTTCGACCTGGTGGGCGTCGCACCCGTAACCGCCGGCCGGGACCTCGAGTTTTCGAAGCAGTGGGTTGACCGGGGCTTCGGCGGAGAAATGGAATACCTCAAGAACCCGAAGCGAGAGGACCCTCGCCGCGTCTTGCCCTCGGCCAGATCGGTTATTTGCGCCGGACTGATCTATAACACGCCGCATCCGTACTCCACGGAAGCATGCCGTGGCGCGAATGCCGGGACGGGCGGCGCGCAACTGCATCCGGCGCCGGCCTCTGGAGCTGCGGCATCCGCGAAGCCCGACCCGCCGGGCGGACCGTTCTCGCGCGATGACATCCCCCGGGCCTGGATTTCCCGTTACGCTTGGGGACACGACTATCACGAGGTCATGCGCGCTAAGCTCGAAAAACTTCGCGCGGCGATTGAGGCTCTGGCGCCTCAAGTCGAAACGCGGGTTTACGTGGACACGGGGCCGGTGGTGGAGCGCGCCCTGGCTCGTTATTCGGGCATCGGCTGGATGGGGAAGAATACGTGCCTGATCAATGCGGAGAAGGGCTCCTGGTTTTTTCTCGGCGTAGTACTCACCAGCCTCGAACTTCGGCCGGACATGCCCGCGCCAGACCGGTGCGGCACGTGCACGCAGTGTCTTGAGGCGTGCCCGACCGGAGCGCTGGTCGAGCCTTACGTCATGGACGCCTCTCGATGCATCGCTTATTTCACGATCGAGCTCAAAGGCTCCATCCCGCGGGAATTTCGACCCGCGGTCGGCTCAAACGTGTTCGGCTGCGACATCTGCCAGGACGTGTGTCCATGGAATTCGACGCGGCACGCCCAGGTGACCCACGTGCCGGAATTCCAACCCCTGAAGGTCAAGACCGTACAAGAGAACAGCAAAGCCGCCTTTTCTCTCTTCGCACCGCCTCTCGAGGCCCTTGCCTCGTTCGCGGCAGAAGATTTTCGCCGCGCTTTTGCGCGGTCTCCCATCAAGCGGGCCAAATATCGCGGCTGGTTGCGAAACCTCTGCGTGGCCATTGGGAATTCCGGCGACCGGCGGTTTGTGCCCTGGCTCGAGAAAGCGGCGCGACATCCCGACCCCGTCATCCGCGAGCACGCCGAATGGGCGCTCGAACGCATTGCCCGGGAGGAACAGAAGGAAGGGGATGGGGCTCCCCGCAGAGTTGCCTCCTGAACAGCGGGTGCACCGCAACACCGGCCTGGGTGGCGGGGATGTTTTTGGGGGACATGGACTCGCCGGGGCTTGAGAGTTTATATTTCCCCGCCCAAGGTCTCTCTACCGTGCTGGAATCAATCTGGAAGCTCGAGGACGAAATCCTCAGCAAAGGAGGAAACAATGAGCACGGCGACGAAAGCGGTGTGGCGGATTGCGGGCGAAGAGGTGGCAAGCTGCAACTGCGCGTGGGGCTGTCCGTGTCAATTCAACGCGCTGCCGACGACGGGCCGATGCGAGGGGTTCGTCGCCTGGGACGTCGCGAGCGGCCACTACGCCGACCTTCGGCTTGACGACCTGCGCTTCGCCCTGGTCGCGTCCTGGCCGGGGGCCATCCATGAAGGGAACGGGACGGTCCAGCTCTTCATCGATGAAAAAGCCGCGCCCGAACAGCGCCGCGCGCTCCTCGAGATTTCGAGTGGGAAGGCGGGCGGGACTTTTTTTGAAATCTTTTCCGCGGTCTGCTCGACGAAACTCGACCCGATTTATACGAGCATCAGCTTTGAAGCGGATCGTGAAAGGCGCCGGGCCCGCGTCCGAGTCGGCTCAGCCGTCGAGAGCACCATCGAGCCGATCAAAAATCCGGTGACCGGCGCGGAACATCGTGCGCGCATCAATCTCCCCTTCGGGTTTGAGTACAAGGAGGCGGAGGTGTGCAACACCGTACACCTCAAGGCGAGCTGCGGGCCCAAACTTACCCTGGACCACCGCAACACCCACGGGCATCTGAACGCTTTTGATTTGAGCAACCTTTAATTGGAGTTGGCCACTCGAGTGAGAATCCTTCCTGCGTGCCAAAGGCCTACCCGTGACGCTCGGGCCATCGGACCGGCTCGGGTCGCCTGGCTGGTCCTCCTGGCGGCGCTGCCGCTTTGTTCCTCCGAGCGGGCCCACACCGGCGCCTCATCCCCGGCCGCCCCAGCGATCGAATCGGCCCTACGCAAGCTCGATGACGCCGAGCTTGCGGGTATCCGGAAGCGCGACGCGAAGTTTATCGACGAAGTTTACGCGCCGAACGTCGTCATCTTTCCCTGCTTTTTGCCGGTGAAGTTCGAGGGGCTCGAGGGAGCGCGGGAGGCTTGGCAGTCATTTTTCGACCGCTTTGCTACGATTCGGAAATGTGAGTGGAGCGAGCGCGTGTACCGGGCCGCCGGCCCGGGCGCCGCTTGGATGACCTGCCTGTGGTATCTCGAGGGCACGAACGGAGAGGGTCAAGCGGTCGAACTCATCCTCCGCGCCACCCGCCATTATGAAAAACAGCGAGGCCGATGGCGCCTCGTCCACGAACATTTTTCTGCCGCGGAGCGGTAAACGCGCGCCTGGCCCAGACCCGAGGGCAGGAACCCGTTCTTATTTGCCCGCCGTGAACCCTCTCTCCACTTCGTTTCAGTTCACCATGTTCCACCAGGCGGCATGGAGGAAGTGAAAGCGGCATGGACGCCGCTCCGGCTTCCGCAGGGAATGAAAGACTCGCCACCCGGGGAATTCCTCCCGCAAGGGCAAAGAACTCCCCCCGCACAGCCTGCCACCGTCCGGGGTTCCGGGAGATCTTCGGTTCTCTCCGGCAGCGAGACAGACCCGTTTCCTCCTGTATCGTGGCGCGGTTAACGCCGTGCTGCTATGAAAAATGTTTTGCGCCTAGTGAAACTAGCCGCCAACAAACAGCGGGTAGTGGCTGGCTGCGGCCATGAAGAACAGCATGGGGACGGAGAGCCAAGCATTGGCGCGCGAAGCGAGAAAGGCGCGCCGCGCCAGCCTCGCCGACTCAGGGGGGACTGGCGTGCCCTTCGCGGCATTTTCCGCTGTCCATGCAATGATCCGCTTCTGCGCGGGCCAAATGACGCCCCACACGTTTAGTAACATGAGCATGCCGATGCCCCCGCCGACCCCGATAGAAAGCGCTCGGTTGCTCGCCCCTTCGTAGGTGTTGGCGTGCACAAGCAGGCCGCCCATCGCTCCCACCAAGACCAACACCACAACCCCCAAGACCCAGCCATTCTTAGTGACAGCGGGGACGCGCAACAGGCCGAACTCAATTGCCCAAGTCACGATCACCAGGGCTAACCACACACCCAGGGTTCGCCACAAGTATTGGCCCGGGATCCCGGGCGCTGGGGGTTCTGTCCGCAAGATGAGGTACCAATAGATGAACCCGGCAAGCACCGTCACCACGGCTCCCCATCGAAACCACCACAGTGCCTTCGGCATCAGGACAGGGATGACCTTACCCTTTGTGGGCGCGTCGAGCGCTTTCATGACCGGCACATTGACGAGATTGAAGAAATAGAGGAGCCCGATCCAGGTGATGCCGGCCAGGAAGTGGATCCACCGCAGCAGCATCTGCAGGTTCGAGCCGACGTCACTCGGGGGCAAGATCTTTTGCTGGAATAAACAGACAAGAGCAATTGTGTCCATCATCTCGCCTCCATAAGCGGAACAAAATCTAGCGTAACAGTCTCAAAACGGCAATCAGCGCTCTCTCAGCTATACATCTTTGACTCGGTTCAGAGCGATTTGACCAAAAGCCCCAATCCGGATTTGCGCCGCTGAAAACTCATACACCAGGCCTAAACATGTGTCAAGCTCTAACGGCGGGTCAAGATTGGCGGATACGGCCAGGCCTGAGCGGCAGTGCCGGCTCGCGCCAGCGGACTAAAGCCTTCGCTGCAATCTGAAAGCCCGCATCGGGTCCTTTCGCGCGGGCATCTAATCCTGGGTGGAGGCGCCCGCGAGCACCGCGGCGCTCCGGCAAAGAGGGTCTGAAAGTTTTGCGCCCCGACTCTAAAAGACGGGCGGAATCAGTTCTTTTTGATAGAATGTTCGTCGCAAGGAGGGGTGAATCTGGCGGAAGGCATCCGGCGCGCCCGAAGCGCGCTCGAACTTTGAGGTTACCGACGCATGCCCACCAAGCAGAAAAAGAGCATTGAGTTCAGCGAACTCCCCATCCTGCCGGTGCGGGACACCGTTTTGTTTCCCCACTCGATATTGCCGTTAACCGTGGGCCGCGAGAGCTCGCTGAAGCTGATCAACGACCTGAAGGACGAAGACAAGTTCATCGCCGTGGTCGCCCAGCGCGACCCTCGGGTGGACAATCCTCAGCCGGTTGATCTCTACCAGATCGGCACAGCGGCCTTCGTTCACAAGATCATCCGGTTGCCGAGCCAGAGCCTTTTCATTTTCGTTGAAGGCCTCCAGAGGATCGCCGTCCAGGAGGTCATCCGGCTCGAGCCCTACATGTACGCGCGCGTGAAGCCGCTCCAGGACGCCACCCCCACCGAAAAGCGGGCGGACTTCGAAGCCCTGGTGCGGAACGTCTCAACGCTTTTCCAGCAGGTGATCCAGCTCTCGCCCACTCTTTCGGACGACCTCCAGACGGTCGTTATGAACATCGACGACCCCGGCCGGCTGGCCGACTTCATCTCCGCCAACTTGCCTTCCCTTTCGAGCACCGAAAAGCAGGAGCTGCTCGAAAGCCTCGAGCTCGAGTCGCGCCTCGAGCGCCTGAACAGCCAGCTCGCCCGGGAAGTCGAAGTGCTCCAGCTTCGCTCGAAGATCCAGTCCGATGTCCAGGACCAGGTATCGCAGAGCCAGCGCGAGTATTACCTGCGCGAGCAGATGAAGGCCATCCAGAAAGAGCTGGGTGAGGCCGACGAGCAGCAGGAGATTGAAGAGCTGCGCAAGAAGATCGAGGCCTCCGGCATGACGGAGGAAGCGCGCAAAGAGGCCCTGCGGGAGCTCAGCCGCCTGTCGAAGATGTCGCCCGCCGCGGCGGACTATCACGTCACGCGCACCTACCTCGACTGGCTCGTGGCCCTTCCCTGGAACAAGGTCGGCGATTTTAAAGTCAACTTGCCCAAAGCGAAGGCGGCCCTGGATGAGGACCATTACGACCTCGAAAAGGTCAAGGAACGGATTCTCGATTACCTGGCCGTCCTCCAGTTGAAGCCGCAAATGAAAGGTCCCATCCTCTGCTTTGTGGGCCCGCCGGGCGTCGGCAAGACGTCGCTTGGGAAATCGATCGCCCGGGCGCTCGACCGGAAATTCGTCCGCATGTCGCTCGGGGGTATTCACGACGAAGCGGAGATCCGCGGCCATCGCCGGACTTACATCGGAGCGCTGCCGGGACAAATCATCCAGGGCATCCGCCGGGCGGAGACGCGAGACCCGGTGTTCATGCTGGACGAGGTGGACAAGATCGGTCGTGACTTCCGCGGCGACCCCTCCTCGGCTTTGCTCGAAGTGCTCGACCCGGAGCAGAACTCGCACTTCCGGGACAACTACCTTGACGTCCAGTTCGATCTTTCGAGAGTTTTGTTCATCTGCACGTCCAACATGCTGGACACCGTCCCTCCGCCGCTCCTCGACCGGATGGAGCTGCTCGAGCTTCAGGGATACACCGAGGAGGAAAAGATCCAGATTGCGTTCCGGCACCTGATCCCCAAGCAGACCGACGAACACGGGGTCAAGAGCCCGGACCAGATCGAATTCACCCCCGAGGCGCTGGCCAGTTGCATCCGGAATTACACGCGCGAAGCAGGGGTGCGGAGCCTGGAGCGCGAAATCGCGACGCTCTGTCGAAAGCAGGCACGAAAGATCGCCGAGGGCGCGACGCAGAAGCTCGTGGTCA
>Ga0209701_10003455_pt1 | contig 10347 bp, 8 predicted proteins | sample CZO8metaG_4_FD_188356 | JGI IMG/M metagenome (GOLD analysis project Ga0209701, IMG submission 188356) | Vadose zone soil microbial communities from the Eel River Critical Zone Observatory, Northern California, USA - CZOApr15con2H3.8 metaG... | ecosystem: Environmental > Terrestrial > Soil >...
TGCTGGTCGACGGAAATGGCCAGGGGAATTGAACCTTCGGCCTGCAAGCGTTCCAGTTTGATGCCGGCGAGCAGTGAAGACTTACGCGCTGTGGCTTCCAATACCTCACGAATGACCTCGTTCGCCTCATCCTGCAACCAGGACTCGGTGAAGCCCATAGCAGCAGCCAAGGCGCGCATGACATCCCAGTTACTGCGCGCCTCACCCTGCGGAGCGATAGCGGGCATGTTGTATTGCAGGGAGAGATGACCGTAGGGTTTGTGCAGGTCTACGTGCTCAAGCTGGCTGGTCGCAGGGAGTAGGATATCGGCATAACGAGCAGTATCGGTCTCGAAGAGTTCATGCACGACCGTAAACAAGTCTTCGCGCATCAACCCTTCAACAATCTTTCCTGCATTAGGAGAGGAGGCGACCGGATTGGCATTATAGACATAGAGTGAGTAGATGGGTGGGTCGGCCTCAGCGGTGAGGATAGCACCGAGCCGGTTCATATTCAGCGTACGCGACGCAGGCGGGCAGGTAGGCTCGTGCAGATGCGTCACAGCCAACCCGTCCCACTTCAGCCAATCGCTGGTGCTGTACATCAATCCGCCACCGAGCAGGCCATATTGCCCTGTGATGGTCGGAAGGCAGGCCAGAGTACGGACAGTCTGACCGCCATTGGTATGGCGGTTGATGCCATCGGTCACACGCAGGAGAGCCGGTGTGGTGGTGGCATAGCTGCGGGCAAGATCGATGATGGTCTCGGCGGCGAGACCCGTGATGTGTGCTGCGCGTTCAGGTGGAAACTGCATTATACGTTCCAGGAGATGCTCCCAGCCGATGGTATGCTGTGCAATCCAGTCAGGACTATGCAGCCCCTCGGTCACTATCACATGCATCATAGCAAGCGCGAGTGCGGCATCTGTACCAGGGAATGGTTGTATATGTTGATCGGCAGAACGCGCGGTAAGGGTGCGAATGGGGTCGATGACGATGATGCGAGTGCCGTTACGCTGGGCTGCGCGCAAGAAGGGCATGATATGTGGCGCGGTACTGGCCGGGTTGCTGCCCCAGATGAGGACCAGTTTGCTGTGGATGAGCATCTCTGGTGAAGGTGCCAGGCGGCCACCGATGGTCAGCATGACGGCTTCTTCGGCAGCATGGCCGCAAATGGCGCGTTCCAGGCGACAGGCACCCAGCCGATTCCAGAAACGACTGTCGGTGACGGCTCCATTCACGAGTCCCAGTGTTCCTGCATAGCTGTACGGCAGGATACATTGTGCACCATGTTGGGCAATGATGTCACGCCAGCGTCCGCTGATTTCGGCAATCGCTTCATCCCACGAAATACGCTCAAATGCACCGCTGCCTTTGGGGCCAACACGCCGCATGGGGTAGAGCAGCCGATCAGGATGATAGACGCGATCCAGGTAGCGGTTGACCTTGGCACACAGCCAGCCTCGTGTTACTGGATGGTCAGAGCGACCACGCACACTCACAGCTCGTCCCTGCTCGTCTACCTGGGTCTCCAGCGCACAGCAGTCAGGGCAGTCGTGTGGACATGCACCGTAGATAGTGCGGAGGGTAGGATGCTCCTGGATGGATGTGAGTGACTTGAGTGACATGTCGTTTCCTTTCAGTAGTGACTTGATCATCTGCCATATTCCTAACTATACAACAGGAGGCGCGTATATGTAACCATCCAATTGCCACTTTTTGCAGAGGATGAGGAACATTGATTCAGTGCTTAGACAAGGTTCAAGTGGTGTTCAAACAGATGTGACAGTTTTGAGCTTGCATTAGGCGAAGACTGTCACGCCTATTTGAACCATGCCTTATCGTATAATGTGTGGGCATGGACAAACAGGGACCTTTCAGAACGGGTAGCGGGACGAAGCAGTGAAACGTCACAAAGGAGCGGATATGGATGAGATCAAAGAACAACATCCTCACCGAGGAGATTGGCTGCGCGAGATTGTCTTTGGACTCAACGATGGCCTGGTCACCACCCTGGTATTCATCATGGCGGTGAGCGAGGTTGCTCCTGCCCGTTTACTCCTGATCGTGCTCAGTGAGGTGTTGGCCGGAGGGGTTTCGATGGCGCTGGGAGGCTATCTGGCCGCACGGACCGCCAAGCAAATCCTTGACCAGCGCATCGCCACTGAGCGCTATGAGATTGAGCATGAACCGGAAGAGGAACGGGCGGAACTGGTGGCCATCTACCAGAACAAAGGATTCACTGGTCCCCTCTTACAGCGTGTCGTCAGCCATCTGACGGCCGACCGTGACCGTTGGCATCGGGCCATGGTGCATGACGAGTTGGGGGTGGTCGAAGACACGCACATCCGTCCATGGCGGCAAGGGGTGCAGATTGGCCTTTCCTTTGTGGTCGGTGGCCTCATCCCAACTATACCGGTGCTCCTCTCCCTGCCGCAAGCGAGATGGTGGGCGTATGGACTCACCGCTCTCACGGCCGTGGTGCTGGGAGCGATCAAAGCCCACTATACCCGTCAACGTCCTGTGTGGGCTGGTCTGGAATTTCTCGTCGTCGTCACCCTGGGAACCGCGGCTGGTGTGGGTCTTGGCTTGCTCCTGCATGGAGGATGAGCCTACCTCCCATTGTTTGCTCTGCCATTGTTGATTGCTCCTCCTTTTCGATCAGTGTCTCTACTAAGCACGTGCCTATATATACACGGATGGAGCGAGAAGGAAGATGCATATTATTTGGCTATACGAAATACAAGTTCGTTGGCAAACTCAAAGCGCTCGATGGACCAGGTTTTATCTGCCACCAACTCGCGAAAATGTGCCTCGTAGTTGGCGGCCATGCCCATTTTTCTCCCTCCCAGGCTATGTACTGGAAACGAAACGAGCAGGTGATCAGCGTTGATGGTGTCCAGCAGTCGCAGGCCAGCGGATTTGTCTACCTGCTCGAGGCACGGTATGGCCTTGAGCATAAAAGCCAGGTCAACCTTATGGGTAGGGCATTTCTGTATGACGTCGCATGATTGTGCATATCCGTGGACATGGATGATGGTCATAAATTCGTTTAGGAAGTCGGTCATATCTTGATACATGTCGTATGCGTAGTATTGTACCTGCTCAGCCAGGGGCATCCAGGGTATTGCAAGTGGGTGCAGGCCGCAGGCAATGTCAATCACTGTGTTGACCGGCGGGAGGTCGGCCAGGAAGGTTGTATAGAACTGTTCGAGGATTGGTAGACGCTCTCGTGTGGATGCGTGGTGGGGCATGATACTCATACAAGCATGGAGGAGCTGGGTTTTGTCCTTTTGCTGTGATGCATGCTTGAGTTCGGCTAGCCAGGATGAGTAGGGGACTTCACCTTCGAGATATGCTCCGCCGATTTGGTGCAGTTTGTTTTTGGTAGCTTTGATGGCTTCTTTCAGCGTGTGGTGTTTCGCCAGTTCTTGTGAGCCCAGGTTTTTGATGAGGTCCTGGCTGATGCTCTTATACTTGCGGCTTGCGAGTACTGCATCAACAAGCTGGTCCAATTGGTTATGTTCTCTGCTGTTCATGCTGATGCAATCGTTCTGTAAGTTGGGTCATAAAGCGCAGGTTGTGGATGGTTGCGAGCCTCATGAAGAGGCTGTCGTTGATTTTGAAGAGATGGTGTAGATAGGCTATGGAGTAGTTTGAGCAGCATAGGCAGTCGCAGAAGCGAGAGAGGGGAGCGTCGTTCTTGATGGACTTGTCGTCGTTGATGTAGATATAGGTAAACCACTGCTGACCCAAGTTGCTGATGGAAAGGGTTGCCTCAGTCGTAAAGGTGTAGAGCCGCCCGTGTCGTGCGTCTCGTGTGGGCATGGCGCTATCGAAGAGGGCGTAGCCCATGGCGGCGCATTCCAGGACATTGGCCGGATGTCCCACACCCAGCGCGTGCATGGGCAACTCTGGCGGCACGAGTTCTCGGGTGTAAGCGAGCATATCGGTCAGCAGCTTGCCCTCACTATCTAGAGGCCAGCCTCCATAGCCAAATCCGTCGAAGCCGATTGCTAGCAGTTCATCGGCACAACGCTTGCGCAGTTCATGAGATCCTCCACCCTGGATCACGGCAAACAACAGAGGCCGCCGCTCCTCAAGAATCGCTTTCTGTTGAATGAGATGTTGAAACTCGCGCTTGCAACGCCTGGCCCAATCGACTGTTCGCTTGACCGATTCCTGCTGAACGTGCAGTGGATCGTCCACATGGGTACAGTCGTCGAGACAGATGACGACATCGGTACCATAGCTGAGTTGTAGCTGGACGCTCTTTTCTGGTGTAAGATGAAACTTGCGCGAGGAGCCATCGGGCTGGAAGGTAATCCCTTTGTCATGCAAGTACCCGTAGCGGGCATTTTGGCGGATGAGCGAATAAGCCTGGAACCCGCCCGAGTCGGTAATGATGGGTCGCCGCCAGCCGCACATCTTATGCAGTCCGCCCAGGGCGGTTATAGTGGAGGAGCCAGGGCGCTGCATGAGGTGAAAGGTGTTCATAACGACGGCTTGAACACGACACTGTTCCAGGTCAACGCTATCAACCGAGCGCACAACACCCAGTGTAGCATCGGGCAGAAAGGTGGGTAGTTTCAGTTGACCATGGGGTAGCTGCAAGCCGGTTCGCTCGAAATTCATTTATTTTTATCCCAGGAGCCAGTCGTTGTAAGCCAGTCGAGGACCGTTTCAGGCATGTGCGATACGCCACTCTGGCGCTGCGAGCAGCGCGGCAGGGTGTGCAGGATGGTAGAGCCGTACTCTTTTGAGATGATACGGCGATCAAAGAGCACAACAACGTTGCGCGTGGCACTACCCCAGGCAATACGATTGAGCGTTCGGCGCAGGCGCAGAGCGGCTACGGGCACCGTTACCTGGTGGAGTTGGTCGGAGTGATGTTCAGCACGGGCGGCCATCGGCGGGTCATGCAACACCGGCATAGGGAGGCGCGTAACCAATATACATGCTGGAGCACGAGTAATTTCGTCCTCGCTATCCCAGAAATTACCTGTGCCAAGCAATACGACACGTTCCTGGTCGCGGAATGTGTTCCAAAGTTGGCGCGGTGAACCATCGATCCCATGGCCTAACACGAGTATCCCCTGTGCTTCTAATACGGGTTTTACAGCTGAATAGGTGCTGCGTAGGGCCGCATGCGAAGTGAAAAGCACAACCAGTTGACCATCGAGCGCCGTGGCAAGTTGGACCACTGCATCATCGAGATGGCGCTGGTACTGCGGCATGTTCGGCTCTGGCACATCATTTGGCAGATATAACAATGTCTGTTCGTGATATTCCCTGACGACAGAGAAAGCTGGATAGGTGTCATGATCTAAGCCGAAGCGGCCCCGGTAGAAGGAGAATCCGCCTTCGACTGAGAGGGCTGTTCCAGCGAAAATAGTGCATGAATTGGGATTGAGCAGGAGACGTTTCAAAAAGGCTGAGGTCTGAACGAGTTGAGCATGCAGAACAGGCACGCTCTCACTTGCCTGAGCAGCAGGTGCAGTCACTTCAATGTTGCGCTGTTGGGCCATTTGTTGTGAAGGAGGTGGCGCGGGTGGCGGCATACGTAGCCAGTAAACCATCTCGCTTTCTGCCAACGCGATGGCCTCCTGTCCAAGTTGTTTTTGCTCCAGTAAGTGTTGAGCAGCGTCGGCCAGTTCCAAAGCGACGGAGTCATCCTCTCCACTGCCCAGGTCGAGACGATGGCGGCTACGTTGGGCGGTCAATATGATTTTTTCCGCCTCGTGCGCAAGATCAATGACTGCTTGCAAACGCTGCGTTGCCTGCTGCCAGGCTCGTTCGACATCCATCCAGGCTCCCAGGTTGCGTACCTGACCCGCCAGGCGTAAGGGCTGGTCTGTACGTTCGTTACTGCGCCCGCCATAGGAGCGGCCAGCCGGATCACTTCTGCCTTTGTCTCTTCCGCTACCCCAGCCGCTTCCGCTGCTCCTTGATGCCTGTTGCTGGGACTCCTCCAGGAGATGGCTTAAGGATTTGAAGAAGTAGTCTACGGCTATACAAGCCTGGTGCAGCGTCTGAAACCAGGCGTGCATACGAGTGTCAAGCTCGGCTTTGCTCACCGTTGGTGTGGTCGAGAGACCACCAGGTCCATTCTCACGCAAGGCGGGCGCAGCGAGTGCAAGTAAGCCCTGATAACGGCCATCAGGCAATAGGGTACCGATGGTGTTGAGCATCTCCAGCAGGCGCGCTTTATCCAGTTCGGCAGTACTCCAACGAGCATGCTCTTCTTCTAACAAATCGGCATCGAGCAGCAGGTGATGGCTAATGGAGGTAAGCAGTGAATGAGGCTGAGAGAGATCATGAAATAAGCCTGCATGCGTGGTCACGACAATGGTTGCCGCGTTGACTCGTTCTTCGGCTTTACTGACAAAGCAATAGCCTTTGCGACGATAGATACAGCGTTGGTAGGCTGTATCTGAACGACCATCGGCCAGTGGGACACGTTCAACCCCAGAGGAGATACGCTCCCATGCAGTGACATCTTGAGGCAACATTGTCAGTTCACGACGTTCGCCAGTAAGGGTCTGCTGCGCCCACAGTCCCAACTTGGCCAGTCCACGGGCCTGCTCGGCAGTCAATTCGCCGCTTGTGCGCCTTAGGGCTGCTCCAAACCAACGATGGACACAGAGATAGCCTCCACGTTCAGCAAGATATGCGACAGACAAATTGCTCTTGAGCCCTGCCTGTAAACGCGGCAATGTACTCTCTATCAAACGGCGGGCCCCCTGCTGGCTGGAGCATGCAATCACGAGTCGCCGGACAGGTAAGGGGGCGCCAGTTGCAGTCACCGCATCTGCAAGCCATTCCAGGGCAGGCAGTAACGCAGGGGTGTAGTCATCCCCCCCAACGGTCACTTCCAAGAGCAGAGATGTGCAGCCCTCTAAGGCATTGCGCACGGCTGCATATGCCGCCTTATATCCTCCCTGGTATGCCCCGGAATCTGATTGCTCGTCCTGTTCAGGAGTCACTTCCAGCAGTGTTTGCACGCGCTCAAGCGTTCCTAAAGAGGAGGAGGCCTGCCCGTCAGGTAGCGGGGCCGGTGTAAGCTCGGACATCGTCTCGCGAGCAATTGCGAAGGATAAGATTCGTGGGTCCATGCCTAATTGTGCGGCGAAACGGTCTCCCAGGCTACCACGTAAGGGGGTGCCACGCAAACCATCCTGCTGTTGCCGGGCATACAACTCCTGACGGAAGAACGTGAGCAAGGGCCAGGTACGGGGAGCGTCGAGGCTTGCCAGATCTTTGAGGAAGAGCAGATCTACCGCTTGCAAGCGCTCATACAGTGCGAGAAAGACATGCATCGCCAGTACAGTATCTACCATAGCACGATGGCGTCCAGGGATGATCGGTACATCCAGTGCCTTAGCAACCTGGCCCAGGTTATAGCTAGGCAAAGAGGGAAGGAGCACGGTTGCCAGCTCAAATGTGTCTATAAGTGGATTGGTACGCACCAGGCCACGACGACGCAAGAAGCTCACGTCAAAGGGGATGCTGTGACCAACGATGGGGTAGTCGCCGAGAAAGAGCTGCAATTGCCTGGCAATGGACTCAAATTGCGGAGCCCCTGTTAACTGCTGTGGTGTAATGCCTGTGAGACGCTGCACACGATACGGTATGGAGCGTCCTGGGGCAACCAGGGTCTCAAAGCGATCGAGTATGATTTCTCCCTGAAACTTGATCGCTGCAATCTCAAGAATAGTATCTTGCTCTGGATGCAGACCCGTAGTTTCCAGGTCGAGTGCCACACGAATAGGTGGCTTATTTGCCATAGCGGTTCCTTAACTATGTAGTAGGAAGTGGATTGGGCCAGTTCGCGAGTAGCATCCGGGCCTTTTGTGCAGCACGTCCTCGATGACTGATGCGATTCTTCTGATCAGGTGTTAACTCGGCGGTCGTCTTCCCCAGTTCAGGCACTAAAAAGATAGGATCATAGCCAAACCCATGATCGCCACGCGGGTTATCAGCAATGCGGCCCTCAATGACCCCTTCCACGACACGACAGTATCCAGACGGTTCAGCCACGGCGATGGAGCAGCGAAAACGGGCGCTACGCTGCTCCATTGGCAGGCCTTTCAGTTGTTGCTGAATCAGACGAAAACGTTCTGGATAGGATGTGTCTCTGCCTGCAAAGCGCGCAGAGTAGACTCCTGGGGCACCGCCCAGCGCATCGATCTCCAGGCCAGAGTCATCAGCAAGCGTAAGCATGCCCGAGGCCTGAGCATAGGCCCGGGCTTTCAGTTCAGCATTTTCCGCAAACGTGGTGCCAGTCTCCTCAACATCAATGTCCAGTTGGATATCGTGCAGTGACAGCAACCTGAAAGGTAAATCCGAGAAGATGGTGCGGTACTCTGCTAGCTTATGATGGTTCGTCGTCGCCAACAATAGGGCGCGCATGGGTTCTTTCCAGGCTAGGCGGGACTCAAATAGCGGCTACCATATTACCATATCACCAGTTTCCAGTCTATAGCTTTTTTTAATGACTTTTTAACTCCTGGCCTGTATTTTTTTGGCATTGTTCAACGTATATAGATTACTATATAACTGAAGCAAGCCTGGTAGCGTGTCGCACAATACAAGTGCGGGAAAGAACGACCCATGAGTACTCAGACGTCCCCTACTGAAGTGGATACATACGAGTGTGAGTTCGCGGAACTTCAAGCATTGTACGAATGCTTCGCGCGTCTTCACAGCCCGGCAGACGCTGAGAAGACACTCCAACACGAACTGGAACAGGAGTTTTTTGAAGCTCTCTCCGTACTGACTTTGACGTTGCGGGTAAAAGATCCACAACTATTCGAGCACTGCTGCCGTGTACAATACATTACCCACTGCTTGACACTAGCACTCAAGCTGCCACAGGCTGAAGGGATCACGATTGAACTGGCAGGACTGTTTCACGACATTGGCAAGATTGGCATTCCCAATGATGTTCTGCACAAGCCATCGAACCTGACGAGCCAGGAGTTTCAGGATGTTAAGGAACATGCCACACGCGGTGCACAGATACTCAGCCACATCAAGATGCTTGACGAGGTGGTGCCCATAGTGCATCACCACCACGAACGGTGGGATGGGCACGGCTATCCGTGTGGATTAGAGGGTGAGGCTATTCCGTTTGGGGCACGTATTGTGGCGATTGCCGATGCGTTTGAGGTGATGACTTCTCACCGTGCCTACCTGATTACACGCACACCTGCCCAGGCACTGGAAGAACTCCGCCGATGCGCAGGAACACAGTTCGATCCAGTGCTGGTGGACCGATTCTGTACCAGCCTGGAGGAAGATCTTTCCAAATGAGAATCAACTGCTAAAAAGTTCAGGTGTCCAGTTCACGCTGAATTGAGCGGTAGCAGCGACGCAGATACTCTTCGAGCTTAGCCCAGTCATCTTCGATATCGGTGGAAATCTTGCCGGTGATTCGATCTACAGTGTCGGCTGCCATGACACGCCATTCAGCCGACTCGCGCACCTGTTCAGGCTTAAGGCCAAAGATAGCACTATGCAAGTCAACCACTAAGTCCTGGCGTTTCATTTCGAGGCAATGAGAGGTCATATCCCCTGTTCAACGCCAATCAATGGCGTGCGCAGCCTGTTGGCAGTATACAACGCCAGGCAAACGGGGCAAATGCCTTCGTGCAACATCTCGACGGCCTCGGCCCTTGCTTCATTTCGTGCAGCCTTTTGCCGGCGAGAAGCCACAACCCATAATGCGTATGCTGCAACTAACAGGACGATGACGAGTGGGACCACCAATGATAGTGGTAGGAGATGTCCTAGCATTGACAGGAGCGAACCACCAAGGTAGCCGAGGAAAAAGTGCAGGCTGAGGAACAAGGTACTGCCGATGACCAGGCCAGCCAAAAAGGTACGCAAGGGGACGTCGGCCAGGCCAGATGCAGCAATGGCGGCTCCGCGCACGCCGGGGACGAGGATCGCCAGGCTGATACCCACTATGCCACCTTTTTTGACTTTGAAGGCAGCGGCATCAAGACGTGCCGATGTCAGCCCGATATAGCGACCAAAACGGTAGAGCAAGTTACGGCCAGGGCCACGCGCCAGCACAAATTGAATGACACCGCCCAATACTACTGCCACTAAGATGGCACTAAAGGTCTGCCACAACACTAATTTTCCCTCGGCCACGCGGACAGCAGCAGTCAGTATGATCAGGTCAGCAGGTATTGGAATTGGCACGCCCACCGATTTGGTGAGCATGAGTATGAAGATTGCTGCCAGGCCATATTGTACCAGGAACATGTCGATGCTGTTCATGATGATGCCTCCCTTTTTGACTGGTTATGGTAGAGTATACGGAGAAATCTGTCAAGAAGATCATCGTTATGATATACT
>Ga0209701_10003456_pt1 | contig 10344 bp, 10 predicted proteins | sample CZO8metaG_4_FD_188356 | JGI IMG/M metagenome (GOLD analysis project Ga0209701, IMG submission 188356) | Vadose zone soil microbial communities from the Eel River Critical Zone Observatory, Northern California, USA - CZOApr15con2H3.8 metaG... | ecosystem: Environmental > Terrestrial > Soil >...
CGACCACCCATCCGACTTCCTCGATCTAGTCCAGGAGCTGCGCGAGACCAAGGCGAGTTCGTTCACTCTGCGCGACACGCCGATGTTCACCTGTCGACAGCGCACGCTGGCGGAATGTCTCGACGCATTAGGGTAGCGACTGGTGCGCAGATCGTTTTCACGCAAAGGCGCAAAGCTCGCAAAGGCGTTTAGACGGCAATTGCGCCGTTTCCGACTAAGCCCGGTTCTGATTATCGCTCTCCTGATTTCTTTGATCTCGCAATCTGCCCTCTCACAATCAACGCCGCCCCAACCGAACCCGGAATATCTCTGGTACGAGACCGAGAACATGCGCGGCATTACCGAGACGACGCGGCATGAAGCCCTCTTGAATCCCTCGTATCTCGAACTGCCCGCGGCGCGCGCGCCGGGTTGGGGCATCAACGGGCCTGGCGTTTCGGCTGAGTGGTCACAAGGCGGCGAAAGCGAGTGGAATTCAGTGGCCGCCAGCGCGGACGAGACGCGTGCGCGCATCTGGCAAGACATGGAAGTGCCGCGCGCCGGCGAATACAAAGTCTGGGTGCGCTACGCCGACTGGGGCAACAAGACTGAGAACTTCACCGTGCGGATCGAACAGCAGAATCGCGAAGTCTTTCGACACGAGTTCGGCGCCAGGGACGTGATCGATCCACACGACGAGACGAGCATGTATTGGCAGTGGGTGTTCGCCTGGGATAGCGCACCCGCGACGCTGACAAAGGGTGCGGCGCGAATCTCAATCGAGATTGAAAAGGCGGCGCAAGCGGTCCGCCAGGTCGATTGCGTCGTCGTCACTAATGATCTTACATACACGCCCGACGGAAGACGCAAACCTGATTTTGCGGCGATGCGTTACCTGCGTGAGTGGTCCAGGGCGCGTACGCCGCTCCTGCCGCTGATCGAAACGCCGGCGCGCATTGATGCGCCGCCGGCCTGGCAGCGTCCCAAACTCGTGGACCGCGACTTCCTCATGCCATGGAACATCCCGAAAGAATTCTGGGCGCTGTATGGCAAACCTCCCGCCGAGCGTCCGCTCTATCCGTTCAGCGCCGAGCCGATGGACGAGTTCGTCAAAGCTTATTCGGGCAAGCGTGAGGTTCCCATCTTTGCTTCGAAACTGGTCGTTCCGGTCATCTACATAAACGATCTTCCTGAGCTCTTGAAAGATGGCAGCGCGTTTCGTCGTTATCTCGTTGAGACAAAATCTCCCTTCGCCATTTTGATTAACTATGGCTCTGCCAGTTTTTCGGAGACTGAGGGACAAGCTGCGTGGAAACTTCTGAACGGCGAGTTGCGCGATCAATTCCTCGGTTGGATCTCCGGCGAGAGTATCGGTTACGTCTGGGGCGAATCGCCTCAATATTTGAGAATCTCACCGGAGATGACGCGCACGCAGTTGCTCGACGCGCATCGAGTCTTTTACACCGACGCGCTTCGGCGAAAGTGGAGCGCGATGTTCAAGACACCTACGGGAGCGATGTGGGACAAGCTGATTCCGGCGATGTCCACGTCCAGCACTTCGTTCGCACACGCGCTGAGCGAATGGGGCGTGCGCGTGCTCGGAATGGAAACCGCGGCCGTGATGCCGATGACAGCGATGCGTATCGCGTTCACCCGCGGCGCCGCCCGCCAATACGGCGGCGATTTTCTTTACTACCACGCGCCAAACTTTGGCGATACGGCCACGGTGTTCACAAAGCAGATGAGCTACGGCGGGCCCGACAACTTTTTCCACACGCGTTACGGCGCGACGATGGGTCCGTCGCTGTCGTGGTATCGGAAAAGTTATTACCTGTATTACATGTCGGGTGCGTCGGCAATCTATCTCGAGCAGGGCTACGATCAATTCTTCAAACCCGGACCGGGCGAACATCCATTCCAACTGAATCCGCTCGGACGTATCACGGACGAGTTCGTGCGCTTCGCGGAAAGGCATCCCGATCGCGGCACGCCTTACACGCCGATTGCGTTTCTGCTAGATCCGGCGCACGGCTGGGAAATCACCGATTATCCGCAGTGGCCGTTCGAAGTTTCGCAAATCAACGAGAGCGATCGAGCCCTGCGCGAACTGATCGGCGCGGCTTATTATCCGGGCACGGTGCGCGAAGGCGAACCCGCGAGCGGCGAGCGCCAGACGTTCGTGCCGGGCATCTTCGGCAACATCTTCGACGTCTTGGTTACGTCTGAGACGCACAGAGACGCAATCGATTCATACCGGGCAGTCATCGTCGGTGGACGGATCGACTGGTCCACAACGTGGATCGAAAAACTTAAAAACTATCTTAGCAGCGGCGGCGTCCTGCTACTCAATTCCGCTCAAACTAAAGGATTGCCTGCCGACTTGCTGGGCGCGCAACTGACCGGAGCAGCAGCGGAAGCCGATGATGCAAAGTGTTTGTTGCGGAGCGAGGCCAAACAAGATCTGCGCGGCCAAATGTTTCGTTACGATCGACTGGAAACGAAAGGCGCGACGGTCTTGATCAGCGCGCCGAACGACGATCCTTTAGTGACCGTAAACAAAGTCGGACGCGGAAAGCTCATCTTCGTCGCCGTGCCTGATCTGCTTGGCGAAGACAAGCGCCTCACGCCATTCGCGGCACACTTGCTTGCACATCTGTCGGCGGAGGCGACGCCAGTCAAGATCGAAGGCGACGTCGAGTATCTAATCAATCGTAACTCACGTGGCTGGGTGGTCACGCTTTTCAACGACAACGGCGTGTTCAAGCCGCAGCAAGGCCTGGCGCAAGTCGATCGCAACGCAATAGTCGCGGTAACGCTGAACCTGCGCGGTCGGAAGATAACGCAAGCATCGGACTGGACTGCTGATAAGCCGTTGGAAGTTGCTTCGTACGACGGCGAGAGCGGCGTACGAATCTCAATTCCTGCCGGTGGCATCGCGATTGTTGAGTTGCAAACGCCGCGTTAGAATGCATAGTTTGAAAGGGAGTGCTCTATGAGGAAGGTTTTGATTTGGGCATCGATGACGCTGGTCCTGATGGCGGCCTCTTCATCGCCAGCGTCCTGGGCCCGCAGCCGCAAGCAACATCGATTAGCTCGGGGAACCTGGGGTGGAACGCACGTAAGTTTAACCGTCGGCGAATCGTCAGCGACGATCGAATACGACTGCGCGCACGGACTGATCGATGGCCCTCTGTTGACAGATCGTCGCGGACGCTTTGGACCTTAGAGGCACGCATTCCCGCGAACACGGCGGGCCGGTCCGCGCTAATGAACAATCCGCGAGCCAGCCCGCACGCTACACTGGCTGGATCGACGGCAAGAAAATGACGCTAACGGTGACTTTGGTTGGTCAGAAGGAAACTATTGGCACGTTCGTTCTTACCCGCGGTGCGGCAGGGCGAATCTTCAAATGCCGTTGAGCGCGAAGAGCTGGGAGTTTTCCCTAATCGTCTACCTCCGCCCGCGTCCGTAGCATGCTACTGCGTATTGCTCGGTACTGCTTCCGCGCTCTCACCGCTACAGGATGGTTGCGCAAAGCGCGGCCCAGTATTAGATTGACCGTTCATGCCAATAGCAAGAATTGCCCGCCGGTTTATCATCAGCGGCGACGTGCAGGGCGTCGGTTATCGTTTCTTTGCGCAGCGCGCGTCGGCGCGGCATCAGGTCACGGGTTACGTGAAGAACCTTGATGACGGCCGCGTCGAAGTGCTGGCCGAGGGTTGGGCGTCGAATGTCGAAGCATTCAAGCATGACCTCGCGGCCGGGCCGCGCTTCGGTTTCGTTGAGCATGTCGAAGAAATCAACGTCGATCCGGTTGGCTCGTACTCGACGTTCCGCATCGAACCCTGAGTGAAACTGTGAGTCGTTCGCTCACGTAACAAGCAGCAGCATGGACGACAGCCAACCTACACTGATTCTCGATCACGTGACCAAGAGCTTCGGTGAGTTTACGGCCGTAAGTGATCTCAGTCTGCAAGTGCGGCCCGGTCGTGTTTTCGGTCTGATCGGTCCGAACGGCGCCGGCAAGACGACGACGATCCGCATGATCGTCAACATTACCGTCCCCGATTCGGGAACAATCGAGTTGTTCGGGCAGGGAATGAATACGGCCTTGCAGGATCGCATCGGCTATCTGCCGGAAGAGCGTGGACTCTATAAGAGAATGAAAGTCGGCGAGCAATTGCGCTTCTTCGCAGAGTTGAAAGATTTGCGCGGCGCGGAAGCTAACAAGCGCATCGACGCATGGCTCGAGAAGCTGGAACTCTCCGCGTGGAAAGAGAAGCGTACGAAGGAACTTTCAAAAGGCATGCAGCAGAAAGTCCAATTCATTACCGCCGTCATTCACGATCCGGATCTGGTGATTCTCGATGAACCTTTTTCGGGTCTGGATCCGGTTAACGTCGATTTGATGAAGCAAACCATACTGGAACAGAGAGCCGCGGGCAAAACGATCATTCTCTCGACGCATCAGATGGAGATAGCCGAGAAACTTTGCGACGACGTCTGCATGATTAATAAATCGCGCAAGGTCCTGGACGGAAAACTGCGCGAGATCAGACGGAGCTTTTCGCGCAACGCCGTCGCGCTGCAATTCGAAGGCGGCGACGGTTTGCTCAACGATCCCGCATTGGTGGCGAACACTCGTCAGAATGGCGAAGACATCGAGGCCTTGCTTGTGCCGGGCGCGAATCCGCAGACCTTGCTGAAACGCCTGGTTGAATCGGGCGTCGACGTCAGCAAGTTCGAGCTGGTTGAGCCGAGTTTGCACGACATCTTTATCGAAAAGGTTAAAGAGACCGCATGAAGAAATTTCTCGCAGTCGTCAAACGAGAATACATCCAGCGCGTGCGCACGAAGTTTTTTGTTGTGGCGACGATCCTGGGGCCGGTGATGATGGCCGCGTTCACTGTCGTTCCGGCGTTGATGTTCACTATCAAGGCTGGCGGGCCGACGCGCCTGGCCATAATCGATCAGACGGGCAAGCTGTACGAGCGCGTCGCAAAGGATCTCGTCAGCGGCAAAGATCGGCGCGGCCGGAGTGAAGCGCCAGAACCGCAGATGCAGCCGCCTGTTGGACCTGACGCCTCCAAAGAACAAATCAACCAGGCCGGTAAGATGATCAAGGGGAGCTTCGTGGTCGAAGAAGCTCGCCTCGACAAACGCTCGCTCGATGAAGTCAAGAATGATCTGGAAGCCAGAATCCAGAGCCGGAACCTCGACGGCTATGTCTTGTTGCCGTCCGACCTGCTCAAGAATGGGCAGCCGGAATTTCGCGCCCGGAATACGGCGGATCCTTTTACCAGGGATACCGTTGAGAGTGCCATCAGCCGCGCCGTAAGGGGCCAGCGCCTGGTCGACGCCGGAATCAAAGAGGAGGCTGTAGAGAAAGCGTCACAGCCCGTGGACCTGAAGACGATTGAGGCTGGTGGTAAAGAAAGCAAAGGTGAAGCGAGCTTTTTCTTCGTCTTTGGTTTGGGCTTGTTGATTTACATGAGCGTTTTGCTCTACGGACAACTGGTACTGGGGGCAGTGATTGAAGAAAAGGAAACGCGGATAGCTGAAATTCTGTTTTCATCAATAAGATCGTTTCCCTTGATGATGGGCAAACTCGTCGGCGTTTCCCTCGTCGCGTTGACTCAAATGGGAATATGGGCTGCGGCATTTTTGATAATCTCCGCTTGGGTGGCCGGCGGATCTTCGATCACTCTGCCACACATCCCGCCGATCGTGTTTGTGTACTTCTCGCTTTATTTTTTGATGGGCTACTTTATCTATTCGACTGTCTATGCCGTGGTCGGCTCGATGGTAACCACCACCCAGGAGGGCGGGCAACTGGCCATGCCGGTTGTGTTGATGCTGATTGCCGGTTTTTTCCTCTCGTTCAATATCATTCGCAGCCCTAATTCATCGCTCGCCTTCTGGGCTTCAATGTTCCCGTTCTTCGCGCCCATTACGATGCTGGTGCGCATCGTTACTGAAACGCCGCCGCTGTGGCAGATTCTGCTGTCGCTGGGGATCGGCGCCGCTACGATCGTGGGATTGGTGTGGGTAGCGTCGCGCATCTATCGTGTCGGCATGTTGATGACCGGAAAGAAGGCCACGATTCCCGAAGTGTGGCGCTGGGTCAGACAAGCCTGAAGATGTGTGACTCCAGATTTCAAATTCCAGATTCCAAATTCCAAACGCCGGATGCCGATCGAGATTGAAAAAAAGTATCGCTTAACCAAAAGCCGTCGGCGGGCAATTGAGAAACGCCTGCGCGAGCTGGGAGCATCGTCGCGGCCCGTCGAATTTGAAGAGAACACCCTCTACCGCGGCGGCAGAATCGATGTCGGGGGCTGTGCGCTGCGTTTGCGACGCGTAGGCGCGCGCGCGATTCTGACTTTCAAACAGCGGATTCCCACCTCGTCTCCAATCAAGCACCAGCGGGAAGAAGAGACTGCCGTTTCGGATGCGGATGCGGCGCATGCGATTCTGACCGCGCTCGGCTTTCGGCCGGCGCTGGTTTACGAAAAACGTCGCGCGCGCTGGAAGTTGGGCAGCGCCGAAATCGTCATCGACGAGTTGCCGTTCGGACTGTTCATGGAAATAGAAGCGGCTGAAAAAGAAATCGCGCGCCTCGAAGCTCGGCTTGGGATCAAAGACCTGCCGGCAGTGATGGAAACCTATCCCACACTCACGGCCAAACTCGGCAAGGATCGAAAAGCAATTGTTGAAGCGCGCTTCAGGAAGGTTGCGTCTGTTCAGTAGTTGCGATCATGCACATCGACTCTGTGAACAGAATACACGACGCGCATGGTTCCCGGCCGCCGATCAAGTTCCGCGGGCACAAACGCCGCGTCTTGTCGCAGCGCCTTCTGGAAATCGTCGAGCATGCGACGATCGCGCGGCGCCTGCATCACATCCGCCAGTGAAGCTGCGCCGTTACTGAACACGTCCGCCACCACCATCATGTCATCGGCGTCCTGGCGCTTGTCCTTGAGTGTGCGAGCAGGCGACCTTCCAAGCGACGCCAGGGCGCCGCCGGGATTGAGGCTCGGCGACTCGGCATTGTAAGGCGTGCGCAGCGCAGAGTAACTCTCGGGCGAAATCGGTCGGTTGATATCGTAACGAGCAAACACGGGCTCGATCGAGTCGGTCGTCGTCATGGCGGCATCGAAAGCGCGCGCCGCTTCGTTCAACGCAATCAACTGCGGGCGCAACGCCAGAAACACGCTGGCGAACAACAGCAGCGAGGCCACTGAACTAAAGGCATACCGCGTCACTCGCGGCCACAGCAATTCAGAAATCACATCCCCAAGAGTGAGGTTCCTGCGATCGTTGCGAGCGGCGGCTTTTGCAACCAGGGCTGCGTTGATGGCCGGAACAAGATCCGCGGGCACAGAGGGCCTGGGAAGCGTCGCCAGGCTGCGACGGATGGACCGCATTTCCGCCAGGTGCGCGCGGCAGACCGGACACACCTCCAGGTGCTCGTAACAGCTTGCTCGCTCATCCGGCTCTAACCCGTCGTCGCAGTAAAGCGAAAGCGATTCTTGAATGTCTTCACACGACATAAAGCATTTCCAATTACCGATTTCCGATTGCCAATCTTACTGACTGCGACACCGTCCCTCCTACCAAACAATCGGCAATCGGCAATCAACAATTGGCATTGAATCGAATGGCTGGCCGACCCCGGCTGCTTTCCGTTTTGGAAAGCAACGCCGGCCCGATTCCTGACGCCGGAGAATCCATGACCGCGGTTCGAAGCGCTTGCTACGCGCTGTTGCCGGCCACGTTTTCAATTCGCTCCGTTCGTTGGTTGAACCTCTTGCGACCGTTCCCAAGCCGTCACTTCGACCCATTTGGCACCGAGTTGTTGTGAAGCCGGGGCGGGCCAACCATTCGTTTTACAAAGATCCTTCGAGCTTTCGTCGCAGCTCTAATCTACCGCGCGACAGCCGCGACTTTACCGTTCCGATGCTAATCTCGAGCGTCGTCGCAATTTCCTCGTAACTAAATCCTTCCACGTCGCGCAGAATCACGGCTTCGCGATACGATGACCGCAATCCCAACAAAGCCTCTCGCAGTTGTCCCTCTCGTTCATGCGCCAGCGTTTCCTGTTCGGGATCAGGCGCGTCTTCGTTTCGCAAGCTGGCGCTGAGCGGTTGCACGCTATGACCTGAGTTGCCGTCCAGCGAGACGGTCACCTCACGCCGCCGGCGTCGCCACCAGCGCCAACGATTGCGCGCCTGATTGACCGCGATGCGGTAAATCCAGGTCTTCAAGTCCGCGTCGCCACGAAAACGGCTGATGCTTTGAAAAGCTCGCAGGAAAGTTTCCTGCGTCAGGTCCCGCGCCTCTTCCGCGTCGGAGGTCAATCGATAAAGCAGCGCGTAAACTTCCGACGATCGTTCAGCCACCAGACGCTCGAAAGCCGCCGCCTCTCCGCGCCGCAGTTTTTCAAGGAACTGATCTTCAACAGCGGAACGAACCTCTGTCGAAGCTGCCGAGGCAACCTGTTTCAAGTCCGCATGCCCTCGGAGGGCGATCTGCTCTCCGTAGCTCATTCGGCGCTCCCATCGATGGAAAGCTTGAAACCGCGCGCCCGCCGACGCTTCCCGGACAGACGCCCAGTTAGACACCCGGCGCTTTGGCTTTGTTCCCGACGAATCATTTCAATTTCAAAACGAGTCGGCGCTCCTTTTGTTTGATGACCAGCGCATCCGGTTCGGTTGCGGCCCCTTCCTTGACAACGCCTGAGCCCGCCGCTAAATTCGCTGTTTCTGCAATCATACACCAAAATGAACGCACCGGACCGTGAGTACTTGCAAGAGGATAATCGTTGGCTAAGTACAAGAAAAAGCGCGCTCGCGAGCTGAAACACGATCGCTTCCGCGACACCACGATGCTGCTCGCCGACCGGCTCGCTGAGCGTGTCGCCGGCCGGGGCAGGCAGATTCTCTATGGCTTGGCGGCGGTCTTGCTGATCGCCGTGGCCGTTTATGGAATCGTCCGTTGGCGTAACAAACACGCGGAAGAAGCCGAGCAGGCGCTGGGCCGGGCCATCGCCATCACCCGAGCGGAGGTTAAGGATGCGCCGGCGCCCAATTCAAAGGACCCGGTTTTTAGCACCGAGCAGGAGCGCGCCCAGCGAGCCATCGACGAGTTTCAGAAGATCGCGGCCAAGTACGGCGAGCCTTATCGCTCGGAAGCACGCTATTTCATCGCCACGAACCTGCTGGTCACAGATCGCGCCAAGGGCATCGGCGAGCTGCAGTCACTGGCTCAGGGCAGCGGAGAAGTAGCCGTGCTGGCGAAATTCGCGCTGGCGCAGGCTAAGGAAGCCGATGGCAGCTATGACGAGGCTGCCGCTCTCTACGGCGAGATTGCCAAGCTGAATGCGACGATTGTCACACCCGAGTCGGCGAATTTGCGGCTGGCATCTGTCTACAATAAACAGGGCAAGAAGAAGGAAGCTGCGGATTTGCTCTTCAACATGATTGACGCGGCGCGCAAAGCGAAGGACAAAGACGGAAAGCCGGTGCCGGAATCTTCGGCGGCGCGTGAAGCCGGTCAGCTGCTAAAGAAAATCGATCCGGCGCGGTGGGCGCAACTGGCGCCAGCGCCGGCACCGGATCTTTCTTTTTAGGATTTCACAATCTCAGATTTTTTCAGATTTGATCGGAATGAATCTGAAATCTGGAATCTGATCCCGGCCCCTCGTCCAATTTCCCCTTTTAAGCTACACTCAATCTGGCGGCGCGTCTTGCGGAAACGTTATCGTTCCGGTCGAGTCTCCCGCTCGTTAACTTTCGACTGCTAATTTGGAAAGCAAGTTTTTTGAGCGACACGTCACAGAATCAAGTTTACGAAGCGTTGAGCGAAGCGGCCAGCGGCCGGTTGGCTTCACCTCAGCCAAAAAAGTTCGCGTCCGTCCGGGTGTCACCCGCCGGGTACCTGGCGGCCGCGGCGCTGCTGACATTTGTTTCGCTGGTATTCCTGCGAACTCACAGAGACCTCGCCGCGCTGCTTCTGATTGCCGGAACGTGGACAATTACGCCGGTGCTGATGTGGACGGATCGGCTTAACTTTGACGGATGCATCCTTTCAAGAGCGGGGATGGGGGCGTTGCTTTCGCGACTGCCAGGCAGCGGCGCGTCGAGCCTGAAACTAGAAGACGTTGAGCGAGTCGACGTGGCAACCCTGCGCACTTTGAGGCGCGGCGGCAGCGTTCGCTATCGCTATCGAATTGAGATTACCGGCAGAGGACGGTCATTCGCTTTCGCGTCCGGAGGCCAGAAGTTTCGTCGGATGGTGCGAACCCTGCTGCCGCTGATTTCGGATCACAAACTTGACGCCCGCGCACGCGAACTTCGCGATCAC
>Ga0209701_10003457_pt1 | contig 10341 bp, 9 predicted proteins | sample CZO8metaG_4_FD_188356 | JGI IMG/M metagenome (GOLD analysis project Ga0209701, IMG submission 188356) | Vadose zone soil microbial communities from the Eel River Critical Zone Observatory, Northern California, USA - CZOApr15con2H3.8 metaG... | ecosystem: Environmental > Terrestrial > Soil >...
AGGGCGAGCATCTTGGGGTACGGCATCGCCTGCGCCCCCGGGATGTGGTCGGCGTCGAGGTCGAAGACGAGGTCCGCACCGAGCCATCCCTTTTCGTCCATCGTGGGGGCGTTCGGGGTCTCGTAGTACGCGCTCGAATAATACACGTGCGCCGGGACCCGGCTCGACAGAAACGAGCGAAGGTCCTCCTCGCGCGAGAATCCGAGATGCCGCTGAACGATCCCCGCGGTCCAGAACATGAAGCCGAACTCGCGGCGGCCGAAACGGTCCGGAAGCGTCGGCTTGGATCCATCGTAGTAGCGGTGGAACTGGGCCTTGAGGAACTGCGTTGTCGCCTCCTTCGCGCGATCCGGGACCGCCACAGACTGCTGCCATCCGAGTCCCGCCCTTAAGGATTCGCGGCAGGTCTGCGGCGCGACGCTGCGGATCGCCCAGGCCCAAATCCGAAATACGAGAACCTCGGTGTGGCGCTCGATGGACCGCCGGATCGTGGCCTGGGCCGAGATCTCGCTCGTGTTTCTCGCGCTCTACCTCGGTGTGCCGCTGGCCGGTCTGTCGCTGGACCGCGGACTCGGCCTTCCGACGCTGCCGGCGTTTGTCCGATTCGCAGGATTCGCGTTTCTCGTCGTAGGCCTAGGTGGACTCGCTTGGTGCTTCTCCCTGTTTGCCGGAGCCCGGGGCACTCCGAACCCGAGGCTACCTCCCAGCCGACTCGTCACGTCCGGACCCTACGCCTGGACCCGGAATCCCATCGCGGGCTCGCACTTCCTCGCGGTGCTCGGAGTCGCCTTGGTCATCGGCTCTCCCGGCGCGGTCGTAGTGGTGTTCCTGCTGGGGATTCCCGCGAATCTTTTGATTCGACACGAGGAAAGAACCCTCGAACTCCGGTTCGGGGCGGAATACCGGGCGTACCGAGAGTCGGTCCCCCGCTGGATCCCTCGCCGGCCGGGCCGTCAGAGGTGAACCGAAACGTTCACGCTCGCGTTGGGTCCCGCCGGTGCGGCGCGGAGCTGCTCGAGGTGGACCACCTCGACCGGCACGCCGGCCAGATGACGCAGCAAGCCGTCCACGTGGCCCTCGCCGACGACGGCCACGATGCCGCGGCGGGATTCCTCGAGGTGCCGCAAGGTTTGGGCCATCACAGCATCCCGCTCGTCGATCAAGATGCGTTTCGCGGTCGGAAGTTCCGTCGCAAACTCGCGGAGAAAACTCTGCTCGTCCCGGTAGAACCGTTGCAGCTCGGCCTCGACCCGCTCCTTCCGAGTGAAGAACGCTCCGAGTGCGGACGTGAGGAGGCGGACGCGCTCGCGGAACGACATCTCCGCCCAGACGCGACGCAGGACGCCTCGCGAGTCCTCGTCGATGAGGACGATTTCGCTTCCGATCTCCTGCGCAGCGCGCGCGGCCGCGACCATCTCGTCGCCGACCTGGACGCCGTACTGGTCGGCAATGCGGACTTGGAACTGGGCGAGCAACCCCAGGATGGACCAGCCCCGGCGCCGCGGTTCGCGGCTCATGATCGCCTGGTATCGCGCCGGATCGAGTTCGAGCGCTACGACCTTCGGTCGTCGGGCCAAGACCTCGGCGCGGATGGCGGCGCCGATGTCGAAGACATGGCCCACGCCGAGAAGCGTGATCATTACACTCTGACCATCCCTCTGCCGACGATAACGCTTTGCCTCGAAACCACCACCGGTCGAAGACGGATCTACCATCCGCTCGCTCAGCGGGAAATCCGCTCGCGAACGACGCGTCCGTACATCCGGACGATCTCATCCGCTCGGACGCGGCCGTAGTGGACCGTTCGCTGCCGGGTGCGGATGTGGTGGACGACCGCCCGGCCCTTTCCGAGGTCTACGATTTCCCCGATCTCGAACTCCTCGTCCGGGGCCGCAAGGACTTCGTGCGGCACCGTCCGGTTCCCTTTGTTCACGGAGAACTTGACGCGTACCCGGTCGATCCGTTTCGCCCAGACCGTGGCCACCTCTTTCGCCCGCGCGGCTGCCACCCGCCGGCCTCCCGCCTCCACCGCGGTGACCTCGATTCGGGAGTCTCCGAGGTCGAGTTCCTCCCCGACCGAGACGTTCTCCTCTGGGGAGAATTCGAGGGATGTTCGTTCGGATTTGTCGAGCCAGGACACGATTAGGGGGATCTCGATTGGCTTCGGCTCCCGGGTGACGACCGTCGAGATGCGGCCGCAGTTCGGACATTTCACCGTTCCCTCGAAGACGATCTCGTCTTTGCCGCCGACCTTCCCTCTCAGCACTCGGTGGGGAGCTTCTGCTCCGCACGCTTCACACTTCAGGACGAGGGCACTCGGCGCGGCCACGATGCGTCGAACGCGAGGACGGAGAAAAGGATTTGTGGTCCCTACAGACGTCGACGCCATCCGCAGTCGCTGGTGATCCGGCCGAACCGCCGTCGCAATCGGCCGTCGCATCGAGGACATCGGGCGGCCCGGACGAACGATTCGATCCAGGCGTCCCGGGTTTCCGGCAGATCCGCGCGTTCCGCCTCATGGAAGATGCGTTGCAGTTCGGGGGACGTCGCGAGGTCCTCCAAAGCATGGACCGAGACGAGTCGTCCACGACCGCCCCGCAACGGGAGGCGCATGAAGAACGGCGCCGTCGCGAAGCCGAACACGAGCGCTCCGACGTGCGCCTCCCAGGCGATGCCGAGGGGCCCGAGGAACCCGAGCAGACCCTCGAGGGCGAGGAAGATTACGACGACCTCGATGACGCGGAAGGAAGGGACCCCGGGGATCGGCAGGAACATGGCAATCCGGTCGCGCGGGTAGAGCCGCCCGTACGCGCCGAAGGCCGCGAAGATTCCGGCCGACGCGCCGACGAGCAGGACCGCAACCCCCAAGTGCGCGAGCAGGAAGACGAGCGCCCCTGCCGCCCCGCCGACGAAGTACACGTTCGCCCACCTCAGGCTCCCGATCCGCTCCTCCAAGGTGGGCGAGATCAGAATGAGTCCGAGGAGGTTCAGGAAGATGTGCGTCTCCGATGCGTGCACGAACTCGAACGTGATCCAGGTCCATGGGGCCGGCGACGAACCGCGCGCGGCGTAGAGGCCGAGATCGAAGACGACCGGCGAGGCCAGGACGGACCCGAACGCGGAGGTCGTGACTTGGAGTGCATAGACCGCAACAATCGCGACGGCGAACATGAGCGAAAGGGGCGCTTTCCGGACGAACCCGTAGGCGGTCGCGAGGACGATGACCGCGATCGCCGCGAAGGAGGCCGGGTTCACGGTCTGGACATCCGCGGGACCGGCTTAACGGATGCGGCGTTCACACAAACTTGTCGAGGACCGCGGCGATTTTGTCGGCCGCGTGGCCGTCCCCGAACGACTTTGACTTTGTGCCGGATGGGTTGAACTTCTCGATGGCGTCGAGGATGTCGGCGGTCTCCGTCCCCACGATGGCGTTCCACCCGTCCTCGACGGTTTCGATCCACTCGGTCTCGTCACGGAGGGTGATGCACGGCACGCCGAAGAAGTACGCCTCCTTCTGCACGCCGCCGCTGTCCGTGACGACCTTCGACGCCCCCATCAGGAGTGCGATGAAGTCGAGGTAGTCGACGGGCTCGATCGCCTTCACCTTCGCGCGCAACGGCTCCCACAGGCCGAACGCCTCGAGGTTCTTTCGCGTGCGGGGATGGATCGGGAAGACGATGGACCGGCCGGATCGGACCAATGCGTCGACGATGCCTCCAAGCGTCTCGCGGTCGTCCACGCTCGCCGGCCGATGCAGCGTCACGAGGATGTACTCGCCCTTGCGCACGCCGAAGCGCTGGGTGATGTCCCGCGAGCGGGCCGCCTGGGCACTCTGCAGCGCGACGTCGTACATCACGTCGCCGACGAGGTGTACGCCGTGGGTGACGCCCTCGTTGGTGAGGTTGTCGACCGCGGTCTGCGTGGGGCAGAACAGGAGCGCGGAGAGATGGTCGGCGACGACGCGGTTGATCTCCTCGGGCATCGACCGATTGAAGGACCGAAGGCCCGCCTCGACGTGTCCGAGGGGCCGCCCCATCTTCGAGGCGACGAGCGCCCCCGCGAGGGTCGAGTTCGTATCGCCGTAGACGAGGACGAGATCCGGTTTCTCTCGCTCGAAGACGTCTTCGAGACCGTGCATCATTTCCGCGGTCTGGCGGCTGTGACTCGCGCTCCCGACGCCGAGGTTGTAGTTGGGCCGCGGCATGTCCAGGACTTCGAAGAACACATCGGACATGTTTTCGTCGTAGTGCTGCCCGGTGTGGACGAGAATCTCCTCGTGGTGCTGGCGGATCTCTCGGCTCACCGGCGCGGCTTTGATGAACTGCGGGCGTGCGCCGACGACGCTCGCGATCTTCACGGAGCGTAGGAGCGGGCGCACCGCATATAATGATATTGTGCCGAACGAACGCAGCCTCGTCTACATGAGAGAAAAGATGCTCGGCGTCACGTGTCAGAAGAGTACGCCGCACGACCGACCCTCACGTCGCAGCGCTTGTCACGACACCGCAGTCGCACCGGTTCTCCAACTCGTTGCTAGGATTGAAACCTTTATGCGCGGCGGTCCCTTCCGACCGATTCGTGAGAGTCGCGGTCATCGGGCTCGGCTACGTTGGCTTGCCCTTAGCGGCTGCCGTTGCCGCGACCGGTGCGGATGTCGTTGGCATCGACATTGACCCGGAGAAAGTGAAGGCCGTGAACGCGGGTGAAAGCCCGCTTCGCGGACGCGAACCGGGCGTTGCGGAACTCGTGGGAGAACAGGTTTCGAAGGGCCGTCTCCGGGCGAGCCTCGAGGCCACCGCCGCCGCGAACGCGGACGTCGTGGTGGTCTGTGTCGAGACTCCAATCGATCCCACGACCCACGATCCGTCGTACAAGGCGTTGAAAGCGGCCCTTGTCGGCCTCGCGCCCGTCGTGAAGCGAGGGGCGCTCGTCTCGATTGAGTCGACGTTGGCGCCTGGGACGATGGAAGGCGTCGTGCGACCTGCTCTCCAGCGGGGTTCGAAGCGGACCGTCGGCCGGGATTTATACCTGGTCCACTGCCCGGAGCGCCTGACGACCGGGAAGCTTCTACATCATCTCGCGGAACTGCCGCGGGTCCTCGGAGCGAACGACGCCGCCTCGGCACGGAAGGCCCTGGCGTTCTACGGACGATTCGTCAAGGCCGAGATCCACCCGACGGACTGGACGACCGCGGAGGTCGTGAAGACCGCGGAGAACGCGTACTGGGACGTGCAGATCGCCTTCGCGAACGAGGTGGCGCTGATCAGCGAAGAGCTCGGGGTGGACGCGTACCGAGTCCGGGATCTTGTGAACACGTGCCCGTATCGGATGATGCTGTTACCTGGAGCGGGCGTCGGCGGCCACTGCATTCCCAAGGACCCGTGGCTCCTCGTGTCGCCCGCGGTCCAGTCGAAGCCGGAGCTGATCCCGACCGCGCGCGAGGTGAATGATTTCATGCCGCATCGGATGGCGCGGCTCGTCGAGGAGGCCCTCGCCGCATCCGGTCGGAAGATCAAGGGGGCCCGCGTCGCGGTCCTCGGTTTCGCGTACCGGGAGAACACGGACGATACGCGGAACTCCCCCGCGAGGACGATGATCCAGGAACTCCGGCGTCGGGGTGCCGACGTCGCGATCCACGATCCGTTCGCGCCTTCCGAGCGCGGGTACGCGGTCGTGAGGGACATGAAAGCCGCGACGAAAGGCGCGGACTGCGTCGCGATCGTCACGGCCCATGATGCGTATCGCAAGCTCGACCTCAAGGCGCTTCGCCGCCGGATGCGCCATGCCGCGTTCGTGGACGGCCGGAACGTCTACGCGGGTCCCGACGTCGTCAAGATGGGCTTCGTCTACCGCGGGATCGGGAAAGGACAATTCTGAGGACGATCACCGGAGCTGGACGAGCTTCCCGGTGCGGTGAGAATCGGTCGCGGCGACCGCGACCTTCAGCGTCTCAAGCGCGTCTTCGCCCGGGACGAGAGGTGGCCGCTTCTCTTTGACAGCGTCGAGAAAGTCCTCGAGCTCTTTCTTCAACGGCTCCTCTTTGCGGACGTGGAGCTTCTGCGTGTGGTGCTCGAGCGGGATCTGGTAAAGGTTGAACGGGTCCAAAGGTCCGAGCGTGCTCGAGCTCACGGTGACCGATTGCTCGGTGTAATCGACCTCGACGAAGTTCTTGAGGCAGGTGAGGGCGAGCTGCCGCACCTTCATCGGGGTGAGCCAGTTCACCTCGACGAACCCGTGGACTCCGTTTTGAAATCGCAACAGGATGTTCGCGTGGTCTTCGAACGCCGAGTGAATCTTTCGTCCGCCGAGCGCGAAAACGCTTTCCACCGGTGAGCCGACGAGGTAGCGGAGGATGTCGATCTCGTGGACGCCAAGATCCATGACGACCCCGATGTCCCGGACGCGGCCCGGGAAGGAACTCACGCGGCGCGCCGTCGCGGTCACCAGGTCTCCGTACTGCCCTTCCTGCAGATGCCGTTTCACGACCGCGATCGCGGGATTGTGTCGCTCGATGTGGCCGACGGCGAGGGTCACGCCCGCGCGCTTCGCCGCGTCGACGACCCGCGATGCGTCCGGGACCGTCGCGGCGAGCGGCTTCTCGACGAGGAGGGAGACGCCGGCCTCGATGGCCGCGAGCGCCACCTTCGCATGATGCTCGGTCGGCACGCACACGCTCACCGCGTCGAGATCCTCTTTGAGCAAGTGCGCGGCGTCCGTGTAGTAGGAGACATTGAAACGGTTCGAGACGGCGCCGCCCGCCTTCACGTCCGGATCCGCGATGCCCACGAGGTCGGCGACCTCGGAGTAGACGCGGGCGTGGTTCTGGCCCATCGAGCCGACCCCGATGACCCCGACGCGCATCGGCGCCGCCACAGGCCCGCGAAAGAGGCCTCGGGATATAAACGCGTGGCGGGCACGCAGCCCATGTCGAAGGCTTCATATTCGTTCGCGCCTTCGGTCGCGTGTCCGGTGTTCCGATGGCCGTCGATCCGGTGTGCGAGAAACCCGTGAACCCGCACAACGCGTACTGGATGATCTGGTACAAGGGGACTCCGTATTACTTCGACAGCGAGGAGTGCCAGCTCAAGTTCGACCACAAGCCGGAGCATTATCGGCTCCTCGCGCTCGATCGACGTCAGAACGAAGCCGTCTACTGATTCCTCCGGCGGGCGCGCGTCACTCGAAGCTTCGCAAGGCCTCGGCCGGCGGAATGCGGGATGCGCGAATGGCCGGGCTCGCGGTCGCGAGGACCGCTCCGATGAACGCGATGCCGCCCAGGAGCAACAGCCGATCCCACGGGATGACGAAGGCGGCCTGATTCGCGAAGAACCGAAGATACAGGTCGTATGACAGCGCGACGCCGAGGGCGACGCCCATCGCGATTCCGGTCAGCGCGATGAACGAAAGCTCGAAGAGGAACGACTTCAGGACCATCGACTTGCGGAAGCCGAGCGCTCGCAGGGCACCCGTTTCCTGGCGTCGCTCGACGACGTTGCGCATCGTGATGACGCCGAGGCCGGAGATGCCGACGATCAGGCCGAGCGCCAGGTACGCCTGCAAGAGGTTGAACACGCCCATCGTCGTCTCCAGGATCTGGTTGATGAACTCCTGGATGTTCAGCGTGATCAGCTGGTGCGAGATGAAGTACCGCTCGAGGTCGTGGCCCGCCTGCGTTACGTCGACACCGGGCTGGACGTGGAAGTAGAACAGGCTCGCCGCGTCGATCCCGAACTCGTTCTTGACGAGGTCGGCCGAGACCCAGAGGCCTTGGACGAACTGCTCGTACAAGATCCCGATGACCTTGACGCTGTGGGGCGCCGTCCGGTTCCCGTAGAACACGGAGTCGCCGACCCTCACCGAGAACGTCCCGAAGTTCGGACCGAAGTTGTTCGGGATGACGGACCCGTCGACGAGCGCGAGGCCCGGATTCGTCTGGATGGCCGCCCAGGCTGCGGGCCCGTCGGGATACGCTGGGTCGAGGGCCTGGAGTTCGAAGGGCGGGGCTGAGCCGGACGGCACGCCGACGAGGCTCGTGTTGAAGAGGCGACCCGCGAAGCTCGCGTTCGGGCTGACTTGGAGGCGTGCTTGGGACAAGCTCAGGGTTTCGTTCGTGATGTTCTTCCAGTGGGTGTGCGCCCCGTACGCGGCGAACGCGGCGCTAGCGTTGGCGATCGGCACGCCGGAGGCGCCGATCAGGGAGAAACCGCCACTCTCGCGGACGCTCGTCGTGGCGATCGACGAGCTGACTTCGGCCTGGATCCCCGACATCGTCGCGATCGTGAACATGACGAGGGCGATGCTCGCGAGGGTCGCGCCCGTGCGGAACTTCTTGTTCATCGGGTACGCGATCGCCGTCCGGACGACCGGCCGCCAGGTCCGACGACGCACGAGGCGGGTCGCGAGCGCCAGGATCGAGTCGCTGTTGAAGAGGACGACGAGGAGTCCGCCGAGGACGAGCATGAGGCCCGCCGCGATGAACAGCGTGATGTCCGCGTTCTCGATGCTGAAGAACTTCCATGGGCTCAACACCCATCCGACGATGAAAGCGCCCGCGGCCGTGAAGACGGCCCGCGCGGGGACGGCCCGCATCGTGAGGACCGCGAGGCCGAAGGCCAGCCCGACGGGTCCGAGGTCCTGAAGCAGCAGGTTCTGACGGAGCAGGGCCACGATGAATCCGATGGCCCCCAGGACCGCAATCGTCGCCCCCGCGGCCATTTGACGTCTCGTCGACCCATGGGGAGTCGGCTCTGGGATGTCTCGGATTGCGCGTACGATATTCAGTTTCGACACGCGCCACGACGCGATGACGATCGTCGCCATCGTGATCAGGAAGCCGATTGCGAATCCGGTGATGAGATCCGAGTCGGTCCACGTGAGAATGAAGCCGGTGCCACCGAACGCCGAGGCGCCGAAGACCTGCGAGAACCCCCACAAGATGACGCCGGCGACGAGCAGCCCGGTGAAGGTGCCGACAACGGAAGACAGGAGGGCGTACAGCAAGCCTTCCGACACGAAGCTCTGGACGAGATTCGTGCGCCGCATCCCGAGGGCCCTCGCGACCCCCATCTCGCCTTTCCGCTCCTCCGCCAGCATGACGAAGATGTTGATGATCAGCAGGATGCCCGCGATGACCGTGAAGAATCCGAGGAGCACGAAGACCTGGCTGAGCTGATCGATGTTCCGGCTCGCGCCGTCGATCGAGTCGGCCTTGGCCTTCGAGATCGTGAACGTGGGCGTTTGCGGCAAGAAGGGCGTCATCTCCCGCACGATGTCGTCCGAGCGAAGGTAGCCTGCCTTCGGGCCGCCGGCGTTCGCAACAGTGATGGTGTTGATCTTGGCGCTTTCACCCAAGGCCGCCTGGAATGCGGGCAGCGGCACGAACAAGTTCTCGCCATCGTTCCATGCGCCCCGCCCTTCGTCCTTGACGATCTCCTTCACGCTGAGAGGAATCTGGACGAATCCACGGGACGTTCCCAGGCTCACGACGAGGCTTTCGCCGGCCTTCGCCTCGATGGCCGTCGCCAGCTTCGCGTTGATGATCGCCTCCGTTCCACCGAGACCGGAACCGTCCCACGTCGAACCGTCCGCTCGGACGAAGGCGCCGAGATCCCGCGTCGCGTCGAAGCCGATGATCGTGGCGGTGGGGTCGAACAGTTGGCTCGAGGTAGCGACGACGGCGCCGGGGAGTTGGAACCTCGGCGCGATCCGGTCCACGGTCGGCATGCTCGCGAGGTTCGATGTGAGGTTGTCGTACACCTGGGCGGAGAACGGGAGGCGCCCGCCGTCCGGGGAGGCGGCGTACACGACTTCGTCGACTGCGTCGAGGGCGCGGAAAACCGCAGCCCGGACCGTGAAGTCGAACGTGCTCTGGATGATCAGGGAGGAGCTGATGATTGCGGTGCCGATCAGGAGGCCCGCGACCACGATCGCGACCTGGGTCTTCCGGCGGAAGAAGTTCCCCGCGCCGATGCGGAGCGGGAACCGTTTCCGGCCCGCCCACGCGAGGACCGTGAGGCAGATCGCCCCGACCACGAGGAGGAGCGTTTGCGCGATGGTGCTGGTGGTCTTGGCGATGATCACCGAGGGTACGCTCGCCTCGTAGGAGACGGCGGAGCGCAGCAGCTAGACCTTCACCGCCTCTCCGCCCACCGAGCCCAGAGCTGTGACGAGATTGAGCGCTTCGCCCGCGATGCGCGCGAGGAGCATCCTCCAGTACGGGGCCGGCTTGTCGGCGAAGGCGTAGCGCCAGCCCAGGGTATCCACAGCCATGATGAGGCCGTAGGGCAGGCAGATCAGCACGAGCTGCCACCAGGCCATCCGGCTCAGGACCGAGACGATGGG
>Ga0209701_10003459_pt1 | contig 10340 bp, 8 predicted proteins | sample CZO8metaG_4_FD_188356 | JGI IMG/M metagenome (GOLD analysis project Ga0209701, IMG submission 188356) | Vadose zone soil microbial communities from the Eel River Critical Zone Observatory, Northern California, USA - CZOApr15con2H3.8 metaG... | ecosystem: Environmental > Terrestrial > Soil >...
CCGAGGACGTCACGCGTGCGCAGCGCTTTCCAGGAAGCTTCGAGTTCTTCGGGACTCAGTCCAGCCGCGATCAGAGCACCGTTCACCGCGCCGATCGAACAGCATACCAGCATGTCGATCCTGACACCTAGTTCCACCAGAGCTCGATAAAGACCCACTCCGACGGCGCCGCGGCTTCCTCCACCGCCGAGAACCAGCGCAGTCCGGGGTGCTGCCCCGTCGGGTGCTACCATGGTCTGCCTCCAGCGCCCTGCACCTAAGCGTCGGTATTCTATTTGAATTGATGCCGGTACGGGAAGCATTGCCTGACCGGAAAGGAACTGCCGACCGCTATCGTTCGTGGATTCTGAATCACATCAATCCACGATGGGAGGCGGTATCTCTTTCGAAGATCAAGCCCTTAGCCGTAGAGATCTGGATTAAGGGATTGGACCTAGCTCCAAAGAGCAAGGGCCATGTTCGAAGCGTGATGCATATTCTGTTCGAGTGGGCGATGCGCTGGGAACTCATGGAGTACAACCGGAACCCGATGAGCCTGCTAAAGCTCAAAAGGTCCTAACGATTCTTTCCAGCCCTCCAAGCTATTTGCGCTGGCATCAGACACGGAATTCGATCCTGCGCGACTCTCTCTTTTCAAATTTAATATCAATCCCAGCAGGGCTACAAAGTCGGCCCGACAAGCATCATAATGAGAAGTGAAAAGAAACGCGTGCCGAGGGAGGCAAGGGAAATGCGGAACGTGACGTTCCCGGAGGGCTCACAAGCTTCAAAACAGTGCCGGTGGGAAGTTCTTCTAATGATAGCGTTTGCGTTTGGGTCGGCTCTGCCAATCGCTGCACAGCAACAGGGGCCGTTGCCGCCTCCGCCCCCGGGCACCATTGCTCGTCCCAGCGCGCCATCTCCTGCACCGTCAACAGCAAATTCTACCCCTCAACAGGGAAGGTCCCATATCACCACCGAACCCCCGGCGATGCCGGTGGAACAAATCGTTCAAAAATTCGCCGAGCGCGAGGCGGAGTTCAAAAGAGAGCGCGACAATTTCACCTACACCCAGATGTTCGTCATCCAGACCATTGATGCCGACGGCCAGCCCGACGGTGAGTACCAGATGACCAGCGATATCCTCTTCACGCCGGCAGGGAAACGCTTCGAAAAGGTTACAGATGCTCCCCCGCCGACGCTCCAGCGAATCTCCCTGTCGCAGCAGGATTTGGACGATCTCGAACACGTCCAGCCCTTTGTGCTCACCACCGCGGAATTGCCGAAGTACACCGCGACCTACGTTGGCCGCGAACAGCTCGATGAATTGAGTACCTATGTTTTCGACGTGGGTCCCAAAGTAATCGAGAAAAATCAGCGGTACTTCCAGGGGCGCATCTGGGTCGACGACAAGGACCTTAACATCGTCAAGACCGATGGAAAGGCAGTTCCTGACATCAAGAAAAAGGGTCAGGAAAACGTCTTTCCACGATTTGAAACGTTTCGCGAAAATATCGAAGGGAATTTTTGGTTTCCGACGTACACCCGCTCAAACGATACTCTTCGCTTCAGCACCGGTGATGTGCGCATTCGCATGACAGTTCGTTACTCGAATTACAAGCGGTTTGGGGTAACCATCAAGATTGGAAAGCCAACGCAAGTGGATCCGGAGAAACCCTAAACGCGGTGCAGCGCCCCCCAGGCCTAACGCCTGCTCAGCCACACCATCGTGACGCCTATACAAACCAGCAGGACCCCCAGCCAGCGCTGCGCGCTGATGCGCTCGTGCAGGAACAACAAGGCGCCCACGGCGCCCGCCGTATAGCTCAAAGCGGTCACCGGAACGACCAAACTCACATTCTCGATCGACAGCATGGCTAGAAGTGAGAAGAAGGCCAGTGTCATCATCCCGATTCCCATCCACATCCATCCCACTCGCATCGCGCGCAGCACAAAACGCAGCAGCGCGGCGGGCCGGAAATCGTGAACCTCGCCGACCCTCTTCATGGCGCGCGAGACGCAGAGCTCTCCGCCGGTGCCGGCAACTACGATCACAAAAAGAAAAAAGAATTCCCTTAACATCGGGCTTTCTCCGTGGTACGCGGGTGTGTCCGACCCACGACGAATACGCCGGCGCATATGACGGCGATACCCGCCCAGCGTAAGGGAGTGACCTCTTCCCCCAGAAGGAAATACCCGAGCAAAGCAACCACCGCATAGGAAAACGCAGAGGCCGGCTGAACGTAGCTGTAGTCCGCCCATGTCAGGATGAGCATATAGGCGACAAAAAAAGTGAGCAGGCAGGCGATGCCGAGCCAGATGTAACCCGAAGTGATGATCCGAATGAAAATGTGGAAAGTATCTGCGAGCGCCCAGTTTTTCGCCGAGCCGATGCCTTTCATGCCCTTGCTCAGCAGGACATTGCCCAAGGGAGCGAATAAAACCATGAACAGGATGAGAAGATATGTTTTTAGATGCAGGCCCGCAGAATCCTTCATGCGGTCAATGCCTTGTCCCTTGTGCAGCGTCCCAAAAGCATTCCCCCGCTGAGTCAATCGGCACCGAGCTCCTTATCGGACACCAAGATGCATCCGTAAGTGAAAAACCCCAAGACCGAGTCCGCAGATCAAGAATCATCCCAAAACCGATCTTACTCGATGTCCTTTCGTTCCCAAAGCTTCGCGCAGCGAAATTGTTCGTTTTTTGCTATTATTTTTGAGTGCGTCAGGTCGCAATCCTCCATATTCAAGTCCCGCTCTTCAATGGCTGGATGAATTTGGGGCCCGTGCCAGGCCTGATGATTCCGGTCAGTGGCGGTGTGAATTCGCTCTCCGATTTGTTGAGGGAGAGATCTAGAAGGAATTCAGCGCGAGAGGTGCAGTGATTTCGAAGGTCCCCGATTACCTGTTCCTTACTTTGGCCGCCACACCGTTCGTTTATTACCTTCTCGTCTTGTACAGCTCCTGGCGCTTTTTTTGGAACGCGAAGGATCGCGTGTCCGCAGCCTCGGACTTTACTCCCCCGATCAGTAATTTAAAGCCGGTTCGAGGACTGGACCCCGAAGCCTACGATAACTTCGCGAGCTTCTGCCGCCAGGATTATCCCGACTTCGAGCTGATTTTCTGTGTTGGGGACCGTCATGACCCGGCGGTCCCCGTGCTGGAGAAGCTGATACGCGATTTTCCCGAACGCCGCATTCGGCTGCTCCATGGATCGGGACGCAGTGCGTTCAATGACAAGGTGGCCAAGCTGGTTCGGATGGTGAGTGAAGCAAAGAACGAAATCCTGGTCATCAATGACAGCGACGTTCGAGTAGAGCCGAATTATTTGCGCACGGTTGTCGCTCCTCTGCGCAATCCTAAAGTGGGCGCCGTGACCTGTCTCTACGTTTCCGCACAAGACAAATCATTCACGCAGCACCTGCAATCCATCGGCATCCTCTCCGACCTCTATCCGGGAATACTCGTCGCGCGGCAGTTGGATGGAATTAAGTTTGCGCTGGGACAAACCATTGTAACGAAACGCGCCCATCTCGCCGCGTTCGGCGGTTATGAAGCCATCGAGAATCGCCCTGCCGACGACCTCTTGGTTGGGCGCTTGATCGCCGAGCAGGGCTTTGAAGTCGAACTGCTTCCTTATGCTGTGAAGACGGTTCCGGATTATGACTCGCTCGGTGATCTCTTCATCAAGCGCCTCCGGTGGATGACGGTGATGCGGCATATGCGCCCCTGGGGGCACCTCGGGCTCGCTTTTACCCAGGGATTACCTTGGACTGTGGCGGTGGCGGCGACGCATCCTTCGTCGGGTGTGGCACTCGCCTATCTCAGCGCGTATGTGGCGTTTCGTGTGGTCATGACATCGTTGATCGGCGCCTGGGGATTGAAGCAATCCGGCCTTTGGAAGAAAATGCCGCTGATCATCATTTGGGACGCGACCGCGTTCGTTATTTGGCTGCTGACCTTCGGTCGCAGTAGTATTCGCTGGCGCAATGTGGATTACCGGATTCGAGAAGGGATGCTGGTGCCTGTTGTGCCGAATCCCGCTCAGAACTCCTCGCAGTCCTGCAAAAACAGTGGCCGCGCGGCGTAGCGCGTCCTTTTCATTCCGTCTGAGTTTTGTGCTCCGTTCCGCAAATGAATTCAACGCCTGCGCCTCGCACGGCACAAACCCCGCATCAACGTTCTTATGCTCTCCGGGCTTTCACCGCAGCTCTCACCTCAGTCGAAGCATCACCCTCCCCACGCGGCTCCAAGGGAGATGATTTCGCGGGCATACTCATCTGAATGCGGCGATCGTTTTTCGGCTCCCGCCAGTTAACCTGCGGCAGCATGAGCGAAGCGTCCACGCGATCCCGGTACTGCATCGCAATGTTCATGAGCGAATCCAGCAGCGAATCCGACAACTGATGCGGTTGCAACCCGAGGTCGATGAGCTTCGAATGTTTCGCATTGTAATAGTGCTGTTCGGCTTCCACGCGGGGGTCGGGAATGTGATCGATTTCGACGGCGACACCGAGTTTTTTCGCCGCCGATTCCACCATGAGCGCCAGGTCGAGTACGCAGAACTGTTCCGTGAACTGGTTGTAGACACGACACTCGCCCTTGGCCGCAGGGTTGTGACAGGCGATCTCCACGCAACGCACGGTGTCCCGGATATCCAGGAACCCCCGCGTCTGCCCGCCCTTCCCGTACACGGTAAGCGGTTGGCCGATGGCCGCCTGAACGCAGAAGCGGTTCAGCACCGTCCCGAAGACGTCGTCATAGTCGAAGCGATTGATGAGCGCCTCATCCAGCGCGGTTTCTTCCGTCATCGTCCCATAGACGACGCCCTGATTCAGGTCGGTGGCGCGAATTCCCCAAATCTTACAGGCGAACATCATGTTGTGGCTGTCGTGCACCTTCGACAGGTGATAGAAGGAGCCCGGCTGCTTTGGGAAGGGGACCACATCTTTCCGGCCATTGTGCTCGATGGCGATGTAGCCCTCTTCGATGTCGATGTTCGGCGTACCGTACTCGCCCATGGTTCCCAGCTTGATCAAGTGACAATCCGGCAGGAACTCACGTAGCGCGAAGAGCACATTCAGCGTGCCGACGACGTTGTTCACCTGAGTGAATACCGCGTGTTTCCGGTCGATCATGGAATAGGGGGCAGAGCGCTGTTCCGCAAAATGTACAACTGCTTCCGGCTCGAGGGACTTGAGGGTATTGGCCAGAAAGTCGTAGTCGGCCACGTCTCCAACGAATATTTCGATCGGTTTGCCCGTCAGGTTCTGCCATACCCTGACGCGATCCGTCAGCGGACGGATGGGAGTCAGCGTTTGCGCGCCAAGTTCGTGATCCCAAAGCCGGCGCAGGAAATTATCCACTATGGCGACTACATGGCCCTTCCGGGACAAATAGAGAGCTGTCGCCCAGCCACAGTAGCCGTCCCCACCCAGCACGGCAATCTTCATGAACCCTCCTAAATTTAAATCCTATTCTCAGTGACTCCGCGTATCGCTGCTGCGGGTAATTCAATGGTTATCGTCGCACTCGGCGGGAGGGGCGCAGGGCAAGGCTTCACCGGCCGCGGACTTAATTTTTTTACCTTTATAACGAGGTCATTGCAAGCGCGTTTTTGCAAGCTGCTTACAAAGAATGTATGCCTTCGGCGCATCTCCGCCCCTCACAGCTGGTTGGTGAGAATCAGCTTGCCGCCACTCGTGGCCACCACTTTGACATGCTCCGGCCCGAGAAGGTCTTCGAGCTGTTGCCGCCTTGTTTGGTAGGTCACTAGATAACAGCGCTGCTGGTCGAGCCACAGCCTTTTGAAGCGCGTGTCGTCAATAAATACATCTGGAGCGCCCGGAGCGTAGGAGCCGTATTCGAGATTGAAATAACGCCCATCCAAGATCAGAACCTCGCGCTGTACGTAAAACGTGATGGACGACAGCGCCCAGTAATTATGGTCCACGATTAACTTACCTTCAGGCGACTTCAGCAGCGCTTCCGCGAGGGGCCGCGATGACAGGAAAGGATCGAAAACCACTAGTGCCAGGCGAGCGGCATGGAAAAACAGCACCATCATCAATGCGGCCGCCAGGAACGATCGCTGGCCGATCCAGCGCAAGGCGCCCAGGGCGCCTCCCAGTAAAGCTACTGCTGCTACCACCAGCGGCAGGCGCAGATAGGCGAAGGATTCGAATGTTAGATCCTCCATGTGGCCCAGAGACAACTTATAAGCGCCCGGATGGTAGCCGAGTGCAGAAGAGATGTCCCCAGGCGTGGGGATGTTTCTTACCAGGAAAAAAATGGCGATACACACGAGACCAGCCGCGCCGGCCAGCGCGCAAAGCACGCGAGTTCCGCGGCGGATCCAGTCCCCGCCCACAGCCATTGCTGATCCCAGCAGCAAAGCTAGCGCCGGATAGCAGGGCATCGAGTAGTATTCCTGCGTTGTCGAAAACGTGAAGAAGACCAGGATAAATCCGATCCAGAAAATCGCCAGCAATCGCGCGCGGCCTGTCCGGTCTACGGGTTTAAAGGAAAGCTTCGCGATGGCCGGGAAGTACACGCTCCAGGGGAAGAGCCAGATAAAGTGCAGCAGCCAGAACCACAGCCGCGGGACCGTGTTGTAATCCCGCGGATAGCGCATATTCAGAAAACGCAATACCTGCTCATTGATCAGATAAAACCAGAGAAATCCGTGGTATTCCCCCGGGCCGCCATGAAGCGAAAGGGAAAAATAAGGGGGATTGCGAAGCGTCGCCAGAATGTGCCAGGGTGCGGCAATGAGTAGTGCAATGAAGCACCCGCTGATGGGGCGCAGCCGCTGCCAGGTCCGTGCGGAGAAAAGCTGCTTCGTCAGAAAAAGATATAGCACCCCTGCACCCACGGGAAAAACCACGCCGATCAGGCTCTTCAGCAGCAACCCGGTCCCCAGGCTGGCCGCGAGAACGATCGCCCAGAAGCGCGGGTGAGCTTCTTCCTCATCGAGGGCCCGTAGAAATGCCCACATCGCCAGGGCGATGGCAAAAGTCAGCATCACGTCAGGAATCACGATCCGCGTGAAGAGGAAGAGGCCGGCGCAGGTAGCGATGCACAACCCCGCATAAAAGCCCGCTCTCCGACCGAACGCCCAAATTCCGAATGCGCTCGTCAGGCACGCCAGCCCGATCACCGTAAGTGCGAACGGAATACGCGCCGCCCAGTCGTGAACGCCGAAAATCTTGAAAGAAATGGCCATGGGCCAGTAATACAAGGGTGGCTTCTCGAAAAAAAGCACCCCATTGACCCGCGGCGTCACCCAATCCCCGGAGGTGAGCACATTTCTGGAAATTTGTGCCACTGCCGCATCAACATCATCCATGAGCGATGGCGGCGATACGCTGCAACCGAGATAAACGGCTCCAGCTACGAGGGCCACAATCAGGTAGAGGAGCCAGATTCTTCTGGTCAGAACGTTTCCGTCGTCGTTTCCGGTGTCGGTCGCATTTGCCATCTTTTTATCCATGGAAAAAGGGTCGGCCACTTCCGGACTCGGACTCCCACATCAATTCTTCTTTCCAGATCCTCGCGTGAACCGAAGTCTCTGCTGCAATCGCGATCGCTCAAGCGCCCCTGCAGCTTCACCGCGAATTTCGCGAGAGGATGGTCAGGCACCGGCAGAACAGCCGGGGCGAGTCCCTGCCCGGCAAATTCGCGCTACCAAAAGCAGCGAGAGAAAGGTTCAGTGATGGCGGCGAAACTCAATGCCGTCCCAGCTTCCACAATCTTCGTTTCCCTTCTTGAATGGGAACTCGGTTGCCGTACCCAGCTGTGTCTTTCCATGGGTGGGATGCCCGCACGGAGAACCAGAAGCACATGCAATATTTTCTGGATACGATGCACTGGCTCTTCAGTTCGTGCGGGAGAGCCGGCGCGGACGAATTTCGAATTCACTTCACTGCAAATCTCGCGATGTAGTTCAGCCCGTGATAATTGTATCGCAAAGGAGCGCGTGAATGTCCCGCCCCCGGCGATGGAGGGCCATGTCGGAGGCCGTGGAGCCGTTTCCCAGGGCCTCCATCCTAGCGCTTGCGGGTGGTATCGCAGGTTACTCTCGCCGAGGCGGCGAATGCGTAACCGCTCTTGGTGACGGCATCGGCAAACTCCGGAGAGAGAAGCGCGTCACGTTCACGACTCCATTCGAATTGCCATTCGGCGTAACGCGATTCAAGATCGGGCGAGTTCACGCCCGGATGCACGACCATTTCCACCTCGGAATGGCCGGACCGGGCGGCATGGGCAAGTTCCTGGGAGAGGGTGGCAACGGTATTGTGACCCGCATGAGCCAGGCCGATGCACGGGAGAGAGTTCTTGACCTCCGCGGCGCGCCCGCGAGCCAGCGTCTGCAGGACCACCCCGCCGAGACTCTTCTTGATGATTTTCAGCGAAGGGCACCAGGGAACGCGAATTCGCGGCACACCAAATGTTTGTGCAAGGCGAAGGCACGGCTCCCAGATGCCGTTGAAAACGTGCACATGCTGATGACTATCTACATGCGAGAGCCAGCGCGGGTCGAAGCCGTTGTCGGCACAGAACTGGAATTGACGCTGAATTTCAAGTTCGACCGCTGCCTTCGTCGAGCGATTCGCGAGGAGCAGCCGCTTGCCTAGATCCTTCCAGTCGCGGACCACGCGGCCGTCGGTGGCCCAAGGCTCCCCGACCAGAGTGATATGCAGTCCAGTACGCACGCCGTAGCGGACGAATTCAAGCAATTTGTGCCAATCGACGCTTCGGCCAGTGGGAGAGAACGACACGCTCTGGACGCGGCCACGCTCGATACATTCCAGAATGCCCCGGTTGATGTCGGCGTGCAGGCCAAAGTCATCCGCGTTGACCAACAAGCAGGCCTTATCGGGCATAAATTTCTTGTACCACCTGTATCGTCTTTTATTCCCGTTCTGCCCGTGGAGGAGCGGTTCTAAAAACCTAGTAACTTTCGGAAAGAATGCGGTTCGGTCGCGTCTTTCGTCCAGGATTTCGTTTAGATATCGGAGCCGATCGCGACCCGCTTCGCGCCACCCGCTTCCACCCCGGCGGCGGAAAGGGGCGCGCCTTGCGCCTGATCCATGATGACGTATGGGGGGCGGTGGCGCACTTCTTCAAGCACCATCATGAGATACCGGCCTACGATCCCGAGAGATGCGAGGATGCAGCCACTAAGGAAAAAAATGGCGGTGATCAGGTCGGTAAATCCAGGCACGACACGGTCCCAGTGCAACAGCTTCCAGACAAAGTGACCCGTGCCGAAGCCAAAGGAAAGAATGGAAAGGGTCACGCCCAGCCAGAAGACAAACTTCAGAGGTGCCGTGCTGTAATCAAAGAGGGCTTTGCGCGCCAGCCGCAGCGACATACGGAATGAGTATTTCGGTGTGCCGTGAAGGCGATCCAGCTGATCGAATTCCAGCGCCACCTGCCGGAAACCCAGCGAGGGGATCAGGCCACGGATGAATTTCTCGCGCTCCGGAATGCGCAGGAATACGTCAAGCACCGCGCGCCCAATGAGTCGGAAGTCCGCAGCGTTGCGCACGATATGCGTGTCTGACAGGTAGTTGAATGTTCGGTAGAACCAGTCGGACAAGAAGCCTTTTCCTGCACCAACCCGGTCCGACCGGACCATCTGCACGACATCAGCTCCCTGTTCGAACGCTTCCACCATCCGCGGGATTTCTTCGGGAGGATGCTGCAGGTCGGAGTCCATGGTGATGATAGCGTCACCGTGGGCGTGCTCCATCCCGGCGCACAACGCCGCCTGGTGGCCGTAGTTCTTGCTCAAACGGAGATATCCGATGGGGATCCCGTTGGCGCGCATCTCGCGCATCTTTTCCGCCGAAGCGTCGGTGCTGCCGTCGTCCACGAGGAGAACTTCCGTATCCCACGGTCCAATCTGGCTGGCCACGAGCCGCAGCCGCGTCACCAGCGGTACAAGGTTCTCCGCCTCGTTGTGTACCGGGATGACCACTGTCAGACGCTGCTTTCGCATGGTAGCTACAATTCCCACCCGCTTCGCCTTGTTGCCAACGGCGAAGTATCCATCAACAGAATCCTGCCGCTCCCCCAAAGTATAGCAACCCGATTCCTGGAAAGTCTCAGGGAATTCCTCGTGACAGGGCGCTTCCTGGACGTCGTGAGTTCAGGCTCTCGAGGCCGGCCCGTTGAATTGACAGGCGGAACACCAGAACTTACGATCTCATTTCACCCATGAAAACAACTTTTGGCGAGATCGGCAGATGCAGAGACCATCCATTCGGAACGGCGATCTTTGCGCGTTTGGTCTGTGCGATTTTTGCCTTGGGCCTGATTGCCGCGGCCGATACGCCTTATACGGTTGGCACGGCA
>Ga0209701_10003467_pt1 | contig 10322 bp, 9 predicted proteins | sample CZO8metaG_4_FD_188356 | JGI IMG/M metagenome (GOLD analysis project Ga0209701, IMG submission 188356) | Vadose zone soil microbial communities from the Eel River Critical Zone Observatory, Northern California, USA - CZOApr15con2H3.8 metaG... | ecosystem: Environmental > Terrestrial > Soil >...
CACGGCGAGGACGAGGGCGGCCACAAGCTCTTCCTCGATCCGTCCTCCGGCGAAAGGTCCGGCGGGGAGGAGCGCTAGCGCGACCCGAAGAGGCCCGGGTCGGCGGGGCGAACGCGACCGGCCTGGGCCGCGGCTGAGCTCGCTACGCCCGAGGCAGCACGAGCTGCGCCCGTGCGGTGAAGAGAAGCAGCGGGTATGCTGACGAGAGGATGGCGACTGCCGAGCCAGGCTGATGCTCGCGCTCCTGCTCGCGCTGCCGCTGCTCGTGTTCCGCGGCAACGTCGCTCTGGTCGAGGACGTCTACCGGACCGCCCTCGACCTGCCCGCCGCGACCAAAGCCACCCCCGCGAGCGCGCGCGCAGTCGCGGTGCGGTTGCAGAAGTTCCTGCACGACTCCGGCTACGTCCTGGCCACGGTGCGCGCCCGCGCCAAGGGCGAGCAGATCGTGGTGGACGTCGACGAGGGCCGGCTCGACAAGATCATCTTCCTCGGCGGTGGCGCCTTCGAGACGCTGCGGCTCCGCCTCGACTTGAACCTCCGCGACGGCGTCTTCAACCAACCGGAGCTGGAGCGGCAGCTCAAGGGCCTGGCGGCGCGCCTCGGGCTGGGCGATTTCGCGTACGAAGTGGTCCCGGTGGCCCACGTCAAGCCGCCCCGCTTGCAGCTCGACGTTGAGCCGGTCGGGCAGCCCTCGACCGGACCCTTCGGCGCGGCCCCCGCCTACGAGCTGCGCATCCTGGTGCAGCCCGGCGTGCTCCGGCCGGGCATCTCACCGGAGCTGGAAGTGGACTCGCTCGAAGGCGGCGGGGTCGGAGCGACCTACCATTCCGGGCGACTGCTGTACGAGCAAGATCGGTACCAACTCGGCGGACGCGTCGCGGGTGCGGTGCGGGGGCGGCTCGACGGGACCGGGTCTTATTTCACCTTCACGCGCTTGCTGGGCGACGCGGAGTACGACGCGCCCGCCATCGCCCGGGTGGTGCGGCCATCGATCCGCGCCCGCGCGGACCTGAGCGACCGCCAACGGGCCGACTTGCACCTCGAGGCTTTTCGATTTGCGACCCTGGAGGTCGGCCTGCAGCTCCTGGTCCTGCCGCTTCCGCAGATGCGCGCATCGCTGGGATTCGGCGTGCAACGGAGGCTGCTCAATTCGGTGGAACCGCAGACTGGAGTGTCGCCGGTGCCGGGGCCGCAATACTCGCTCGCGCACACCCGGCCGTTCGCCGACGCGACGCTTTCGTTGACCTTCGATCCGGAGTCGATCCGGCGCGACCGCCACCACCAGCTCGCCCTCGGCGCGCGCGTCTACGGCTCGCCCCACATGGGTGACGACGGCGCGCTGCACCTGTCCGCGAGCTACCAGAGGATGTGGTCGCCGGGATGGAACGAGTTCTGGCTCGAGGCGCGGGGGATCTCGCGTACCGGATTCGTCGTGTTTCCGGAGGAGGAGTCGATCGCCGGCGGCGACTTCCTGCGCGGGCCCTTCGGGAGCGAATACACCCGGCGGCTCGTGGCGCTGGAACTGGAATATCGCCTGTCGCTCTTTCGAGACGTGTTCAAGGTGGGTCTGTTCCACAATGCAGTCGGGTACTCCGCGCTCGACCGCGCCAGCGGCGCCGAGAAGATGGCGGCGGCGAACTCGGTCGGCCTGGGCGTGCATCTTCTGCTCATCGACGAGTTCCAGCTCGACGCTTACTACGGGGTGGGATGGGCTTCGGGCGGCAAGTTCGACTCGGGCGGCGCCCTCGCCATCCGGCAGGCTTTCTAGAGGGTCACCGCGCAGGCGCGGCGATCACATTCTCCGTGCCTATGGTCTGCTGAACATTGTCATGATGGCCTGATGAATCGTGCCATCGGTACTCATCATGTTGTCCAGGACCGTGTAGTGATTCCCATCAGGAATTTCGGCGTACTGCGTCGGCAAGCCCGCGGCGCGGCGCGCGCTTGCATAGTCGGCAGTCTGCCTCCGCATTTCGGAAAGTTCCGCACTGCCTGCGAACAGATCGAGCTGCTTCGAGCTCTTGGGCAAAAGAAGAATCGGCGAATTGCGGCGCGCCATGGCCAAGTCCATCTGCAGCTTGTCGTTCACATAGGACTTCAAGAGCGGCTCTAGCTCGTAGATGCCGCTGATCGACACGCCGCCCCGCAGCGACGGTTCATCAAGAACCATCGTGGCAAGGTGCCCACCCGACGACCAGCCCGACACGACTACGCGTTCTGGGTCACCGCCGAGCTTCGGCAACTCTGTCGCCAGATATCGTATTGCCGCGTGCGCGTCTGCCACGATTTCGTCCATGCTCGCTTCCGGCCCGAGCGAATACCCGACCATTGCGACGCTGATGCCGGAGGCCAGAAAACTCTCGGCCAAGAAAGCAAAGTCGTCTTTGGAACGCATCTGCCAGAAGCCGCCGTGGATGAAGACCAGGACCGGCGTCATTCGTCCCGCTGAGAAATAATCGATCCGGTTGCGGGGGCGCGGTCCGTACGCCAGATTTAGATGCTCAGGATACCGCGCACGCAATTTCTCGCTGCGGACCAACCACTCCTTGAACATCGGACCGCTTTCCGGCACAGCTGCTGAATTGTTATAGGCACGGTCGAGTGCGCTGCGATCGAGCGTCTCCCAAGGCTTTTTCTTCGCAGTTGGTGCTGACGAAGCGCAGCCGCCGACTGCCGAGATGGTCAAGCCGGCAGCGCAGTACCTTGCGAGCGCGCGACGGTTCGAAATCATCATTGCCTCTCCTTCTCGATGGCGGCTACTCAGTTGGAACTGTGCGATGTTAGGCAAGAAGGGACCAGGCTCATGCCGCGAATCTACGGCAAGGGCTGCAGGGGCGGCGACTTGCCCGGCGGGACGGGTTCCTGGGCGGCGTTGAGCAGCATCGCCACCGTGACGTAGGTGCCGCTGAGGGCGATGAGATCGACGAGCTGCTGTTCGCCCAGAGTTTCCTTCGCCCTGTTGAAGGTGGCATCGCTGACGGCGTGATTGGTCGAGAGCTCCGTGCAGAAGTCGTAGACGGCCGCCTCGTCGGGCTTCATTCCCGCCGGGCGCTTGCCGTCCTTCAGGTCGGCTGCCACCGCCTCCGAAAGGCCCGCCTTGATGGCCAGCGGATAGTGCGCGTACCACTCGACCTGCGAAGTCCACAGCCGCGCCTGGATGAGGATGGCGAACTCGTTCAAGCGGCGGGGCACGGACGTCTTGAAACGCAGGTAGTCGAGCAATCGGAAGAGCCGCTCGCCCATGACGGGGCTGCGCATCATCGGATTGTAGGGACCGCCCAGCCCTACGCTGGAGACCTTCATGATCTCCTCGGCGAGGACACGCTGCTGGTCGTTGAGCTGATCGATCGTGAGCTGGGGAAAGCGCTTCTCCATCGCTGTGCCCTCCGCATGCGCCGGCGCGGCGACTGCGAGCGTCAAGGACAGCCCCACCATCGCGAAGGTAATTCGTCTGCCGAGCGAGATCATCTTGGTCCTCCTTTACCTTGGGGCTGCGACCGGGTGGCGCCGACTTGCGCCGCAGAGATGCCAGCGCAGTCGCCGGGAGTATAGCTGGCGCTTGACGGAGCGCGCGTCATCGGCGACACGAAAGCTCTCTCACCCGGGTGCTTCATGGCCAACGTCCGCACCTTCGTCGGACCTGTGCTCTGCATGCTCCTCGACTGCAGCCACGCGGGTCCGCGCAGTGCCGCGCCCGTCCGCATCGAGGAGGCGACCATCGACGAGCTGCAGGGCGCGATGTCGGCGGGCGAGCTCACCTCGCATGCGCTGGTGCAGCATTACCTCGACCGGATCGCCCTCTACGACAAGCAGGGGCCGAAGCTGAACGCCTTCCTGCTGGTCAATCCGCGCGCGCTCCACGAGGCCGACCGGCTCGACCAGGAGCGCGCATCGAAGGGCCCGCGCGGGCCGCTGCACGGGATTGCAATCGTGTTGAAGGACAACATGAACACCGCCGACCTGCCCACCACAGGCGGCTCGGTCGCGTTCGCGGGCGCGCAGCCGCAAGCAGACGCGTTCGTGGTGTCGAAGCTGCGCCAGGCCGGCGCCGTCATCCTGGGGAAGACGAACCTGCACGAGTTGGCGCGCGCCGGGACCACGGTCAGCTCCCTCGGCGGACAGACGCTAAACCCGTACGATCTCGCGCGCACCCCGGGCGGCTCGAGTGGCGGCACCGCGGTCGCGGTCGCTGCGAACATGGCGTCGGTCGGCCTCGGATCGGACACGGTGAACTCGATCCGCTCGCCCGCCTCCGCGTGCGATCTCGTCGGGCTACGCCCGACGCGGGGGCTCGTCAGCCGCAGCGGCATCATCCCGGCGGCGCTCACCCAGGACATGGCCGGGCCGATCGGCCGCACCGTCGCTGACGTCGCCGTTGTGCTGGAGGTGATCCAGGGCCCGGACGCGAAGGACCCGACCACGGTCGACGCTGCGGGCATGGCAAGGCGGACGTACCGGGACGCGCTCGTGCAGGATGGCCTGCGCGGCGCGCGCATCGGTGTGCTGCGCAGCTTCTTCGGGGCCAAGCCCGAGCACCACGAGGTCAACCGCGTCGTGGGCGAGGCGATCGCGCGGATGAGGAGCCTTGGCGCCGAGCCGATCGAGCTGCAGATGCCGCTCGACGTGGAGCAGCTCATCGCGAGCATGGACGTGCAGAAATGGGAGTCGAAGACGCAGATCGACGCCTGGCTGCGCGATCTGGGACCGGGAGCGCCGCCGATCCACACCTTCGACGACTGGGTCGCCTCGGGGAAGTTCGACAAGACGCTCGAGAAGGGGCTCAAGGCCGCGCAGCCCTTCGACCACCCCGAGAACGATCCCGAATATCTGCAGAGGATCGGTCCGCGCAAGGAAGCCCTGCAGAAGCAGGTGATCGCGATTCTCGGGGAGAACAAGCTCGATGCGATCGTGTATCCGCACCAGAAACGGCTGGTGGTCCCGATCGGCGAATCGCAGGTGGAGCGCAACGGTTTCCTCGCCTCGATCACCGGGTTTCCGGCGATCACCGTTCCGGCGGGATTCTCCTCGGGCGGCGTCCCGATCGGGGTCGAGTTGCTCGGGCGGCCGTACGCCGAGCCGACGCTGCTCAAGCTCGCGTATGCCTACGAAAAGGGAACGCACAACCGGCGGCCGCCCGCCACGGCCCCGTGAGGCCGCGATCGGATCAGCCGCGCGCGCCTGATCAGGATGTGGCCATGCTCGCGCTCTTGATCACGCTCGTGGCTGCTCCGGTCCCAGGCAAGGAGCGGACCTTCGTCGTCGACGGAAAGCCGCTGGCCCTGCCGGCGGCAGCGGAGGCCGCGGACGTCGCGCTGCCTGTCAACCTGCTGGTATCGTCGGAGGAGCGCACCATCCTGGCGACCCTCCTGCATCGTTCCTGGACGCCGCGCGACGCCGCCGCGACGCCGGCTCATCCCGAAGTCCCCGTGCTCCTCGGCGGCCGGGTCCCCGACCTGGAGCTGGAGCACGCAGGCGCGCGAATCGACGAGCGCCTTCGCCTTCTCCTCTGGCGCCGGCCGGAACGTTTGCGCGGCCTGCCGCTCTGGGTAGGCGTGGCGGTCAAGCAGTCCGGCGTGAGGCCGCTGCTCCCGCCGGCGAAGCCGCCTGCCGCGACGCAGGACGCGATCGATCGCGCGCTTGCCGACTTCTCCTTCGGGCTCTCGCAGGCGCGGGCCATCGCGGCCCAGCCACGCGTGACGTGGGTCGAGCTCGTCGAGCCGCCCAGCGGCGCCGAGGAACTCCTCGTCGATCTGCCGCCCGCGCCGGAGCCGCCGCTCGAACCCCAGGGACCTCATCCTGCTGGTCCACCGGTGCTGAGGCCGCTCCCGCCCTTCCAGCCGGTCACGCCGGAAGTGATCTCGCGGCCCGAAGGCGCCGGCCGGCGCGTGGCCCTCACGTTCGACGCCTGTTCCACGCTCGACCGCAGCTTCTACGACGACCGCGTGACGCGAGTGCTCCTCCAGACGCAGACGCCGGCCACACTCTTCATCAGCGGCCGCTGGGCCGAGACGCACCTCCGGCAGATGCGCGTCCTCGCCCAGAACTCTCTCTTCGAGATCGCGAACCACTCGTTCGCCCACCCGCACATGACGGAGGTGCCCCCCGAGCGGCAGCGGGAGGAGTTGCTCTGGACGCAGCAGATCTTGTTTTCGCTGACTGGAAAGTTGCCGCGTTTTTTCCGGCCGCCGTATGGCGAGGTCGATGCGGAGCTGGCGCAGCAGGCGGCGCAGAGCGGACTGCGAACCGTAGAGTTTGATTTCCCCTCCGGCGATCCCGATCGCCGCATCACTCGCGAGCGGCTGGTCGCGTGGGTCCTGGCGAAGGCCCGACCAGGCTCGATCGTGGTGATGCACATGAACCGGCGGGGCTGGCACACCGCCGAGGCGCTGCCTGAGATCATCGCCGGTCTGCGCGCCAAAGGCTTCGTGCTCTCGCAGGTCGGCTCGATGGTCGACGAGGCGGCTCGCGCTCCCGTGCAAAAGTGACGAGCGAGCTTGGCGCGCAAAGAAAGGGCGATACTCCAAGTAAGAGCTCCTTGCTGAGAGGGTGCCGGCGGTCTATCAGTGTTGCTCGCTGCACTGTTGCTCGTTGCAATCTGATTGCGCGGAGAATCGCATGGCGACGCAAGTCCGCTCCGAGAATCCCGATCAGCCGCTGATCCGCAAGAAGTCGGTCTCGGCGCGGAACGACGCCGGGATGAAAACAGTGGTCGACTGCGGCGAGTTCGGCCATTTCGTCACCGACGAGCCGGTGCCGCAGGGCGGGACGGGGGAAGGTCCGTCACCCCTGCAGGCGGTCCTAGGTGCGCTCTGCGGGTGCGAAGCGGTCACCTTCCGCCGCACCGCCGCGGAGTCGGGGTTCGAGTACGCCGGCATCGAGTTCGAGGGCGCTTTCACAATCGACATCCGCGGCCGCATGGGAGTTGCCGGAGTGCGGCCGCACTTCCAGACTGTGCGGGTGCAGGCTACCGTGCGAACCGCCGAGAGTGAGGACCGCTTGCGGCGTGTGGTCGAAGAGACGGAGCGGCGCTGCCCCGTCTACAACCTTCTCTCGGACGCCGGCGTGAACCTGGAGATGGTCTGGATCCGTCGCGCGGACGTATGAGCGCAGACGATTACACGCCGCCGATACGGTTCCCGGCCAGCTGAGGCATCGCCATCCCGCTGGCGCAGCGGCGGAGCGAACCGCTGCGCGAGTATTTTCGTTGTCGCGAAAGTACTTGAACTTTTGGCCGGCCGGTAGCACATCCTGGTGGTTCAACCGCGGAGGACGCGTATGGCCGCGCCCTACGATCTGGCCGTGATCGGCGCTGGGATGGGCGGTGTGAGGGCCGCGACCGAGGCGGCGAAGCTCGGCGCGCGCGTGGCGCTCATCGAGCGCGGCAAGCTGGGCGGCACGTGAATCAACGTGGGGTGCATCCCCACGAAGACCCAGGTCGGGTCGGCGAAGGCAATCCACACCGCCCGGCGCGGTGAGGAGTTCGGCTTCCGCGCCTCTCGAATCGAGGTGGACTGGCCGCGCATCCGCGCACGCAAGGATGCGCTCGTCTCCTCGATCGTTTCCAATCTCGAGCGCTCGCTCCAGCAGAATCCGCGCATCCAGCTCCTGCGCGGAAGCGCACGCTTCGCCGGCGGCAAGCGGCTCTCCGTCGACGGCCAGGACCTCGAGGCTGAGCGCATCATCGTCGCATCGGGCGTGGCGCCCGTCGTTCCCGAAATCCCCGGGCTTGCGGAAGCAGGTTTCGAGACGAACGAAACGGTGATGGATCTCGAGAGCCTGCCGCGCTCGATGGTCGTGATCGGCGGTGGCCCCGAGGGGATGGAGTTCTCCCAGATGTTCCATCGCTTCGGGGTACGCGTGACCGTCCTGCAGCGGAGGGACCGCGTGCTGCCCAGGGAGGACGAGGAAATCTCGCGAGAGCTGGAGGGCATCCTCCGCGCAGAGGGTATCGACATCCGGACCGGCGCGAATCCCGAGCGCGTCGAGCGCCGCCAGGATGGAACGATCGCCGTGCTCGCGCAGGTCAAAGGGCGCACCGAGCGGTTCGAGTGCGACAAGGTCCTGGTGGCCGCCGGTCGCCGTCCGCACGAGTTGAGGGAGATGGAGCTCGCCCGCGCAGGAATCGACGGCGATCCCGCGCGCGGCATCACGACGGACGCGACGCTGCGCACCACCGCCAGCGGAGTCTGGGCGATCGGCGACGTCATCGGCCGCGTCCAGTACACGCATTTCGCCACGTACACGGCCGGCATCGCCGTCGCGAACGCGCTGAAGAACGAGGAGCGGCATTACGACATCGGACGCGTTCCCGGCGCGGTGTTCACCGATCCGGAGGTGGCCAGCGTCGGCCTCACGGAAGAGGAAGCGATCCGGCGCGGCCGGAAGGTGAAGGTCGGCAAGCAGGCATTCAAGGGAGTCGGCAGGGCGCGTGCGATGGGCGAGACGGCGGGTTTCGTCAAGTTCGTGGTCGACGCGCAGACCGACGAGCTGCTCGGGATGCACGTCCTGGCGCACATGGGCGCGGACTTGCTGCCGCAGGGCATCCTGATGTTGCACACGGCGGACCGGACGATCGTCCCCCTGACCGCCTGCATCTGCGTGCACCCGACGCTCTCGGAGGGCGTCAAGTCCGCAGTCACCAGCCTGAAGCCGGTCGAGTCGGTCGCTGCGCCTATGGGCTCGCTGCCAGGCTGAGTCGCCGGTCGCGGCGAGCCTCTGCGATGCCCTGGCTATGCGCAGCCGGGTCGAGTTGCCCTGCGCCTCGCTGACTAGTTCACACCGGCTGCGCCGACCCGCGTATTGAGGAAACGTTGTACGGTGCCGGATCGATGTCCGGCATCGAGGTCGGTTACGCATTGGTGCGAAGAGCCCGTTGACTAGTTGGACCCGGGGTCCCGCGCGCACCCCCTATTGTCGCCACGGCCGAGAGGTTCGGCCCGGAGCACGCTTCCTAGAATTCCCACTGAGCGGACCCCACGCCGGCATCGTTGGAGGTTGCGCATGGAGGTTGTTCACGAGCGGTGCGCGGGATTGGACGTACACCAAGACAACGTGGTCGCCTGCCTGCGCGTGGCCGCCGGCGGCCGCATCGAGCAGGAGGTCAAGACCTTCGCCACCACGACACAAGGGCTGCTCGAATTATCCGATTGGCTCACCGAGCGTGGCTGCACGCACGCGGCGATGGAATCGACCGGTGTCTACTGGAAGCCGGTGTGGCACGTACTGGAGGGCTCCTTCGAGCTGGTGCTGGCGAACGCGATGCACATCAAGAACATGCCGGGTCGCAAGACCGACGTGAACGACGCGATGTGGATCGCCGATCTCCTCGCGCATGGTCTCATCCGCGGCAGCTTCGTCCCACCGACGCCGGTGCAAGAGCTGCGGGACCTGACCAGGACCCGCAAGCAGCTGGTGCGGGAGATCGCGCAGCACACGCAGCGGATCCAGAAGACGCTGGAGGACGCGAACATCAAGCTCACCGGGATCATCAGCGACGTCCTCGGCAAGAGCGGCCGCGCGATGCTCGAGGCACTCATCGCCGGGGAGACGAATCCCGAGAAGCTGGTCGAGCTCACCAGCCGCCGTCTCAAGGCCACGCGCGCGGAACTCGTCGAAGCCCTGCGCGGCCGAGTCCGAGAGCACCACCGTTTCCTGCTCAAGCTTCACCTCGGCCAGGTCGACACGCTCCAGGCAGCAGTGCGCGACGTGGAGGCGCGCGTGGGGGAGACCCTCCAGCCCTTTCACGACCTCGCCGAACTCCTGACCACGATGCCCGGAGTGAGCGACACCGTGGCCCACGTCATCGTCAGCGAGATCGGCGTCGACATGTCGCGTTTCCCGACCGCCGCACATCTGATCTCCTGGGCTGGCCTCTGCCCGCGCAGCGACGAGAGCGCCGGCAAGCGCCGCTCGACCCGCATCCGCAAGGGCGCCCCCTGGCTCAAAACCGTGCTCGTCCAAGCCGCATGGGCAGCGGCCCGAACCAAGGACTCGTACCTGCGCGCGCAGTTTCTCCGCCTCAAGAGCCGCCGCGGCCCGATGAAGGCGATCGTCGCGGTGGCCGCCTCGATGCTCACCGCCGCCTATCACATGCTCCGCGACGGCGTGGAGTACGAAGACCTCACCGGAAGCTATTTCGATACCCGCGACCGCACCAAGCTCGCCAAGCGTCTCATCCGCCGACTCCAGGATCTCGGACTCACTGTCGAGGTGCGCGCTACCGCCTGAGCGAGTTTCTTCCTAGATACCAGGCGGAGGCGCGGGTGGACCGTCCCTCGGGCCACCGAAGGCGTCAGGCTTCACAAGTATCTCGATTGACCCGG
>Ga0209701_10003469_pt1 | contig 10318 bp, 6 predicted proteins | sample CZO8metaG_4_FD_188356 | JGI IMG/M metagenome (GOLD analysis project Ga0209701, IMG submission 188356) | Vadose zone soil microbial communities from the Eel River Critical Zone Observatory, Northern California, USA - CZOApr15con2H3.8 metaG... | ecosystem: Environmental > Terrestrial > Soil >...
GACGGTAGATGGCGCCGACAACATCAATACCGCCACGGGATCGCAGCGGGCAACGCCATCGCAAGAAGCGGTCAGTGAATTCCGCGTGGTGAACAACAGCTTCGGCGCCGAGTATGGGCGCGCGCTCGGCGGGATCGTCAATATTGTGACCAAGTCGGGAACGAATGTTCTTCACGGCTCGGTCTATGATTATCTGCAGAACAATTCGACGAACGCCAAGTCCATTCTGACCCTTCCGGGTTTCGACACCCTCCGTCAGAACCAGTTCGGCGCGACACTCGGCGGGCCTCTCCAGAAGGACAGGACGTTTTTCTTTGTGAATTTCGAAGGACAACGGCGGGCGCAATCCCCCACATATCCCGGGTTGCTGGCGGGCAACTTGGCGGCCATCAACGCCATGAAAGCGAGCTTCGGCATCGCGCCGGAGAATTTGAATGTCTTGAAGACCGCCGACGTCAACAACGGCTTCATTAAAATTGAACATCAGTTGAACAATGCCAACCGGCTTTCCGTCCGCTACTCCATCCAGGACGCCACCAACCTCAACATGCTCGTGGGCGAGACGCTCGACGGCGGCGGGATCGGTGCGCCGAGCAGCGGCCGCAACGGCCTTCTGCGCGATCAAGCGCTCGTAGGCACCTGGACTTCCCAAATTACTCCGACTCTCGTGAATTCCTTGCTGGGGCAATGGGCTCGCCGCAATTACGGATTCCCGGGAGTCACCGGACAGCCCAATCTGGATGTGCCGAATCTACTGCTGTTCGGCCACAACTTCGGCGCCTTCGACCGTTATAACGAATCCCGCGTGCAGCTTGGAGACGCGATTTCCTGGGTCAAGGGCAAGCATTATGCGAAATTCGGCTTCGACGCAAATTACATCCGCAACTTCGTAATCTGGCCGGGGTTCACGCCTTCACGGGACATCTTTCCAAGCCTGGGGGACTTGCTGGCTTCCAGCAAACCTAACTGGGGAGCGGCGCCTTGTCCGCCTCCACTGGTCGGTCTCGTGGCGCCTTGCATTGCGGCGTTTTTCTGGGGCGCGCCCATCGGTCCTGGACCGTTCAACCCCAATCAGCCGTCGCCTTCGGTGCCAACGACTTGGCAGAACGCATTCCTTCCGTCCCAGGCGCAAAACTTTTTCACCAGCCTGAACCACAGTTACTGGGGATTTTTCGCGCAGGACCAATGGCGGCTGACTCCAAAACTAACCGTGAATTACGGCCTGCGCTGGGACTTTGAAACGGGACTCGGCGCCTTCGTAAATCCCGATTATCGCGCGTTCCAACCCCGAGTCGGATTTGCCTACTCCCCGGACTCGAAGACGGTTATCCGCGCCGGCTACGGAATCTTCTACGACCGCTACACACTCACCTTCTTTTTTGTTTCTGGGCCGCAGCGCCCGCCGGCCATCACCGGCCTGCCAACTTCGAACAATATGCAGACGGGGACATGGCTCCTCAATAGCATGTTTCTTCCGACGCCGTGCGTTCTAGCGGGCTGTCCGACTCCTCCTCCCGGTTCGCCATTGCCGCCGGGAACAGTACCGCCGCCGTTGCTTACCTCGGCCTTCGAAAACCTCATCAACTCCGGTTCTTTCCCGAACAACTCGCTGTTTGTCCAGGGCGGATCGGTCGTGGACAGGAACGAACGGAAACCCTATACCGAGCAATCCAGCCTGGAGATTGACCGTGAAATCGGGAAAGGACTTTCGGTGAGTGCCGGATATATGTTCGTGGCCGGCCACAAGCTCGTCCGGCCCATCGATCTGAACGTCGGGCCTCCCATTGGGAAAGAGACGGGCACGAACAAGGACATCTATGCGTTTGCCATAAACGACCCTAATATCCCGGCTCCGCCGGGGGGATCCCACGGAACGAACGGAATCTTCTACTTCACCGACTCAACCGGCAATTCCGTCTATCACGGTATGACGCTGCAAGCGGCAGAAAAAGTAGGCAAGTATTTTCGGCTCAACGCAAACTACACTTTTTCCAAGACGCTCGACGACGGAACCTATCTCGTGTTCGTGGACACGCCGCAATCCAATGCCCAGAGGAATCTCGAGCGTGCCGATTCCAACCAGGACCTGCGCCACCGCTTTGTGGCGAATTTCGTGGCCGATGCTCCCCAGCAGTCCTTCCTGCGCAACTTCGAACTCAGCAGTATCGTGACCCTGCAATCGGCCCGGCCGTTCACCCTGTTTGTGGGCTTCGACGCCAATAACGATGGCAACCCGGTCACCGACCGCGTGGGAGCTTCGGCGCGCAATACCTACCGCGGCGATAGCCTGAAAGCCGTGGACTTGCGCCTCGCGCGCGTGGTTCATCTGAAGGAGCGCGCTCAATTGAACTTGTCGGTTGATGCATTCAACCTGTTCAACCGTTCCAACGTGGACGAGGTCTTTTCCGTTTATGGGGCGCCGGACTTTGTGGGGCCCGTACCGCGGCACTTCGGCGACGGCATCACCGGGCCCAGCGGAGCCGTGGGTTCTCCCAGAACGGTATTCAATCCGCGGCAGCTCCAGTTCGGGCTGAAATTATCGTTTTAAGTACAACTTCTCGTTCCATGATCGAGCGACCGATGCGAGGGAACTTAGTCTCGTAGCGCCCCGTGGCCTCGTTCCTATCCGACCCGGCGCCCATCACTCCAGCCATTTTGGCCGTTGATTCCCGGGCAATCTCGGCGCATGGTACTTGCGGGCCGCTTCGAAGGAGGAGCACACCATGCGGTTTGCAACCTTTTTGCTGGACGACTGGTTGAATCACTTTAAGTACGCCGACCCGCCGATTGAGTTCGACTTGGCTTCAAGCACGGGCCCTGTCTGGACACTCCGGGAACTCCTCGAATTGGATCCCAACTACTCTCTCGAGAACCTGCTTGACACCCAGTTGGTTTACATGCGCGTCGAGGGGACCAAAGCCTTGTGCCAGTCCGTAGCCGAAATGGAAGGCGTGCAGCCGGAAGACGTCCAGATCACAACCGGGGCGGCCGAAGCCCTCCTCCTCCTCTTCACTCTTGCCGCCGAACCCGGCGCCAATATTCTCGTGCCTTCGCTGGGCTTCCCGAGCTTCTATGAAATCCCTCGGGGCCTCGGGCTCGAAATCCGCCATTACCATCAGCGCCGCGAAGATCAGTTCCGCGTTGACCTCGACGAAATCAAGAAGCTCGCCGACGCTCGCACGCGAATCCTGCTCGTCAACACGCCGCACAATCCCACGGGGGCGACTCTCAGCGATGAAGAGCTTGCCGCGCTCCACGATTTCTCCGCCGAGCGCGGAATCCAGTTCGTCTGCGACCAGGTCTACCATCCGGTCTACCACGGGCGCCCCACCGCCTCCGCCGCGCGGCTGCCGCACGCCGTCGTCCTCAGCGATTTTTCAAAAGCTCTGTGTCTCGCGGGTTTGCGTCTCGGCTGGATCGTGGACCGCGACCATCGGCGCCTCGAACAATACCGCACGGCGCACGCTTATTTCACCGTTTCCGGCACTGCCCTGGGCGAGCCGCTGGCCACCCTTGCCCTCCGCAACCGCGAAAAGATTTTTGGGCGTGTCCAAGAGCTGACAACCGCGAATCTCTCGCACCTTGACGCGTTCTTCTCGGAGCACGCCGACGTGATCCGATGGATGCGGCCCCAGGGCGGAATGACGGCATTTCCCTGGCTGAATTCCGGTGAAGATTCTCGCGCCTTCTGCACGGAGGCAGCCCAGCAGGGCGTCTTGCTCGCCCCGGGCGATTGTTTCTCCATGCCCGCCCATTTTCGGCTTGGCTTCGCGGCCAGCGGCGAGCAATTCCTGCGGGCCCTCGAGCGTCTCTCCGATTTGATCCGCCGCCTGGCACGCCCGCCTCATGTTTTGAGGAGAACCGCTTTCACTTCCTAGGTGACATACTTAAGCGTGGCTTACCCGAATGCACGGGCAACGCCGAAGACAAGGCGTCGATGAACCATTCTGTCGGCGTAAGGAGCTGAAATGCGTGCACGCAAGAAACTGAAACGAAATCTAGCAGCGGAACGGCTGGCGGACGCTCTACAGGAGATAGCTGATTCCGAGCGGGAGAAGATCTTTGTCCGATTGCAGAAGGCGCTGGATTCAGCCCGCAAGAAGGTCTTGGGTGGCCCGCCCAAAGGCAGTAGGAAGAGCAGAGTTCACAAGAAACGGACGAAGAAAAAGTCTAAGGTGTGAAACGTCACCCCTTCACAGTTGAGAAAGCATCGTTGCTGGCCTTGTTGTAGAGTTGAACGATCTGCTCGGCACGCTTGAGCACATCCGCCGGCAGGTCACCGGGTTGGTAGTCAGCGCATCCTGTCGTGTAGGCGAGGATAATCCTCTTACCGGAGCAGTTCACCTCAATAGAACCCAGCCGGTCCAATACCAGCTTGGTTTCGCCTAAGGTACATTTGGGCAGCACCAGCAAGAAATCGTCGCTTCCCAACCGCACAGCATAGTCGGAGCCCCGGCTGGCTTCTTTCAGACGCCTGGCGAACTCTTTCAACGCCTCGTCCGTTGCGGCCCTGCCGTAACGGGCATTGAGTCTTGCGAAGTCTTCCAGATGAAATTTGACGACGCTCAGCGAAGTGTTCTGCCGCCGCGCGCGGGCTATTTCTCTCCCAAGCCACTGGGAGGCTTGCGTGTCCAATCCTGTAACTGGATCCAGGCCGGAGGGGCCATGAACCTCATGTGTGTTCCCTTCTGGATTGCCGCTCTGCCCCGTCATTTGCCTTCGTAGACGGCGGAAGGACCACAGCCTGTACACCATCCAGGTGTTGAAGAGAAGAAGCAGGCACATGATCCCCCAGCGGGCCTGATCGGAACGAATTTCGTAAAAATGATCGCTACGAAGGAAGAGGAAGAAAGAACGGAATGAGGAGAGCAGAAAGGCCAGCCCCGCCAGCATAGTCACAACAGACGCGGACAGCCAAAGCCACCACTCGCGTCGTCCGATTTGCCGCAGACTGGATTCCCCTTGCTGCGCGCGGTCCCCCGCAAACCCCTCGAGCGGTGAGGGATTTGGCTTGCTCACGCGAAGACCAAAGATCGATTCCATGTTTCTTATGGGAAGAGCAACACTCTTATCACTTTAATCTGGTGCTGCAAGATGAGGCAACCTTGAAATGGTACAGGCTCCCCGCTTCAAGAACCTGACCTTAAGGACAGTCCACGAGCCTTTTCTTTCAGGGTCGCGGGTGTGGTGAGCAACACCCTAAAAGGGCCGATTTTGAAGGCGATGGGGCACAGAATAGGGCAAGAAGGCACGCGTGCGGCAACTCGCTAACTTGTATCGAGTTCGAGTTGCGGACGATGCTTCAGCCGTCCAAACAGTCGCACCCAGACACGGCACGCCCACCATTAATTTAGTGCTTGACGGCCCCAGCCAAGCATTTTACTCTCGGCTAGCTCCTACTAGGTACGTATCTTTCTCGTAGATACCAATCGAGACTTGATGTCTCTTAGAGGAGGAATAGTGGACGCAGCCACATCTGGTGCTCTCCCGGACTTAACAACTTTGATCCTTGCGGTCGGTGCGCTCGGTACTGCCGCTTTCGGATTGGTCGATGCCTTCAAGGCACTGCCGGGGGGCGGCGTATCGCGCTCCGGCTTCAAGTTTGTAAAACAAGTGATTGAGAGCCTCGCGCCCGAATCCACGACGCCCGGTCAAGGAGGCTTGAGCCGCGATTCTCTGATTTTTGCGCTCCGGTCCCAGTGGATCAACGGGACTGCCTTGGCCGATCAAGTCAACATCGCAAAATCACTGATCAAGTTACGCCTCACTCCGGAGACTGCCCCTGCACTTGCAAAAGCGAGCGGAGTTGACGCAGCTATACTGACCCAAGTGGCCGAAAATATGCGGACAGCCAGTCCGCTAACGACACAGCAGAGCGACGTCTACGGGCGTTTTGATCTGTTGCTGACGACATTGCTCGACCAAGCATACCAGCGCGGCGAACAGCGCTATCGCAACGCAGCAAAATTTTCCGCCGTGTTGGTCGCCGTCGTGCTAGCGCTGATTGCTAACAAATACGTCGTAGTACATCCCATAGCGATGGCCGGGGCTGTCCTGCTTGGCCTAGTCGCCACACCTGTTGCTCCAGTAGCCAAGGACATCGCGTCGGCCATAGGAACGGCCTCCAAAGCGATTCAGGCTTGGAAGACCTAGACCATGCCACATTGGTTTCTAAGTACTCGGGCTCACTCTGTTGGCGGACCAGTAGCTCCAGTCAAGATTCTGGACGCGGATCGGCCGGGTTTCACCGGGGACCTTATGCCGGAGTTGCTTGCGGCGATCCGCGGGCGCGATGTTTTTTTTGCCACCCATGGTTTTGAAGTGAATCAGGCGGACGGTGTTGCGCACCTCGGCTTCTGGTTCGACAACCTGCAGATCGGAAATGCCGTGCCCATCGGGATCGTCTGGCCCGGCGATTGCGTGATTCCCATCTTCGTCGATTACATTCTCGAGGGTCGCGAAGCGATCAACTCGGGGAAACTGCTCGCAACATTTCTCAATGCCAACTTCACTGGCGCCGTTAATATTTCGTTTGCCTCGCATTCCCTCGGCGCTCGACTCATGCTGCAAACGATTGCTGGTTTGGACGACGGTTTTCACGTCCGCCGTGTGTTGTTAATGGCCGGCGCAATTGATGACAATTGCCTCACCGGCGAGTACAGGATATCTGCCAACAAGATTGACGAGATATCAATCCTCGCTTCGACGCGCGACAATGTTCTTGCTCTCGCCTTCCCGCTCGGCAATCCCCTTCAAGGAATTATTGACCGCGCCCACCCCTACCACCACGCGGCCCTCGGCCATTCGGGTCCGGCGCAACCATATCCCCCGTCCCCTCGTCTGCAGCCAAACTGGCAGATCCCTCCGGGCCTTAACTACGGCCATCGAAATTATCTTCCTGGGCAGCCGATCCCCGCCACTTTTCCATTACCCACTGATATTCCGCCTACGAACGGGCCTGATCCGCCCGCCGGTACACCTCAGCCGCTCGCTTCGCCGGAATTATGGAAGCCGGCCTGGTCCGCTGCGTTCGCCTCAACTCGGTATAGATGAGAATTCTAATGTGCCGAGACGTACACACGCGGGGAACACGCAGACAGCTACCTGCCGAGAATATCTGTGCTTTTCCTTGCACCACCGGGTAAGAATTGAATCCACGTGGGTTCGGGCTTTCGCATTTGGGGGAGCAGTGTGTCTGAGAAGAAGTGGCTCCCCGGGCTAGATTCGAACTAGCAACCCTTCGGTTAACAGCCGAATGCTCTACCGTTGAGCTACCGGGGAGCAGGGCCACTGAGGGGGAAAAATTCGGTGGCACAAGCTCCTTCAGTCTAACCAAGGCTCACGAGGGTGTCAACGCGAGCTACGAATTCAAGAAATCTCCATTGACGCGCGTCCGCGCGAAAAATTTTGCGGCGAAGAATCCCGCGTGACGGCTTAGACGGCGCCAAAGCATTGCCTACCAGCTTCGGGCAAGGACCGCGAGGATGCCGGCCAGCGCGTCGAGGTCGCGCGTGTCAATGACCTCGGCGGGGGAATGGGAATAGCGCAGCGGCCACGCCAGGGGAATGTTCACCGCGCCATATTTCAAAAACGCGGAACCATCGTTGCCGCCGCCGGTCACGCCGTACTGGACAGGGATGCCGTTGGCGCGGGCGAGCTTGACGACGCGGTCCACGAAGTTGCGCGGCGTGATGCTGGAGCCGTCCACGGCGCGAACCACGAAGCCTTTGCCGATTTCCGCATCGGCGAAGCGCTTGCTCTCGAGCGGGGAATCCGAACTGACAAACGTATCCACCGCGAAAACATAATCCGGCGCACGACCTTCTTTCGCGACACGTTGCGCGTATGCCGCCGCGCCCTTCAGGCCGACTTCTTCTTCTGTGGACCAGACGAAGGTGACGTCGCGCCCCGGCAGACCGGGCGGGAGCGTGCGCACGGCTTCGACCAGCGCCGCGCAACCGACGCGGTCATCGAAGCTGCGTCCGTTGGCGCGGTGACCCAGCAGCGGGCGATATTTTTTCGGGATGGTGATCCAGTCGCCCACCTTGATGCCAAACTTTTCCACATCGGATGGCGACTGCGCTCCCACGTCCACGCGCACAGGCTCATCCATGGCGCGGAGGCTGCGCGGCCATTCGAATCCGGGCTTGTCCGAGCCGCTGGGCAACTCCAGCACGCCGGCCTTGTCGCCGCCGCTGGTGTGCACCAGCACGACGTGCCCAAGATAGTATTCGGTGAAGCCGCCGCCGAGAACGCTCACGACCAGGCGTCCATCCGCCTCGATGGACTTCACCTGATAACCGATCTCATCCATGTGAGCGACAATAGCGATGCGAGGCGTCTTGCTGCCCGGGAGCGCCTTCCCCACATGCAGAACCAGGTTTCCCGCCGCATCGGTTTCCGGTTTTGCCCAACTGGGGAGAAGCTTTTGGATGGCTTCGCGGACGTTTCCTTCATGCCCGCTGGCGCCGTAGGTGTTGACCAATGTCTCGAGCGTCGAAGGACGGCCGGCGCCGGGGGTGTTGTCCAACGCAGCGCCGCGGCCTTCGTTGGAAGCCGCGCCGACATAGGTTTGCAGAACATCCGTCAAGTTCTTCAAATCTTCCGCACTCAGAATCTCGCCGGGCGTCGCCGGCCAGGCCAGCGGCACGCTGAGTTGCGCGTAACGCTGCGGCAACGGAATTTGCTGCGCGGTCGAAGGGCGCAGAGGCGCAGAAGCTTCCACCGTGACCTTGATCTGCTTCGAGTCGGCAAAATGCTTCAACTCGAGAGCCAGGCCGGAAAGCTCGGCGGAAGAATCGGAGACGCCGAGCAGCAAACCGGTTCCGGGCTTCCCTTTGAGAGGGATTGTCCCCGGGGGCGCGCCCGCCTCTGCTGGACGCCGCGCAAGAATGCGGCTCACAAGAATCATTTCGTCGGGATGAATTTCCTGCAGCAAGCGGTCGAGGCCGCGCACACCCGTCCACTGCTGCGTGACAAACGCAACGGTCAGCGTGCCGCTTAACTTCTGGGGATCGGTGCTGCGCAGGATTTCCATCAAGGCGGCGCAGCCGAAGCGATCGCCGACGGCGACTCCGGCGACTTCATCGTTGCCCAGCGCATAGAGCTGGCGGTTCAAGGCAATCGGGTCGAGCAGGTCCACTCCGGCGGCGCGGACTTCCGCGGCGCTCGCCGCGCCGATATCAATGTACATTTCGTCGGGATGATTCATCTTCGGAGGGTTCACGCGCGCGGGAAGCAAATGGACGGAGAGTCCGGCGACGACGCCGGGGATTTTTTTTCCGCTGCGCGTCATTACCCAGACAGGCTGGGCCGAGTGCAGCAGATCAAACAGGGGATGCGGCGCGGTCTGCGGGAGGCGCTGCACGCGCAGATAGCCGTCGGCGGTGATGGCGCTGACGATGTAGCCGGGCTCGTCCAGGGGCGCGACCAGAAGACGGTGCGGCGAGCCGCTGCCGAGCGTGACGTAAACGTTGCCGAGGTTGTCGGTCTTCGGAGACAGCGGTTTCAACTCGTCGCGAATCCGGCCGGCCAGTTCCTGCTCGTAGCCGGAGACCGCGGGGATTCCGACGAATACTTGGAGATCCACTTGCGGAGTTTGCGCGCTCGCTCCGGAGGCAATCAGAAAGCACAGCGCGAGAAGCAAGGCACGACCTATTGAGAGCAGGCTCGGCTTCATGGCCACATCCTTTGGCACAGGATCCTAAAAATCCTTCGACGAGTAACCGGGTAGAAGGGTTTCAACGCCGGGCGAATGTACCATAGCGCCGCGCGGCCCGCCCACCACGGGCGCCGTGAAGGACGGGAAGGCATGGAGGTGCGGCCGAATCCCGAAGTGGGAATCTTGTCTTTCGCACGGTGATGTAGGGATCGTCGCGAACAGAAAAAACGGGTACCCCCACCCCCTTTTTTTGTAAGTGTTGATGTTGAAGGACTTTAAGTCCTTTGTTTTTGTAGGTGTTGATGTTAAAGGACTTAGCCCAGAAAGTTGAAAGTTGACAGTTGAAGGTTGAAAGTCAAAGCGGCTGCTGATCGTTCTTTGGCCGTTCATTTTGTCTTCCTGACTACGTCGGCGTTCTCTCGGTTGGCCCTTCAGCAGGGCGGAGTGGAACTACCTAGCGGGCGCCTGGCGATTACTACAGAGGAAGTGTACCACAGTTGGCAACGAATGTCAAGGCCTGATTTCGGTGGGTAGTGGGTCCGCTTGAATTGGGGCGTAGAGGGCTAAGGTTCCGACATGCGCGCTGTGAGGGCAGGTGGATTACTTCCGAGTGCCCCGTAATCCGTCCAGAGTCGATGCCAAGCACGGAGGTCACTT
>Ga0209701_10003474_pt1 | contig 10314 bp, 16 predicted proteins | sample CZO8metaG_4_FD_188356 | JGI IMG/M metagenome (GOLD analysis project Ga0209701, IMG submission 188356) | Vadose zone soil microbial communities from the Eel River Critical Zone Observatory, Northern California, USA - CZOApr15con2H3.8 metaG... | ecosystem: Environmental > Terrestrial > Soil >...
GATCGTCAGGTGGTTCCCCACCACAGAGTACTTCGGCCCCTTCCTCCGCACCGAGTGCGATGTACCCGCGCACCCGATCGCGGTGGCTCTGGGAAATCAATGATCCGATTTGGGTCTCCTCCTGCAGGGGGTCCCCGGTGCGGAGTCTGCGGGTTTCCTGCACCAAGCTCGCCACCGCGCGGTCGTAGATCGATCGTTCGATAAAAATCCTGCTGCGTGCGCAGCAGTCTTGACCCGCATTTGCAAAGACCGCGCTCACGGCGCTGGGGATGGCCCGCGCCAGGTCCGCATCGGCGAAGATCACATTCGGCGATTTCCCACCGAGTTCGAGAGAGATGCGCGTCATCGAGTCGGCGGCGGCTTTCATAATCTCCATCCCGGTCGTCGTCTCACCCGTGAATGCGATCTTCCGCACGTCGGGATGGCGAACCAGCGCCATGCCGGCGATCGCTCCCGGCCCGGTGATCACGTTCAGGACGCCCGCGGGTACCCCGGCCTCCAGCGCAATGGTTCCCAGGGCCAGGGCGGTGAGGGGCGTGGCGCTGGCAGGTTTTAACACGGCTGTGTTGCCCACGGCCAGGGCCGGTGCGACTTTCCAGGAGGCGATCATCAACGGGAAATTCCAGGGAACAATCAGCCCGACGACACCGATCGGTTCCCTCAGCGTGAAGTCCAGGCCGCGGTCGGTGACCGGAATGGTCTCGCCGAACCACTTCGTGGCTGCTCCCGCGTAGTATTCGAAACACTCCGCCGCGGCGAGCACCTCCCCCCGGGCGTCTCGGATCGGCTTGCCGGACTGGAGGACCTCCAGGCGCGCCACGGCCTCGACGCGCTCGCGCAGGAGAGAGGCGATGCGCAGCAACACGCGACCGCGCTCGCTGGCCGACATCTGGGGCCACGGTCCTTCTTCGAAAGCGCGACGGGCCGCCAACGCGGCCCGTTGGACATCCTGCTCGTCGGCCACGGGCGCAGAAGCCACTGCGGCACCGGTGGCCGGGTTCGTCACGGTGGCGGTTCTTCCGGAGACCGCGCCGGCCTCGCGCCCATCGATCACGAACTGATAGACCTGCTGCGTGACTGCCATCGCTTACCTCCTGTCGCTACTCTGGGGTCACGTATGCGGCGGTGATCCCGCCGTCCACGACCAACGCCGCGCCGGTCATGAGCGAGGACTCATCGGACGCCAACCACAGGGCCGCCTGGGCCACCTCTTCCGCCCGGCCGAAACGCCCGATCGGCACGTGCACGAGCCGCCGAGCCCGCCGCTGGGGGTCGCTGAGGAGTTCAGCGAGCATCGGCGTCTCGACGGGGCCGGGACACAAGGCGTTGGCTCTAATGCCATTGCGAGCATACTCGACCGCGATCTCCCTGGTCATGGCGAGCACGCCGCCTTTGCTCGCGGTATACGCAATCTGCGGAGTCGCCGCCCCCACGAGGGCCACGAAGGACGCCACGTTGATGATCGAGCCGCCTCCTGAGTTCAACAGGGCGGGGATGCCGTACTTGCACCCCAGCCACACGCCCTTAAGGTTGATGTCGATCACTCGATCCCAGATCGTCTCCGCCGTCTGCACCGTCCCTCCATCTTCCGGGTGGAAGATGCCGGCGTTGTTGTACAGCACCTGCAGACCCCCGAACCTCTCCACGGCAAACCGCACCATCGCGGCGACCTCGGCCGCCTTGGAGACGTCGGCCCGGATGAACGCCGCCTCGCCCCCGGCAGACTTGATCTCCTGCACGGCGCGCTCACCGGCAGGTTCGGTGACGTCGGCAATCACCACTTTTGCCCCTTCAGCGGCAAACAGCCCCGCGGCCGTGCGCCCCATCCCACTGGCCGCCCCCGTGATCAGCGCAACCTTGCCTCGCAGGCGCATGCACGTACCTCCTCTCACCCGATGGTCAGGTAATCTCGCCCGTCGCCATCGCAACTGAGGAACCTGGTTGTGATCGAGCTCGATGAAAGCGCAAAGAGGTCCGGCGCATAGGCGCGCGCCGACTACGCCAGCAACGCGCCGAGCTTCTGAAGGATCTCCGACACCGCGAGCGGAGGCAGCGCACAGATGCCCTCGGCGCGCCGAGCTCGCCAGTCGAGACTCTTGACTTGATCAGAGAGGACGGCACCAGTCACCGGAAGGCCAGCCGGTAGAATGACTTCGAACGGATACCCCTTGATCCGACTCGTGATGGGGCACATCAGCGCGAGACCAACTTTGGCATTGTATGCTGCAGGTGATAGCACAACAGCGGGTCGGCGTCCTGCCTGTTCATGGCCTGTCTGCGGCGCCAATGTGATCCAGACAACGTCGCCACGGTCGGGGGTGCGTCGGCGGCTGGCTACCACGCCTCTTTACCCACGGGCGTCCCCGTGTCCACTTCCTCATGCAGATTCCGCTTGGTCACCCGGGAGAGAAGATCGTCAAGGCTTTGCGGCGGTTTCGCCGCCGCGGTGACGACGAGCCTCCCGTTCGTCACGGTGAGATCGACCTCAGTCCGGTCAACGAGCTTGGCTTCGATGGCGAACGGTTTGGGAATCCGGAGGGCTAGGCTATGCCCCCACCGTTGGATCTTGGTCCGCATGGTCACGCCTCCACACCGCCTGCTGTCTTGTGACTCTACAAAGAAGATACGCGTAAACTCTCCCGCCCGTCAAGCCCAGCCTACGAGGGCTAGAGGCACCATTGGCGGACTCGTAATGTGCAAGGTCGCCGGTGTGAGTCCGATTACCAACTCCACACTCCCCTCAGTGGACGCGCGCTTAGTCAGATCCTACGGTGAGGGGATGCTTCCAGCTCGACATGGTACTCGATGGTACTTGAGCAGTGCCAGAATGCCTGCGATGGCGACGACCTGTGGATCGAAATGAGGACAGTCTTGTCCCGTGGTGGGAGTTTTTCTAGCAACGGGGGAGAGGGTTCCGGTGAGGGGGAATGGAGTCGCATGGCTGAATGGATCTACTTCATCTATCCGCCGAGGGACAACTTCGCGGCACGATGACCGACGAAGAGAAACGGGTCTGGAGTGTGCACTTCGCGCGCTTCCAGCGACTCCTCGCAGACGGTGTCATCGTCCTCGTCGGCCCAACGCTCGGGTCGGTCAACACCGGGATCGCGATCTTCGAAGCGCCGGACGAGGCGTCCGCACGCCGGATCATGGACGAAGATCCCGTGATCGCCGGCGGCTACGCGCGCGGTGAGCTCCGGCCGTTCCGGATCTCGCTCCTCCGCGGGAGATAGGACGGCCAACTCCCCACCAGATCCGACGCTTAAATTGTGGATTCAATGACGCCTCTGTAACTTCTCCCACCAGGAGGAACTGTATATGCTGGAGATGCGGCCGAATTGCGAATGTTGCGATCGAGACCTGCCTGCAGAGCAAGAAGGTGCTTTCATCTGCTCCTTTGAGTGCACCTACTGCCGGGACTGTGCCGTAGAGATTCTCGAATTGGTTTGTCCCAACTGTGGCGGGCAACTTGTTCCTCGTCCGTGCCGCCCACAAGCACAACTGACGAAGCATCCAGCATCGACCAAACGAATAACTCGTGCTGAACCTTGTCGTTCTCCAAGGGAAGCCGTCCTTATTCGGAGCGGGTAGAATCAGGATGGAGCCGAAGCCCGGTAGAGGTCCAGTCCACGGACCCGTTAACCGGCAAGCCAGCCTTCAAATTACTTACTACGGCCTACGCGGTCTTCTCAATCGCCGAGACTTCAGCAGCTTGCGGGCCCTTTGAGGTACTTACCGGTTTGAACTCGACCTCGACTTCTTCCTTGAGGGCATGAACATCGCTCTTCACCGCCATGAAATGAACTAGATACTCCTTCCCATCTTCGCCTCTAATAAATCCGTAGCCCTTGCCCACATCGAAGGACGTGACTATTCCCCTCATCGCTCATCCTCCCACATGGTGTGGCGCTCTTTGTTGTGGATCGAGCCAGTCGTATTGAGCGATTACGCCGTCTTGGGTAATGATTGTATACGTTCCGTGGCCAGTGTCGCCCATCCAGTCCCCCGTGTTGACGTATGTCAGGCCTTTCGCTCCCCCAGTTCGGTACGTATACCGATCTGGAAGATGGGTGTGGCCGAAGAGCGCTCCAGCGAGCGGTCGATTGCCTTGTCTGACCTCCTCGTGGCTCCGCATGGCCAGGATCCGCCTCGCTTTCCATCGCCACCGATACTTCACTAACCAGTGTCCGATCTTCTGATCGGTGGTAATCGGCTTGCTTGCGACCAGGCCCGACTGAGGGATAACCTGCTGTTCACTGGATCGCCGCTGGCCCGATAAGACCAGCGTCGTCATCGCCCGCCGCAGATCACGCCTGAGGACAGCGAAAACGAAGTGCCGCAAGTAGAGTAGTAAGACCGGATCGTAGAAGTGGCCATGGTCAACGTAGAATCGATAGTCTTCCTGTCCCTCGTTCGCTAGATCGCTCGGTACCCCCAAGATGACATTCGGGTACCACGACTTATTGTACGGGACCCGGAACCGCTGCAGTAGATGCGGTCGCTTGACGAGGTCGTAGCGCAGTCCGCTCGTCCCCATATCGTGGTTCCCATACAATGCCGTGACCGGTACGGGGATTGGGGCCTTGTTGTTCAGGGCACCAAGTTCGGCAAGAACATTCTCGTACTTCGGGAGAATGCTGCCCTTGAGAGCAAATCCTTCTCCCTGCCATGTATCTTCCGGATTTGGCGGTGCGTCGAGGAGATCGCCGTTGATGAACACTTCCATGGTCGTCCGCTCGATTGTCCGCAGAAAGTCGAAGAACGCACCTTCCCTCTTCCCACGGCCACCTGGCGCACGATCCCACGTGTCGACGTGGAGATCGGAAACGACGACCAGTTCACCCATCCCGACGAAACGGGAAGAGCGGGTTTCATTCGTGTGGGGAGCAACAAATCGCTGCTCGTATATTTCGAGCAGCCATTCGAATACCGGCTCCACGACGGTTTCCCGGAGAAAGTACACTAGAGCGAGCCACAACAATCCGTACGCAACGCCAAGGCCGAAGCAGAACGCTTTCGCAAGCACATCCATTGAGGTTCCTATCACGTGCCTCCGCTCTTGACCTTCTGTGATTGCTCATCCATGAACTTGATAGCGAAATTTAGCAGGGTGGTTAGCGTGATGAATGCAAGCCCGATCCCGAATCCAATTCCCACCGATTCGATGAACTTCGGCCAGTTTGCGAAAGGCAATCGGACGAAAGCTACAAGAAGCAGGCCAAGAACAAAACCGCCAAGTACACCGATAAACATGTCCCATCTCCCCCTCTCGTTCGGTGCAGGGAACGAGTCGTTCGAATACACGTTGAGCCCAGATGCGACGACGTTGATTGCCGTCTTTCTAGTTGATGTATTGATCCGCCTTCATGACCACTAGACGCGGTTCGCAAATCGCGCATCCTGATTTGGAGAAAGTAGGCAGGGGCCCGCCGATGGTGTTGATGAAGAACAAGGCGAAGTCCCCAACCTTCCCACCACAGGAATGTGCATCGTGTTTTACACAGCAAAACAAGTTCCTGCTTGCCATGATTGGTCGGCTGCTCAATTGGGCGGGGCGCCATTGTGGTTTGGGCAGGCCTATTGGATGCTTACTGGGGACGACACCTTATTGAGAGCATCAAAGTCGGGGGGTAGGGTCAATGGCTGCTTCAGGTCTCGTCAAACATGTCGTGATTATTGTGAAGGAGAACCACACCTTCGATAACTATTTTGGGACCTTCCCCGGCGCGAATGGCGCAGTGTTCCCACACGCCAGCGATCCCCTCCACGACCCGCCCCACGACCATCGCGCGTGGCTCAACCGGAACGGCCCCAAGGGCGCGGTCCGGTTGCAGTACACGAAGACTGATATTCCTACCTATTGGGTCTACGCGCAGCAGGACACCTTGTGCGATAACTATTTCACGGACGTGGCGAGCCAGTCAGAACCCAATCACTTGATGCTCATTGCCGCAGACTCCCCGCTCATCGACAACGCGAGTCCGAATCGGACTTATCAGCCCCAGCCCCCCTATAACCTGCCGTCCCTGCCGGAGGCACTCGCAGCCGCGGGCCATGAGTGGCGGGGCTACGCCGATCAGAATGCGTCGTACTTTCGGCATATCGCCAAGCTAGCCGGTCACGCTGCCAACGTTCCCGCGGATCAGTTTGATAAGGATGTGGCCCGCGGCTATCTGCCAGCGGTGTGCTGGTTGTACGCGCCAGACGGGAAGAGTGAACATCCCCCCTGGAAGCCAGGCGCCGGGCCCGTGGTCGGACCGGGAATGCAGTGGACTGCTGACCGCGTCACCAAAGTGGGCAACAGCTCGATGTGGGGCAGTACGGTCATTTTCATAACGTGGGATGACTGGGGAGGATGGCACGATCACGTCGACCCTCCCCAAGACATATCATGGCGCGGGGGTGGACCGAAAGGGTACACGGACTCTCAGTTCCGCTACGGGCCCCGCGTGCCGTGTCTTGTGGTGAGCCCCTATGCCAAATCCGGATACATCTCGAAGGTGCAACACTCCCACGTGAGTCTGGTGAAGTTCTGTTGTAGCCAGTTCGGGGTGCCGACGTGGAATGACCGGCTCAAGAAAGCCGATGACATGTCTGATTGCTTCGATTTCAAGCAAAAGCCCGCGCCGGCACCCCGATGACTTCCTTTTCTACCGCAGCCGCGGAAGTCGCGCGCGGTGACCGGGTCATGGCCAAACTCATGCAACGTACCGGTCCGTTCCGCCTGCCGAAGCCAACCCCGGATCACTTTGCGGCTCTCGCGGAGAGCATCCTCTATCAGCAGCTTGCCGGTGCTGCTGCGGCAGCCATCCATGGCCGGTTTCTGGCGCTCTTCAAGGGGGCCCTCTCCCCTAAGGCCGTCCTGGCCCTCCGCCCACAGAAGCTCCGTGCGGTGGGACTTTCGCGCAACAAAGTTGCTTCGATTAGGGACCTTGCCGCGAAGGTTGCCGACGGTACCGTCCCGCTTGACCACGTGGGCAGGCTCTCTGACGAGGAGATCATCACACGCCTGTCGGTCGTTCGAGGCATTGGGCCATGGACTGCGAAGATGTTCCTGATCTTTCAGCTCCGCCGGCTCGACGTCTGGCCGGTCGAAGACTATGGGGTTCGTAAAGGCTACTCACTGGTCTACGGGCTGCGGAAACTCCTCACACCAAAGCAGCTCGAGGTAAAAGGCGAGCGGTTCCGGCCCTATCGCACGGTAGCAGCCTGGTACTGCTGGCGCGCCGTCCACGAGGCACGGCGGAAGCGGCAGTGATACCCCATGAACCTAAACTAGCCCGTTTTCTTCACGTGCCTACTCATCTCGATTAAGTTCCTCTGGGGGTCGCGGCGGTCGGGCTCCTCGCCGTGTCATTCCGATAGGCTGGTGGTCGAATGGACGGTGCGCCCGATCGAGAGCATCCAACCTCTCAGATATTCGTGGGAGTTATTGTCCAGATGGATCGTTCTGGCGCAGGAGCAAATAGGTGACAAAATCCCAGGCGTTGCGAATGCCGGCGATGAGCAGCAAGATGCTGGCGAGTGCCAATCCATCGAGAGCTAAACTGAGTCTCAGAAAAAACCCGATGCCAGTTGCTACAAACAAGAGATAACTGACCGCAGGCGCGACGAGGTACCATGTCCAGTCGTCCGAATCGATTGTGTGGTCGCGATGTTGCTGCCGCAAGTACGGGATCATGCTGATCGTCCGTCCAGTACTGATGAGGCCGACCAGCACGAGCAGGACTCCAAGTCGTGTCCACGTCGCGGTCGGAATCACAATCACGAGCGCAGCCACCAACACGTAGATAAAGTGGATCAGCGTCGGGTTGACGAAAACCCGAAGGGCCTGGAGGTTTTTGGGAGTAATCGTCCCAGACCCCAGTGAGATGGCCACAAACATCAGACCGGCGAGACTGGCCGCGGCCCCACCAATCAGCAAGTAGAAGTTGTGCCAGTCGCGCAGCACCGGGGACAAGCTCTCAGACATTGTCGTTGGAGTCCAAGAACGCTGGGTTCACTGAGGGGACGGCAGGCATCTCGTTTCGTGTTTGCCTTCTCTTAGTGCCTTCGCTAGATAGCCTGTGCGCAAATGTTAGCCCTTTTGCGTCGATGTGGGGTTCGCGTGATGTAAGGTGCGTCCCTGTTGGGTGGAACCAATTGTGTCGTTACCATGCTGGAGCTTAATGGACGGGCGTTCGGGGACCATCAGGGACGGATTGTGAAAGGACTCAACCGTGCTCTATCTCGTTGATGGGGATGGCCTGCTATACCGTGCGGCGAACGCCATCCCTCTCTTTACGAATAAGCAGGGGCTTCCGACGAACGGGCTCCACGGCTTTGCATCGATGATGTGGAGTCTGCTGCGAACGGCCCGGCCCTCCCATGCCGCGGTCGCCTTCACAGGCGATCCGCCGCTGGCGAAGCACCGCCTGGATCCCGACTACAAGATCAACCACTACGAGCATCCGGACGAGATCAAGCAGCAGATGCCTTATGCGATGCGGTTCGTAAGGGCGTTGGGGCTGCAGGTGTTTTTGGAACAGGGCTACGAGGCTGATGATGTGATCGCAACACTTCTGCAGCGTCACCGCCGGATGCAGGCCCGAATTGTGAGCAGCGATCGGGATTTCTACCAGCTGGTCTCAGATCGGGTGCGAGTATTGGCACCGATCCGTGGGGTCAGCGAGATGCGGGACGTCGGTCCCACGGAGGTGAAGGCCCTCTATGGAGTCACACCGGTCCAGATTCCCGACCTGAAGGCCCTCACGGGCGATCCCTCCGACGACATCCCGGGTGTGCGAGGTATTGGCCCGAAGACCGCGGCTGCATTGCTCCGGCAATTTCCGACCGTGGAGGTGCTGCTGAACAACCTGCCCCGGGTGAGCATCTCGGGGGTCCGCCCTCGGCTCGAGCCGCTGCGGGAACGGATACTTTTGAACAAGCAGCTGGCCACACCACTGGTCGTGAGCTTCAAGGCGAGACCCAAGCTCGCCGTTGTGCCGCCCCACCGGCAAGCGCTCCGCGCGCTGGCCGATGAAGCAGGAGTTGGGAGCATCGCTCCCCGCTAGGCCGTCCCGAACCGTGCCTTCGCTCGGGCGCGGGCGCGTGCAGCTTCGACCTCCCGATCACGCGGCTCGGCATTGGTCACCAGCGAATCTAGAAGAGTCCGGGCCACCGCAGTGACCTCCTCAATGGCACGGTTGAACGACGGCTCGTTCGCCTTCGAAGGCTTGTTGAACCCCGAGAGCTTTCTCACGAATTGGAGCGAAGCTCCCTGGATCTCGTCGTCAGTCGCGGGAGGGGCGAAGTTAAACAGCGTCTTGATATTCCGACACATTGTATCTTCTCCAGGTCAGTTCTCGTTCGCGATTTCGTGAAGACGACCCGCTAGCAGATCGCCCACACGCTAGCGGGCCTACGTCAGTTTCTCTCCTAGGACAGCTTCTTATAGTGCGTTTCGAGTTCCGCCTGCCAGCCTTGACGCGCATAGAATTCCTTGGCGCGCTGATTCGCAGTAAAGACGGCGAGTGTCAAGCGCCGGAAGCCCTCCGTTCGCCCCCACTCTTCGGCGGCTTTGAGGAGGGCACGGCCCACGCCTTGTCCCTCAGCTTCCTTCGCCACGGCGAGAATCGCCACGTGGCCATGAAGCTCATCCGTGAAATAGTCGCGTCGAGAATCCAAGAGCACGACGCCGACGACACCGAGCTCTGGGTGGCTGGCGACCAGGAGGGCCGAACCCGGCGAGGGATGGTCGAGTGCCTCGGAGAGGGCCCGGCGTTCTCGCGCTGCGATCTCGCGGGCCGGTCGGGTGGTGGGGCCGAACGCCGCCAAGCGCTCGGCGAGATTCAGAATCGCTGCTTGCTCGGCCGCTCGTGCCGGACGAATAGACAGGTTGGTCATCGGCATGGAACGCTTTGGCCCAGGTACGCTCGGGTTGATCCGTGATCTGCGGGAACAAGTGGCGGTTCCGAGGAGGCCGATCATCGGTTCCGGGCTTCCTAGGCGGGCAATCGGCCTGCGAGGCCTTTGAGGCGGAATCCGAGCATCAGGAGCGTGACGCCAAAGAGCGCGGCGTAGAATCCGATCAACCAGATTACTGCGACCGCGCCCGACCCAGGAGAGATGACCACCAACGCGCCAAAGACGACGGAGGCAAGTCCGCCCAGGATGAGCCACAGTTCTCCCCGCACCTCATGCCGCAGCCGCACCGCGGCGATGATAGCGATGATGCCCCGGAAGATGGACCAGTAGGCGATGAGCAAGAGCAGTGCTAGCGCAGTGATCCCTGGCCATCTAAAGGCGACCAGTCCGGCGGCCACGCCCAAGAGT
>Ga0209701_10003477_pt1 | contig 10310 bp, 6 predicted proteins | sample CZO8metaG_4_FD_188356 | JGI IMG/M metagenome (GOLD analysis project Ga0209701, IMG submission 188356) | Vadose zone soil microbial communities from the Eel River Critical Zone Observatory, Northern California, USA - CZOApr15con2H3.8 metaG... | ecosystem: Environmental > Terrestrial > Soil >...
CGAGGCGGTGGTCAAGATCTGCACCACCATTCCCAGCCGCGAGGCCTCGATCAGGCCGAAGACCAAGAGCAAGAAAACCGGCAGGATGATCGCCGCCTCGACCATCGCGGCGGTCGGATCGAACGTCGCCGGCATCCGCCAGGGACCCGGATAGGTTTCCGGGAAGCAGACGAATTGCGCGCCCTCGCCCGCCGCGCGCTCGATCGCGCGCACCGCCTCGGCGACGTTGGCTTCGTCGGTGCCCGGCGGGTGGCAGATCGGTTGCACCACTGCGATGCGGAAGGTCATGGCCGCGTCTCCGTGTCTCGGCGAATAGCGCTCTCTTGTAGGATGGGTTGAGCGCCAGCGAAACCCATCCTACGATTCTACGCCGGATTTCTGCCGCAACACCAGCGTGCCGATGATCGCGAGATTGACCGCGTTGGCGGCGACGCCCGCGGCAAAGGCCGGCGCGTAGAAGCCGAAGTGATCGTAGAGCGCGCCCGCGAGCCACCCGCCGATGGCCATGCCGGTGCCGCTGCAGAGGAGGAACACGGGGATGCGCCAATAGGCTTCCGCCGCCGGAAACAATTCCCGGATCGCCAGGATGTAGGCCGGGATGATGCCGGCAAAGCCCAGCCCAAAGGCGGCGGCGACGGTGAACAGGCCGACTTCATCCTGGGTCAGCAGGAAGGCGGCCATGGCCATGATCTGAAACGCCGAGCCGGTGAGCACGGTATTGAGTCCGCCGAACCGATCGGAGACCCAGCCCCAGAACTGGCGGCTGACGAAGGCGGTCCCCAGGAGCACCGACAGCATCGCCGCGCCATGGGAGGCGACGATGCCGAGATCGCTGCAGAACGCGGGCAGATGCGCCTGGGGCATGGCCATCGGGATGCAGCAGAAGATCACCGCCGTGGCGAGGAGCGCAAAAACCAGGTTGGGAGGCCACCGCAACACGCGATGGGGCGCGGCGGCGGCGCTGAGCCGGCCGCTCGGCAGCGGCATTTCCGGCGGCCGCGCCAGGAAAATCGCGGCCAGCGGCACCACCACCGCGACCTCGAGGAGACCGAAGGAGAGCATGGTCTGCCGCCAGCCGGCGTAGGCGATGGCGCGCTCGAAGATCGAGGGCCAGACGGCACCGGCGAGGTAGCTGCCGCTCGAGATCAGCGCCAGCGCCGAGCCGTGGCGGCGATCGAACCAGCGGCTCACATAGACGTAGAACGGCGCGTTCATCCCGCCGATGCCGAGAAATCCCAGGAACAGCCCCTGGCCGACATAGAGCTGCCAGGTCTCGCCGCCGGTCGAGAGCGCAAGCCCGATCGCGATCATCACCGCGCCGACGATGACCGTCCAGCGCACGCCGACGCGCTCGGCGATGGCGCCCATGACGATGCCACCGGTGCCGAAGCCGACCCACGCCAGCGCGGTGGCCAAGGCCGGCACCGACCGCAGGCCGCCCGATTCCGCGGCAATCGACTTGAGCGCGACCACGGTGATCCAGGGGGCGCCGAACGAGAGCGCCAGAATCACCAGCACCATGGTCGCGACGATCCAGGAGGTTCTGGTCTCGATTGTTTTTATTGGTTCATGCATTGGAGGGCGCCTCGCGGCACCGTTATCATGGTCGGTGCCGGGCCGCGAGGTCGCGCGGCTGGGGACAGGCCTGTGCAAAGAGCGAGATGTTCTTGTGGACAAGCTCCTGAACAAGCACGCCAGGGCGGCTGCGCAAGCTTGTGGATAATGTCGTGGACAATCGGCGGATAAGCCATTGATCGGGCTTGACTTGCTCGGCGTCGCGCGCGGGCAAGGCGCAGTGAATGTTGAGGATGAGCGGACCGAGCCCAGGAATGCCCGAGCCTTCCGCGGTCGCGCGGCTCGCGACCGATGCGGCGACGGCGCAGAAAATCGCCAACGCGCTGGCCGAGAGCTTCGAGCAGATCGCCGTGTCGGCGTTCGAGGAGACGAGCGGGCGCTGGGCGCTCGCCCTGCATTTCGGCGCTGCGCCCGACCACGCGGCGGTGCGGGCGGTGGTGGCGGCGGCGGCGGGCGCGCGCGCGGCCGATGCCGTGGTGTTCGAGACGCTCGCGCCGACGGACTGGGTACACCGGAGCCTCGAAGGCCTCGCGCCGGTCGCGGCCGGCCGGTTCACCGTGCACGGCGCCCATGCTCGCGGACGGGTGCGGGCGAACCGCATCGGCATCGAGATCGAGGCCGCGCTCGCCTTCGGCACCGGCCATCACGGCACCACGCGCGGCTGCCTGCTTGCGCTCGACCGGATCGTGAAAGGGCGCCGGCCGCTTGAAGTTCTCGACGTCGGCACCGGCACCGGCGTGCTCGCCATCGCGGCGGCGAAAGCGCTGCGCCGGCCGGTGCTGGCGAGCGACATCGACGTCCGCGCCGTCGCCATCGTGCGCGACAACGCGCGCGCAAATCGCGTCGCCGCCCATGTCCACGTCATCCAGGCCGCCGGCGTCGGCGCGCGCCCCTTCCAGGCACGCGGACCATTCGCGCTCGTCTTCGCCAATATCCTGCTCGAACCGCTCAGACGGCTCGCGACGCCGCTCACGCGCCTCGTTGCGCGAAACGGCCGCATCGTCCTCTCCGGATTGCTGGCGGCGCAGGCGAATGCGGCGCTCGCCAGCTACCACGCGCGCGGATTGGTACTGGAACGGCGAATTCGCCTCGACGGCTGGACGACGCTGGTTCTGGTACGACCCCGCAGATTCCGTAGGTTGGGCCGAGCGTAGCGAGACCCAACGATCGCTCGACCGGCCGCGGGATGTTGGGTCTCGCCATAGCGCGTCAAGACGCGCGTAAACGCGCTTTGTGCGCTCGACCCAACCTACGGCTCCTCGGCATCAGGCCGGCAAAGGCCGCGGCCGGGCAGCATTGCGGCGCTGCCGGCCGCCCCATAGATTGCCGCCATGTTCGAGGCCCGCTTCCAGTCGTTCGAGGATCGCGACGAGCGCGCGGCCAGCGCGCCGCGCGTCGGGGCGCTGCGCACCGAGCTGGCGCGACGCGGCTTGACCGGCTGCATCGTGCCGCGCGCCGATCGCCAGCAGAACGAATATGTGCCGGCCTGCGAGGAGCGGCTCGCCTGGCTCACCGGATTTACCGGCTCGGCCGGCGCCGCGATCGTGCTCATGGAGCGCGCGGTGCTGTTCGTCGACGGCCGCTATACGCTGCAGGCGCGCGAGCAGGTGGACACGTCGCTGTTCGCGATCGAGCATCTGGTCGAGACGCCGCCCGAGCGCTGGATCGAAACGAATCTCGGCGGCCATGATCGCCTCGCCTACGACCCTTGGCTGCACACGGTCGACGGCGCCGAGAAGCTCGCCAAGGCCTGCGACGCGGCCGGCGCCGCGCTGGTCGTGGTCGAGCCCGACCTGGTCGACGCGATCTGGACCGATCGCCCGCCGCCGCCGCTCGGCGCGGTGACGCTGCACGATCTGCGCTTCGCCGGCGAATCCGCCGAAGACAAGCTAACGCGCATCCGCGGCGAGCTGACGAAGCTGCGCGCCGACGCGCTGGTCGTGTCGGACCCCCACGCCGTCGCCTGGGCGTTCAACATCCGCGGCGCCGACGTGGCGCACACGCCGCTGCCGCTCGCCTTCGCCATCGTCCCGCGGGAGGGCCGCGCGGCGCTCCATGTCGACGGCCGCAAGCTCTCGAACGACGTGCGCCACCGGCTCGAAGGGCTCGCCGACGTGCGTGAGCCCGACGATTTCGTGCGCGCGCTCTCCGCGCTCGGCGCGGAGAAGAAAACCGTGCGCCTCGACCAGGCCACCGCCGCCGATGCGCTCGCGCGCCTCATCACCAGCCGCGGCGGCAAGGTCGCGCGCGGGAACTGCCCGATCGCGCTGATGAAGGCGGTGAAGAACGGCGTCGAGATCGCGGGAGCGCGCGCAACGCACGTCCGCGACGGCGCCGCGGTGGCGCGCTTTCTCGCCTGGCTCGATCGCGAAGCGCCGCGCGGCAAGCTCACCGAGATCGATGCGGTCGCGGCGCTCGAGAGCTTCCGGCGCGAGACCGGCCTGCTCAAGGACGTGTCGTTTCCTACTATCGCCGGCGCCGGCGCCGACGGCGCCGTCGTGCATTACCGCGTCACCACCAGGACCAACCGGACGATCGTCCCCGGCGAGCCGTTCCTGGTCGATTCCGGCGGCCAGTACCAGGACGGCACCACCGATATCACCCGCACGGTCGCGGTCGGCGAGCCGAGCGCCGAGATGCGGGACCGCTTCACCCGCGTGCTCAAGGGTCATATCGCGATCGCGCGCGCGGTCTTTCCCGACGGCACCACCGGCGCGCAGCTCGACTCGTTCGCGCGCCAATTCCTGTGGGCGCAGGGCCTAGATTTCGACCACGGCACCGGCCATGGCGTCGGCAGCTATCTCTCGGTGCACGAGGGCCCGGCCCGCATCTCCAAGCTCGGCACCGCCGCGCTCAAGCGCGGCATGATCCTGTCGAACGAGCCCGGCTACTACAAGACCGGCGCCTACGGCATCCGCATCGAAAACCTGGTGCTGGTGGTCGAGGCGCCCGCGGTAGCGGCCGCGGAGAAACCGCTCAACGCATTCGAGACGCTCACGCTGGCGCCGATCGACCGGCGGCTGATCGTCGCCGGGATGCTCACGCTCGACGAACGCGCCTGGCTCGACCGCTATCACGCGCGCGTCGATGCGACGTTGGCGCCGCTCCTCGACGCGGAGACTCGCGCCTGGCTCGCGGCCGCAACCCGTCCGCTCGCGCGCGCCTGAATCCGGTCGTGCCCGCAATGCTTCGGCACGCAGCGAAAGACGAATTGCTGCGGCGGCCACCGCGAGCTTGGAAGAATGTTCCAGCTGCCTCGGCGGCATTGGAAAAATAATCGGTATTGACGATCGGAGGCCCGAGAGTAGGTTCCCGCTGCCATGAGTTGTTGCGACGAGAGCACCGCCCGCGTGCCCGATGGCGACGTGTCGCGCCGCGCGGTGTTCAAGGGCGCCGCGCTGATCGCGAGCGTGATCCCGGCGGCGCGGCCGGTCCCGTCGTCGGCCGAAGCCAAGCGCGTCAAGCTCGCCTATTGCAGTCAGCTTCTCTGCGGCGTGCCCTACGAGATCGCGCGCTCGGCCGGTCTGTTCGAGCGGCACGGCCTCGACGTGGAACTCGTCTATACCCGCGGCGGCAACGCGGCGATGCAGGCGCTGATCGGCGGCGCCGTCGATTATGCCGCCACCGCCCTCGACGTGGCCATCCAGGCCTACGCCAACGTCGGAGCGGACATCCGCCGCTTCGCCGTCACCGGCCGGCTGCCGCTATTCGCCATGGTCACCGCTCCGAAGGCCGCGGGCACGATCACCACGATCAAGCAGCTCGAAGGCAAGACGGTCGCCGTGTCGGCGCTCGGCAATGCCGATCACGCGCTGACGCTCTACCTGCTCAAGCAGGCCGGCGCCGATGCCCATAAGGTCGCGTTCGCGACCATGGGCGTCAATCTGCTGGAGGCGCTGCGCCAGGGGCAGGTCGATGTCGGGCTCGTGCAGGAGCCCGCTTTGACGCTGCTGCAGCGCGCCGGCGCGCGCGTTCTGGTGAACGGCATGGATTTGAAAGATGCCGAGACCTATCTCGGCGGCGCCTACGAGTTCATGGGCGTCGCGGTGCGGACGAAGGAGATCGAGCAGCGCCGGCCGGAAATGACGGCGCTGGCGAAGGCCCTCGGCGACGCGCTCAAGGCGGTGCAGGCGAAGAGCGGTGAAGACATCGTCGCCGCCTTTCCGCGGGAGATGACGGCCGGCCTGGACCGCAAGGAGTTCGCCGAGATCATCGCCCGCCACCGTGCGTCGCTCTATCCCGACAGCGTCGCCATCGATCTCGCGGCGGCAAAGCGTGTCGAGCAGAGCCTCAGCGTCGGGGGATTGCTCAAAGCCGGCGGCAGCATGTCCGGGCTGCACGACACGTCGATCGCCGGGAGCTAGCACCCTGCGCGTCTCCGACCTGACGCTGTCCTACGGCGGTGAGCCGGTCCTGGAAGGCGCAAATATCGAGTTCGAGCAAGGCCAGTTCGTAAGCCTCATCGGACCTTCGGGCTCCGGCAAGTCGAGCCTGCTGCGCGCCGTCATCGGTCTCGAGCGACCCTCGGCGGGCCGGGTCGAAAGCGAGCTCAAAGGATCGGAGATCGGCATCCTCTTCCAGGACGACGCCCTGCTGCCGTGGAAGACGGCACGCGAGAACGTCGCCCTCGGGCTGACCTTCCGCGGCGTCGAGCGCGCACGAGCGCGCGCGCAGGCCGACGAGTGGCTTGACCGGCTCGGGCTCGCCGGCTTCGAGGATCGCTTCCCGCGCCATCTCAGCGGCGGCCAACGCAAGCGCGTGGCGCTCGCGCAGGTCCTGGCGATGCGGCCGAAGCTCGTCCTGATGGACGAGCCGTTCGCCTCCCTGGACGCCATCGTGCGCGCCCGCATCATCCGCGACGTCGCCCAATTGGTCGAGCGCGAGCGCATCGGCGTGCTGCTCGTCACCCACGATCTGGAGGAGGCGATCGGCCTCTCCGATCACATCTACCTGCTGTCGCAAGGGCCGCGGGCGCGCATCACGCGGGATTATCCGGTGCCGATCCCGCGGCCGCGCGATCCGGTGCTCGCGCGCACCCATCCGGTCTTCGCGCCGCTCTACGAGAGGATCTGGAACGATCTGTCGCTCGAGGTCGATCGCGACCGGCGGCCGGAGGCGGCGGAATGACCGCGTTCGATCCGCGCCGCGCCTGGCTGCGGCAACTCGCGACCTTTGCGATCCTGCTGGCGATCTGGGAGGCGGCGGGTCGCGCCGGGCTGCTCAATCCGGTATTCGCGCCGTCTCCGAGCCAAATCGCAGCAGCGCTCGTCGATCTGTTCGCCGACGGCCGCATCTGGCCGCACCTCGAGGCCACGTTCACCGCCGCGCTCGGCGGGCTTGCGCTCGGCATCGTGGTGGGCATCGTGCTCGGCGTCGTCGCCGCGCTGCTGCCGGCGGTCGCGGAGCTGCTCGAGCCGGTGATGACCCTGCTCAACGCCGTGCCGCGCGTGATCCTCGCGCCGCTGTTCGTGATCTGGCTCGGGATCGGTCTCGCCTCCAAGGTCGCGCTGTCGTTCATCCTGGTGGCGGTGCTGATCTTCTTCACCGTGTTCAGCGGAATTCGCCAAGTGGACCGAGGACTGGTCGATCGCATCGTCACCCTCGGCGGCACGCGTTGGGCGCTGGTGCGCCACGTCTACATGCCGTCGGTCACCGCCTGGATCCTCAGCAATCTCAAGGTGGCGGTCGGCTTCGCCTTCACCGGCGCCTTGGTCGGTGAGTTCGTGGCTGCCACGCGCGGGCTCGGCTACCTCTTGTCGTTCGCCCAGAGCACCTACAATTCCGCGCTCATGTTCGCGCTGATCTTCCTGATCCTGGTGGTCGTGCTCGCGATCTTCGTGGCGGCCGGTCGCTTGGAGAAGCACCTGCTGCGGTGGCGATGACGCCCTAGCGGAGCGGGGGCCAGTTCTGCGATCGCTCAAGCAATCCGCGAACGGCGAGACGTCTGTCTCGGCAAACTCATCGTGCAGCGCTGGATCGATTCAGAGAGGCTCCTCGCCCATGTGTGCGGAAGACGAAAGCCCCCCGGCGTTGGGCAGGCATACAAGCCCCGACCGTCCTTTGATCGGAACTACCGAGCGAGATAAGGTTAATGCGAGGCGATATCACGTCGAACGCCTCATGGTTCAGATCTGAATTCTCGCGTGAATGGTCTTGCCGTGCCGTGTAGGTCAGCGCAGGTTGCTCAAGCAGTCTGCACGAAAGTTCTCACAGACAATCATGGGCGTGCAACAGCGTGCTACAAGCCGGATCGCGCTTCCCGACGTGCTATGGGGTCGGTCCCGTGTTCGAACATCGTCTGTCTATCGTTGCGGCTCTGTTCCAGCTTTGCTGCCAGTGCGGCAATGGTCGGAGCTTCGAAAATTGCCCTCACTGGGATCTCATTCTTGAATTCGACGCGAATGCGGGAAACGACCTGGGTCGCCAGCAGTGAATGACCGCCGAGTTCGAAAAAGTTATCGTAGACCCCGATACGATCGATGTTCAGCACCTCTGCCCAGATTACGGCGAGCGCCCGCTCGACGCGATTGCGCGGGGGTACGTGCATGTTGGCAAGCTCATTGCGGACGATGTCCGAAGCGGGCAGCGCACCGCGATCGATTTTGCCATTGGGCGTCTGCGGTAGTTGCTGAATGAGTACGATCGAGGCAGGCACCATGAAGTATGGGAGTCGCTTTTGCAGATAGGATCGCAGGTCAGAAACGAGACGTTGACTTGTCGCCGCGGCGATCGGGTCCGTCACGTACACCCGAGTGCTGTCGGGCAATGCGAGCCCATCGTCGACAGGGAAGCCAAATGTCCGGTCCGATGAAGCCTTATCACATCGCCGAAGCACGACGTCAAAGCAGCCGTCCTCGCCAGAGGCAAGCAACCCGATCGACACGGTGTAAGGCAGCTCAGTTGCGAGCCCCCACAGATTTTCGGGATTGATCCCTCCGCTCACTCGTTGCCTGATCTGTTTCCGCAAGTCGCCGGCGGCTTTCGCCGTTTTGCTGCTGAGAATCTCCAGTGCCGCTATTTCGGCAAGCACGCGCGCATTGGGAATTCGCCGGATAGCGACGACGTCAGGCTGTTGAACCAGCAGATCACGGCGTATTTGGTCGATTGTCAATGCGTCTGCCTGCCAATCCAGCCACTTTACACTTGCAACGTCATTGTCGCTGCCGCCGTGGCGGAGGGTGACGTCATATCGAAATTGCGTCAGCTCGTTGACATAGCGGCCTCGCTTGAGATCGATCGTAACTCGAGGGTTCCCTGGCATCAGATGTCGGAGATGATGAAAGAAGAGCGGATCCAGAACCAGTTCTTTCTCCTGCGCAATCTGCTTTTGAACTCGCTGCCCCAACAATTCTATTGGCAGTTCATCAGGGGCATGTCGCAATTCGACGGCGGCATGAAAGGCTCTCAGCAACGGCAAGCTGCGAACGTCGCCGATGAAGACAACGCCGTCCGGCGCTGTCAGTCGGACTGCGCTGTGCAACACCTGCATTAGATAGTCAGCGCTCGGAAAGTACTGAATTACCGAGTTGAGGATGATCAGGTCGAAATCGTTGCCCAGCCCGCTCAAATCGCCGGCCGGCCGCTCGGCCAACTCAACGTGCGCCAGGTTCTTGCCGGCCTGCGCTACCAGTGCCTTCACCTGTCGGATCGCGATGCGTGAGAAGTCTGTCGCGACGTAGCGCGCACAATGCGGCGCAACTCTTAACAGGATGAGGCCGGAACCACATCCGACCTCGAGCACGTTTCTCGGCTTGAATGACAACACGCGATCGACCGTTTGATCGACCCACTCGCGCATCTCGGCAGTCGGAATTGGCTCGCCGGTATAGCTGCTATTCCATCCGACAATGTTAAAAGAGCCCCCGCAATGCACGGGATCAGCGTAGGTGTCGTTCCACACCGTCTGCCAGCGCGAGGAGAGGTCGTGAGCAGCATGGGCGGCGGCATTGAAGCCCCCGGCAATCCGTGGCGCGACATAGGCGACTAGTCGCGCGTCATCGCTGCCCTGCGCCATCATCACGACGGCTTCACCCACTTGCGGGTGTTCCGCCAGCACTGTTTCGATCTCGCCTAGCTCAATTCGGTGACCGCGGATCTTGACCTGATGGTCGAGCCGGCTGAGAAACTCGAGCTGGCCGTCGGAGCGATAACGAACCAAATCACCGGTCTTGTACAGGCGCGGGCTCGCCGCATCGGGAAATGGATTGGCAATGAAACGTTCTGCGGTGAGCGCCGGCTGGTTGTGATAGCCGCGCGCCAAGCCGAACCCGCCAACAAACAATTCGCCGGGGACACCGATTGGCACCGGATTGAGATGGCGATCGAGAACGTATACGTGAGTATTTGCAATGGGCCGCCCAATGGGGACCGACCGTGCCGGCAATTCGCGTTCGCTGAGATCGCAATAGACAGAGTCTGCCGCGACCTCTGATGAGCCATAGAGGTTGAGCAATATGGCGTGAGGGATGGATTGCCGGAAGTCGGTGCAAAGATCGCGCGACAGAGCTTCGCCGCTTGCCGTCCAGTATTTCAGCTGCGGCAATTCCTCGCGGAGGTCGATGCCGTCCGCCACCAACTGGCGCAGCAGAGACGGGACGAGGACGATACGGCTTACGCGAGAGGCACGGAGTGCGTGAACGAGCTTCCTCGGGTCTCGTACACTTTCATCAGGCAGCACCACCGTCTTGATGCCGCGAAGTAACCCTCCGAACACTTCCCAAACTGAATCGACGAAA